>Ga0213881_10000114_pt1 | contig 64598 bp, 72 predicted proteins | sample BarmaccoBMER_R08_FD_160104 | JGI IMG/M metagenome (GOLD analysis project Ga0213881, IMG submission 160104) | Barbacenia macrantha exposed rock microbial communities from rupestrian grasslands, the National Park of Serra do Cipo, Brazil - ER_R08 ...
CCGCCTCCGCCGCCAACGAGGCATGCCGCACCCCAGCCCCCGCCCCCGCCTCCGCCGCGAACCCGACATTTCAGGATTTGGAGCGTTTGTAATGGCAAACGAAGTGATCCGGCAGCAGCTTCCGCTGTTCGAGGAGAACGGGCGCGCGGCGGCCACCGATGACGAGCAGGGCCGTGACCTGCACTATCTGCCCGATTTCCCGGAAGAAGATCCGTACGCGGCCGGCCACCGCACCTGCGCCGGCTGCGGGCCGGCCATCCAGTACCGCTGGGTGCTCAAGGCGGCCGGCAACGACACCGTGGTGGCCGGGCCGACCGGCTGCATGTACGTGGCGAACTCGACGTACCTGTGCACCCCGTACACCGTGCCCTGGGCGCACACACCGATCGCCAGCGGCGGGTCGTTCACCTCCGGCATGGCCGCCGGATACGAGGCCATGATCAGGAAGGGGCGTTACCCCGGGCCGTACCCGAACATCCTGGTGATGGCCGGCGACGGCAGCGCGGCCGACATCGGCCTCGGCGGCATGTCCGGCGCGCTCTACCGTAACCACGACGCGCTGTTCATCTGCTACGACAACGAGTGCTACGCCAACACCGGCATCCAGGTCTCGCCGACCACGCCGTACGCGGGCATGACGACGTTCACGCCGTTCGGCAAGGCGATACCCGAGGGCAAGAAGCTGCCGCCGAAGAACCTCGCGAAGATGATGGCCGAGGGGCACCCGCATTGCTACGTGGCGACCACAACGGTGGGTTACCCGATCGACCTGATCAACAAGACCCGCAAGGGCCTCAACCACGTCGGCGCCGCCTTCCTGCACTGCTACACGCCGTGCCAGAAGGGCTGGGTGTACCAGACCTCGATGACCGTGGAACTCGGCCGCCGCGTGGTCGAGTCGGGGCTGTGGCCGATGTGGGAGTACCTGCCGGAGGAGCGGGAGTACCACTATTTCCATCCGCCGATCCAGCGGCCGGTCACCGACTACCTGGCCATGCAGGGCCGGTTCGGGCACATGCTGCCCGAGCACGTGGCGACCATGCAGGCCGGCGCCAACCGGAACTGGGAGGCCATGGGCATGGACGTGCCGAAGGCGCTGCGAGAACTGGAGGACCCGGCTCGGCACAAGCGACTGCACGACGAGGAGTACTCCATGCCGCTCAACCGAGGCGTCGGTGCCTGAATGGCAGGTCCGCTTCGACGGCGGGCATCAGCAGCGTTACCTCGCTTCCCGCCGCGAGGTAGTGCGCTATGTGCTCGCCGTCGGACCGCGGGCGGCCAGCCCGCGGTTCGAGGTGTTCGCCGAAGGGCAGCCGGTCAGGCTGGCAGACGGCTCGGCGGGCGGCCGGCGGTTCGAACTCGTTGAGATCATCGACCTCGCCCGGCCGGGCGAGGTCGAGCGATTGCGGCAGGAGATGCTCGATGACTCCTGAACCTCCCGGCCGCATCATCCCCCTGATGCCCGGTGTCGCGCGCGGTGCGGCGGACCGGCGCGAAGCGCTGCGCACCGCCGTTATCCAGGTGGTCCGACACCTGGTGATCGAGGCGGTGCCGCCGTCACGCCGCCTGCCTCTGTTCGATCAGGCAAAAGACATTCTGGACGAGGCCGGCTGGGGTCTCGACGAACTCGTCGGCGCCGCCGAACCGGGCCCGGCGCAGGACACGCTGCTCAAAGCGCTGGGGCTGTTTGACACCTAGGCGAGGACGCCATGAGGGATCGATCCAGCAGGGGCCCACCCTGGAGTTCAGCACGGGGCGATTCCTTACTCGATACCTGCTCTAAATGAGCAACACGTCGCAATGTCGCAAGGAGAGGTATCGGTGGCAACCGATGGCTACAGCGGAAACTGTCAATCAGAACTATGAAGTCGTAACTAACGCAACCGGCCGCGTATTCCGCGTCGGCGAGGAACCCAAACAGATCCTCGGCTACCCGCGCTGGGTCGTGATTATGGCGGCTTGGGCCTGCATGTGCCTGGCCGGACTGCTCGAATACACCTGGGGCGCCCTGTCCGGGCCGCTTTCACAGGCACACCACTGGGGGACAGCGCCGACATTCTGGCTGTTCTCCTTCTACGTCGTCTTCGAATCATTTGTGCAGATCGGCACGGGATTCCTGCGTAACCGCGGAATCCTCGATGTCAGATGGGCGACGATCATCGGCGGGATCATCTGCGGTGTCGTGGCGTACCTCTGGCTCGCCAACTCCACCTCGATCTGGACCGCCTACGCCAGCTACGCGGCGCTCGGCGGCATCGGCTCCGGCATGGTCTACTCGGGCTGCATCAACATCGTGGCGAAGTGGTATCCGGAGCGGAAAGGCTGGCGCACCGGCTTCGTTAACGGTGGCTGGGCCTATGGCTCCGTACCATTCATCATCGCCATCGGCGGATTCAGCACCGGCGGTGGCATCGGCAATCTCACAGCCGGCCAGGCGAAGAACTTCATCATCGTCCAGGGCATCATCATGAGCGCCGTCATCGCCGTCTGCGGCTGGTTCCTGAAGGACCCGCCCAAGAACTGGTGGCCGAAGGCGATCGACCCACTCCACTGGCAAAAGCACAGCACCAAGGACCTGCAGAACAACCCGCCCGCCCTCCGGCACTACACGGTCCAGCAGATGTGGCGCACCAAGGCGGCGAAGTGGGTCGGCATCCAGTACGCCTGCTATGTCGGATGCTCGCTATTCGGCGTGGCCTTCTACTACTCATTCGGTAGCGCGATGAACCTCGGTTCCTACGCCGTGGTCGCGGGCGCGGCCGGATTCGCGCTGTGCGATGGCGGTTTCCGGCCGTTCTACGGATGGCTGTCCGAATACATCGGCCGACGGCGCACGATGATCTACGCGTACTCCGGGAACGTGGTCTTCCAGCTACTCGCGCTCTGGATGGGCGAGCTGCACAACGGGCCCCTGTTCGCGATCTGCGCGGTCATATCCGGCGGCCTGTCGGGCGCCAACTTCCCGATGACGGCCGCGCTGGTCGCCGACTACTGGGGCGAGACCAACAACGCGGTCAACTACGGATCGATCTACGCCTGGAAGGCGCTGGGCGGGAGCTTCGCCGGCGGCGGCGCGGCCTTCGTGATGACCGGCACCCTCTATGGGACGGCGCACTACCGCTGGGCCATCGGGTTCTTCTTCGGCGCCGCCCTTGGCCTGATCGCCATGCTAATCATGACCTTCCTAGTCAGGAGGCCGACTGAAGCCGAGATGGAAGCGGCGGTACGCGCCGCGCCGGACAAGGCGGCGATGCCGAAGCCAGCGATCGCCTAGGCTTCCCCGACGCCATGATCGTGGTGGATGACCCGGTCTCGACGGATATGCATCCACCACGATCATGGATACATTAGCCGAGCTAGCGAACCGCAGTTTACTTAAGTAAACCTTCGGGCACCGCCCACGATAGCACGGCCAGTGGAAACTGATCCTGCCCGAATTGACCCCGCGCTCCTCCGGACGGTTCGGCACCTTCCCGCTTGGTGGTTACTCCTGGGTGGGCGCTGAACCTGGAGAGTTAAGGGCGCGGAGCTGTCCCGTTGTCGGTGCGGTTCCGGCGTACGCCCAACTCGGTCCATCCAAGGTGAGGGTCGGCTCGGCTGGGTGCGGAGGCTCGGCGGGGTCGCCGGAATCGCCCAACGGATGGCTGCTGAAGAACAGCGCCTGATCTCCGAGTGCCGGGGCATGGAACGTGAAGGCTGGGGCTATGGTCGCACCGGACGAGGCATCGGCGTTGTGCGGCTGGACCGCGCTAGCCGGTGTCGCCATCACGACGCCGCAGATAGTGCATGCCCCAGCGACTGTGACCCTGACCAGCTTGGCGCACTTTTGGCAAAAATTCTTTCGCATGTATCCAGTATCCCAGACGATGCTGACACTCGGAGTCGATCACAGACGCGCCCGGCCCCGTGCCGCCTGTTTGCCGGAGCGGCCTCCCCCTCACCCGACCCACGCGCGGGGTCATGGCCTCGGCGTCCGCTCCTCTGGCGGCCTCCGCTCCCCGGGAGGAACGACCCACGTCCCGCGCTTCGGGATCGCCTTCAGCAGTCCTTCGCCCTTGAGTCTTTCGAGGGCCTCGCGGATGACCCACCGGCTCACGCCATACAGCCCGGTCATCTCCGGTTCGCCCGGCAGCTTGCCGGTCAGCCGCCCCTGGCTGATCTCATCCCGCAGGTAACCGGCTAGCTGGTCGGTGAACGTCGCGGCCACGTCCTTGTCCGGCCGCCACTGCCGGCGTCCGGTCGGATCTTCCTGCACAGGAAGAACGGTATCGGGCACGGCAATCACGTTTGCCTCCGGACACGGCGGGACCACGGTCACAAGGTTACTACGGCCTGCATCGGCCTTGATATGTCTTGTATGGTCTTGTATGGTTGACTTAAGTCAAGGGGGTTGGGAGGGGTGAAGCCTCCCCGCTGGGTCACCGCAGACAGAAGTCGCGAAGTGACCGTGATCTCCCTCGACGGACAGCAGTACTACCGGGTGCGCTCCGGGCCGTTCTGGCTCGCCGACGTACGCACCCCGGACGCTCTGGCCAGGCTCGTTGACCTGGCTGAGCTGGAGGAAACCCGCAATGAAGGTCACTAATCAAGTCGAAGAGGGCTACCGGGCCTGCCCATCCGGCCGTCACTGGGGGCCGTATGGCGCGGCCGGAATCCTGCCGTGGACTAACCAGGGCGGTGCGCTGCGCGTGCTGCTCGGCAAACGCGGCGCTAAGGTCCACTACCCCGGCACCTGGGACAGCTTCGGCGGCGCGCTCAAGAGGGACGAGCTTCCGTTCCTGGGAGCACTGCGCGAGCTGAGCGAGGAAATCGAGGTCTCCGGCCGTACCGGACGCCTGATGCCCGGATCTCTGTACGTGTGCAAAGGCTGCGGGTGGATGTTCCACAGCTACCTGCTGGAAGTAGCGGGCCACGAGGGCGGACTGCCCGCCGCTGCTATCCGTGACCAGCGCGAGACCGATGCGCTGCGGTGGGTCCGCGCTGAGCAGGTACCGGCCGTCCGCCCGCTGCATCCTCGGTTCGCTGAGAGCTGGCCAGAGCTTGAGGAGCAGCTACGGAGGCTCAGCGCATGAGCAAGCTCAATCCCGCCGATGGCGTACGGCTCCAGCGCACCCAGCTCGGCAACGTGGCGCTGATCGTGCCGCTGGTCTACCTAGACCAGCAGACGCCGGACGCCACCGAGCTGGCGCTCATCCTGGGCCGGGCTGACGCGCTGGAGCTGGCCGCGATGCTGCGGGATTTCGCCGAAGGGGGCCAGCCATGACCGAGGCGTTCCGCGTCCACTCGTTCGCGGCGGCGGCTCGGCAGCACCGGTCCTCAGCACGGTCTGGGCCGGTCCTGGTGACCCGTGTGCACCCCCGGGTGTGGGCAACCGCAATCGAGCTAGCCAACGGCGACACAAGCCGAATCCGTGTCATATCGCCGACGACGGTAGTCGTCCGGAACAACAACAGGAGGTAACCCGACCATGACCACCACCACCGAAACCGCCTCGCGCACCTACTTCGACCGGGACTATGCCCGGTTCGCCGACGCGCTGCGGCGGGCGCGCAAGAACAAGACCCCTGGCCAGCTAGAGCGGGTGGACGCGCTGACTCTCGTCATCGCCGGCACGTTCGGCGACGACAATCCCGGGTTCGACGCTGAGGCGTTCACCCGTTCGGCCCGGCTCCGGATCGAGACCACCCTGCATGACGAGTACGCCACATGGGCCGGGGAGCGCGGCTACGGCACCGAGCCGGGCCAGGCCCCGGAGCACTATTCGGAGTTCTACGCCAGCCGGTACCTCGCGCCCGGCCCGGGTGACATCACCGGCCTGGACGAGGACGAGGATCTAGACGACGAGCCGGACGACGACCATGGCCAGGACGAGGACCAGGAGGACGACGCCGAGGAGTAGACGTCTCTGGCGCACATAGAAGGACCCAGCCCTACCCACCGGGGCTGGGTCCTCTTCCTTATCTGTCAGGTCGGCCAGAAATCGCCTTCCACAACAACGTCGTCCTCGCTGTCGTCGTCATCACTATCTGGCGGGCCGCTAGCGAGCTGGAGCATGGCACCTCCCTTCTGTTGATCCGCGCCTGGAACCGAATCCGTCCCCATCCGCTACTTATGGGCGGCCCCCGGCCCCGTCCAGGCCAGCGGACCAGATGCCGGGGGCCGCCTCCCCGTACCGGTGGCACGCGGCACGGGAAGCCGGGTTGCTTTAGGTCAGGTCCTCATTGATGCTCAGGGTGAGCGAGAAATCCTCGTTGCCGCCCTTGAACGGCTCGCCATCGGCGCGGCGGAACTCGATATCGAGCAGGTCTCCCTCAACTGACACCTTGCCGTTGAGGCTGTATCCGCGGCCTGAATCCACGGAGAACTCGTTTGCTTCTGCCATCGCTGCAATCTCCTGCCTGGCTTGTCGGAGAACCCCCGGAGACACGTTGTGAGCCCGCCTCCGGGGGTCCCGCTGGCCCCGCGCTGGCCGGTGAACCCCTCCTCGACTCAGCGGTTCGCGCGGAGGCCGCTTAACCCCCTCACCCGCTGGTGCGCGTCCGGCCCTGGCGTCAGGTGAGGGGAGCCCTGTCACATCCGCTTCCGCTGCTTGTCCTCCCGCGCCGCGTGCACGTCGGCTAGGAAGGTGTCCAGCTTGACGGCCAGGTCGCGGTCAAGGATGTCGTATCGCTTGTGGAGCGCCAGGAGCAGGTCAGCCGCCACCTCGGCATGGTCCAGGTCGGAAGCTGGCATATCGCGAAGGTTCGGCATGCCGGTCTCCTTAAGTGCACGCGGGCGGGCGGTCCCACGACCTGGCCGACGCGGGCGCGCTCCTCTATCTCGGCCTGTGCTTCGGCGAGGCGGTCGCGGTAGACCGCAAGCTGCGGGTCTTCGGCGCTGAGCTTCCCGATGGCGTCCTCAAGGTTCGCCCGGTAGTTCCGCAGCTCATAGCTGGTCATCCTGGCGAGCGTGTGCTCGGGCGTGGCGGTCATGGGTTTACCGTTCCTCTCTGGCGATCTGGCCCTGCTCGGCGGCCACCGCGCCGAGGTAACTTCCGGCTGTCGCCCCGGCCAGTGACCCGGGCGCGGACAGGGCCGCGCTGATAGCCAGCTCGCGCCGCGCCCGCTCAAGGTCGGCTTGCATCTGGTCTGTCACGACGAGTTCGTCGCCGCGTACCGGCTGCACGGTGGTCTGGCCGTGCCCGTAGCCGATGATCTTGTGCTCCATAACTGGCGGGTCCTCCCCTTCACGGCGCTGTCTCCAGGCTGACTGGATTGCGGAGGTGGTCGGCGCGGATCAGCTCACGCAGCTCCTGGGGCGTCTCCGCCGACAGTTCCGTGCCGTCGTCGCGCCGGAAGGCGCGGTAGGACTTCTGGGTGCCAGGCCAGTACTCGAACCGATACGCACCGCCCCAGTCCTGCTTCAGGCACGCCCAAGCGTCGGTCTGCTGGACGCTCGCCATGGTCCCTCCCTTCGGGGCGCACTCGGGGCCGGTGAATCCCAAGGAGCCCCGGGTGCGCATGTACAACATTGGACCGGCGGGCGTACGGTTCGTAATGCGTCACAGCGTGGCGTAGCGGCTGACCATCAGGTGTAAGGCGGTGTGACAAGGTGGCACCAGGGCGTGACCCCGATAGAGCGCTGTTCGCCGACGAGCTGCGGGCGGTACGCAAGCAGGCGAACCTCAGCCGCGACGAGCTGGGCGCGAGGGTCGGCTACAGCGGAGCCACGATCGGCATGGTCGAAGCCGGCCACCGCGCGCCACCGCGCGGCATTGGCAGGCGGCTTGATGAGGAGTTCAAGCTACCGGGCACGTTCGAGCGAATCGAGGCGCGGCTACGCGGAATCCCGTTCGCTACCCAGTTCCGGCCGTTCGAGCCCTACGAGCAGACGGCGCGGTCGCTCCGGACATTCGAGCACAGCCTGGTACCCGGGCTGTTGCAGACCGAGGACTACGCGCGGTCGGTTCTCCAGACCAAGCCGAACAGTACGCCCGATGAGATTGACGGGCTGGTGGCTGGCAGGCTGACGCGGCAGAGTGTCCTGGAGCGCGACGACCCGCCAGCGCCGCTGTTGTGGGCCTTGGTGGACGAGGGCGTACTAACCCGCCCCGTAGCCGACCCCCCAGTCATGCGTGACCAGATCAAGCACCTGTTGCACATGACTGAGATGCCGAACGTCACGATCCAGGTTGTCCCGTACAGCGCTCGCGGTCACTCAGGGCTACTCGGTGCGTTCGTCATCGCTGATCAGGACGACTCGCCCGGTATCGTATTCATTGAGGATGTGCTGGGCGGGCGGGTAGCCGAGGAGCCCGACGTGGTAGCCGAGGTAACGCTACGCTTTGACAGCCTCCGGAGCGACGCTTTGCCCAAGGGAGCGTCGCGTGAATTGATGGGAAGTGTGGCGGAAGAGAGATGGACCTGACCAGCGCCATCACATGGCGCAAAGCAACCAGATCGGGGAACAACGGCGGCAACTGTGTTGAGGTGGGCACAGCCGCAGAAAACCCCGTGGTGCTGATCCGCGACACCAAGGCCCGGGAGCGCGGTCATCTGACCGTGACCCGCGAAGCCTTCGGGCGGTTCATCGCGAATATCAAGAACGACTGAGAGTGAACCCGTAACAGTCCCGGTCGGGGGAACGTCATAGCGTTAGAGGGGCACTTCCTTGTCTACACGGTGCGGGAGTGCCCCTTTACTCATGTCAACCGAGGGTCAGCGCATCGGCCTGCGTGAGACGACAGGGGTCGAGACGATGCTAGTGTCCGCGACTCACCATCATTGCCGCGACCTGACGGTGAGCGTGCCGAGCAGCAGGACGGCCCCGAGCGCGATCCCGACCACACCGGCCGTCCACACGGTGTCAGCGGTTCCGCACACGCCCGGCGAGGCGGCCTGTACCAGCCCGGACCCGCACGCAGCATGATCCCCCGCCTCTGCTAGCACCGCCAGGACGCCGCCGATGATGGCGGCGATGCCGCAGCCGGGTGCTCGTGCAACACCCCGCCATGGAAATGCCGAGTCTCCGGGTTCTCGCTCATCTGCTCCCCCCTCCGGTCCAGGCCAACCGGGAGGTATCCCCACGAGGGATCGTAGTCTCACCCGGTATACGGTCGATAGCGCTGCGATAACGGGCGGGCAGCCCTGCGGGCGCGCGCCGTGCGGTCGCCTAACGGGACCCGCGCCGTGCGGCGAGCATCCTCAGGGTTCCGGCATGCCTCAGGGTGACGGCCACTCTGTCCGCTGTTACCATCAGGGCGGGGCACTCAGGCACCTCAGGAGGCACTCATGGAGGGCGAGCAGGACAGCAAGAGGAGCGAACTGGACCGGGAACGGGAGCAACTACTCGAACAGGCAGTGGCCATCCCAAGTGTGGCCAAAGCCCTTGAAGTGTTCCAGGCTGCGTCGGCGCGAGCCCCGTATGTTCCGCCCCCGGAGCCTGTTATTCATTTCTCAACGAGTACGAACGGCTAACCATGCCAGGCTGGGGGGACATACTTAGCGAGGTCCACGCCACACGCAACCCGCAGACGGGTGCTGTGGATTTCGATCAGGTACGACGTAAGTACCTGGCCCAACTGAGCGGACTCACCGGGCGGAGCACGGTTGTTTATGCGACCGATTGGCTCAGTGGCGGAAACGCCTCTACCGTATCAGTCACATTTCAGGATATGCAGGGCCTGATGGAGGTATTCCGTGATCTTCCCGGCCCGAACCTCGACCTCATTCTCCATAGCCCTGGCGGCAGCGCAGAGGCGGCAGACAGGCTTGTCCGATATATGCGATCAAAGTACTCACATGTTCGCGTGATCGTGCCACTGGCAGCGATGTCCGCGGCCACAATGTGGGCTCTTTCATCCAACGAGATTGTTATGGGCAAGCACTCCCAACTCGGGCCTATTGATCCGCAGGTTCCAATAGCCAACAATCTCGTACCTGCCAGCGCGCTTGTCAGGCAGTTCCAGCGCATTTCTGACGAATGCGCGAATGATCCTGCGCGCCTGAGTGCTTGGCTCCCGACTCTCCAGCAGTACTGGCCTGGCCTTCTGGAGATCTGTACTGATGCCGACGAGCTTGCTCGCTCCCTCGTAGAGCAGTGGGTATCGACCTACATGCTAGGCAGCGATCCCTCGAAGGATAGCAAGGCCAAGGCTATCGCTGACTATTTTGCCAATTCGGAGCTGCACAAGTCTCACAGCAAAGCAATAGACCGGGACGAGGCTAGCCAGCAGGGCGTTGTCATTACCAACCTGGAAGAGAATCAAGATCTGCAAGATGCCGTATTGAGCGTTCATCATGCATTCATGATTACCCTGCAAGGTCCGACGGTCAAGATCATAGAGAACAACATCGGACGGACGTTCGCAGTTCAGCAGACGGCGCAAACGATCACAATGCCTGCCCAGTCATTCCCCATACCTCCGCGATTTCCGGGTCAGTTATAGATGATTGCGGAATCGCAGACCTGCATTCGTCATTGCGTCCTACGATGACGACCGCCATTGCCATCTATGGCGCTGTCCTGGCGACGACTTCGACGCTCCTCGGTGTTTGGTACTTCTTGTACAGCGGTCCACGCTTGCAGGCCGAGGCGAATGTCCTTCCGGCAGCAGACGCAGATGGACACCCGATCGATGATGACTGGAGTATTGTTTTCCGGGTCTGGAATACAGGCCGCGCTGAGGTTACGGTCAATATTACATCTATCCTCATACATCACGATGAGCGGACCACTGGTCTTCTCGTCGGAAACGGCGACTGGGAGGGTCCTGACGTGCCGGCCCGGATACAGGGGCACTCCGCGGAATCGTGGTGGATTGAGAAATTCGATCTTCAATACATAGTGAGAGAACCGTTTAAATGCGCAAAATTGAGCATCGCACTCGAAGTAGGTGGAAAGCGCGAAATAGAGGTGCCTGTTTCGGATGGCTGGCACCGAAGGAATAAACGGCCATTCATTTTGCAGCCCGCGCACGAGACGACGTAGCCGACTGCGAAGCACCGCCACCGGAGGGACCACGGGCCGCTGGCGCTTCCCCGTCGTCCCCGTCCGGTATCTGCTCGACGCTGGCCACATTGGAATGCGGGATCACGATGCCGCCCGGCTCATCGCCCGCCCAGCTCCAACTGATGACATGCTCGAACAGGCCGATGACGGTTCCTGCGGGCAGGCGGAACTCTCGCCCGTCTAGGAGCTTGACGACCATGGGGCCAGACCAGACGCTCAAACCCCGGTAATCGTCGCAGACCTGAATGCCCACTACCGGCCTCCCTCGCGCGGCGGGTAGCTGTCGCTGTTTCCGTAGGGTTTCTCCGGGGCGCTGGCCCGCATCATGCCCTTGACCTGGCGCAAATACCTCTGGACCTCGCGGTGCTGGATTCCGGCCTTGCCCGGCTGGTCGCGGTCGGTGGAATCGCGCTGCGGCTCCTCGTGCGCCCTGGTCCTGGTGGTGACCTTGCCTGACCGGGGGTGCGCCCTGCCGACGCGGTACGGGCGGTCGTCGTCGTCCGTGGTCACATGGGTCTTGCCCTTGCGGACTCCGGAGAAGTACTCAGGGTTGCGGCTCATCACACCCTCGGCGGAGTCCCAGTCGTTCGACGCGGCCAGCTCCACCTGCTCGGCGTACTCCTCGGCGGCGAGGGCCAGAGTCTGCGGGCTCAGCCCGGCCTCGTTCAAGGTGTTCGCGGCGTGGACCTTCCGGCCTTTATCGGCCTCATCGGCGTGGTCATCGGTACCGAATCCGGGCAGCGTGGTCACATTGACACCGAGATCGCGGGCACGCCTGCGGATCAGACGGCGGGCCGCCTGGACATCGCCGTGACCCGACGCGGCCAGGACGGCGGCGGCATGCAGGTGAGCCTTGTCCTTGATCGCGTAACTGCCATCAGCGAGCGCCCACCCCTTGGCGGCCAGCTCGCGGCGCTCGGCGGCGCTAACGTCGCTCAGCTCAAGCGTCTCCCCGTCCATCTGGCTCAGCGCCACGATGCCGCCGACCACGGACTCGCGGTCCCTCTCGCCACCGGTCAGGGCGTAGACCTGCTCCCATGTCTGCTCGATGGTTTCCCCGCGCTCTGCGGCCAGTTCGGCGACAGCGGCGTCAATGTCGGAGCTGGTCAGCTCGGCGACGGCCGGGGGGTCCTCGACCAGCTCATGGGAGTAATCCGGGCGCTTCGGCAGGCTGATGGACATGTTGGACAGCCGACGTATCTCGTCGGCGAGGAACGCCTCGTCATAGTCCACGATCAGCCCTCCTCGCCCAGCGGCAGGTGTTCGTAGTCCGGGCTCGGTGCAGGCAGTTGCATGGAACTGGTGCCTTTCGCCAAGGCTCCCGAGCGCGTCTGCCACATGACGGCGCTGCGCTGCGGCCGGGCGGCTTGCTGCTCGGCGGCGAGCTGACGGCGCAATCCGGCGAGCTGGGGACCAGGCATACCCTGGGCAATCGCCCGTACGTACCGTTCGTCATGCTCGATGTCGTCCTGGTAGGGGTTCCTGGCGCTGGAGTGCTGCACGACCTGCGGGGGCTGGGGTAGCTCGCGATCCGCGGTGAGCGCGAGAACCCTCCGAGCATCAGCCGGGCCGACCAGGGCGACCAGGGCGTCAGGACCGGGCAGGCCGGTAACGCGGGCAAGGGTCTTCACGATCGTGCGGCACAGGGCGGCGAGGCGCTCAACAGCTTCGCGCTCCGATTCGGCGGCACGGACGGCGGCGGCGTGGCTGGCAGCGGCAGCGCCCTGGAGCTGCTTCGGCGGCTCGGCGGGAGCAGAAGGCGGGGCGGACCTGGTACGCTCCCGGCCTCGGCGCTCAGCTCGGCGTCGGGCCTCCTCGGCGGTCACGCTGAGTCCATCGGGCCGGGGTCCAGCGGCAGGTGGTCGAACTGACTGCCTGGCGACGGCAGGAGGCTGGTATCCACCCCGGGCGGCGGATCAAGGCTCAGCCAGCCGACCACGACGCCGTTCCGGCCGTCCACGACCTCGATAACCGCACCGAGGCTGACTTCACGCAAGACCTGGCCCGTGCGCCGCGCCAGCTCGGTGGCGTCGATGATCACGACGGGCGGGGCCGTCTCAGTCGGCCCGGCCATGCCCAGAATCGCCATGCGCTTAGCTCCCTTCGGATCGGGGAGGAGCGCGGCGGGTGAACCACCAGTGATCCCGGGAGCCAAGCCCAGACTCAAAGCGACCGCCCGCGCCCCTCCTTCCGTCCCGGGGGGCCAGGCCGTGCCTGGTGACCTGGACCCTCTGGAGAGGTAATCGGCAGACATGCACAACATGCGGAAGATGCACACAAGAGGGCGCTAGAAGCGAAAACCGGTAAACCTTACCGGTTTTCTGGGTCGAAGGGAGGTCGCCCGAAGGGGGCCAGGGCTCGCACCCGTCCTAGAGGTTACCCGGCCCCCTAGCTCAGGATCGGCGGCCAATGCCGTACCGCAGCGCAGTCCCGCGACGCCGGCGGCGGGGCGGCGTCTTCCGGTCGTCCGGTGACTTGGCGGGGGCTGTACCGCCCTGGTGCATGATCGCGTTCAGGTGGCCTTGCGTGTGAGCGCGGTTGGCGGGGTTCCTCAAGGTGTGCGCCCAGTGCGCCCGGGTGAAGTCCACCGGGGCGGGAGCAGGGGGCGGCGCGGCGGGAGCCGGGCGCGGCTGGGCCTGGACGGGGGCAGGAGCCTTATCCGCGGCCTGCGTGGCAACGGGCGGGGGATTGACCGCGCGCCACCCGCGCAGCGCCGCCTGAGCCGCATCTGCCGCGTCCAGCCGGGCGCGGGCATTGGCCGTGTCGAACAGGTCGCCCGCGCGCCGCACGATCACGTGCGGGTAGGGCATCTGCGCCGTGGGGCCGGCGACCTCGCACCATTCGAGGACACGCGCCTCATGCCGCGCCATGCAGGCGGCGGACAGCTCCGGATCGGAGGTGGGGCAGACATAGGACGGCGGGCCGCCCATGGACTCGTCCTCAAACGGGCCTCCGGTCTTCCCGCACCAGGCGCACCAGGCCCCGGGCGCGGGCTCGTCCGGGACGGCGGCCGGGTCGCCGTCGTGGTCTGCCTGGGCGGCCAGGGCCAGGGTGTCATGTGCAACGCGCTGGCGGTGCTCGCCGAACTGCTCGTCAATCAGGCGGACGACGCGCTCAGGGTCGCGGGCAGTAGCGAGGGAGCGTGCCCAGTAATCGTGGAATTGCCACCACTCCTCGAAGCTCAGCATCATGGCTAAGACCTCCGATCAGCCTGCTCCGCCCAGGCCCGCCAGTGGCCGGGGCTCACGTCCAGCTCGTCGCAGCATTCCGCCATGAGCTTGACCAGCGTCACCGTAAGCGCGTACAGGTCGGCGTTATCCACGATGACCCGAAGGCCCTCCTGTATGTCGCCGGCCCTGACGCACTCGACTGCCGACACCGCATCCCACAGCGAGTCATCCCATTGGGAATCCGCGGCGGCCATCTCAGACCGGCCATTCGACCAGGCGGGACAGCTCCAGATCGATGCTGGGCAGCATGGCCCGCGCGTACGCGGTCGGGTTCCGGACATGGCTGAGATCGCGTCGGCCGACCAGCGTCGCCACGGCGGCGCATACCTCGTCAGGATCGCGGCGGGGGAACATGTCACACGCGCTCGCGGCGACGCCCCGCGCGGTGCCGGTCAGCCCGGCCCGGCTAACAGCCATCGACACAGCGTCCATACTGGTGAAATCGGGTGCGAGCATTGCCTAGCTATTTCCCGAAGGTCACCGAGATGCTTCCCCTGACGAACAGCGCAGACAGCTCACCGCTCAGCGACCACTCCCGGACGGGGAGCAACTGAAGGTTCATGCTCAGCAGCCTCCGCCCGACCCGGCCAAGCCTCTTCAAAACTCGCTCCAGTACCTTTGCCAGTTCCCCATGGGCATGATCCGCAGCATCTTGTGCGGCTTCGCGCACCAGCTCAACTCGAAAGATCACCGCCCCCGCCAGCCCCGATGGCACGCTTTGCTGTGCAGCCAGCAAGCTCTGCACCATTTTCAGCGACCTGAGCAGCGATTCGGCTTCCTCCCGCACCTCGGCAACCACGTCCTGCTCCGAGGTGCCCACTTGAGCCAGATCCAGGATGATCAATTCCACATATTGCTTCGCCTCGCGCAGGTCCCGTTTCACCTCGCCGTCTTGGTAAGCCCCTTCGCCGGACCCTGACTCCGTGTCTTGCATAGCTTCTGCATGTTCTCCCCGCTCTTGGAAGTCGTACGCAGAAGGTGCGCCCTCCGGGTCAGCAGGTACCAGTGCTTGGTCTAGCTCGTGATCAAAGCCCGTAGGTTCGGCAGCTACACTTTCATCCTCTGGCTTGTATTCACCCAGCTCGTGGGGAGAATCGCTGAATCCTGTCATGTACTAAGCAAATAGCAGATGAGTACTCCACCGCCATGCCGATCGCATTTTCAGGCTTGGCGCATATTCAGATACGTAACGTTGCAGGGCCGGGGACTGGTCACGTCTCCAAACGCTACGTATCTCAGTGGTGCGGATCTCAAGCGGTCGCGCTGGCGCGACAGCCCCGGGCAGGTAGCACCCTCTTTCTGCATGCCGACGATTCGGAAGGGGGGCGGGGGTGGGGGGTGGTCCGGCTCGCGGGGATCTACCCGGAGGGCCGGGCCTCTGTGGATGTCCTCATGGCAAGACGAGTACTGACCCGGCCCGTGAGCGTCGATCGGCGGGAGGGCCATAGCTGGCCCTGGACGCGGCCAGGAGGGCCATCACGGCCCTAGCCCGCCGGAGGCGGGGGGTTGGCTAGGTCCGCGCAGCTCAGAGGGTATCTAGGCGCTTGAGGCCGTGGCGCGTAAGCGTGGCGCTGGCATGTGGCGGGGCGGCCGGGTCCGGCGGGTCGGGCAGAGGGCCAGGCATAGGCGGGGCGGGGGTGGCAGGGGTTTAGCTATCGCTCCTGCCGAATGCCCGGTACAGGCTGGCGCGGCTGACCTTGAGCATGCGCGCCACCTCGGCGGCCGGGGTTCCGTCGTCTATGAGCTTGCGCGCCAGAGCGGTCTGCTTGGCGTCCAGCGCGGGCGGCCGGCCGCCCTTGCGTCCCCTGGCCTCGGCGGCCTTCAGCCCTTCCATGGTGGACTCGACTATCAATTCACGCTGCCACTCATCAATGGCGGCGAAGATGTGAAAGACCAGGCGGCCGGTCGGGGTGGTGGTGTCTATGTCCTGCTTGAGCACCTTCAGCCCGACGCCGCGCCGGTCCAGCTCGTCGGCCAGGTCCAGCATGTGCCGCAGCGACCGCATGGCGCGCGATAGCCGGGTGATCACCAGCACGTCGCCCTTCTGAAGCGCGGCAAGGCACTTGTCGAACTCGGGACGGCTGGCTAGCTTGCCGGTCACCTTGTCGGTGTAGATGGGATGGCAGCCGTACGCGGTCAGCTCGTCTACCTGGCTGTCGTGATTCTGCCCGTTGGTACTGACGCGGGCATACCCTAGCTTGGCCATACTCAATAGTACAACGTTAGCGAGACAATTGTACAGGGATTATGAGACAGACGGGAATGGCCTGGGTAACGCTCCGCTAAGTGTCTCAGAACCTTCGTTAGTGAGACACTTACCGGCCAGCCAACGGCGGGGCTGGAGTGCCGGGCCGACATCGTAGCCTTGCCGGTATGACTCCTGCTGAGGTGGCGATTACGGCGGCGTTCGGTTCCTCGGCGCTTACCGGCGCGGTGTCCTTCGGCGTTCTCTGGCTCCAGGATCGCCGACGCCGTAAGGCAGCCGACAAGGCCGCGCTGCACAAGGCGATGGCAGACTTGCTGTCGCGATCGCTGGCCGTGGCCATGCGCGCCAGGGCGATGGACGAGGCAGTGAAGCTCCGCTCCGGGCTCTCGGAGGGCGTAGATGTAGCTCTGCGCCAGCGCAAGCCCGCTGACATCTTTGAGCTGCACGACTGGATGGCCCGCGATCTCGCGCCGCTGAATGAGGCGCTGACCGAGATATGGACACGGGACAACCAGGAGGGCGTCCGGCTCGCCAATGACCTGGTGAACAAGTGCATGGCCCTGCTGGGTGCTAGCACGACCGCCCAGAAGCCAGCCAATGGCTGGGAACGGCTGCGCAGGTGGGCGGTGGGGGTGCGGTGGACACCCGAGATGATCGCCGATAGCGAGCGCGCAATGAAGGAACTGGCGCACGCTCGCAAGCGATTCGCCGATCACGCGCGCAACCGGTTCGGCCGCGAAGCCGTCGAGTTGTTTACGCTGCCGGAATCAGACGACGAGCCGCTAGCGCTCGAAGCGCCGGCGAGGGAAGCAAACGGGGCTGCGAAATCACTGCCGAAGGGCTAGCAGGGCAATCGAAGGCCCTGCTCAGGCAGAGGCAGGACGTAGATCATTGCGCCTTGGCGCTCTGATCTGGAACGGGGTTCATCTCCATGGGGTACTGGCCACGGGGAATCTCGCTGTCTCCCTGCTGATCGCGGGGAGCGTGCACGCGGTACTTCCGGACATGCCGGGCACTCGCCGCACAGAGCGCTAGCCGGATACGCCGTTACGGCGCGGCCGGGCTCCTGGCAGGCTTGCTGTCACGCTTGCGCCGGTAGGCGCGCTGACGGTGGTTGGCGTAATACCGGCCGGTCTTCCCCTTCGGAACCCAGACCGTGCCGCACCCGCATGCGCATGTCCGGGCCTTGGGACCGCTGGGCGTGCCGTTGCAGTAATCCTCGATTGGCTGGGCGAGGGCCGCTACCTGGTCTCGCATCAGACGCCAGTCGGCCAGGCTGGTGGCGAGGGTGCCGGCATGGATGGCATCGCGGACGCTGTTGAGCATCGCGGCCAGCACGCTGACCACCTCGGCGGCGGCAATCTCCTGCACCTCGTTCGGCTGCTCCCAGGGCATCGAGAATGCCGACGACCGACGCGCATCTTCCAGGCGGCTGGCGAACGCTGACCACATCAGGTGCCTGAGCACCGGGTCGGCGATGTGGTCGCGTATCAGGGTCTTGACGACCCCTTCGACCATGGTCACCGGGACGGGCGGGTTGTCATCGCCGGTAATAGGGGCGCGGGCCTGCTGCTTCGCGGTCACGGCGGCGAGGCTCCCCCGCGCGGGCCGAACTCGGCGATGTAGTCGAACACCGCTTGCAGGTTGTTGCCGTGGTCACGGAGCCAACCGTCTGGATTCGGGCAGTGCTCGTAAAACCACGCGATCTCAACGTCGATGCGGTCGGCCAGCTCCTCGGCGCTGCGGGGGGTGAGTGCCATGTCAGAACTCCTTCATCCGTTCTACGGCCGGGGCGACATCGGTGAGCCAGTACGTCAGCGTGAACCGGGCCTCGGGGCTCAGCTCCTCCCCCGCGCGCTTGTACGCGGCCACCACCCGCCCCACGCACTTTTCCGCCAGCATCCTGGCGGCGGCGGGGGCCAGGTTCGCGGCCTCGTGCTCCAGGCGGCGGGACACCTCGCTCACCCAGGCGCGCAGCCGTGCGCGCCGCACCTCGGCGAGAGGGCCAGCGAACTTGTCCGACCTGATGAACCCGTGGGGGTTGGCGATCCTGTGCCAGGCGATGTCCTCGCTGTCGATTACGGTCACCACATCCCGGGGAGTGAAGCCGCGCGGCACCCAGTAGCCGCATGCGGCACGGGCATGACCGCGAAGCGGGGAATCTGACGGCCAGTGCGCCGGTATCGCCGCCGCGACGACCTGAGAGCCATCCTGCTTCTGAGAAGCCGGGTGCTGAATCCGCGGAGCCAGTAGGAGAGGGGGACCGTCGAAGGGGTCCGGCTTGAGCGACGGCTCACGATCTTTGATCTTGGTAGAAGGGCTAGAAAGAGCTAGACACGGGCTCATCCGTGGCTCATCCCGTGGCTCAGTTACTCTCTTCCGTGGCTCATCTCGCGGAGAGTAGTCATCCTCCAGCGGTGCCCAGAACCCTTCCCACGGCTCCGCCTGGCCGTTGCGGATCACAACCGCGTAGTTCGGCAGGTAGGCGTTAGCGGCCTGCGCCCCACGGCGCTTGTCGGAAAATCCTTGCTTGGATCGCATGACGGTGATGGCCCCAAGGGCCTCCAGCTCGGCGAGGTGGCGGCGCAAGGTGATCTCGGTCAGCGGCTTGTCGATCCGCCCTTTCCGCGCGTGCTCGGCGCTCAGCGCGACCAGGCTCTTACGGCTCCGCCTGCGCGGAGTCAGGCCGTCCTTGTCGCCGGCCCAGCCGAGAACCAGAACCGTATCGTGGAACTTCCGGTCGAACTGCTCGGCCCACCGCACCACGCGGCGGTTGTGATCGCGTAGCTGCTGGCTGGCGTTGTCCTGCTCGGCGCTGACAGTCCCGGACGCGGGCAGGATAGCGGTCTTGCTCATCTGAACCTTGCTCTCTTCGCTCTGGGTGGCCTTGTCCTTATATACGGCAAATGGAGAAGGCCCCCCGCGAGAGCAAGTGAGCGGGGGGCCTCCGGAGTTCTAGGGCCACCCAAAACTCCGCCACCATGTACTACGGCCGGGCCGCGCCGAACGTCCCTTCAGGCGGCCATCTCGCGCTGACGGCGGCGCTGGTGTGCCGCCTGCTGCCGCGCCGAGTAGCACCCGGGACAGTACGGGCAGCGCCGCCCCTTCGACCGGTTCCACCAGGCGTAGGCGTCGATGGGGTGCCACGTGCCGCAGGTCGCGCACTCTTTGCCGGAGATGCTCTCTGTGGTCTGGGAGTCTGTGCCCCGGCACCCGTCGCTGTCGGATACCCAGCGCACCGGCTGCCAGCCTGACGGGGTCTCCAGCAACGGGGCGTACTTCGCCGACATCTGGTCTTGAGTGAACTTCGCGGGGCGGCCTCCGGTCGCCGCGGCGGTCATCGCGGCGTGGACATCGAGCACGGCCTGTTTGCGGACCTCGGCGACTACCGATTCAGGCAGTCCCAGAACGTCGCCGGCCTGCTTGTCAGTGAGCTGGTGATAGTAAGTCAAGCAGACAACCGCCAGCGCTTCGGCGGGTAGCGCATCGAGCACAGCGGTTGCCGAACCGAGGATCTCGTTTGCCGCTGCCGCTGATTCGACGGAAGCGGACGGGTCGGCCAAGCTGCTATAGCCGAAGTCGTAATCCACGTCATCCAGCGTCACGGGGCGGGCGGCCACGGCGGCGCGTGTCGAACGGACCTCGGCCAGGCTCATCCCGGTAGCGGCGGCCAGCTCCTCATCGCTGGCCCCCAGGCCATCGCCGACAGCGTACAGCGCTTTCGCCCTGGTCCTGGTGCTGCGCGTGCAATGGTCGGCTGACCGCAGGGTATCGAGCATGGCACCCCTGAACCTCCGGAGCGCGTAAGCCCCGAAATAGTGAAGGGCTGCCGGGTCATACCCGTTGCGCTCGCAGTACCCTTCCCACTGAGCGGACGCTGTGGCCAGGCCCAGCAGCCCGGCAGCTTCCAGTTCGTCAAACTCCAATGCGCGGGGTGCCTTGCTGAACAGCTTCCACGCCTCGCCGCGCACGACCCCCATCAGCTCGCGGACAAGATCGTCCTTGGTGGTGCCGGGTGTCCTGGCCAGGGTCTCGAACATCAAGCCCCGCTATCGGCAGGGCGAGCCGGAAGGTCCGAGTGCAGGGTGCGTCCGGGTACGTTGACTTGCGTGAACGGCAGATTCCAGCCCGGTACCCACCTCCGGGTACGGCGACCCCGCTTTTACGACCACCACGGCATCTACGTCAGCGACGACCGCGTAATTCAGTTCGGCAGCGGCGTCACTCTCACGAGCAAACGCGCCGTGGGTTTCAGCGCGGTCCCGCTGAAGGACTTTGAGCAGGGAGCGACGGCTAAACCAGTGCGTAACGATTATAGCAGTCCGTTCAGCGGCTGGCACCCGCCGGCTGACGAGCCATGGAAGATCGTGGAGCGCGCTGAGTTCCTGCTGAGGCTGCAACCGCGACTGCCGTACAACCTGATCGGGCACAACTGCGAGATCATCGCCAACATGTGTGTCAGCGGCGGCTGGACCGAGAGCTACCAGGCTCGTAAGTACTTCGCTGTGCGCGTTGTAACCGACGCTGCACTGATGTTCTGGATGGCTAGGCGCTCACGTGCAGGGCAACCGATGCCAAGGTGGGTGTTCCCGGTGGTGGTTGCCGGGTCGGTCGCCACCATGGGTGTGCGGTTCACCTACAACGACCAGATCAGGCGGTTCTGGAAAGAGATTCGCGGCGACTGGGAGGCCCACGAGCGGATGCTCGCAGAAGACCCGCGCAACGGCCAGGCCCGCTAGCCGACCTCACGTCCCGGCATCAGGGCGGGCCGGAGAGAGACGCGGCTGAGCGCCGCCAGATGAGCGCGACGGTAACCATCCTGTACCTCGGCCTTTCTATAAGTTGTGATGACACCAGCTCCCAGCCTTCGGCTGCCCGTGTGTTCAGGCGCTCGTTGAGGTCTGGGCCGAACGTTTCCTCTGGAATACGCGGGTTCTCAAAGAGGTACTTCGTTTGCTCTGCCATATCAGGACCCTAAAGCGGGACGCCATCTCCAGCCACGGGGCCGGGAGACGGTTACATCGAGCACGTCAACCGACCATCGGCTCAGCCGGGGCATGGCCGTTCAGGTGAGCCAGGGCCTGGCTCACCTGGCGGCGGGACACGCCGAACCGCTCGGCTAGCTGGCGCTGCGACACGGGCTCTCCGGCCGCCTGCGCGGCGAGGTGGGCCAGCCGTACCGCCTCGGGCACGTCGGCTGGCGCGGGCTGGCTCGCCTGCACCACCGCTGGCACGGGCCGGGCCGCTGAACCCCTCACCAGCGCCATCAGCAGTTCGTAACTGCCGACCAGGGCCAGTGCAGGCCAGGCGGCGACCACGGCCCCGAGGAAGTGGTATCGCACCCCGGACAGTACATTGACGGTCAGGGTGGCGGCAATCCCGGCGGCGAGCAGCCACCGGGCCAGTGCCGGGGCGGGCACCTTCCGCCGCGCCGAATCGAGCAGGACCATGCTCGCCGCGAAGATCAGCCCGTCAACCGTGGCCGGGTACAGCCGGGCCACCGGGCCAGCCTCGCCATGGCTGCGGACCACCGCAAGGCAGTGATCATAGCTCACCCACCCGGCGACCGCCGCGACCGTGGCGACCGCGAGGACCGTTGACCACCGGATCGCCTGCGCGCCGGTCGGCACCGGGATTCTCACCGTTCCCCCTTGATGGCCTTGCCGACCTGGATGTTCCGCATGTGCCCGAGGGCGCGTTCGCGCTTCAGCTCCGCCCCGTAACGGTCGAGCATGGCCCGGGTCTGCCATCCGGCCACCTCCATCAGGTCGCCCTCGGCTGCCCCGGCGTCGAGCGAGTAATGGGCGAACGCATGGCGCAGCATGTGAGGCCGCAACGGCACCCCAGCCGTCTCATCTCCGATGCGGTGCAAGATGTCCCCTATGCCGGACAGGGTGACCCTGTTGCCGAACCGGGACACGAACAGCGGTCCCTCACGGCGTCCGAGCCGCCGGAGCCACCGCCAGAGCGCATTAGCCGTGTCGTCGCCGAACACCGCCACACGCGACTTACCGCCCTTCCCGAGTGGTACTGCTATGGTCCGGGACTTCAGGTCCACGTCCTCGACGTTGGCCGCTGCCAGTTCAGCCCGCCGCAGTCCGGATTCCAGCAGTAGCCAGACCATTGCCGCGTCCCTGGCGGTGAACCACGGGTCCTTGTGCTTGCAGGCATTCAGGATCTTCTTGAGCTGTTCCGGGCGCAGCACCGGGACGGTCCGGGACTTCACCTTCGGTCTGGGCACTCCGGTCATGGGCGACTTGATCTCGTAGTCGGCCGCGAACCAGTCCCAGAACACTTTGAGATCCTGGTAGAGGGTCGCCGCGCCGGAGCCCTTGCGGTGCTTGAGCTGGAGGGCCAGGTATGACCGCAGGTCTATCTTGGTGACCTTTTCCGGGTCGGTCAGGCCCTCCGAGGTCGCCCACCGGGCTAGGAGCATGACGGACGACTGGCGGTTGCGGATCGATTTGGGCGACCGGCCGAGGGAGAGCTGTGCAAGCTCGAATCCCTCCCAGGCGGTCAGCCAGAGGGGCGACGGGGTGACGTTCGGAACAGAGAGCACTGGAGACCTGCCAAGACGAGGTGATGGTCCGCCTTGGTCATGGGCTCCGCTTGGGAACAGGCTCGGGTTAGAGTCTATACGTGGACTTACACTGGTCACCATTGCGCACTCCAAGGGGTCGTTTCCCCAGGTCAGGCGGTTGCGCTAGGGTCCAGCCTCCACGATCATGGACAGGGTATCTGTCCGGTTGTTTCGGGTGATCAGGGGGGATCGTGACCTTCCCGTTCGAACTCAGGCTGCCGCTCGCGCCGTACCGGTTCGTCTGGCGGGACGAAGCGGCCGTCGACGCCGAGAAGGAGACGACCGACTCCTACACGGAGGAGCGATACCGGCATGCCGACGGGACCACCACGGTCATCCGTGAATACCGCGCCGACGGCTCGTTCCACATCATGTCCGACCGCGGCGAGATCGAACTCGTCGACAACGCGAACAACCCGTACGCCGCAGACCCGGTAAGCCTGGTACGGCTCCCCTTACCCTCCGCGCAAGGCCGAGCTGCGCTCGGCCGGCTTGGAGCCACGCCGGGAACCGCCGCCCCTCTGGGACGGCGACCGCCGCTGTATTTCCCTCCGCGCCAAGGCCTCGCTGCGCTCGGCCGGCTTGGAGCCACGCCGGGAACCGCCGCCCCTCCGGGACGGCGACCGCCGCTGTATTTCCCTCCGCGCCAAGGCCTCGCTGCGCTCGGCCGGCTTGGAGCCACGCCGGGAACCGCCGCCCCTCCGGGACGGCGACCGCCGCGGCAGCTCGCATACGCTCGCTCATATCCTCCGCGCCGAGGGTCGCTTTACTGGGAGTCTTGGTGGTAGGCGGTGCGGGTGCGTTCGGTGTGCTTGCGGGCCAGCAACTGGGCGCGGTCTTGATCGTGCGCCTCGATCGCGTCGATGAGCTCGGCGTGCTCGGCCCACGAGCCGTGCCCGCGAGCCGGGGCCACCAGCCGGTAGTACCACCGGACGCGGCGGCTCACGGTGCTGGCCAGGTCGGCGAGCACAGTGTTCCCGGCGATGGCGGCGATCTCCGCGTGGAACGCGTTGTTCCCGGTGACGGCGCCGTCCAGCTCGTCGGCCTCGGCGGCCGCCTGGCCTTGCCGACACAGCGACCGGAGCCGGGAGATCGCGGCCGACTCAGCGTTACGGGCCGCCAGCCGGGCGGTTTCCGCCTCCAGCAGCTCGCGGACGTCGAGCAGTTCGTCCACCTCCTGGTCGGTCGGAATATGGACGAAGGCCCCCTGGCTGGGCCGAAGATCCACCCATCCCTCGGCCTCCATGCGGTGCAGGGCCTCCCGGATGGGCTGGCGGCTGACCCCCAGCTGGCGGGCGATGTCGGTTTCCACCAGATGCTGGCCGGGTGGCAGCTCGCCGCCGACGATCAAGTCGACCAGCGCGTCGTACACCGACTGCCGCAACGGCACCGGCCGTGGGACCGGTTTGATCACCGTCTGTTTCATGCGAGTTCCTCCCCGTCCAAGTTTATAGGCGACAGTATGCAAAATGCGATCGCTAGGTTCGCGGTGAGCGACGAGATGAATGGCGCCATCGATGTCGCTGGGGTGGAACATTTCGGGCACCCATCGAGATGGATGGCGCCATCGATGTCGCTGGGAGCGCGGCGGGGCGCGGGGAAGCAGGGGTGGTGGGGGCTGATTGAATGGGCGGATGGTGGACGGGGACGTGCCGGTGGTGTCGTTCGGGTCGCCGCGGGACTGGGAGGACTGGCTGGAGGCTAATCACTCGTCTTCGGCGGGGGTCTGGCTGAAGATCGCCAAGAAGGGCGCGGAAGAGCCCACCGTCTCCTATCCGGAGGCGCTCGAAGTCGCCCTGTGCTTCGGCTGGATCGACGGGCAGAAGGGGGCCCTCGACGACACGCACTGGCTGCAGCGGTTCACGCCGCGCCGGGCACGATCCAAGTGGTCGCGGATCAACCGGGACAAGGCCGAGGCGCTGATCGCGGACAGGCGGATGCGATCAGCCGGACTGCGTGAGGTGGAACTCGCGAAGGCGGACGGGCGCTGGGACGCCGCCTATGAGGGGCAGCGCACCAGCACGGTGCCACCGGACCTGGCCGCCGCACTGGACGAAAACGACGAAGCCCGCGCGTTCTTCGCCACGCTCAGCAGCGCCAACCGGTACGCCATCCTGTACCGGGTCAGCGACGCCAAGCGGCCCGAGACCAGGGCGCGCCGCATCGCGACCTTCATCACGATGCTCGCCGAGCACAAGACGATCCACCCGCAGTAAGCGACCGCTACCTCAGAAGCCGTACTTCTTGCCGTCCAGCGTCTGGCTGGCGGGCGGCGGGGAGAGGTTGAGGGGCGCGTTGTAGTTGGTGAAGACCAGATCGGCGTTGCTGCCGGCGTCCAGGCGGAGCACCTCGGGAGTCGAGGAGACCGAGACGTAGATGCCGTCCGCGTCGCCGGAGTCGGTGATGTGCAGCGCCTTCTGGCCGTTGATCGTGGTGTATCCGTGCTCGACCATGCCGGACACCTGGCCGCTGAACGGGCCGGCCAGCTGGGTCGGGTGGCAGAGCACTCCCAGCGCTGCCAGCGTCTTGCTATCGGGGCCGACCTTTAGGTACTTGCCGGTGAACGTGTCCGCCGTCTTCGTCGCGCCAAGGGTGCCGCCGGTGCCGGCGACCTTCCAGAAGGTCGGATCCGCGCTGAAATACGTCGAGCCGTTGACCTTGAGAACGTTGAACGTGCCCTTGGCCGACGAGGCGAAGCTGCCCTGGCAATTGGTCGCGCCGAGCGTCACGTCGAGGTTGTACTGCAGACCGTTCTCGTTCGTGGGCCCGTTGACGTGGACCGAGGACGCCGTCTTGAGGTCGGCGAACGCCTTCATCGTGATCTGGTTCGCGTCCATCCCGGACAGCGGGCCGCCGCCGGAACCGCCGCACGCCGCGGTCCCCGCCGCGACCGCCACGCACAGTGCGGCTGGTACCACCCAACGGAATCTCGTCACGACCGCTCCTCAACCTTGTGCGCCCAAACCGTACAAAGCACGCCAGAGCATACCTGGGGCGGACGGGACCGGGTGGGCGATCCGGAAGACTCTCAGGTAAGGTCCCGGCGGCGCAGGGACGCCAGGCCGGCCAGGCAAAACGCCGCGGCGACGGCGGACAGCCACACCAGCAGCACGGCTATGCCCACCGCGGTCCACGTCCCGGCCACCGACCACGCCGGCAGCAACCCGAACAGCAGCACCGCCACCGCCGCGACCGCCAGCGCCGACGGGAGCTGGGCCATCGCGGCGCCAGTCAGCCGCCCGGCCTGCGGTCCGGCCGATCCGATCCGCAGCCCCTAACCGAGACCGGTCGCCACACCCGCCACCGCCAGCAACACCGCCGTGCCCGCCACGGCGACCACGATGTGGCCGCGCACCCAGCGACCCGGCCTACCGCCGTGGCCAGCACCGGCTCGGCCCGGCCACTGGTTTCCTCCACGCGCAGCCGGAGCAGCACGGCCGTCGCGTACGCGGCACCGGCCAGCCCGGCCAGCAGCATGAGCGCGGCCAGGTAGGCATCGGTGGGGGCATGCTGCCCGCCGACTGGCCGCCGAGCCGGGTGAACTCGCGCTGGATCGCGCTGCTAGTGCCGAAGAGCTGGCCGAACCCCTTCGCGGCCGCGCCGGACGCGGGTTCGCCAGCGACGAGCTTCCCGCGCTAATGGAGCGATGGGACAAATATCGCGCCGAACATGGGTAGTTTGGCGTCATGCGCTACCTGGTACGCGAGCGGCTGTTCGATTTCAAAGACGACTTCTGGGTCACAGACGCCCACGGCGACCGGGTGTTCTTCGTCGACGCCAAGATGCTGTCGCTGCATCACACGCTGGTGCTGTCGGACGCCTCGGGACGCAAGCTCGCCTCGATCAAGCACAAGCTGCTGACGTTCACCGACGCCATGGACATCGAGCACGACGGCCGGGTGGTGGCCACCGTGCACAAGGCCGTGTTCTCACCGCTGCACCATCGGGCCGTGGTGGATCTGCACGACGACGGCGGCGGGCGGCTCGAGGCGGTGGGTGACCTCATCGACAAGGAGTTCGAGGTTCGCGACGGGCACCGAGTGCTGGCGCGGATCTCCCGGAAATGGTTCCGGCTCCGCGACACCTACGGCGTCGATGTCGCGCCGGGCGAGAACGAGCCGCTGATGATCTGCATCGCGGTCTGCCTAGACCGCATCCACCACGACGAAGAAGAACGCCACGGGTAGTTTCCGGCGGTAGACCCCCCGTCCGCGACGCTTCCCGCCATTAGTTTCACCTGTACGCCGCCCCGATGACGTCCGCCGTGCGGCACAAATCGGGCATGTCGCCATTTAGCCGTGCCGGGACTCGTCGCTTCACGGAAGAAAGGGTCCTCGCGGAAGGAAGGGCGCCGGAAAGCGGCGCCCAATGCTCCATGAGGCTCTAATGTTCCACACCAGCCACCCGTCTCCGTGCGCCAGAAACGGGGTAAATGGTGAAATGTCGGGCACGACGTGGCGTGAGGGGCGCGCAGGCCGGGGCGCGCGCAGCCTGGAAGGGGCGCGCAGGCCGGAAGGGGCGGGCAGGCCGGAAGGGGCGGGCAGGCCGGGAGGCGGGCAGGCCGGAGGGGCGCGCGGGCTGGGGAGGCACGCAGGACGGGCTGCGCGCAGGACGGGAGCGGCGCGCGGGCTGGGGGGCGCGCAGGCGTGAGGGGCCGCGGGCTGGGGGCGCGCGGCGTAAGGGGGGCGCGGCGTGAGGGGCCCGCGGGCTGCAGGCCGGAAGGGGGGGTCAGCGGGTGGCGCGTCGAGGTGGGTGGCTGGGTAGGGTGCCATTGTGGCGATCATTCTCATCACCGGCGCGGCCGGGATCGTGGGGAGCATGCTCCGCCCCCGGCTCGCGCGGCCGGACCGGACTCTGCGCCTGCTCGACATCGCGCCGCTGACGGCGGGTCCGCGCGAGGAGGTCGTCCAGGCCTCGGCCACCGACCTGGACGCGATGACTGAGGCGTGCCATGGCGCCGACGCCGTCATCCACCTCGCGGGGATTTCCGGCGAGGCGTCCTGGGAGCGCATCCGCGACGTGAACATCGAAGGCGGCTACGTGGCGTTCGAGGCGGCCCGCCGGGCCGGGGTGCCACGGGTGATCTTCGCGTCCTCCAACCACGCGATCGGCTTCACCCCGCGCGAGAGGTTCCCGGTGCCCGACTACACCTTCCCGGCGCCGGACACCTACTACGGCGTGTCCAAGGTCGCCACCGAGGGCCTGGCCGCGCTGTATCACCACCGGTACGGCCTCGACGCGATCTGCATCCGCATCCTGACCTGCTTCCCCAAGCCGCCGAACCGGCGGGCGCTGTCCACCTGGCTGTCCCCGGACGACGCGGGACGCCTGTTCGACAGTTGCCTGACCGCGGCGAATCCCGGCTTCCGCGTGGTGTTCGGGGTGTCGGCCAACACCCGCGGCGGATTCGTCAGCCTGGCGGAGGCGAAGGCGCTCGGCTACGAACCCCAGGATGACGCCGAGGTATATGCCGACGAGATACTGGCCGCCGATCCCGACCGCGATCTCCCCGACGAGGAAGTGCCGGCGCTTCGCAATCTTGGCGGCGAGTACGCCATTCCCGGCCGCGACGCTCCCCAGGCTTAGACGCCCGATTACGTCGGCACTCCCAGGCGTCGGATGCCCACTTTTGGTAACTCAGCAACGAAGAGTTAACAAAGTCGGTAAGTATCTGTATTGGGGGGTTTTCGACGAATAGCCTGAATAGCAGAACATCTCGGGGGAGCGGCCATGCGCATCGCAAGGACCCTCGGCGGCGCCGCGGGCAGCACGCTCGCCCTGGGACTGCTCGTGTGCTGCTGCGTGGCCATAGCCGTGGCCGGGCCCTCGCTGAGCCTGCGCTTCCGGACCGACGCGCTGCAACAGCAGATCGGCCAGCTCGGCCCGCTCGGCACCTCCGTCGAGGCCGGCGCGGACCTGGGCAGGTTCACCCAGGACTTCACCGGCAATCCGGTCATGTCCGAAGACGACATCAACCTGGCGACCAGCGAGATCCACGACAGCCTGCGCGCGACGCTGCCGATAGGCGCGGGCAGCTGGGGCAGCCTGACCACCACGATCCACCCGGTCATATCCGGCGTGCGGCTGCCGGACAGCGTGGTGCCCGAGCTCGAAGTCACGTACCGCGGCGCCTTGCCGGACAACGCCAAGGTTGTCGCGGGTGTGATCACCTCGGGACGGGTTCCGGGCGGCGCCCTGGCGGTCGCCGTCTCCCAATCCACGGCCCGGCGATACGGGCTGCATCCCGGTTCCCGCCTGACGCTCGGCACTCCCGCCGGTCACATCAAGCTCCTGGTCACCGGGGTGGTGAGCGAGCGCGGCCCGACGTCCACGTTCTGGAACGCGGACGCGCTCGCCGGGAGCCCCAGCCTGTTCACCACCTCGTCCGGGCTTGAATTCCTGCAAGGCGCGGTCTTCGCGGATTCCGGTCAGCTGACCGCCATGCAGGCCGCGTTCTGCAAGCCGAGTGGCTGTGACCCGATGCAGCTGCGGTGGGAGTTTCCGATCGTGACCCACGGCATCACGGCGGACCAGGCCCAGCCGCTGTACACCAACCTGCAGGCGGGTGCAAGTACGCTGTCCGCGCAGCTCGGCAGCGCAGCGGCCGACGTGACGATCGCCTCGGCGCTGACCAGCACGCTGGGCACGTTCCTCGCCACGCAGTCGGCCATCCTCGCGGTGCTGCTGCTGTTGTTCATCAGCCTGATCGCGGTCGGGGCGGTGGTGATAATCCTGGCCGGCCGGATGATCGTCACCCGCCGCGAGGCGGAGCTGGGGACGCTGCACGCCCGCGGCGCTTCCGGTAACCAGGTCGCGCTGCTGGTGACGGGCGGCGTCGCCCTCGGGGCCATACCCGGTGCGCTGATCGGCGCGGCCCTGGGCAGCCTGACCACCCTCGGCTCCGGCACCGTACCCGGCGGATCCAGTGGTCTGGGCTGGGAGCTGGCCGCCGTGGCGCTGGTCGTGGGACTCGCTGGCCCGGTGGCCGTGACGCTGCGGCGGCACCACAAGTCCTCACCGGTGGTCAACCCGGCCCGCATCCTGACCGCGGAGACCAGGACCCCGCGGTTCGCGGGGCCGGCGCTGCGGCGGCTGACCGCCTCGATCACCGCCTGCGCCGTGGCCGTCGGGGGCCTGTACGTGCTGCACCAGCAGGGCGTATCGCCGGGTTCGACCAACTGGTTCCTGACCGTCGCGCCCCTCCTGGCCGCCGCTCCCGCCGCACTGCTCGCCATTTACCTGTACCCCGTGGCCGTCCGCGGGCTGCTGTGGATGCTCCGGCGCAGCACCCGGGCCACCAGCTACTTCGCCTTCGCCAGCGCCGCCCGCGCGCCGGTGGCCACCGCCTACGCCCTGGTACTGGCGCTGACGCTGGCCGCCTTCGGCGGGATGGTCCGCGACGGTATCATCGCGGGGCAGACGCTCGCCTCGTGGCAGGTCACGGGCGCGGACGCGGTCATCCGCAACGGACCGGCCGCCGCGCCCATCACGCCCGCGATGCTACGCGCGGTCGCCGCGGTTCCCGGCGTGCGGCAGACGGCGGCGGTCTGGCAGACGACCTGGAACGCGCCCGACGGAACGCAACTCAGCACCGACGCGGTGGATCCGGCCGCATACCGGGCGCTGACCCGCGACACGCCGTTCCCGGCTTTCGCCGCCGCAGCGCTGGACACCTCGACGCAACCGGTCAGGCCGACCACGGTGGTCAGCGTCCTGGCCTCCCCGCAGGCCGCGGCGGCCCTCGGCGTCGGAAGCGTGCAGATCACCTCGGCGACCGGCATCGCGGGGCCGATCCTGGTCCGGGTGGCCGGCACACTGCCGGATACGCCGGCCGAGCCCGGCGGGGGCGATTTCCTGCTCATGCCGCTGCGTACCCTGCCCGGACCGTCCGGCCGCCCGGCTCCGAACGTGATCCTCGCCGCCGGCCCGAACCTGGACCAGGCACGGCTGGGCGCCGTGGTGAACCGGATGCTGCCCGGCGCCACCATCACCTATCGTTCCGCCGTGTCGGCCTCACTGCGCAACGCGCCGCTGCCGCGGGCGGGCGTGCTCCTGATCCTGCTGTCCGTCATCGCCGCCGCCACACTCGGCATCGCGGGGCTGGTTCTCGGCCTGGCCTTCGGCGCGCGCGAGCGGCGGCTGACGCTGGCCAGGCTGAACGTCATGGGGCACAGCCAGGACTCCTGGTTCGCGCTGCTGTGCGGACTGCCCGCGGTGCTGATGGCGATCATCGCCGCGGCCGTGTGCGCGCTCATCCTGCCCGGCCTGGTCGGCTCCGACCTGGACCTGTCCGCCTTCACCGGATCCGGTGCGCCGGTCCCGCTGCGGCCGGGGCTGAACACGTTCGGCGAGGCGGCCGCGATCGCCGTGCTGGTGGCCGGGGCCGCCCTGGTCGCCGAGTCCAGGAAGTCGCGCCGCAGCGGCATCACCGGCGTACTGCGAGCGGAGTGAGCGGTGATCCTGCCCAGACTGAACGCCTACCGGCTGATGGTCATCGCGGCCACGCTGACCATCGCGGTCACCGCCATGCTGGCCAGCGCCCTGGCCGTGCTGAGCGGACGGAGCCTGCCCGCCGCGGTACGCCACGACCTCGCCGCGGCGGCGAACACCACGCTGCTGATCAGCGGCACCGTCACCGCGTCCGACGACGCGCAGTACGGCCGGCTGCTACCCAGGGAGATCGCCAGGGCACTGGCCGGTACGCCGTACACGCTCTACCACGCCGCCTGGTCCGACCCGCTCGGGTTCACCGCGGGATCGGCCCCGCCCGGCGGGAGCAACCCGCCGCTGGCCGAGGCGGCCGCGCTGGACGAGGTCACCGCGCACGCGACGCTCGTAAGCGGGAGCTGGCCTACCGGGTCATCCGGCGGAGTCATCCAGGCTGCCCTTCCGGCCACGGCGGCCGCCCTGATGCACCTGACCGTGGGCCAGACGGTCACGTTCAAGGACCGGATCAGCGGGGACGCCGTCCGGTTCCGGCTCACCGGCCTGTACCGGCCGTCCCAGGCCACCGGCGTCGCGGCACAGTACTGGCGGCTCGACCTGATCGGCTTGAGCGGCTCCAGCACCGAAGGCGGATTCACCACCTACGGACCGCTGACCGTACCCCGGTCGGCGTTCGCCGCAAGCGGCGGGCTGGTCCAGGCACAGGCCTCCTGGCTGGCCGAACCGCAGATCGCGGCGATGCCGCAAAACCAGTTCGGCGGCATCGCCACCAACCTCAACGCGCTGAGCGGCTCGCTGAGCGGTCCGGTGTCGCTGCCCAGCCTCCAGCTCACCTCGGGCCTGCCGTCGGTGCTGTCGGCCACCGCGACCAACCTCGACGTGGCGCGGTCGTTGCTGGCGATCTGCGCGATCCTGCTCGCCCTGCTGGCCGGGGCCGTGCTGCTCGCCGTCGCCCGGCTGCTGTACGGGCAGCGGGAAGAGGAGACCGCGATACTGGTCGCGCGCGGCGCCACCCGCGCCCAGCTGCTCCGGCTCGCCGCGGCCGAAGCGATCCCGCTGTGCGTGGCCGCCGCCACCGGCGGCGCGGCGGGGGGAATCTGGCTGGCCCGGGCGCTGGCGCAAACCGGACCGCTGCCGGGCATGATCGCCGACGCCGCGCAGGCCGCGGCCGCGGTGACGATCGGCGCCGCCGCGATCCTGCTGGTGCCAGCCCAATGGTCGACACTGCGCCGGGTCACGCCGGGCACGGCCCGGGTCCGGCGGGGGCGGCAGGTGGCCATCTCCGCCGCCAGCCGGGCCGGCGCGGACCTGGCCCTGATCGCGCTGGCCGTGCTGGCGTGCTGGCAGCTCCGCCACTACTCCGCGGTGTCGGCTGGGGCCAACGGCACGTTCGGCGTGGATCCCGTGGTCGTCGTGGCGCCGGCGCTGGCCCTGGCCGCCGGGACCGTGGCCGCGCTGCGGCTGCTCCCGATCGGCGGCAAGGCCGGAGACAGGCTGGCCGCGCGCGGGCGAGGCCTGACCGCCGCCCTGGCCAGCTGGCAGATCAGCCGTCAGCCCATCCGGCAGGGCGGCGCCGCGCTGCTGATCGTTCTCGCCGTCGCCAGCGCCACCCTGGCCTTCACCCAGCGGCAGAGCTGGCTGCAATCCAACCGCGACCAGGCCGCTTTCGCGGCCGGCGCCGACGTCCGGACGCAGTCCGCGCTGCCGCTGACCGCCGCCCAGACCGCCGCGCTGACGAGCACCCGCGGCGTGGAACGCGCCATGCCCGTCGCGATCTTCCCGTTCGCCTCGGCCAGCAGCCAGGTGATCGCGCTCGGCGCGACGAAAGCCGCCGACGTTGTCCTGCTCCGGCCGGACCAGGCCAAGCTGCCGGCCAGCACGCTGTTCGCCAAGATCCGCGGCGCCAATCAGGCCCCCGGCGTGGCACTGCCCGGCCATCCCGCCCAGATCCAGCTCACCGCGCGGCTCGGACCGGCCAGCCTGAACCTCGGACCGGTCCAGGTGACGGTTTCCGTCGAAGACGCGGACGGGGTTGTCTACCAGCTTCAGCCGGACACCCTGGCGGCCGACGGACAGGAGCACACCCTCACCGCCGCGGTAAACCCCGAAGCCGCCGCTGCTTCCAATGCCCCCGGCGCCAGTTACCCGCTGCGGGTCATCGCGGTCACCGTCGGGTACACACTGCCCGCCAGAAAGCCCACGGCACCCGCGACGTTCACGGTGTCCGGCCTGTCCGGCGGCCCTGGCACGCCCGGCGTCCCGGGCAGCTTGCTGCGTCAGTTCACCGCCGTCACCTCAGCGGAAGGGCTGTCGGCCGCCCTCGGCGGCGGGCAGATCGTGACCGCCGGGTCCAATTTGCCCTCCATCAGCGGCTTCGATTTCAGCAACGGCGCGGACGCGGTCACCTTCGCCAGCGGGCACGGGCAACTGCTGGGCAACCCAGGTGCGCCGCCCGGCCCGCTCGCCGCACAGCTCGCGCTGACCGCCACCTCGCCCAATGTCATCCCGGCCATCCCCGGGATCGCGACCCAGAGCTACCTGTCCGCGAACAGCACCAACGTCGGCGCCACCGTGCAGGCCACCATCGATGGCGCCCAGCTCAACGTGCACATCGTCGCCGCGGTGACCGCGTTTCCCACCATCACCGCGAGCAACCCCGACGGCAACGGCGCCCTCATCGTCGACCTGGCCAACGTGCAGAACTTCCTCAGCGGCCGTGCCCTGACCCCGGCGCCGGTGACGCAATGGTGGCTGGCCACCGCGGACCACGACGTGCCGCCCGGCCTGGGCGCCGGCCTGCCCGGCGGGACCGCCGTCGTCAGCACATCCGCTCTGGCCAGCGACCTGATCAACGACCCGGTGTCGCACGTGCCGCAGCAGGCGCTGCTTGGCGTGGCGCTGGCCGCGCTGCTGCTGGCCAGCACCGGCTTCTGCGTGTCGATCGCGGCCGGCGTCCGGCAGCGCCGCGCGGAGAACGCACTGCTCGCCGCCCTCGGCGTGATGCCAAGGGCGGCCGCCGGCCAGCTGTGCCTGGAGAAATTCATGCTGAGCCTGCCGTCGGCCGCGGCCGGCCTGGCGCTCGGCGTGTTCCTGGCCGAACTGCTGGTGCCCGCCATCACCCTCAGCGCCAGCGCGACCACCCCGCAGCCGTCGGTGCTGATCGAGTTCGGCTGGCTGCCCACTATCGGGGCGACGCTGCTGCTGGCGGTGGTCCCGGTGGTCGCGGCGGCCCTGGTCACGGTGCGACGGCCGGATCCCGCCGCCGACCTGCGCGCGGCGGAGGCGGCATGAGCGAGCGGGAAACGAGCGGAAGCGGCATGGGCGAGCAGAAGCGGCATGGGCGAGCGGAAGCGAGCGCCGCGGCGGATTGCCGTCCCGAAGGGGCGGTAAGCCCGCCGTGGCCCCAAGCCGGCCACGCGCCAGCGTGGCCTTGGCGCGGAGGGAAACAAAGGAGCGAACATGGCCACGATCGCTGATCTCGGCGCCGAGGCACGGCGGCCCCAGCGCGACTACGGGGCCGGATCGCTGATCGCGTGTGACCGGCTGGTGCGCATCTACACCGCGCCCGGAGGGATCGAAGTGCAGGCTCTGCAAGGGCTGGACCTGCTGATCGGCGAGGGTGAACTGGTGGCGCTGGTCGGCGCGTCCGGGAGCGGCAAGTCCACGCTGATGAACATCCTGGCCGGGCTGGACGTGCCGACCGCGGGGGCGGTACGCGTGGCCGGCCACGACCTGGCCGCGATGAACACCAGGCAGCGCCTGACCTACCGGCGCAGCACGGTCGGATTCATCTGGCAGCAGACCTCCCGAAACCTGCTCCCCTACCTGACCTCGCGGCAGAACGTCGGCCTCCCCATGCGGCTGGCCGGACAGAGCGCGAAACAGCGCACTGCCCGCGCGGCCGAACTGCTCGACCTGCTCGGCATCGCGCACTGCATCGACCGCCGCCCGGATCAGATGTCCGGCGGCGAGCAGCAGCGGTGCGCCATCGCGGTCGCGCTGGCCAACGAGCCGAAGCTGCTGCTGGCCGACGAGCCCACCGGCGAACTCGACACCGCCACGGCAGCCGAGGTGTTCGGCGCGCTGGCTAAGGCCAACACCGAACTGGGCGTCACCGCGCTCATCGTCACGCACGATCCCGCCGTGTCCTCAATGGTGCGCCGCGTAGTCGCGATCAGGGACGGCCGGACCAGCACGGAAACGCACCGTCAGGCGGTCAGGACCGACGACGGCGAGGTGGCGCACCACACGGTGGAGTACGCGGTGCTGGACCGGGCCGGCCGGGTGCAACTGCCCAAGGAGATGACCGACCCGCTGGGCATGCAGGGCCTGGTCCGCCTGGAGGGGGAGAGCGACCATATCGGCGTCTGGCCCGACGACAGGGAGAAGCAGTGACCGTAGCGGTAGCCACTATGGTGGCCGTCGACCAGGTGACCAAGACCTACGGCACCGGGCGGGCCGCCTCGCACGCCCTGCGCGGCGTGACCTTCACCATCGAGACGGGCCAGCTCGTCGCGCTGCGCGGCCGGTCCGGCTCCGGCAAGACCACGCTGCTGAACATCGTCGGCGGACTCGACCGGGCCGACAGCGGAACGGTCCGGGTATCGGGCCACGACGTCAGCGCCATGTCCGATACGGAGCGGATGAGGCTGCGCCGCACCACCGTGTCGTACATCTTCCAGTCATTCGGCTTGATCCCGATCCTGTCAGCCGCGGAAAACGTCGGCGTGCCGCTGCGAATCGCCGGTATGCCAGCGAAGCAGCGGGAAGAGCGGATCAGGCTGATGCTCGACATCGTCGGCCTCGGCGACCACGCGAAACAGCGCCCCGGCGAACTGTCCGGCGGGCAGCAGCAGCGGGTCGCCATCGCCCGCGCCCTGGCGGGCAGCCCGGAGCTGCTGCTGGCCGACGAACCGACCGGGCAGCTCGACTCGGAAACGTCCAAGCAGATCATGCGGCTGCTGCGCACCGTGGTGCAGTCCGAGGGCGTCACCGCACTCGTCGCCACCCACGACCCCAAGCTCATCGACATCGCCGACTCACTGCTGATCCTCGAGGACGGCAAGATCAAGTCCAGTTAATACCGAACGGGCGGTGGCATCACCCCCCGGCAACAACCTCGGTGCCGGAGGTGGCGGTGAGGTTGGCGTAGAGCTTGGTGAGATGGGTGGTCAGCGGGCCGGGATTGCCGTCGCCGACCGTGCGGCCGTCCACCTTAAGGACCGGCACCAGGCCGCCCATGGTGCCGGTGACGAATGCCTCGCCGGCGGTGTAGAGCTGGGGCAGGGTGTAGTCGCCGGTCTCGGCCGGCAGGCCGGCCGAGCGGGCCAGCTCAAGCACCGTGGCCCTGGTGATGCCCTCCGGACACGACACCGTGGTCGGGGTGCGCAGCGTGCCGCCGGAGGCGAAGAAGATGTGCGTCGCGTTCGTCTCGGCGATGAAACCGCGATGATCGAGCATCACCGCGTCGTCCGCCCCGGCCACGTTGGCCTCCACCTTGGCCAGGATGGACGGCAGCAGGTTGTTGTGGTGGATCTTGGGGTCCAGGCAGTCCGGCGCGGGACGCCGGACGCTGGCGGTGATCAGCGTGATGCCGGACGCGTCGTAGACGGGGTCCTTGAACTCGGCCAGGACAATCAGCGTCGGGCCCGTCGTATTGAGCCGTGGGTCCATCCCAGAGGTGATCTTGATCCCGCGCGTCAAGGTGAGGCGGACGTGCACCCCGTCCCGCATTTCGTTCGCGGCCAGCGTGCGGCGGATCTGCTCGGTGATCTCCTCGTCGGACGGGATCCCGGTGAACGCCAGCGCCTTGGCCGAGGCGCGCAGCCGGGCCAGGTGGGCGTCCAGCCGGAAGATCTTTCCCGCGTACAGCCGAAGCCCCTCCCAGACCGCGTCACCACCCTGCACCGCCGAATCGAACGGGCTCACCCCGGCCTGGTCCCGATGGGTCAGCCGGCCGCCGACGTTGACGATCAGGTCCCGGTTGCGCTCATCGAACGTCTGCCACACTCGCCCCTCCTCGCAGCCGGTACCGGTACAGCTTCTCGAAGTAGGGCATACACCGCTCGGCCAGCGGCTCCAGCCGTGGCGGCAGCGGTTCCGCGTTCGCGCGTGGCGCGGCGAAGCCGGTCGACGCGATCACGCCGGCGTACCAATGCGGCGCCCACACCCCGTCGGTGTCCCGCGGTCCGGGCGGCCAGGACAGCATGCGCTCATCGAACGGCACGTCAAGCGCCTGGCACAGGGCGGTCAGCGTGCCGCGGGGGTCGGCAAGCAGGTCGCCGGAGTCGATCACCGGGCCGCCGAACGTCTCGAAGATCTCCGCCTGCTGAAGCAGGCCCAGATCGTCGAGGGCCGGCTCGGTCCGGACCTTCGCGTAACTGGCCAGCAGTTCGCGCGGGTCGCGGATCAGGTGGGCGTGCCTGAACGGGACCAGGGCGCCGCGATCCACCTCGGGCAGCAGGTGGTGGGTCATCATCTTGGCGTAGCGGATCCAGACGCCTTCGGGGAAAGGGGCCGACGTCACGTTGTCCAGAACGACCCGCCACTGTACCGGCTGGCTCGCGAGCACGAGTTCACGGTCCGGATGGATGCACCCAGTACGTTCCAGGTAATAGGCATATAGAGGCTCATCGACAACGACCGTGTCACGTCTATTTTCCCAAGCACGCATCAGCGCGGTCGACACCGTCCGCGGTCCTGACCACATCGCGATCGAAGTCATAGCGCTACGACACTGCGCAGCACCTCACCACGGCTCATCTTGGCGAAAGCCTCTTCGATGCCGACCAGGGCGATCGTCTCGGACACGAACTTGTCCAGCGGAAGGCGGCCTTGCAGGTGCAGGCCGACCAGCATCGGGAAGTCGCGGCTCGGCAGGCAGTCGCCGTACCAGGACGACTTCAGCGCGCCGCCGCGGCCGAACACGTCCAGCAGCGGCAGATCCAGGCGCATGTCCGGGGTCGGCACGCCGACCAGGACCACCGTCCCGGCGAGATCCCTGGCATAGAACGCCTGCCGGTAGGTCTCCGGCCGGCCGACCGCATCGATCACCACGTCGGCGCCGAAGCCACCGGTGAGGCCCTGGATGGCTTCGACAGGGTCCGTGGTGCGGGAGTTGACCGTGTGGGTAGCGCCGAACTCCTTGGCCCAGCTGAGTTTGCGATCGTCGATGTCGACCGCGATGATCGTCTGTGCACCCGCGAGGCTCGCGCCGAGAATGGCCGCGTCGCCGACGCCGCCCGCGCCGATGACAGCCACACTGTCGCCCCTGGTGACCTGCCCGGTGTTGAGAGCCGCGCCGAGTCCCGCCATGATGCCGCAGCCGAGCAGGCCCGCCGTCGCAGGGCTGATGGCCGGGTCGACCTTAGTGCACTGGCCGGCCGCGACCAGGGTCTTCGAGGTGAACGCGCCGATGCCCAGCGCCGGGGACAGCGGCGTCCCGTCGGCTAGCGTCATCTTCTGCGTGGCGTTGTGGGTGCTGAAGCAGTACCAGGGCTTGCCCTTGGCGCACGCGCGGCAGCGGCCGCAGACCGCGCGCCAGTTCAAGATGACGAAGTCCCCTGGCTGAACCTCGGTGACGTCTGGGCCAGTCTTCTCGACCACACCCGCCGCCTCGTGGCCCAGCAGGTAAGGATAGTCGTCGCCGATGCCGCCTTCCTTGTAGTGCAGGTCGGTGTGGCACACCCCGCAGGCCTGCACGGTGACCAGGGCCTCACCCGGACCGGGATCGGGAACGATGATGTCGGTGAGTTCGACGGGCTTGCCCTTGGCTCTGGCCACTACGCCTGGCACGGTGGTAGGCATCGTTGCTTGTCCCTTGCTGGTTACGGATGGAGGCGGTATTCACCGCGGGCGACGATGACAGCATGGCCGCCGACATAGACGTGCTCGATGTTGTCGGGGGTGCCCACCACACGGGCGTACAGCGTGGACGGGCGGCCGATCTCCTGGCCCTGGCTGATCTCGATCTGCTCCCCCAGGCTTATCTTGTGATGACGGGCCAGATGGACAGCGAGCGGGCCGGCCGCGGATCCCGTCGCCGGATCCTCGGGCACGCCGAGAGCCGGCACGAACACCCGGGTCTTCCACGTCTTGCCGTGCCCGGCGAAGGTGCTGATGCCGACCTCGTGGCTGGCCAGCCGGGTGATATCGGGCTTGAGGTTGGCCACGTCTTCGTCGGTGGGCAAGGCCACGTAGACGTGCCGCGGCCCGTTGCGGTACGCCTCCACGGGCAGCTCGGACCCGGTCACGCCCAGCGCGTCGAGCAGTTCACCGGCACGCTCGTAGGGCTCAGCCCGCGGGAGCGGCTGCTCCATCTCGCCGAAGCCGGTGCTGTCGATCGTGACCGGGACCGGCCCGAGACCGGTTTCCAGGCCGATGGTCCGCTCGCCGAGCATGCCGGCCAGCACGAAGGCGGAACCGAGCACGGGGTGGCCAGCGAACGGAAGCTCGGCGGTCGGAGTGAAGATACGGACCCTGGCGGTCCCGCCGGCTTCCGGTGGGAGGAAAAAGACGGTCTCCGAGAGGTTGAGCTCTCTGGCGGTTCGTTGCATGCGGTCGGTGTCGAGGCCGCGGCCGTCCGGGAACACGCCGAGCTGGTTGCCCTCCAGCGGGGTACTGGTGAACACGTCGGCTATGAGGTAACTCCACACGCCGTCCGTTCCGGGCGCCTGCGCCCATGGTGTGCCTGCCACGAGAGTAAGCGTAACCGCCGGGCGGCCGTTCGCCCCTTCCACTCCGCACCGCGGCCGGCGTGGTGCCGCCGGGCCGAGTCAACGGTCATCGCCGCGTAGAGCAGCGCGATGACCGGCAGGGCCGGGGCGCGTAGCGGAGACAGCCGGTACAGCCGCAGCATCGGCAGGTAGGTGATCGACATCAGCGCCCAGCCGGCCAGGCCGACAGCTATCGCGGGGATGTTCGCGGTGGCCAGGCCGGCGATGGTGGCGGCCGGCGGGACCAGGTAGATGAGGAGCAGCCCGATCACGGTACCGATGAGGAGCGCCGGTGAATAGCGCAGCTGGGTGTAGGCCGACCTGGCGATCATGTGCCAGAGGCTGGAGAGGTTGTCATAAGGGCGGACGCTGCGGACCTGTGTGGTGAGCCCGAGCCAGGTCCGGCCGCCGTTACGCTTGATCATGCGGCCCAGCGCGACGTCGTCGATGAGCGCGCCCCTGATGGGCGTGAGGCCTTCGTTGCCCAGTGCCCGGCGGCGGACGAGCATGCAGCCCCCGGCGGCCGCGGCGGTCCTGGCGGCCGGCCGGTTCACCCGCCGAAACGGGTAGAGCTGAGCGAAGAAGTAGACGAAGGCCGGGACGATGGTGCGTTCCCAATTGCTGCTGGCGCGGAGGAGGGCCATCTGGGAGACCAGGTCACGGCCATCGGCTTCGGCCGCGGCTACCAGGTCACGGAGGGCACCCGGCGCCCAGGCGATGTCCGCGTCCGTGAACAGGACGTAACCGTTGTCGTCCGGGCCGCAGGGTTCCGCAAGCCCCTGCTCCATCGCCCAGACCTTGCCCGCCCAGCCTGGCTCCCGGGGCTTGCCCTCAACGACGCGCAGGTAATCGGGGGCGTTGGGGGCGTTGGTGGCGATCTTCGCCGCGACGTCTTCGCCGATCTTTGCCGCGACGTCGGCGGTGCCGTCTGAGCTGCGATCATCGACCAGGATCACGCTGAACGCGCCCGGATACTCCTGGCCGAGGAGGGTGGGCAGCGTGAGGGGGAGCATGCCGGCTTCGTCCCGTGCCGGGACGATCGCCAGCACGTCCGGCCAGCGTTCCGGCTCAAGGTTGGGGCTGCGCGGGTGGCGCGGGCCGCGGGGCTGGTGCGGGCCGCGGGGGTGGCGCGGCAATCGCTGCGTGGTCAGCCAGTACGCCCCGTGCCCGAGGAACAGGTACCCCCAGATGACGGCGGCCACCCCCGCCGCGACGCTCAGACCCACCACCCCCGCAGCATGCCACACCCCGGCGGGCCGGAGCCGCGCGACGAGGTTCTTCACGTGTCGCGTTCAGTGGGTCCGGGCTACACCGGCTGTCGTCATCTGGTTACGCGACGCGGCGGTGCTCGTAGCCGGCGCGAGCAGTGCTCGACTCGGGCATCCTGCGCACGGCAGGCGCCGCGGCGATCATTGGCCGGCGATCCGGACGCCTCAGCACCAGCCACGTCGGGATGCCGACCCACAGTCCGAAGAACACGGTCATCAGCAGGATATTCAGCCACAGCATGGCCGACATGGCAACTCCTTACTCTGGATTGTTTATGCAGCCTCCAATCTGCCCGACCGCTCTGCGTATATGCGCTGAACAACTTCTGTGAGCGTTATGAATCCGAGACCAAACCTCGGCATTCCCTCTGAATACGCTACGCTATCGCCTAAGTACGCCAGGCAATCACGTCGCCGGCGGCCGCCACCGGCCGGCCGAGCAGTACCGTGAGGTACTGGGCGAGCACGGAGCCCGGCGTGGTCACCGCCACCACGGCGGCCGGCCGCCAGACCCTCAGCTGCGCGCGCATCTGCTTGATCGTGATCGCCTTCGCAGGCGCATCCCCGCCCGACGAAGGCGCCGAATTCACCGGGGCCTCGGCGGTCAGCACGGCGGGAAGCGCGGTGGCTGAGGCCTTCCACACCTGATCGAGATACATGCCCGCGGGCGGCGTGCCGCTGCCATCGATAAACGCGTGCCCGTTCCAGGCTGGCCCCATGAAATAACCGCCCACCAGCGAGCCGGGCTGGCCAGAATCGGCCTGCCAGCGTAGCGGCTCGGTGAACGCGGCCTGCGGGACGGGTACCACCAGCACGGGCGCGGACGACGGCAATCGCAGGCCGGCGAAAACAGCCGACCAGCCGGGCGGCAACGGGGTGACGGGCGACGCCGGCAACGGCCCCGGGACGATCGGCAAGATGGCGAGCGCGGCACACGACATGACGACCGCGACGGGGCGGCGGCCAGCCGCGAGCGACGGCCGCTGCCGGGCGGCGAACGCGGCGAACGCGGCGAACGCGGGCGCCGCGGCGTCTACCGCGAACGCCGCCAGGCCGGCGGCGGCGCCGTCCGCGACGAGGGAGAACCGGTCCGGGAGCACCGCGCTGAGCAGCGGCAGGCCTTGTACCCAGTACCAGGGCAGCTTCACCGCGGGGTGCCCGTGCCCGCTGGTCAGCAGCGTCCCGCCCAGCGAGAAGACATCGGTCACCGCGCAGGTGACCGCCAGGGCGCGGATCACCGGGTGGCGCCAGAACCAGATCGCCGCGGCGGCCAGCGCGATCAGCAGCGGCATACCCAGGTAACCGAGATATTCGGGAAGATGGCCGGGAGAGTTCGCGGCCGTCGCCGCGGTACCCGCGGTGTGGATGAGCATCAGCGAAGACGGGACGACGAATCCGGACAGGTCGTTCTTGAAGAAGTCGATGGTGAACGGACTGCCCTGCTGCTGTAGCGGCCCGAAGAACTGCACCCACAGCGGATATCCGGCGATGATCAGCGTGACGGCGCAGCCGATCGCGAGCCCGCCGAGGGCCGTCTTGGCCCGCGCCGCCAGCGGAGCGCCCAAGCCGGCCAGGCTTCCGCGCCGCAGAGCCAGCACCACCAGCAGCAGGACGACGGCCACCGCGGTATCGAACAGGATCTCCTCGGTGATGAACAACTGGGCGGTCGCCAGCAGACCGAGGATCATGCCACCGCGCCGGGCGCTGACCCGGCCCGTCACCAGCCGCAGCACCGCGTCGACGATCAGCGGCGGCAACACGACGAACTGGAGGTCGTAGTGCCCGATCGCGGAGTGGATCACGGCCGGCGAGAACCCGTACACGGCTCCGCCGAGCGCCGCGGCCGGCACGCTGACATCCCACCGCCGCAACACGAAGAACATCGCGGTCGCCGAGCCCGCGAAACCCACCGTCATCAGTACGGTCAGGCTGGTTTGCGCCCCCGCGAGCAGCGTGACAGGCGCCAGCACGACGCCGGGCAGCAGCATGAACGTGTTCCACATGGCGTTCACGCCCCGCGGAGCGTTCATCGCGGTGGTCACCAGCGCGGGAAGATGCAGGTGCGCGACCGCGGTGGCGTCGTAGCGGAAAAACCAGGCGAACTGATCGGCGTCGTTGGGGTTGCCGGCCACCATCCGGGACGCGGGATCCCGCCACAGCCACAGCGTGACCGCGAACGCTCCCAGCAGGTAATAGACCCCGGCCAGTAGAAGGGTCGCACGGCCGCTCATCGCTCGGGCACCCTCGCCGGCCGTCGGAACCGGTACGACCGCCGACGGTGCTGTCACGAGTGCCGAGCCTAATGGCCCAGGTCGGGTTTAGCGCCCGACCTGGGCAAATTCGAAGCTATCTCCCAGTCGAGCTGGCCGGCGCCGAGTTGGCCGAAGCGAGCGATTGATCACCGTTCGCCACGGTCCCCTGGCCGTCCGCCATGGCCCCGGCCAGCCGGCCGGGCATCCCGGTGCGCACCGCGTCCAGGATCGTCAAGCCCTGGCTGACCAGCCCGGCCGCCACCTCGCCGAGGCCGTCGGCGCCGTTCAGCACGGTGACGTTCGCCCTGGACAGGCCCGCCGCCGCCTCCTTGACGATCTGCGGGAGCTGGTTGATCAGCAGCTGATCCAGGGCCACCCGGTTGTTGGAGGCCGCCGCCTCGGCCTGGATCCGTGTCTTCTCCGCGTCGGCCTGGGCCAGCACACGGACCCGCTCGGCTTCCGCCTCGGCCGGCCTGACGACTTCGGCGACGAGCTGCTGCTGGCGCAGCTCGGCCTGCCGCCGGGCCAGCTCGGCCTGCGCGTCGATAACGGCGTGCTGCGCCTCGGCCGCGGCCAGCGGCCCAGCCTGCGCGGCCTGCGCCTGTGCCTTGTCCATCTCGGCCTTGTACTGCGCCTGGACGACGGAGGTTTCCCTGGCGTACTCGGCCTGCTTGCGCGCGGACGCCTGCTGCGCCTCGGCCGCGGCCTGGTCGGCCTGGGCCTGGGCGATCTTGGCCTGCCGCTGGATGGCGGCGTTGTGCGGCGCGGCCATGGCGGCGATGTACCCGGCGCCCAGGTCGTCGATCGACTGGATCTGCATCGAGTCCACGATCAGCCCTATCTTGGCCATCTCGGTCTTGGACTGGTCGAGGACCTCAGTCTCCAGCTTCTGCCGTTCGGTGATGATCTCCTCGACGGTCAGCGAGCCGATGATAGACCGTAGGTGGCCGGCGAAGATCCGCCCGGTGAGTACGGACATCTGCTCCTGGTCGGACAGGAACCGCTGTCCGGCGTTGACGATGGACTCCTCATCGTTGCCGACCTTGAACGCGATCACCGCGCGGACCTTCACCTGGATGCCCTGCCGGGTCACGCAGGTCTCGCCGACCTCCGCCTCCTGCATGGCCAAGGTCAGGTACCTCGTCTTGCGGAACATGGGTACGACGTACGTACCGTGGCCGATCACGACGCGGAACGGCGCCCCCTTCAGCCCGTGCTTGCCACCGGAAACCAGCATGGCCTCATCAGGGGCCGGCACCCGATAACCGAACATCTTCGTTCTCCTTGGTGGATAACCCCGGCTCTGTCATTTATGCAGGCCGGGACTGTCGCCGAGCACGTCATCCCACTCGATGACGTCGACCGCCCGCGTGCCGCGGGACTCGACGACAAGAACGGTCGCCCCCCTTGGTAGCGGCACCTCAGACCATGCCAAAAAGGTCTCGGAACCGCCGCGAACCTTAACACGCACTTCCCCCGGCCCGTTGCCGCCACGGGTCGCCACGGTGAGCACGCCGACGCAGCCGATCGAGGCCTCATCCTTGGCCATCCAGCCACCCCTAGTGCCACCCGGAACTGCTTAATTTCAGCGTAGTCCTGTGCGGCGAACCGGGATGTGTCTACCACGTCACGTTTGGAGCGGGCGGATTCGCGCGTACGGGCCTCAAGGGCCCTGACCAGCCGCGCTACTTCCGTGCTACGCGGGCCAAGGAGACTCATGAGTCCATAGCAGGTGATCCCGTTTCGGGGTTCGGGAGAGGAGAAACCGGATGCGTCTCCGGCGAATGATCGTTACGCTCACCGCGGCTGCCAGCCTTGGCCTCGCACTACCGGCGGCCACCGCCTATACGGCCTCCGCCGCTCCAGCCAAGGCAACCGCCGTCAGCACAACCCACACCGGTCGCGTCGTACCGTATATCAAATGGCAGGAATGTGCCGGGCAAACCACGACCTGGGTCGATCTCGACATGGTCAATCAGGTCGCGGGTATCATCGATGACTGGTGCTACGGTGCCACCGGTGTCTGGACCTTCCCCCATAACCCGGGTTATTGGATCTCGAATATCTGCGCCGGGAATAACTACGGCACGTTCTATTACGTCAACCTGGCCAATGGGCAATCTGAACACTGGGACTTCGCACCTGGACATGTGATGGCCGGGCAATTCATACCGGTAGCCCTCCACATCAGCGGCTGGTCTGGCGGCGACACCTGCAAGTCTTAGAGGCTCCTTGAGAACTCGATTCTGACGGCACCGATGGTGCCATCGGTGCCGCCCTCCAAGGCAATTTGTCCGATTCGAGCGTGCCGATGGCGCCATCGGTGTGCTCGCGGCGGCCGCCGCCCCCTCCGGGGGCGGCGGCCGCCGCGGCGGTGTTCAGGGCCGTGCTGGTTCGCCGTGACGGGCGTCGTCTGCCGGGGTGAGCCTGGCGCGAACCTGTGCGGCGTCGGGGTGGTGGAGGTCGTCGAGGATGGCGAGCGCCTGATGCCAGGCATCCCGAGCCTGCCGGGACTGACCCGCGGCGTGATGGGCATCGCCGAGGTGGGTGAGGATCTCGGCCTCGTTGGAGCGGTCGGCCAGCTCGCGGAACAGGTCGAGCGACCGCTCGTAGCAGGTGACGGCCTGGCCATGCCGCCCAAGGTGGTGGTAGGCGTAGCCGAGGCTGTCCAGGGTCGCGGCCGCGCCGCGGCGGTTGCCGAGTTCACGGTGCAGGGCCAGCGCCCGGCGGCAGTGATTGACCGTCTTCCCGTAGTCACCGAGCAGGCCATGCAGCCAGCCGATCGCGTTGAGCGCATTGGCCTGCCCGGCTGAGTGACCGGCCTGCTGATACAGGCGCAAGGCGATCTGGTCGTGATGCAGTGCCGATGCGGGCTGGCCCTGCCGGTCGAGCAGCCAGGAGAGGTCTTGATGTGTCCGTGCCTCACCGATGGCGTCGCCCACTTCGCGGAACAATACGAGGGCTCGCCGCAGGTAGACGACGGCGGCGTCATCACGGCCGGTCCGCGCGTAGGCGTACCCGAGAGCCCGGCAGCAGCGAGCCTCCCCGGCCCGGTCTGCCAGGCGCCGGGTCGCCGAAACCGCGATGCGCTGGGTGGCGATCCAGTCATTCCAATGGCCGCTGAACTCAAGGAAATCCACCATCGTCCACGGAAGCTGCCAGGCATGGGTGTCGGACCCGGCATGAAGCGCCAGCGCCAGGACCGCGAGCAGGACCTTGTGCTCAGCGCGGAACCACGCGATGGCTTGTCCATGATCGGCAAGCCGCTCCTGTTGCACATCATCAACGCGAGCGGCCAGGGTGATCTGGTCTCGAGCCGGGTTGAGCAGCCTGTCGGCGGAATGAGCCGCGTGCAGGTAGTGGTCAAGGACCCGGCGGATGACCGCCCGACGAGCTTGTTCCTCGCTGATGGCCTGTACCCGGTCGGCCGCGTACTCGCGGAGAAGGTCGTGCAGGGCGTACCGGCCCGGCTTGTGCTCGGTGATCAGGTGGGCGCAAGTGAGCTCATCGAGGTCCCGGCGGGCCACCACGGGCGAGACTCCGGCCAGGCTCGCGACGGCAATGGCGGTGACATCGGGGCCGGGGTGCAGCGCGAGCATGTGAAACATGCGGGCGGCGGCTTGGGTGAGGTGGTGGATGGACCAGGAAAAGACGGCGCGGATGCTAGCGGCGGGATCGCCTGTGTCGAGGACATCCAGCCGCCCGGCGTCACGGAGTTCGGCGGCGAGGGCGGCTAGCGGGACACGAGGGCAGGCGGCGGCGCGGGCGGAGGCGATAGCCAGGGCGAGCGGCAGGTGCGCGCACAAAGCGGCGACCTGGGTGACCGTGGCGGGGGCGGCGCGATCAGTGCCGAGGCGAGCGGTGAGCATCTGGCAGGCTTCGGCGGGAGGCAGCGCGTCCAGGGTCAGCAGGCGGGCGCCATCGGTGGCGGCCAGGCCGGTGAGCTCGCGGCGGCTGGTGACCAGAACCAGGCAGCCGGGGTGACCGGCCAGCAGGGGCCGGACCTGCTGCTCGTCGCGGGCGTTGTCGAGCACGATCAGCAGGCGACGCCCAGCCAGCAGACTGCGGTACAGCCCGGCCTGGGCCGCCAGGCCGGGCGGAATGTGCTCGGCGGGCACGGCAAGGCCGTCGAGCAGCTCACGGATGGCCTCTTCGGGGGCGACCGGGCTGACGCTGGGGTCGAAGCCGCGCAGGTTGACGTAGAGCTGGCCGTCGGCGAAGCGGTGGGCGACCTGGTGGGCCCAGTGCACGGCGAGGGCGGTCTTGCCCACACCGGCCATGCCGGCGATCGCGCTGATCACCACCGTCCCGGGAGCTTGCTGGCCGGCCTGGTCCAGCACCCTGGTAAGTTCGGCGAGCTCACCTTCGCGGCCGGTGAAATGCGCCGCCACACCCGGCAGCTGCCGAGGAGCCGTCCACCCGTCGCCACCTGCCGAGGCCGGCGGGGCGATCTTGTGGGTGGACAGGGTCGGGTCGGCGGTGAGTATCCGCTGGTGCAGCGCTTGCAGATCGGCGCCGGGCTCGGTGCCGAGTTCCTCGACGAGAACCTGGCGCGCGCGCTGATAGGCGGCCAGCGCTTCGCTCTGGCGACCGCACCGGGACAGGGCAAGCATCAGCAGCGCGTGCATGTGCTCACGCAGCGGGTAGGCACGCACCAGGCCATGCAATTCGGCGGTCACCTCGGCATGGCGGCCAAGATGCAGGTCGGCGTCTACGCGCAGTTCGAGCACCTGCAGCCGCATCTCGGTCAGACGGGGAACCTCGCGCAGTGCCAGCACGTCGGATTCCACGTCCGCGAGCGGCTCGCCGCGCCACAGCGCCAGGGCCGTGCGGGCCTGGTCGGCCGCGGTATCCCAGCAGCCCTCGCGCGCCGCCGCACGTGCCGATTCCGCCACTGCCTCGAACCGCGACATGTCCAGCTCGCCGACGCCGACGCTGATCAGGTAGCCGGGGGGCCGGGTGCTGATCCGGTCCCGGCCGGTCTCCCCCAGCGCATGCCGGAGCCGCTTGACGTAGTTCCGTATGGTCACGGCAGCCGACGGCGGCGGTTCCGTCCCCCACAACGTCTCGGCGATCTCCTCCGCCGACACGACCCGGTTGGCGGCCAGCAGCAACGTCGCCAGCAACGCTCGCTGGTTGCCCCGCTGTACCGGCATCACCATTCCGCCGCAGCGCACCAGCAGCGGACCGAGCAGGCCAAACTCCATTGTGGTGGGCATAATCCGGCCCCCGTGCCAAAAGTCCCCGTTATAAATACTGTTTTCCCGCTCAACCCAAATGCTAGCGGCACATGCACGGAGCAGTGGGCAGCGGGACAACCCGCGTCGGGATCGTTAGGCTGGGTAAGTGTCCGTCCCACGGCTAACCAGGCCCGAATGGCCGACGGCCGCGCAGCCGCGAACCGCACTGGCCATGGCCGTGATCATGAGCGGCGTGCTCATGACGGCGGTGGACACGACGATCGTGGTGCTGGCCCTGCCGGAGATCCAGCGTACGTTGCACGTGGCGCTGTCCGCGGTCGTCTGGGTCATCATCAGCTTCCTGCTGGTTATCACGCTGCTGGCTACTCAGGTCGGGCGGCTCGGTGACATGTTCGGCCGGGTCCGGATGTACGAGACGGGGTTCGCTGTCTTCGTGCTGGGCTCGCTGGCCTGCGCCCTGGCCTGGAACGAGGCGTCCATCATCGGCTTCCGCATCCTGCAGGGGGTGGGCGGGGCGTTCATCATGGCCAACAGCGGGGCGGTCATCGCCGACCTGTACCCGAAAGACAAGCGGGGCCGCGCCTACGGTTTCACCTCGGTCGGCTGGACCATGGGCGCGGTCATCGGCATCGTGCTCGGCGGCTTGATCGTCACCTACATCTCCTGGCGGTGGATCTTCTGGATCAACGTGCCGGTAGGACTGGCCGCGCTCGCCGTCGCCACACGCGTCCTGCACGACCGTGGGGAGCGGCAGCATCGCCGGCTCGACCTGCCCGGCATGATCTGTCTCGGCGTGGGGCTGTTCGGCGTGCTGTGGGCGATGACCCGGCTGGCGACCACCTCGTTCGACGCCGAGATGGCCGGTTACCTCGGCGGCGGCCTGGTGCTGATCGCGGCCTTCGTGGTCATCGAACGACGGCAGGCCGAACCGATGCTGCCCCTGTCCATTTTCCGCGTGCCCACCATGTCGGCGTCGCTGCTCGCGTCGCTGTTCCAGGGCCTGGCCAGCTTCGCCGTGCTGTTCCTGGTGATCATGTACCTGCAAGGACCGCGCGGCTTGTCGCCAATACACGCCTCGCTGCTCCTGGTTCCCGGCTACGTCGTCGGGTCGGTGGCGGGACCATACGCCGGGCACCTGGCGGACCGGAGGGGCCCGGTCTTCCCGGCCACCGTCGGCCTCGCCATCCAGGTGGTCTCCCTGGCCGTCTACGCGCAGCTCGGCCTGACCACCGGCCTGTGGGTGGTCGTGGCGGCGGCCATCCTCAACGGGGTGGGAGCGAGCTTCTTCTTCCCGGCCAACAATTCGGCGATCATGAAGGCGGCGCCGCCGGAGGCGTACGGCATCGCGTCCGGCATGCTGCGGACATTCAGCAACATCGGCATGGTGTTCTCGTTCGCGGTGGCGATCCTGATCGCCTCGCGCTCGATCTCCCGGGGCCTGGCCTTCGCCATCTTCGTCGGCACCACATCGCTGCACGGCGCGCTGGCGACCGCGTTCACCAGCGGCCTGCACGCCGCGTTCTACGCGTCGATGAGCTTCATGGTGCTGGCCGCGGCGCTATCCGCGGTGCGGGCGAGGCGTACGTAACCTACCGCGGTAGGTAATATCGTCGCATGCTTGACGGGGTCACGCCGTTCCCGCCGGAGTTCGCGGCCCGGTACCGGGAACGGGGCTACTGGGAAGACCGCCCGCTGTTCGACGGCTTCCACCAGACGCTGCGGCGCAACGCGGCCCGCGTGGCGCTGATCGACGCCGACGGTCCCGTGACATACCGGCAGCTCGATGAGCGGTCCGCCCACATGGCCCGGGCGCTGCTCGACCTCGGCTTCCAGCCGCTGGACCGGATCATCGTCCAGCTGCCGAACACCGCCATGTTCGCGTACCTGTACTTCGCACTGCAGCGGATCGGGGCGATCCCGGTGCTGGCCCTGCCGGTACACCGCAGGCGTGAGATCACGCAATTTGCCGAAATATCCGGCGCGAAGGCGCTGGCCGTGCCGACAACGGCGCGCGGCTTCGACTACACCGCCATGGCCCGCGACATCATGGCGGACAACCCCGCCGTGAAACTGATCCTCACCCAGGCCGCCGATGCGAGCGACGGCCGGTTCATAAGGATCGAGGACCTGCTGGAGCGGGAGCCACGGACAAGCGCCGACGCGCTGGACCGCATCCGCGTCCGCATCGACCCGGAGGATCCGGCGCTGTTCCTGCTGTCCGGCGGCACCACCGGCGTCCCGAAGCTGATCCCGCGCAGCCACAACGACTACCTGTACAACTCGAAGATCGCCGCGTCGGTGTGCGAGATCTCAGCCGGTGACGTGCTGCTCGACGTGCTGCCGATCGAGCACAACCTGCCGCTCGGCTGCCCTGGCATGCAGGGCTTCCTGCTCTCCGGCGGGACCGTCGTGCTCGGCACGTCCACCCGGCCGCGGGAGGTGTTCGAGCTCATCCAGCGGCACCGGGTGACGCACATCCACCTGGTGCCGGCGCTGCTGATCCGGTGGATCGACGACCCGGCCATCGGCGAATACGACCTCTCGTCACTGAAGGTGATCCAGTCCGGCGGGCAGCGGCTCCAGCCCGAAGTCAGGGCGCGCGCGGAGAAGGCCTTGCCCGGCTGCTTCATTCAGGAGAATTTCGGGATGGCAGAGGGTCTAATCATGTTCGTTCGTTCAAATGATCCTGAAGCTGTACGCCGGGAGACCTGCGGTAGGCCAGCCTCGCCCGACGACGAGGTTTTCCTCATAGACCGCCACGGGTACCGCGTGCCGGACGGCGAACCGGGCGAACTGATCGTGCGCGGTCCCTACACGCCGCGCGGATACTTCCGCTCGCCGGAGCACAACGCCCGGGCGTTCACGCCCGACGGGTTCTACAAATCCGGCGACCTGCTACGGAAGCTGCCGTCCGGGAACTACGTCGTGGAGGGACGGGTCAAGGACCTGATCAACCGGGGCGGCGAGAAGATCAGCGCCGAAGAGGTGGAGAACCTGATCCTGGCCCATCCGTCCGTGCTCAACGTGGCCTGCGTGCCGTACCCAGACCCGGTGCTCGGTGAGCGGATGTGCGCGTGCGTGGTGCTACGGCCGGGATGCGCGCTGACGTTCGATGAGCTGACCACGTTCCTGCTGGGCTTCGAGATCGCCAAGTTCAAGCTGCCCGAGCGGCTGGAGTTCTTCGCGGACCTGCCGCTGTCCGGATTCGGCAAGGTGTCGAAGAAGGAACTGGCCGCACGGCTCAAAGGGAACCAATGAGGCGGATCGACCTGCACTGCTACCCGGGGACCGAGGTGTGGATCGGGTCCCAGGGCCCCTATGCCGAGGCGCTCGGCACCTACTGGGGGAAGGAGTGGGTGGCGAAGACCGAGGACGAGGTGGTCGCCGACGTCACCACGGCCGGGGTCGAAGCGGTGCTGGTCGCGTTCGACATCGAGTCGCTGACCGGGGCGCCGCCGTGCTCCAGCGGCTATGTGGCCGGCCTGCGCGACCGTCATCCGGACGCGTTCATCGGCGCCTGGGGCGCGGTCGACCCGCTCAAGGGCGACGCGGCCATCGCCGAGGCCACCCGGGCGGTCAGGGAACACCACGTGCTCGGGTTCCACTTCCACCCGATCATGGGGCATTTCGCCGTCGACGATCCGGCGCTGTCGCCGCTGTTCGAGACCATCGCCGGGCTGCGCGTGCCCGTGATGATAGACGTCGGGACCACCGGCATGGGCGCTGGCCTGCCCGGCGGAATGGGCGCCCGGCTGGAACACGCCCGGCCGCTCGCGGTCGACAACCTCGCCGCGCGGTTCCCGGCACTGACGATCATCGCGGCGCACCCTGGCTGGCCGTGGACGGACGAGATGACCGCGGTCGCGCTGCACAAAGGCAACGTGTACTGGGAACTGTCCGGCTGGGCGCCCAAGTACTTCCCGCCTTCGCTGCGTTCCGATATCCGGGGACGGCTGCGCGAGAAGATCATGTTCGGCAGCGACCACCCGAGCATGCCCTACGATCGGATCCTGCGTGAGTGGGACGAACTCGGGTTCGACCAGCCGGTCATGGACATGGTCTTCCACGCCAACGCGGAGCGGGTGCTGGGCTTGTAGGGTGAGAAGCATGGCCACCGCTGAGGACGTGCGGCGGATCGCGATGTCGCTGCCGCGGACCAGCGAGCATCTGATCCGGGACAATACGAAGTACCGGATCGGCCAGATCGTGTACGCGGCGGTCTCCCCGGACGAGGAACGACTCGGGTTCGGCTTCCCCAAAGAAGAGCGCGCCGCGCTGGTGGCCAGCGAGCCGGACAAGTTCATGATGCCGTTGCGCAGCGACGAACGGTACAACTGGGTCCGCGCCCGGCTCGCCGCCCTGGACGTCGATGAGCTGCGGGAACTGCTCATCGACGCCTGGCGCATGGTGGTGTCCAAGAAGACCGCCGCCGCCTACCTGACCTCGCTCGACGGCGACCGGAGCTGACGGCATACGATTGGGCGCGTGCCGCCGCGCGCCATCGACTTCCACGTACACCTGCCCACACCGGACTGGCTGGACGGGAGCATGGCCGGATACGTGGAAGCGGCCGAGGCGTACTTCCGCTCGCCGGTCCGGCGCGAGTCGCTCGCGGAACTGGCCGAACGGTACCGCCGGCTTGACGCGAAGGCGGTCCTGCTGGCCTGGGACGCGGAAACGGCCACCGGACGCCCGCGTGTCCCCAACGAGACCGTCGCGGCGGCCTGCCAGGACTACCCCGACGTGTTCACCGGACTCGGCTCCGTCGACCCGCACAAGGCGGACGCCGTCGCCGAGGTCGCGAACATCGCCCAGCTCGGCTTGCGCGGCGTGAAGTTCCACCCGTCCCTCCAGGCATTCGCACCTGACGACCCGGAGTACTGGCCGATATTCGCGGCCTGCGCCGACCACGACCTGATCGCCTTGTTCCACACCGGCACCAGCGGCATCGGCGCCCGGCAGCCGGGCGGCCAGGGCATCCGGATCGACTACGCGCACCCGATGAAGCTCGACCCGGTCGCCGCGGCCCATCCCGATCTGACGGTGGTCGCCGCGCACTTCGGCTGGCCGTGGCACATGGACCTGATCGCCATCGCGCTGCACAAGACGAACGTGTACATCGACATCTCCGGCTGGGCGCCGAAGCGCATCCCCGCCGAGGTCACCCGTGAGCTGCGCGGACGCCTGTCCGGGCAGTTCGTCTGGGGCAGCGACTTCCCGTTCTTCTCCCCTGAGCGCTGCCTGGCGGACCTGGCGGATCTGGATCTGCCCACGGAAGTTACCCAAACGGTCCTGCACGACAACGCCGCCCGCATCCTAAGGTGGGACTGAGGGCAAACACCGCCCGGGATACGCAGGAGCACCGTGCCGCTGACCACTGACCCGCTCCCCATGCGGTTGAGCCCCCTGGTGGGGCGCGACACCGAACTGCGCGACCTGGTCGCGGCGATCGAGGACAGCCGCCTGCTCACCCTCACCGGTCCCGGCGGCACCGGGAAGACCAGGCTGGCGCTGGCCGCGGCCGCCGCCATGGCCGGGCGCGGGAAACCCACCTGCTGGGTGGAACTGGCCCCCATCGACGATCCCGGCATCGTCGCCCATGCGGTCGCCGCCAAGCTCGGTGCCCCGGAGACGCCCGGCCAGGACACCACCGCCGCCGTGGCGACGCACATAGCGAGCGATGAGCTGATGCTCGTCCTCGATAATTGCGAGCACCTGGCCGCGGCGGCCGCGAGCCTGGCCGAGGACCTGCTCGCCGCCTGCCCCAACGTGACGGTCCTCGCCACCAGCCGCGAAGCGCTCGGCGTCTACGGCGAGCGGACCTGGTCGGTTCCGCCGCTGGCCGACACCGACGCGGTCAGCCTGTTCGAGCAGCGAGCCCGGCTGGTCCGGCCGGAGTTCCGGGCGACCGACGGGGACGCGCCGCGAATCCAGCTCATCTGCCAGCGCCTGGACGGCCTGCCGCTGGCGATCGAGCTGGCTGCGGCGCGAATGCGGATCCTGTCAATAGCCGAACTGGCCAGACGGCTCGATGACATCTTCACCGTCCTGACCGGCGGCGCCCGGTCCGCGCCCGCCCGGCATCAGGCGCTGCGGGCCACCCTCGACTGGAGCCACGACATGCTCGGCGAGGACGAACGGACCGCCTTCCGCAGGCTGGCCGTCTTCTCGGGCGGCTTCACGCTCGACGCCGCCGAGAACGTCATCGCCGACCGGAGCGACCTCAAGCCGCCCGCCGTGCTGGACCTGCTGACCCGGCTCGCGGACAAGTCATTGCTCCGGGTGGACCACACCGCCGATATCTCGCGCTATCACCTGCTGGCGACCATCCGCGATTACGCGGCCGTCAAGCTCGCTGACGCCCCGGACGAGGAACCGGCCCGGCTGGCTCACCTCCGCTATTACACCGACTTCGCCGAACACGTCGCGGACGCGCCGGACGGCGACCTGGACCAGGTGGAGACCGAGCTGCCCAACCTGCGGGCGGCCATCGAGTACGCCCCCAAGTCCAGCGATCCCGTCGCGGCGCTGCGCATCGCCAGTGCCCTGCACCGCTACGCCTCGCTGCGCGGGCAGTACCACGAAATCCGCCAGTGGCTGGACACGGCCGTCACCTCCTGCCCGGACGCGCCGGCCGAGCTGCGCGCGCGGGCGCTGCTGGGCGGCGGCCGGCTCGCGCTGCTCCAGTGCGACTACGCGCCCGCGGTGCGGCGCGGCGAGGCGGCGCTGCGGCTGTACCGCGAGCTGGGCGACAGCAAGGGCATCGCGAGCGGGCTGCAGCTGCTGGGCAGCGTGGCCCGCGAACAGGGCCGGTATGCCCGCGCCGCGCAACTATACGCCGAGAGCCTGGCCGACGCGCAGGCCGCGGGCGACCGCCGGGCGGCGGCAAGCGTGCACGGCTCACTGGCCTTCGTTTCATGGCTGCAGGGGGACTTCGATCAGGCACTGAGGTCCGCGACCACATCCGAGGAAATGTTCCGGCTGCTCGGCGATGTGGAGGGGCTGGCCTCGGCGCTGATCCACCTCGGCGTCATCGCGCGCTTCAAACCAGATAACGAACGGGCGGTGGCGCTCCTCTCCGAGGCCCGCTCCCTGGCCAACGGCATCGGTTTCCGGGAGGGCGTCGCCTGGATAGAGGAACAGCTCGGCCTGATCGCGGCCCGCCGCGGCGACCCGGACGCCCTCACCCTGCTGCGTCGCAGCCTGGACACGCACACGGAGTTGCGCGACCGATGGCGGATGTCCAGCCTGCTCGAGGACCTGGCGGCGTTCGCCCTGGCGCAGCAGAACGCGGGGCGGGCCGCGCGGCTGCTCGGGGCGGCCGAGGCCATCAGGAACACGATCGGCAGCGTGATCCCGCCGGCCGAGCGACCGCAGCACACCGCGACCGAGACCGGCGCCCGCGCGGCGCTCGAGCCGGGTCGCTTCGAGGCGGAACGGCAACGTGGACTGCTCGCCACCACCGAAGACCTGCGGGCCGACCTGCCCCGGGCCGGGGCCCGGGTAGCCGACTCGTCCGTTGCCTTGCCCGTGCTGCGGACCGCCGCGCCCGTTCCCGCTTCGGCCGCTTCCGCGGCTGCGGCTCCGGCCGCGGCCGCGGCTCCGGCTCTGGGCGCTCCCGGCGGCTCGCTGCGGATTCGTGCGCTGGGCGGCGCGGTGGTCGAGGTCGGCGAGACGGCGCTCACCGCCGCGGACTGGGGATATGCGAAGCCGCGGGAGTTGTTGTTCCTGCTCGTCACGTCGCCGCCGATGACACGCGATCAGATCGGCACCGCACTGTGGCCGGACCTGTCCGGGCGTCAGCTCAGCAACGCGCTGCACACCGCGCTGCGGGAACTACGCCGGGCGCTGGGCGACGGCGGGTGGGTGCAGTACGCGGACGGCCATTACCGGTTCGACCGCGCGCGCGAGCACGAATGCGACGTCACCGCGTTCGAGGACGCCCTGGTAGAGGCACGCCGGGCCCGGCCCGCCACCGCGGGCCTGCCCGAACTCCAGCGTGCCATCGCCGCCTACGGCGGAGATTTCCTCGACGGCATGTCCGCTGGTGAGTGGGCGCTGATCCGTCGCGACGAACTACGCCGCGCGTTCGAATCCGCGCTGCTGGCCACCGGCCGCATGCTCGCGGCGGCGGGTCGCTACCAGGCCGCCGCCACCGCCTTCCGCCGTGCCGTCGCGCACGAGCCACTCAACGAATCGGCCCACCGTGAGCTGATGACCTGCTGGGCCCAGCTCGGCGAGACAGCCCGAGCCGTCCGGCACTACGAGGAACTGGCCAAGCGGCTGCACGACCAGCTCGGCGTACCCCCCGCAGCCGAGACAACTGTCCTTTATAAGAAGTTGATAGGGGCAGAGTAAGGGTCCACAGTAGCGCCGCGGCGAGCGGAGCGAGCTTCGCGGTTCGCCTGGCCGCGGAGGGCCTGAAGGCCCTCCCGGCCGGGCGAAACTAACGGCGAGAAGCGTCGCAGGCGGGGGGTCCGGGGGGTTGGTGTCTACCCCCCGGAAAATACAGCCTCCCCCCATCCCCCTGAGTTTCCCCCAGAGGGCGGGTCCTTCCCCCAGAGCGGAGCGGAACACTCGGTGTATGTCCGATCCGATCGCTCCGCCAGCCGCCAGGAATCCGGAAGAGGCGCTTGAGCTGCTGAGCCAGGCGTTCAGCGACGGCGACATGGAAGCCGCTCTCGCCCAGTACGAGGACTCCGCGCAGCTATTGCCGTGGGCGCGGCGGACAGGACCCGAGGAGGGGGACCGCCGCAGCGCCATGCAATGGCTCATGGCGCTGCGGCTCCCCTTGTCGGTCCAGGTCAGCGAGGTGCTCCAGATCTCCGGCCTGTACGTGGTCATGTGTGAGCGCCGGATCGCCGGGATCGGCCCGGACTGCGAGCCGGTTCGCCTGCGCGGCTATGGCTTCGCGGCCATCCGGCCGCAGCCGGACGGCACGTGGCGGATCGCCATCGACGCCTGGTGCCTCGAGTCCCATCCGGTAAATCCCCTTGACCCTCCGGCGATTCCCCCAGCTAGTCCCGGCCATCCTTGCTGAAGCGAGGGGGACCGGGGCGGGCAACCTCCAGCACATGACGTCCACACGCCTGCCGGAACAGGGCCAGAAGAATGAACCACCGCACAATGCACACCTCCCTGCGTCGCCTGGGCATAGGACTTGGCGCACTCACCGCGACGGCCACGCTCGCGCTGGCGGGTCTGGCCGGTTCGGCCAACGCGAGCCCCCAGCACCACAGCGGCTACCACTTCCGCACTATGAACGACAAGGCGGACGTAACGTTCAACCAGCTGCTCGGCATCAACAATCACGGCGTGATCGCGGGTTACTTCGGATCCGGCGCTCAGGGGCACCCGAACAAGGGCTACCAGCTGTGGACGCCGAGCAGCTACCGGAACGAGAACTACCCTCACTCGGTGCAGACGCAGGTCACCGGGCTGAATGACAACGGCGTGACGGTCGGATTCTGGTCCACGATGAACACCGCAAGCATGTCCAACAACAACTTCGGTTTCTACGCGGCGGGCGGCCGGTTCCACAACGTGAACTTCCCGACTGGCGACAACGCCAGCCCGCAGGTCGACCAGCTGCTCGGCGTCAACGACCACGAGGTGGCGGTCGGCTTCTACACCAACGGCCAGGGCAGCAACCGTGGCTACGAATACAACATCCGCACGCACAGGTTCACCCGGATCCTGGTCCCGGGCGCGCCGGCCGGGGTCGCGGGCCCGAGCCTGACCGCGACGGCGATCAACAACGACGGTGACGTGGCCGGCTTCTACAACAAGACCTCTGCCCAGGTCGACGGGTTCCTGCTGCGCGACGGGCAGTTCATCACGCTGGCCGTGCCCGGCGCGACGATGACCCAGGCGTTCGGCGCGAACGACAAGGGCGAAGTCGTCGGCGCGTACACCACCGGCTCGGGCAGCAACGCCCAGACCCACGGCTTCGTGTGGCGGTCCGGCCACGGCTTCACCACTGTGGACGACCCGCACGGGATCGGCGCCACCACCATCAACGGCGTCAACGACTCCGGCGCACTGGTCGGCTTCTACACCGACTCGGCCGGTAACACCGATGGCATGCTCGCGCTGCCGTAGAGCTTGTCGTCACGCATAGAACCCGGGGCCTACGGGGCCCCGGGTTCGCCCATGTCCGGGCACCAGCGGTAGGACGCGTTCCTATCATTGGGTTGTGACGCACGATGAGTTCGAGCTGGGCACCGACGGGCCCAAGGTGATCCTCGTCGGAGTTGACGATACGGTCACGTCGCTGCGCGCCGGGGCATACGCCGCGGGCCTGGCTCGGCGGCAGGGGGCGCGGCTGGTCTGCGTCTACGTTGAGCAACTGTCCGCCATGTACGGCGCGGCCGGTGCGAGCGTGATCGCGGCACAGGAAGAAGCCCTCCGGGACGAAGCCGAGGACCTGCGCAAGCGGATCGAGGAAGGGGTGGGACAACTGAACGTGCCCGTGACCTTCATCGCCGCGCACGGCGATCCGTACTCCGAGATCAAGCGGGTCGCCGACGAGGTCCGTGCCGACGCCGTGGTGGTCGGGGCCTCGACCAAGGCCGGGCACCGGCTGGTCGGGTCGCTGGCCGTCCGGCTGGTCCGGGCCGGCCGCTGGCCGGTAACCGTCGTCCCGTGAGCGGGCGTCCCATGAGCGGCGTCGCGGTCGTCACCGGGGCCGGGTCAGGGCTCGGGAAGTGCATCGCACGGGCGCTGATGGCCGCGGACTGGCGGGTCGCGCTCGCGGGCAGGCGCCAGGAACCGATGATCGGAACGGTCCGGCGATGGGGCCAGGACGGGGCGGCCATCGTCGTGCCGACGGATGTCACGTCCGAGGCGGACGTAGCCACCCTGTTCAACGTGGTACGGCGCGAGTGGGGACGGGTCGACCTGCTGGTCAACAACGCGGGGATCTCCGGTCCGTCCGGCGACGTGGCCGAGATCTCGCTGGCGGACTGGCAGCGGGTGGTGGACACCAACCTGACCGGCGCGTTCCTCTGCGCGCAGCACGCCGTGCGGATGATGAAGCAGCAGACGCCGCGTGGCGGGCGGATCATCAACAACGGCTCGATCTCGGCGCACACTCCCCGCCCGGGCAGCGCCGCCTACACCGCCACCAAACACGCGATCACCGGCCTGACCAAGTCCATCTCACTGGACGGGCGCGCCCACGACATCGCCTGCGGGCAGATCGACATCGGCAACGCCGCCACCGAGCTGACCGAGCGGTTCAGCCAGGGCGTGCCGCAGGCCAACGGATCCACCGCCGCCGAGCCCACCTTCGACCCGCAGCATGTCGCCGACGCGGTACTCTACATGGCTTCGCTGCCCTTGGACGCAAACGTCCAGTTTCTCACCATTACCGCCACCAAAATGCCCTACATCGGCCGCGGCTGACCCGCGATTTCGGCTTTGTGCTGAAATAAGGGTGCATTTTACGACATGTCGCCCGTACCGTCTCCGCCATAACGCGCTGGCCACCCCCGTGACCTTGCGCGTATCACCGCATACTGGACACATGACCTGCCACTTTGCGGAAAATAAGAGCCCTCCGGAAGAAAAGGCGCCGGAAACCGGCGCCCTTTCCTCCACAAGGCCCTTTTCCTCCACGTCATCCACCGCAGCACCGTGAACAATTCGCTTATGTCGGACATGTCGCGGGGTGCGGACGGGCGCAAGCCGCAACGCATGGGAAAGGGGACACGCGGCAGAAGAGGACGGCGGCAGAAACAGAAGGAGCGGCACCGAGGGGGCCGGAGCCATGCGCAACGCTTCTTGTCGCTGCCGAGGACAGATCCGGCGCAAACGGACAGCGGCGCGGAAGCCGGGCAGACCACGCGCAACGCTTCTTGTCGCTGCCGAGGACAGATCCGGCGCAAACGGACAGCGGCGCGGAAGCCGGGCAGACCACGCGCGGCGCTTCTTGTCGCTGCCAAAGACGGTTGCGGCGCAGAGCGGACGCCGCTCACTTTCAGAAGCCGAGGGAAACAAGCGCTTCGGGGTTACGGGTGGGGGTCGGGGGCCTGGGCGTATAGGCGGGCCACGGTTTCCTCGTCGGAGGTTTCGCAGCCGAGGCGGCTGCCGGTGAACGAGCCGTGGTCGTCGCTGCCCGCCGTCGCGATCAGGGCGAGGTCACGGACCAGGTGAAGCAGGGCTCGCCGTTCGTGCGAAGGGTGGTCGGGATGGAAGACCTCCACGCCAGCCAGGCCCACGGCGGCCAGCCCGGCAATCTCCTCATCTGACAGGTCCCATTCGGATCCGGCGCGCGGGTGGGCGAGCACGCTCACGCCGCCGGCCTCTTTGACCAGGCGGATCGCGCGAGCCGGATCGAGGGCGTACTTCTCCACGTATGCGCGGCCGTGATCACCGATCCAGTCGGCGGTGAACGCGTCCTCGGGCCGGGCGACCACGCCGGCCTCAGCCATGGCCCGGGCGATGTGCGGGCGGCCTACCACCGAGGCGCCGGCGATCCTGGCCACGTGATCCCAGGTGACTTCGGCGCCCAGGCCGGCGAGCCTGGCCACCATGGCCTTGGCGCGGATGACCCGGTCATCGCGGATCCGCCCGGTTTCCGCCGCGAGTCCGGTGCTGGCCAGGGGGGTCGACCCCCCCAGACCCCCCCGCGAGGGTACGGCCGGGTCGAACAGGTAGGCCAGCAGGTGGACGCTGCGACCGTGCAGGTGGCAGGACAGTTCCATGCCGGGGATAAGGGTCAGGCCTTCGGGGAGCGCATCGCGGGCTTCGGCGTGGCCAGCGGTGGTGTCATGGTCGGTGAGCGCGACGGCGTCCAGACCGGCCGCGGCGGCGTTGCGCATAACCTGCGCGGGCGGATCCGTGCCGTCGGAAGCGTTGCTGTGTACGTGTAGGTCGGCGCGCACCTACCTAGCTTGCCAGGCGGGGCGAGAGAGCGCCGAACGGAAGGTCGAGATCCTGCCACGGATCACGCAGGTCGCGCAATTCCATCGTGTCGATGAGCAGGCAGCCGGCGGTGTCCGGCCAGAGCAGCAGCCATAGCCAGCAGCCCTTCGCCTCGCCGGCGAACACCGCGCGGTCCGGCGCGTCCACGAGCCACAGCGGCACATCGTGATTGCTGAAGCTGACCTCCGCACACGGCGGCACGGACGCGAACCCGGCCCCGGGATCCACGCCGTCCAGGCCGGCCAGCCCCGCGCCGAGCCCGGTACCGGGCTCCTCGGCGACAATCAGCAGGTCACTCGGGCCACCCACCGGGTTCGGGCCGGCCAGCGCCACCACGCTGGCGCGAAGGCCGGTGCGCTCGTCGCCCGCACCGGCGAAACCGGCTACCAGCCAGCTGGCCGGCAAGGGCCAGGGCAGCCACACCGGGACGCGCACCGTGCGGAGGAGGCCGTCACGACCTTCGTCCGACGGGGAGTACGGGGGCAGCAGCGGATGGACTTCACCATGCAGGTCGCAGCGCCACGCGCTGGACCAGGCGGTTGGCTCTTGAACCGGCCTGCCGCAGCGGGGGCACCGTCGGCCGTTCTCCAGACCCACGCTGGCATCTTTACCCGTCCGTTATCGGAGAAAAACATGCCGTGGCGCCGGTCCCCTTGGACCGGCGCCACGGCGGCGACGTTTATACGCTTACGGGAGAACCCCGAAGTTCGCGCTGAACATCTGGTTGTCGTGCGTGGTTCCGTTGGAGAACTTCAGCAGCGCCCAGGTCTGCAGGATCGGCCGCGGGTTGTCGGTCGGGTAGCCGTTGGCCGGGTAGTCAAGGACGAAGGGGTGCGAGAAGCTGGTGTCCGAGCCGTTGATCAGCGGGACGTAGAAGCCCTTGATCGCGGAGAACGAGTCCACCACCCAGACGGTCTTCGAGCTGACACCGCAGGGCTGGAGAGTGACCTTGGTGCCGTTGGTGGCAGTGGAGCCGACGCCGATGCACTGGTCGGTCTCGTTGCCGAGCGGCGAGTACTCGAATTCGAATGCTGCCAGGTTGTGGTAGTGCAGGTTGAGCGCGGACGACACCAGGCCCGCCTTGAAGAAGTCATTCACTGTCCCCTGGAAGGAGACGGTGAAGTCTTCGGCGGAGTCGCTGTTGCTGGTACGCCACAGGATGATGGGCGTGCCGGTCGCGGTGCCCCCACCCTTGACGTCGAACACGAAATTCGGGTGACCGTGGGTACCGAACAGGCGGCTGTACAGGTCAATGCACTTGTGCCCGCACGAGGGCGTGGCCGCGTTGGCGGTCATTGCCCCGGTCGCTCCTACGGCGCCGACCAATGTGAGCGTGGCGGCAGCCGCAATTACCCTGCTTTTGAACGACATTACGAAGTGTTCCTCCTCCGGGAACCTCAGCCGTACCCCGCGCACGGCTGTTGAGCTGGGGGTGGTTTTTGTCCCTCCATGACCGGTACAGGGGCGGCTGTCCCGATCGCTCAATAATCAGACGCGGCACATGTCTGTTTGGTTGTCAGGGTTTTCACCTGAATGACACAAAAGTGGCGCCGACCCATATCTGGGTCGGCGCCACTCGTGTTGGTCGCTTTACCGCTACTTCCTGTAGTAACAGATAACGCTTGTTAGTGCAGCACGCCGAGGTCTGCGCTCCACTCCTGGCGGTCGAAGATCGTGCCGTTGGAGTAGCCGATCAGCGTGTAGGTGATCAGCCCCGGCCGCGGCTGGTCGGTCGGGTAGCTGTCCTGCGGGTAGGTCAGCACGTACGGGTGCGAGAAGTTGGTGTCCGCACCGTTGATCAGCGGGACGAAGTGACCCTTGGTGATCGCGTCGGCCGAGTCAACGATCCACACCGTCTTCGCCGACACACCACACGGCTGGAGAGTCACCGGCGTGTTGTTCTGCGGGGTCGTGGCGACGCCCATGCACATACCGGTATCGGCGCCGAACGGAGCGTACTCCCACTCGAAGGCCACGTCGTCCGGGGTCTTGACCCCGTTGATGGTCGCGCCGCCGCCGTAGTGCAGCGCGACAGCGGAGGACACCAGGCCGGCCGCGTGGAAGTCGGACACGGTCCCCTGCTCGGACACCGTCCAGTCCTCGGCCGGGTCGCTGTTGCTCGTGCGGAACAGGATGATCGGAGTGCCGGTCGCCTGGCGCTGCTTGAAGGTGTCGAGCACGAAGTTGGGGTGACGATGGGTGCTGAACGTCTGGACGAACAGGTCGACACACTGGTCGCCGCAGGATGGCGTAGCCGCGCTCGCGGGCCCAGCGGTCATCATCCCTGCGCTCGCGACACTGCCAGCCAGGGTCAACGCCGCCGCAGCAGCGAAGACCTTGTTCTTGATGGACATGAGTAATCCCTCCGGAGGACGCGGTCACGCCCTGCGCGTGACCTCGTTGAGCTGCCGCTCCCCGCTCTGGCGGCGATGGGATCGAAGGACAGATGCGGCTATCTCGATCCCGCTCATAAGTAGGGACGCATCAAGATCAGGATTGGTTGACAGGATCTTAACTATTAACGTTATGTGTGCGATAAATAACTGATCGTGCTTATCTGGGGAGAAGCTAGCTTACGCTCGACGCGTTATCCGGAGGTACAAAAGAGTGGCGCCGACCCGCTAGCGGGTCGGCGCCACTTTCACTCACTCAGAACGTGAGGTCCTGGCGTTCTTAGTGGGTCAGAACGCCGGTGTCCGCCGCCCACAGCTGGTTGCTGTTCACGGTGGCCAGGACCGGGCCAGGACCGTTGGACTCACCAGTGATGTTGGCGGTGTACAGCTGCG
>Ga0213881_10000115_pt1 | contig 64565 bp, 61 predicted proteins | sample BarmaccoBMER_R08_FD_160104 | JGI IMG/M metagenome (GOLD analysis project Ga0213881, IMG submission 160104) | Barbacenia macrantha exposed rock microbial communities from rupestrian grasslands, the National Park of Serra do Cipo, Brazil - ER_R08 ...
GGATGTCGGAGAAGCTCGTCGCGGCGAGCGCCGGACGCGCCGGAGCGACCACTACCTGCTCCAGCAAGGCGCCCTGGGTAAGGAGCAGGGCAAGACCCCCGGTCTTGAGCGCCGACCGGCGGCTCATCATGCTGGCCCTCACGTCCTCGAGATCCATGTTTTCCACCTTCCCTGCATTGATAAACGGATTGGGTCGGATTCTGGGGTCATTCCAGAGCTGGGCAAGATACATCGGCAATGCTCTTGACGACGTACACGATTTGGCTCGCCCAGCATGTGCCGACCCAAGGCAAGTTCTTAAGTAAATTTCAATTCATGAAATTTTCATGAGATTTTTTCATACTCTGCCCTCTGGAGCTTCTGGTAATGCAGATAGTAGGACGCCGCTAATTTCCAGACAACAAAAACAAATATTACATTTATATCACGAAAATATTTCGAGAAGACGGCGCCAGCGCCAGGACCGTTGAACTTCGGAAAAAAGGCATGGGTATCTGACCTGCGGGTGTGCGGATCATATTGCCGCTAGGTTGCAAACCCGCAGGTTTATTAGGTACGGATGCCGCAGCTGATTTCTTGTCCGCCCCGGCAGGGTGGTTTATGTAACTGACGCGTTCGTCGGAGCCGAGGAATAAGTAGGCCACCGGGTGGCGTCAGTAAGGTATTTTCCCCTCGCCTTGCTGCACGCGGCGAGAGTATTTTCGCCGTCCGTACAGCGGCGAGATCCGGTCCATTTGTCGTTCTGCTCGGCCAGGACGGCGCCGGCGAGGCGGATGATGGCATCACGACCGGGGAACGCGCCGACGTCGGTATGGCGGTGGACCTCCTTTGTTCAGCCGCTCCCGCGCTATCGCTTGGCCATGGGCGTTGGGCGTTGGGCGGGGAGGCCGCGATCCAGGCCAGTACCTGGCGCCCGTCGCACGGAAGATATGTTATATCGTTCATATGAATAGAGCAACATATGAACGCTCTGCCCGCTGGGAGCGGCGACGCGAGCCTGATCGCCGGACCGCCGCGAGCCTGATCGCCGACCGCCGGGGCGATGCCAGTTGAAAATGAACGTCGTTATGGTAATCATTTCCATTAACACCGCACCCGCGGCCTGGCGGTATCACCAGGCCCCGGGACCGGACAGGCACCGACGCGCCACCGCGGGAGAGCCTGCCGGTGTCACACGATCTGCATGGCACGGGAGGCCGGATGCCGCAGGCGCGAGGGACCAGGGCCCGCGATACCAGGCAGGCAGCGGCCGTTATCGCGGTCATGTCCGCGGCACCCTCGTTCTGCGGCGCACGGGAGATCCACGACGACGTACAGCGCCACGGCCAGGCGATCGGGCTGGCCACGGTCTACCGGCACCTGCGCGTACTCGCCGAGCACGGCAGCGTGGAGGTCGTCCGCAGCGCCGACGGGCAAGCCCGCTACCGGCTGCGCCGTGGCGGCATCACCCACCTGCTCACCTGCCGGGTCTGCGGGCGCGCCGTCGAGGTCGACGGAACCGAGGTATGGGAATGGGCCCGGCAGGTCGCCGCCGAAGCCGGGTTCACGCTCACGCGGCACGTTGTCGAGCTAGCCGGAGTATGCCCCGAACACACGGCCACCCACGCTCCGTTACGATCCGTCCCGGCAGGAGAGCCCGGACTCGGCTGAAAGGGGCGGACACACGCTACTGGCAGCCCGCGCAGACGCCTAGTACGTCGAGTCGGTGGCTGAGCGGCTCGAAGCTCTCCGCGTCGGCGAGCTGACTGATGGCCTTATCCACATCCTGCTCGAACCCAGCCGGGAGGGTGATATCGGTGACCTTGCCGCAGTTCACGCATAGCAGGTGATGATGGTGGCCAGTGAGGTTCTCATCGAGTTCGAAGCGGGTGAACTCATCGTTGGCGGTGATCCGGCGGACGACCCCGGCCGCCTGCAGGTCGACCAGATGCCGGTAGGCCGAGCTGCGCGGGAGGCTGGGAAGTCTCTCGGCGATGTCGGCGATGCTCACCGGGTGCTCCGCACTGACCAGCAGGTCGATGATTGCCCGCCGTCCGGCGGTGTAGCGCTGATCTATCCGGCGCAGGCGATGCTCGACCACGTCGTGCAGTTCGTCGGCCATCCCGTGAGCTGGCATAACACTCCTATTATGCAGGCGGCACGGGCCCTGCTGCGCAGGATCGCGGATTGAGTACTGTTCACTGCACCTCGTTACTGTGCTGTACGGCGTCGGCCACGATGTGGCCGACGTGCTGGTCGGCCAGCGAATACACGGCCTCCCTGCCGAGGCGCTCGACGCCGACCAGCCGCGCGTCCCGCAGTATCCGCAGATGGTGGGAAACGAGGGGCTGGCTCATGTCCAGGCGTTTGACCAGCTCATGCACGAACAGCGGCTGCTCGGCCAGTTCGACCACGATTGCCAGCCGGGCCGGCGCAGACAGGACCTTGAGCAGTTCCCCGGCCGCCTCGTAGGCCTTCGTCCCGTCCGGCACGCTATTACATAAACACATAAGCATTCGTTTATGCAATTGTCTGGAACCCTCTCCGATGCCCTTGAGAACTCGCGGGCGGCATGCTGAAGGTCAAGATTGAAATGAGACTCAGTCTGAGACTATATTTCAGCTCATGAGCGGAGTTTCCTGGCAGTTCACGCACGGCAGGTTCCTCTGGATGAGACGGGGCAGGACGCTAGCCAGCGGGCTTGCCGTGATGGCGCTGGCGGTGGCCGGCTGCTCGAGCAGCAACGCGGCCGCGAACTCCGGTTCGGCCTCCGGCAGCACGCAGTCGACCTCGGTGATCAATGCCATCGGCACCGAGAACGAGTACGCCAACGTCCTCAGCCAGATCGGCGGCCGGTACGTACATGTGTCCTCGATCTTGAATAACCCGAACACCGATCCGCACACGTTCGAGGCCAGCCCGAGCGTGGCGGCGGAGGTCAGCGGTGCTCAGCTGATCGTGCAGAACGGCGTCGGCTACGACGACTGGATCAGCAAGATGGAGTCGTCGTCGCCGAACTCCAAGCGCAAGGTGATCATCGTGCAGGACCTGCTCGGACTGCCCGACAACACTCCCAATCCGCACCTGTGGTACGACCCGAAGACGATGCCGGCCGCGGCGCAAGCCATGGCCTCGGCGCTGTCTGCTCTCCAGCCTGCTCACGCCGCCTTCTTCCACGCCAACCTCGATGCGTTCGACCGGTCGCTGACCCCGTGGCGGAACGCCATCGCGCAGTTCAAGGCGAAGTACCCAGGCACGCTAGCGGCGACGACGGAGCCGGTGGCCGACTACCTGCTCACGGCCATGGGGATCACGAACCTGACGCCCTTCGCGTTCCAGGCCGACATCATGAACGGTGTCGATCCCCCGGCCCAGGACATCGCGCTGGAGAACGGTTTCTTCACCCAGCACAAGGTCAACGTGTTCGCCTACAACCAGCAGGTGACCGACGTGCTCACCACATCGATCCGGGAGACCGCGCTCAAGGCCGGGGTGCCGGTGGTCGGCGTCTACGAGACCATGCCGACGCCGGGCTATGACTACCAGTCATGGATGCTCGCGGAGGTCAACGCCCTGGCGAAGGCCGTGTCGGACAAGACCTCGACCCAGAAGCTGTGAATCGCCTTGATGACGACGGAACACGCCTGGGCCACGGCAGCCGGACCTAGCGTTCTGGACGTCGACGGAATCAGCGTAAGGCTCTCGGGCCGGCCGATCCTCGACAACGTCAGCTTTACCCTCCGGGCTGGTCAGTTCACCGGCTTGATCGGGCCGAACGGCGCGGGCAAGACGACGCTACTGCGGGTGATCCTGGGCCTGCAGCGGCCATCGGCTGGCAGCGTGGCGGTGCTCGGACGCCTCCGCTTCCGGCGCGACGCGTCCATCGGCTACGTCCCCCAGAAGATCATCCTCGATCCGGACGTACCGATGCGGGCCCGGGACCTGGTGGCACTCGGGATCGACGGCCACCGTCCGGGGATGCCCGTGCGCTCGAAGGAGCGTAATCAGGCGGTCCGCGAGATGCTGCATGCCGTCGATGCCGACAACTTCGCGGACGCCAGGGTAGGGCTTCTGTCCGGCGGCGAACAGCAGCGGGTGATGATCGCGCACGCCCTGGTCAGCCGCCCCCGGCTGCTCCTGCTTGACGAACCGCTCGCCAACCTCGACATCCGCAGCGGCCAGGAGATCGTCCGCCTGCTCGCCCGCATCGCGGGCGAGCAGCAGATCGCCATCCTGCTGTCCGCTCACGAGATGAACCCGCTCCTGCCGGTGATGGATCAGGTGGTCTATCTGGCCGCCGGACGCGCGGCCAGCGGCCCGACCACGGACGTCATCCGAGGCGAGGTCCTGGGCGCGCTGTATGGCTACCACGTCGACGTCCTGCACGTGCATGGGCGCGTCCTGGTCGTAGCCGGCGAGGCGCCCGGCACCCCCGACGAGGATGGCCCTGTGCTCAGCACCGGCCCGCGGATCGGTGCGGGGCCGGGAACCAAGGCTGGCTGACCGGTCATGCACCAGCTTTACACGTGGATATTCGAGCCGGGCTTCTTCTCCAGCCCGCAGGTTCGCGTGGCAGCCACCATCGGTGGCGTGACCGCAATGGTCTCCGCCGTGGTCGGCGTGTTCACCGTCATACGAGGTCAGTCCTTCGGCGGGCACGCGCTCGGCGACGTTTCGGCGGCCGGCGGGTCGGGCGCGGTGCTGGCGGGGATGAGCCCGCTGGCGGGGTTCGTCGGACTGGGTGTGTTCGGCGCGGGCGTGATGGACATGATCGGCGCACGCCGGGGCCGCGGACGGGATCTGGCCACCGGCATCGTGCTCGGTGCCGCCATCGGCCTGTCCGCCCTGTTCCTCTATCTCGACACCACCAGAGGGGCCACGACAGGTACCACCCAGCAGATCCTGTTCGGTTCGATCTTCACTGTCACCGGCAGCACCATCCCGGCCGTGGTCATACTCGGCGGAATATCGCTCGGCTGCATCGCGGTCGCCTACCGGCCGCTGTTGCTGATCACGGTCAGCAGCGACATCGCCGCGGCGCGGGGTGTCCGGGTCCGTCTCGTGGGCCTGCTCTACGTGCTGGCCCTGGCCCTGTCGGTCGGGCTGTCTTCGATGTCCGTCGGAGCCATACTCTCCACCGCACTGCTGATAGGCCCCGCTGCCGCTGCGCTGCGCCTCACCAGGACAGTTGTCCGGGCACTGGCCAGCGCGTGCCTGATCGGCGTGGGCGCCACCTGGCTCGGCGTCCTGCTGTCCTACGACAGCTACTACTGGGGATCCGGCAGGCAGGGCCTGCCGGTCAGCTTCTTCATCGTCGCCGTGGTGTTCGTCGCCTACCTGGTCTGCGGGCTCCAGACCGCCTGGATGGCCCGGTACCGACGCGAGGAGGCCAGATGTTCGCGGCTTTCATGATGAACACCTGGGCCGTTGCGACGATCGTGGCCCCGGTGGCCGGCGTGGTCGGGTTCTTCGTGGTGCTACGTGGCTCGGCGTTCCCCGCTCACGCCATCCCCAAGGGAGCGTTCGCTGGGGCCGCCGGGGCCAGCCTGCTGGGAATCAACGCGCTGGTGGGCCTCGCCGTGTTCTCGCTGCTGGGTGCGCTGGGCATCGGTACACTCGGCCGCCGCGGCCGCCACGACGTGGTGACCGCGCTCGCCCTGGTCATGATGCTCGCCCTCGGCGCCGCATTCCTGAGCAGGACCACCGAGTACGAGCCGCAGATCTACTCGCTCCTGTTCGGTGAGGTGCTGGGCGTGAGCTCCACCGAACTGCTGCCCGTCGCCGTTCTGGGTGTCATCTGCATCGCGGCGGTGGTCTTCCTCTACCGGCCGCTCATGCTTTCGTCCATGGTCCCGGAGGTCGCGGAGGCCAAGGGAGTCCGCGGCTACCGTATCGAGATCTGCTTCCTGATCATCGTCGCGCTGGCCACGGCTATGACCGTTCCGGTGGTGGGTGCCCTGCTGATCTTCAGCCTGATGATAGGTCCGCCCGCGGCCGCCAGATCCCTGACCAGCCGGCCGGCCGTTGCCATGCTCGGTTCGGTCCTGATCGCGACGGTCACCGTCTGGGCCGCGATCGCGGCCTCATACCTCAGCAACTGGCCCATTGGCTTCTACGTCGGGGCGCTCAGCGCCCTCTTCTACGGCGCCGGGCGGGCCTGGGCGGCGGCATGGCGCCGCCCACGGCCAGTCCGGGTTCCGGCACTGGTACTCCAGACGGCTTCGCCTCCCGGCGGGTTAGCGGGAGGGGACACGCCTTGAGCCGGGAGACCGGCGCGATCGGTGCCGAGGTCCGCACGTTTGGCGTGCTGCTCCGGTCCCGGCGGCTGATGGCAGGGCTTACCCAGGAACGGCTTGCCCACCTGGCGGGCATCAGCGTGGCGGCGATCCGGGATCTGGAACAGGGGCGCAGGCTCAGGCCAAGAGCGCGTTCGCTCACCAGGCTGGCGGATGCGCTCGGGCTCGACACCGGCCAGACCGAGGAACTCGTCCTGGCCGCACGCGGCGCCGGGGCCGCACCCGCCACCGGTCCCGGCCCGGGCCAGCAGCAATCAGACCTATCCGCCCGGCTGCGACTTGAGATACTCGGCCCGCTCGCGGCCTGGCGTGACGGCACACGCGTCGAGCTCGGACCGCCAAGGCAGCGTGCCGTCCTGGCTCTACTGGCCCTGGAGCCGGACACTCTCGTACACCGGGAAACCATCATTGACACGCTGTGGGGCGACCGGCCGCCGCCTACCGCGGTGAACCTGGTGCAGACCTACGTGAGCAGGCTGCGGCGCGCCGTGGACGGTGCGCATTCCCCGCGGAATCGCGACGGGACGCTGGTGTCAGCCGGCACCAGCTACCGGCTCAGGGTTGCGGGTGACCAGCTCGATCTACTGGAATTCCGGCGGCTCGCCGGTCAAGCCCGGACAGCACGCTCATCCGGCGATGCCCTGACGGCTTGCCGGATGTATGAGCAAGCACTGCGGCTGTGGCGGCAAGAGCCGCTGGCCGATGTGGATATTCTGCGGCCCCATCCGGCCCTGGCCGTGCTGGCCGGGCAGCAGGCGGCGGCGGTGATGGAATACGCCGAGGTCGCGTTGAGGGCAGGGCTGAATGACCAGGTACTGGCGCACCTGCGGGCACTGGTGACCCGTGATCCGCTGAACGAGAAGGCGCACTCCCACCTGATGATCGTGCTGGCCGGCAGCGGTTACCAGGCGGAGGCCCTGCAGGTCTACGAAGACCTCCGCAAGCGCCTGGACAGCCAGCTTGGCATCCAGCCCGGGCCAGCCCTGACCGGGGCCTACATGCGCGTGCTACGCCAGGATGTGCCAGCCTCACATGCTGTGCCGTAGTACGGCTGGCCGTTCTGGCCGTGATCGCGCCCGCCGCGGGCACCACAGTGAAGCCGTTGACTTCATGAGCTTGCAGAATGCCGCTGGTCCGGGTACCAGCTACGGCAATCCCTCGTCAGCAGATTTCCAGCGAATGATGTCACAGTGAGGCGAAGTCTCATTACTGGCTCGCCGGCGAACACATCAGGGCGACGCCGTTGAACGTGGAGGATACCACGATGACTATCGCTACCGACCACCGACCCCACGTCGGCCACGACCACACGCACGGTGCGGGTTGCGGTCACGCCGCCATCCCGCACGGGGATCACGTCGACTACGTACACGACGGTCACCTGCACCGGGCGCACGAAGACCATGTTGACGAATGCGCCGCCGACGGCCACACCGCCCACGAAGGTCACGAGCATTCGCATGGCGAGGGCTGCGGGCACGTCGCCGTTCCGCACGACGGCCACGTCGACTACTCGCACGAGGGCCACCGGCATGCCCAGCACGACGGGCACTGGGACGAGCACTGACCCATCCGCGGACACCGGGCGAAAGCCCGGTCACCGGGCGAAAGCCCGGTCGATGACTGATCCGGCGGGGATACGCGTAGGGGTGCTGCTGCTGGCGGCGCAGTTCCCCGGCCAGTCCCACACCGACGTGCTGGAGGCGACGGTGCGTGCCGCTGTGGCAGCGGAGCACGCCGGATTCGACGACGTGTGGTTCGCTGAGCATCATTTCATGTCCTACGGCGTGTGCCCCTCAGCGGTCACCCTAGCCGCCTACGTGCTCGGCCACACCAGCCGCATCGCGGCCGGAACGGCCGTCAGCGTGCTGTCGGTCCAGCATCCGGTGACGCTGGCTGAGCAGGCTGCACTGCTGGACCAGGTCTCCGGCGGCCGGTTCCGGCTCGGCGTAGGGCGCGGCGGCCCCTGGGTGGACCTGGAAGTGTTCGACACCGGACTGGACCGCTACGAATCGGGCTTCGCCGAATCCCTGGACCTGCTCCTGGCCGCGCTGACCCGCGGCCGGGCCGCGGGCACCGGGCCGCGGTTCAGATTCCGGGAAGTGCCCATGGTCCCGCAGCCGCGGACCCGCCCGCACCCGCCGCTGGTCGTGGCCTGCACCTCCCCGGCGACGGCGGCGCTGGCCGCCGCCCGCGGCCTGCCGATGCTGCTCGGCCTGCACACCGGCGACGACGGCAAGGCCGAGATGATCACCGCCTATCAGGCGGCGACACCCGAAGGCAGCCCCACGCCGGGTCACATCGGCGCCGTGGTCGCCCAGGTCGCCGGCACCCGCGAGGAGGCCCGGCGGCTGCTGCGACGCCAGCTACCGCGCTGGCTGGGCCCGGGCCTGGCCGGATACCGGCCGGTGGACGGCCGCCCGCGTCCCGCCCGGGACCCGTACGCCTACGCGGAGCTGCTATGCCGGATCCACCCGGTCGGCACTGCGGACGACTGCGCGCAGTCGATGGCCGCCACCATCGAGCGCACCGGCATCCGGCACCTGCTGTGCCTGGCCGAAGGCGGCGGCGATCCCGCGGGGACAGTGGAGAACATCGCCTGGCTAGGTGCCGAGGTGCTGCCCGTGCTGCGCCGCCGCTTCGGCCATGACGGGCCAGGGGAACGCGGTGGCTGGGATTCCACGGGCCCGTCACTAACGGTGAGGCACCCCTAACCATCCCGCCACCCCCACCTTACTGGAATGAATATCGTTTTCATGTAAGCATTGAGTGTGGCGACGACAGGAAGGACACAGGCATGTCACTGACGGTTCCGGCTGACCTGCTGGAGCAGGCCCAGCGAGGCGAGGTGGACGACACGGCGTTCATCGGCTGCATCGCCAGCTCCCTGCCATACGCGTGGCAGGTGATCAGCGGGCTCATCGAAGACCTGCACGCCAGCGGCGGCGAGCTCGCCGACAACCACACCCCGCCACCAGATGAAGCAGCGCGGGGGCAGCTGCTGCGGCTGCTGGCCAGTGACGCCATGCGCGGCGCGATCGAACGGCACTACCGAGTACGGCTGGCATTCCAGAACTGCCACCGAGCCGCTGTGTTCCGGCCCGACGCCACCGCGGCGCACGCGGAATTCATCACCGCACGGTCCCAGATCCTCAACCAGACCCCCGAGCTGATCGACTGCTGACCCGCAGGTGCCGACCGGGACTCTCCCGGCGGGCCAGCCATGTGCCAGCCGGGCCGCCGGATGTCAGCTGCGCGCCGCGCCGGTCAGCCTTCGAGCTTCCACAGGCCCCGGCCGTGGGTAGCCACGAGCAGATAGCCCTGATCTGGTGACACAGCGAGGTCGAGCGCCGGGGCAGGCGGCAGGTCCTGTCCGAGCCGGTGCCAGTCGCCAGGGAAGAATGCGCTGGTCGAGAAGACGCCGATGTCGGTGCCGACGACCAGCTGGTGGTGCCAGATGACCGAACTGTCGGCTGGCACGTCAGGCAGGTCACCGCTGATATCGGTCCATGAGGCGCCGCCGTTGAAGGAAGCGAAGACGTGACCTGTCCCGCCTCCGGGGATCCAGTGACGGGAGAAGGCGCCGTACGTCACGACAACGTGCGCCGCATTAGCGGGGTCAATGGTGAAAGACGTCGGGATGCGGTTGGGCAGGACCGGTGAGTGGACGGTGTGCCAGGTCCCGCCGTAGTTGATGTCGATGCCCGAGGTGAACGGCGCCGCTCCGGCGGGGTTGCAGCCGTTACCGCACCATCCGGCGTAGATGACCGATCCGCTGGCCGCGATGGCGTTGATCTGGTTGCCCGCGCCGGTGTCGTGCACAGGCACCCAGTCACAGGCTGTCGCGGAGCAGGAAGTCGACAGGTCGCGAGCTAGCGAAGGGCAGTGGGTACGCCGCGGCCGAACAGCGCGATGAGCAGGCAGAGCAGGGACACGCCCACGACCGACACGGTGATCAGCCGGATGCGGGTGGCCCCGACCACGGGCATGCCGTCCGCGGGCATGCCGTCCGCGGGCATGCCGTCCGCGGGCGGGCGACGGGAGGAAATCCGGCCCAGCTGCCATATCAGCGGAGCAATACCCAAGATGATCAGCCCGGTGACCACGTTCACCTTGAGCACGGCGCCGCCGAGAGCGGCAAAGGAAATCGCGGTCCGCATCCAGGCCAGTGAGGTGCGCTCCCGGGCCAGTGAGGTGCGCTCCCGGGACAGCCCGGGACCGCGCTTTCCCGGATCACCGCCATGCCGGGCGGGAGTCACCGGGCCGCCGAAAGCAGTACGACGATCGCGGAGATGACCGCCATCATGGTGATCGTGGCGGCCAGGACCCACGGCATGACCGACCGGGGCAGCGGCTCGCCCCGGCGCAGTGCGCGCTGGTTGCGGATCCACTCGCTGTACGCGGCGACCGCGAGCACCGCGCCGAGCACGATCAGCGGGACGCCGAGCAGGTGGCGGCCAACCGGGACGCCGGGGAACGGCGGCAGCAGCTGCACGATGCCGAGCCCGGCCACCACCAGCGCCAGCGCCGTCCGGCTCCATGCCAGGAAGGTGCGCTCGTTGGCGAAGGTGAACCGAGGATCCGGCTCGGTGCCTTCCTCGTCCTCAGCGGGCGCCCTGGGCCAGAGCGCCGCCAGGCGCCCGGACCATGACATCTACCTGGCTCCCATCGCCCGTGTCCCATTGGCTCGCCTACCCAATTCTGCCCCGGCACAGCGGCTCTCACCCCGGGCGCCGCGGGCCGGGCCGGAGCCGCCGCAGGGCCTGCCGTCCGGGCGTAGCCGGACCGCTCGCAGGCCTGCACCAGATCGATGCTGTTCCGCAGCGCCTGTGCGGCGGTGGAGCCGGAGCTGACCGGCACCAGGTCGAGCACGCCCAGCGGAACACTCATAGCGGGGCCAGGCCGAGGTGCTCGCGCAGCGTGCTGCCCTTGTAGTCGGTGCGGAAGACGCCGCGTTCCTGCAGCAGGGGCACGACCGTGCCGGCGAATTCGTCGAGCCCGCCGGGGGTGATGTGGGGGACGAGGATGAACCCGTCGCTGGCATCGGCCTGCACCAGGTCGTTGATCGCCGCAGCGACGGTGGCGGGCGAGCCCACGAACGTCTGGCGGCCGGTGACCTCGATGATCAGCTCGCGGATCGACAGCCGCCGTTCCGCTGCCAGCGCCCGCCACTGCGCCGCGACGGCCAGCGGATCACGGTGCATCCGCACGCTGGCCCGGCCCCGGGCCACCGTGTGCTCGCCCACCACGGGATCCACCTCAGGCAGCGGCCCGTCCGGGTCGTAGCCGGACAGGTCCCGGTTCCACACCTGCTCCAGGAACGCGATCGCGGTCGCGCCGCTGACCTGCTGCCGGCGCACCTCCCGCGCCCGCTCGGCCGCCTCCGCGTCGGTGCCGCCGAGCACGAACGTCGCGGCCGGCAAGATCAGCAGCTCATCCGGCGTGCGCCCGTACCTGGCCAGCCGCCCCTTCACGTCGGCGTAGAACTTCTGCCCCTCTTCCAGCGTGCCATGCCGGCTGAAGATCGCGTCCGCGCTGGACGCGGCGAACTCGCGGCCCTCATCGGAGTCCCCGGCCTGGAAGATGACCGGCCGTCCCTGCGGGCTGCGGGGCACGTTGAACCGGCCATTGATGTCAAAGAAAAGATCCTTATGGAACGAACGGCCGGCCGTGGCGTCGGCCAGGAAGACGCCAGACGCCTTGTCGGCCACGATCTCATCGCCGTGCCAGGAATCGAACAGCTCGAACGCGGTGGCCAGGAACGTCCGGGCCCGGTCGTACCTGGCTTCCTGCGGCAGGTATCCGCCGCGCCGGAAGTTCTCGCCGGTGAACGCGTCCCACGAGGTGACCACGTTCCACGCGGCCCGCCCGCCGGACAGGTGATCGAGCGTGGCGAACTGCCGGGCGACCTCGTATGGCTCGTTGAACGTGGAGTTGATCGTGCCGGCCAGGCCGAGCCGGTCGGTCACCGCGGCCAGCGCGGCCAGCACCGTGAACGTGTCGGGCCGCCCCATGACGTCGAGGTCGTAGATCTTGCCGTTCTGCTCGCGCAGCCGAAGCCCCTCGGCGAGGAACAGGAAGTCGAACTTGGCCCGCTCCGCGGTCCGGGCCATGTGCGCGAAGGAACTGAACTCGATGTGGCTGCCGGCCCGCGGATCGCTCCACACCGTGGTGTTGTTCACGCCGGGGAAGTGAGCGGCCAGGTGGATCTGCTTGATCATGATCGGCTCCATGCATAACGACTGGCAGGCCGGCCGAGCCCCAGCCGCTCGCGCAAGGTGCCGGCTTCGTAGGCGGTGCGGAAGGCGCCCCGCCGCTGTAGTTCGGGGACCACGCCGCGGGTGATCGCCTCGAGGTCGTCGGGGATGGCGCCCGGCCGCAGCCGGAACCCGGACAGGCCTGCCCGCTGCCATTGCACGAGCAGGCCGGCCAGTTGGGCCGGCGTGCCGGTGAAGGCGGTCGCGTCGCCGGTGTAGGCGTAGCCGGCGCGTTCATCCATGCGGGCCTGGCGGCGAGCGGCCTCGCCGGGCGTCGAGCCCAGGAACACCACCAGGTCGGCGAAGACATGGACCGGCCGGTCCGTCTGGATCCCGGCCACGATGTCGCGGGCGTGATCGGCGGTGCGCGGTGTCACGAAACCGATGTCCGCCACCTGGCCGATCAGCCGGTGCGCCCCGGGCCCGTGCCCGAGCGCGGCCACCACCGGCTGCCCCTGCGGCGGCCTGGGCGTGATCGACGGGCCCTTGACGCTGAAGAACCTGCCCGCGAAGTCGATGTAGTGCAGCTTGTCCCGGTCTACGAAACGCCCGGTCGCGACGTCACGGATCTCCGCGTCGTCCTCCCAGGAATCCCACAGCCGCAGCACCACCTCCACATAGTCGGCCGCCTCGGCCAGCAGCTCGCTCCCTGGTAGCGGGCCCCGCCGGCCGAACAGGGCCGCCTCCTCCGTGCTCGCCGACACGCGCACCCGGACTCCGGCCCGGCCGTTGCTCGCGTAATCAAGTGTGGCGATCGCCTTGGAGATGTGAAACGGCTCGGTGTGGGTGACCACGACCGTCGGGATCAGGCCGATATGCCGGGTCAGCGGCGCCACTCGGGCCGAGATCAGCACAGCGTCCAGCCGCCCGGTCACCTGATCGGCCCGGGACGACTGCACGGTGAAGCCGTCCTCGATGGTCACGAAGTCGAGCAGCCCGCGTTCGGCCTCGGCGACGATATCCGCCCAGTAGCGGGCCGTGAACAGCTCCGCGGGCCGGGCCCGCTCCTCGCGCCACGCGGCAGGATGCCAGCCCGTGCCATCAAGCGCCACCGACAGGTGCATGGCGAAGACTCCTCAGGAACGGCGGCTGGGGTCGGCGAAGAGCAGCAGGCCGCGCAAGCATGCGTCGAGCAGCAGCCCGGCGACGGCGATGGTGATGATGCCTGCGAACACGATAGACATGTTCAGGTAGTCGCCGGCCTGGCTGATCAGGTATCCGACGCCGCTGGTCGCGGCGAGCATCTCCGCGGCCACGATGGAGGTCCATGCCCCGGCCATGGAGATCCGCATGCCGATCAGGATGCCCGGCAGCGCGGATCTGAGCTGGATGTGCAGCAGCGTGTACCGCCGGGACGCGCCCAGGGTGCGGGCGGCGAGGAGCAGATCTTCCGGCACTTCGTCGAGCGCCGCGACGGTGGCGATCGTCATGATCGGGATGATCCCGCCGGTGATAAGCACTTCCTTGGGGAGTTCGCCGATGCCGAACCACACGATCAGCGGCGGGATAAAGGCCAGCGGCGGGAGCGGCCGGACAACCTCGATGACCGGGTCGATCAGGTGCCTGACGAAGCGGTTCGCCGACATGGCCGCGCCCAGCGCCACGCCGCCGAGGACCCCGAGCACGAAACCCAGCAGGATCCGGCGCAGGCTGACGACCAGGTCGTACCACAACGGCTTGGCGGCCGACGGGTAGGGCCGGCCGAAGTAGAAGACGAACGCGTGGACCGTCTGCGTCACCGACGGCAGCACGACCGCGTCGTCCAGGATGACCGCGGCGATCTCCCACGCCGCGAGGAGCACCACGATGCCGATCGCTCCGACCATGACCCGCCGCGACCGCGCCTTCCGCCGGGCCAGCCGGTGCGCGGCGAGTTCAAACTGATCGTCGACGGAATCTGCCGCGGCCCGTTCCTCCACGGCCCGTTCCTCTACGGCCACGGGCAGCGTGCTCCAGTGCGCCACGGATAACACCCCCAGACTGGCACGGATCGTGCGTTTGACGGCGAGGAACTCCGACGTGTCCACGTCGAGGGCCTGCCGTGGCCGGCCGAGCGGGACATCGATGATCTCGCGAATGCCGGGTGGCCGGCCCCCCATGAGAGCTACCCGGTCGCCGAGCAGCACGGCTTCCTCGATGTCATGTGTCACGAAGATGACGGTCATCTGGTAGTGCTCCCGCACCCGGAGCAGGAAGTCGTGCATCCGCAGCCGCGTGATCGCGTCCAGGGCACCGAACGGCTCGTCCATCAGCAGCAGCGAAGGCCGGGTGACCAGCGCACGGGCGAACGCGGCACGGTGCCGCATGCCGCCGGACAGCTCGTGCGGGAACGCGTCACCGAATCCGCCCAGGCCCACTGTATCCAAGATGGCGTCGGCCTCCGCCTCCAGTTCGGGGTCGTCGCGTTCGTGCAGCCCGCGCGAACGCTGGGCCAGCGGCCCGAACAGGACGTTTTTCCTGGTGGTGAGCCACGGAAAGAGCATCGGCGACTGGAACAGCATGCCCCGGTCCGCCGACGGCCCGTCGACCGGCTGGCCCGCCACCGTCACCGTGCCCTCGTCCGGCACCAGCGCGCCGGCGACGATCCGCAGCAGAGTGGATTTGCCGCAGCCGGACGGGCCGAGCAGGCAGACCAGCTCGCCCGCCCGGACATCCAGGCTGACGTCGGCCAGCGCAACGGTGCGCCGGCCGCCCCGCCGGAACGTCTTGCCGACCCCGCGGATGGCGACGTCAGCGATTCGGGGCTCAGTGCTTGCCGGAGCGCGCGCGTCGGCCGAGCCGCCGCGCGGCCGCTCAGTGCTCGCCGGAGCGCGCGCGTCGGCCGAGCCGCCGCGCGGCCGCTCAGCAAGCACCGGACAGCGCGTTCTTGACGAAGGTCGGATCGACGTGGGCGGCGACGGTCGCAGCGGACGGCACGGCCGGCAGCCGGCCCTGCCCGACCAGGAACTGGCCGGTCTGCGTGTACGCCTTTACGATCGGGGCGCTGAGGTCGCCCTTGGCCGAGCCGAGCCAGTAGAGCTGCTGACTGAGCGGGATGAACGGGTAAGCCTTGGTGGCGGCCACGATCTGGTTGCCGGCCGCACCCTGCACCTTTGCGCTCTGTGCCAGGTACCTGGCGCCCTGCGACCCGGTGAACAGCCTGGTCGCCTGCACTTCGGCACACACGTACTTCTGAACCAGGGCCGGATTGTTCTTGACCAGGTTCTCCGAAACCGCCACCACGTTGATGCCCGGCACGCCCAGCTTCGCGATCTGCTCGGCGTTGGTGAGCGGGTGCGCGCCCTTGGCCTCGACCGCCGCCGCGTATCCGCCGTACACGTACGCGGCGTCCACCGCGTGCGCGAGATAGGCGGCGGCCACGGCCTGCTCGCTGCCCATCCCTACGATCTTGACCGAGCCGGTCAGGTGCTCCAGGGCCAGCCAGCCGCGCAGCTCGTAATCTTCGCTCGATCCGACAAGCACGCCCACCGACTTGCCCGCCAGCTGTGCGGACGAGGTGATCGATGCCGGGACGAGCAGGGAGTCATCGTCGAAGCTCTGCGCCAGCACGACCACGATGCCAGTGCCGTCGCCGATGGCCTCGGTCGCGGGTGGGTTGCCGACGCCGCTGATGGACTGGATCGTTCCGCTGCGCATCTCCGCGACCGCGGTGACCCCCGCGTCGAATGGCACCCAGTGCAGGCGGGCGGGAATCGTGCCGGCCAGCGCCGGGTTGCTTTCGATGATGCTGTCGGAGTTGGCCACTGTGCCCTGCGACGTGGTGATCGTGAAGTCGGGGAGCGGGGAGCCCGAACCTCCGCTGGTGGCCGCCCAGGCCGACACCCCGGCCACCGCGGCGACCACCACGACGGCCGCCGCGTACAGGCGTCGCCTCCTGCGCTTGTACACCGGCACCGAGCCCCGCGCACGGGTTTTCGCAGTTGCGCTCATAGACGCCTAGTATGTGTCGCCTCGGCTCATATGTAAATATTTCCGATCGAAAAACTAGATAAATGCGCCTGTGGCGTCTTTGAACAGCCGCGATTAGACTCACAGAGCAGGCACGATGACGTGCCCGGCACGCGCAGGAACATCCACGCCGGCTCACGCCACCTGACCCCCGGACAACGCCCGGAATCTGCTCGGCCAGCTCCCGGCAAGCCACTGCTGGGACGAGGAGACGCAGTGAAGTACCTGACCATCCAGGAAGTAACCTACGCCGGCCCGGGCTCCTTTGAACCGCGTCTCGGGCCGCTGATGGACGCACTCCTCGCCCTGGAGGCAGCCGATGCCGCCATCGAGGACCCCGACCTCACGGCTGACCTGAGCAGCGGCCTGGTGGACGTGCAGATGATCATCAACGCCGACGACCCGGCAGCAGCGATGGTAAGAGCACTGGCTACCCTGCGCGCCGCCATCCACGCCATCGGCGACGCCACTCGCCGATGGCAGACCGCGTCGGCGGTCATGCACGTAGCGCCAGCCGACGAGGCGGACCAGCTGCTCATGCCGGCATGATGAACACGCTGTCCGCGTATCCAGGACGACGCAGCTCGCGTTCGTAGGCGTGGAGCATGTTCTCTGGTGGTGCAATCGATCGCGCCTTACCTATCTATTTGATCGAAAATATTGACTTTCGTTGCGGTCGGTGCCACGGTGGGTCTCGGGAGCGGACTCTCATCGCGCGGACGCGGTCGCGGGCGCGACCCGGGCCGAAGGAGCCCTGCATGGCAGTAAAGCGGAACGCCGGCCTGGCGGCCGCCCTGACCCTGGTGGCAGCGTTGTCCGTAAGTACAGCGGGGCCGACCAGCGCCGCACGAGGCTCCACGCGAACGGACCCCGCGCCCGCGGATGTCGTTCTGCGGTGGTACGACATCACCGACCAGACGGTCAGCGCCGCGGCGTTCCCCGAAGCCATCACCCAGAGCCGCACCTGGGCGGTGAGCTGGCTGGCGGCAGTACGCGCGGTCGGGGAACGCAACGATACGGACTACACCACGGCGGCGTTCGCCCAGGCGCTACACGACACACTGGCGGCGCTGGTGCCCAGCCAGCAGTCACAGCTCGACGCGGACCTCGCCGCAACCCTCGCCGCCATCCCGGATGATCCGGCCCGTCAAGCCGGGATCGAGTCCGGCCAGAATCAGGCCGCGGCTGTACTAGCCGAGCGGCGGGCGGATGGCACCGACACGGCCTCACTCGACATTCCCTACACGCCGCCACCGCCGGGTCCTGGCATCTGGCAGCCCACACCGCCTACCTTCGGCCCGGCCGTGCGCGCCGGCCAGGGCAACGCCCGTCCGTTCCTGCTGGCCAGGAACAACCAGTTCGATCCGGGCCCGCCGCCCAGCCTCAGCTCACGCACCTACCTGTCCGCGCTGGCCGAGGTCCGCGCCTACGGCAGCGCCACCAGCACTGCCCGCACACCGGCCCAAACCGACGTCGCCCTGTTCTGGTTCCCGGCGCTGAACTTCGCCTACGTGCAGATCCTCCGTGCTGTGCTCGCCGGGTCATCCCGCCCGCTGCGCTGGGACGCGACGCTGGTGGCCGCCTTCCACGCGATCACCACCGATGCGCAGATAGCCATCTACAACGCCAAGTTTCAGTACGTGTTCTGGCGCCCGGTGACCGCAATACGGGACGGTAGTATCCAGCCGGATCCGGGCTGGACGCCGTTGTCGGTGACCCCGCGTTACCCGGAGTACCCCAGTGGGCACGGCGGCTACGCGGGCGCGGCCCAGCAGGTGCTGACGGCGTTCCTCGGCCCGGACGCACCCGCACCGATCGCCCTCACCAGCCCGAACGACCCCGGTGTCATCCGTACCTATGCCAAATGGGCAGTCATCACCCGGGAGGTCATCGACGCCCGCGTCTGGGAAGGCGTCCACTTCCGCTTCTCTGACATCACGGGAGTGCGAGAGGGCAAGCAGGTCGCCAGCTATGACCTACGCCATCTCTCCCGGCTCCTGTCCTTAGCCGGACAAGCATCCGTCCGAGTTATTGCTACATTCCCGATCGTTTTGATATACATAAGACGGGAGGTGGCGCATGGGGATCGTCCCGCACTGGTTCCTGCCGACCAACGGCGACTCGCGCAGCGACCTGAGCCTCGGTAACGCGGTCGGCGTCGCGGGCAGCCGCGTCACCGAGAATGGCAGTGTCGCAAAAAGCGGAGAACGCGCGCCGGATATCGGTTACATCGGCCAGATCGCCCGGTCGGCCGAGCAACTGGGCTTCGTGGGTGCGCTGACCCCGACCAGTTCATGGTGTGAGGACGCGTGGATTATCACGGCTGGCCTGACCCAGGTCACCGAGCGCCTCAAGTTTCTGGTCGCCTTCCGTCCGGGCCTGCTGTCACCTACCCTGGCCGCACACATGGCCGCGACCTACCAGCGCATCTCGGGCGGCCGACTGCTGCTGAACGTGGTGACGGGCGGCGATGACGACGAGCAGCGCCGGTTCGGCGACCACCTGGGCAAGGCCGACCGCTACCGGCGCGCCGCTGAGTTCCTGCACGTGGTCCGCTCGCTGTGGACCGGCAGCAAGGTCGACTTGACCGGCGAGCACTATGACATCCGCGGCGCCCAGATCGTCCCGCCCGGGGCCAGCCCGGTGATCTACCTGGGCGGCTCGTCGAGCGACGCGCTCGACGTGGCGGCATCCTATGCCGATGTCTACCTGACCTGGGGCGAGCCTCCGGCCGACGTGGCTGGCAAGCTTGACCGGGTCCGCGAGCGAGCCAAGGCCGCCGGGCGCGAGCTGCGGTTCGGCATCCGGCTGCACGTGATCGCGCGGGACACCTCGGCGCAGGCGTGGGCGCAGGCGCAGCGGCTGCTCGACGGCCTCGACCCGGCCGCCATCGAGCGCGCCCAGGCGGTGCAGCGCTCGTCCCAGTCAGAAGGCCAGCGCCGGATGACCGCGCTGCACGGCGGCCGGACCGACTCCCTGGAGGTCTCGCCGAACCTGTGGGCCGGCGTCGGCCTGGTCCGCGGCGGCGCCGGCACCGCGCTGGTGGGCAGCCACGAGGAGGTCGCCGACCGGATGGCTGAGTACCACGAGCTCGGTATCGACGAGTTCATCCTGTCCGGCTACCCGCACCTGGAAGAGGTCTACCAGGTCGGCGAGGGCGTGCTGCCGGTGCTCCGCCGCCGAGGCATCCTGTGATCAGCTCCGGCAATGACGCGATCACCGTCGCGCTGAATTACGCTGCCTCGATCGCCGATGGCGCGATCGAGCGCGACCGGGCTGGGACCGTCCCGGTCCGCGAGCTCGAGGCCCTGGACTCCTCCGGCCTGCTCGGGATCACCGTGCCGCGGGAATACGGCGGCCCCGGCCTGCCCGCCAGCGTGCTGGCCGAGGTGATCCGCACGATTGCCGCCGTCGACCCAGCGATCGCGCAGGTGCCCCAGTCCCACTTCCTGCTGGTCGACGTGCTCGCCGTCTGGGGAACTCCGGTCCAGCGGGAGCGGCTGTACACCGATGTGCTGAATGGTTCCCGCATCGGCAACGGCCTGGCCGAGCGCGGCGGCGCGCACGCCCAGGACCTGAAGACCCGGCTGCGGCTTACGTCGCGCGGGCCTCTCCTGACCGGTCGCAAGTACTACTGCACCGGGGCGATCACCTCCCGCTGGATCGGCGTCAGCGCACTCAATGACGACTCGCGTCTGGTCTTGGCGTTCGTCGAGCGCGACGCCGATGGCGTGAAGCTTGACGATGACTGGAATGTCATGGGCCAGCGGGCAACGGTCAGCGGCACGGCGGCCTTCGACGACGTGGCCGTGGATCCTGGTCTGATTGTCCCGTATGAGCGCGCGTTCGAGGTCCCCCAGCAGCTCGGCGCGCGGGCGCAGCTGTTCCACACCGCCATCCAGGCCGGCATCGCCGGTGGCGCGTTGCGCGACGCGGGTGCCTTCGTCCGGACCAAGGCCCGGCCGTTCTTCGAGGCGGCCCGTCAGGGCTGGGCCGAACGCGCGAGCGACGACCCGCACATCATCCAGCGTTTCGGCCGGCTGGCCACGCGCGTCCGTGCTGCCGAGGTCATGCTCGCCGCGGCGGCTGCCACGCTGGATGAGGTGACCCGCCGTCCGCTCGATGCCGCTGAGGCGGCGCGCGGGTCGCTCACCGTGGCGCAGGCCAAGGCGTTCGCCAGTGAGGTCGCGGTCGAGGTAGCCAGTGACATTTTCTCGCTCACCGGCGCCAGCGCGGCGGACGAGCGCTATGACCTCAGCCGCCACTGGCGCAACGCCCGCACGCACGCCAGCCACGACCCCGTGGACTGGAAATACCACCACGTCGGCAACTACCTGCTCAACGACGTCCTGCCGCCCAACCATGGCCAGCTCTTATTCATCATGAGCTACGTGGACAAGCATGTCAGTGTGCGTGGCGGACGTCATCAGCGATCGAGGGAAGCGTAGCTACCGCGCCAGTACACCAGCGGGGCGCCGTCGCCGGTTACCTCGGCGGCCCGTACGCGGCCGACGATGATCTCGTGATCGCCGCCGGGTAGCTGTGCTTCGACGGTGCAGTCCAGTACCGCGAGGGCCCCCTGAATGCGAGGGCTGCCGGTCCGGCCGGAACGGTGCGGTACTCCGTCCCAGGCGGCGGCGAAGCCGCGGCGCGCGAAGTTCACGGACAGCTCCCGCTGCGGTTCTCCAAGCACGTTGACGGTGAACGCGCCATGCTGCCGGATCGCCTGGAGCGTCAGGCTGGCCAGGTCCAGGCACACCAGCACCAGCGGCGGATCCAGCGACAGCGAGGTGATCGCGTTCGCGGTGGTGCCGGCCGGAGAACCGTCCGCTGTCACCGACGTCACCACGGTGACGCCAGTAGCGAAATGGCCCATCGCCTGGCGGAAATCAGCGGCAGAGACGCTGGCGGCTTGCTCGCCGAGTGCGGTCACGGCACAGTCTCCCAGTAGAATCGTCCCATTAAGCCGGCCAGCAAACCCGGGTACATCGTGTTACGACTCCGCCGCTGAGGCGCACCGGCCCGGGCCCGACGCCATCGTCGTTATGACACTATCCACGAGAAGGTCGCAGGTCGAGACGGTTTTGGCGACCCTGCGGAAGGGAAAACCAGTAATATAGATCTAAAAGATGGGGAATAGTGCGAATCGAGCAGCTCGAGTACATCCAGGCGGTGACCAGGCTTGGCTCGCTGCGCCGTGCCGCCGAAGAGCTGCACCTATCCCAGCCGGCACTGAGCGAGACAGTGCGCAACCTGGAGCGTGAACTCGGCGTTGAGCTGCTGGAACGGAGGCAGTCCGGCGCGAAGATCAGCGCCGCCGGACGCGAGCTCCTGCCCTACATCGAAACCGTGGTGGAGGCGGTTGACCGGCTACGTTCCGCCGCGGGCAGCTATCGCAACGGCCGGATGATCCGCGTCGGCACGGTACACGCCGCTACGGTGCCGCTGCTGATGCCGGCTGTCTCGCAGTTCCGCGGGTTGCATCCGGAGACTCCGGTCGAGGTCGTATCCGCCCAGCAGGACGACATCCACCGCTCCCTGCGTGAGGGCAGCATGGACCTGGGGCTCGTCAATTACCTGGGCGGCGACGACTACCCGCCGGACTTCGAATCGACCGAACTTCTCCGTGGCCGGCCCGTCGTCTGCATCCGCGGGGACAGCGCGCTGGCGGCTCGGGGTGAGGTAGACGCCGACGACCTGCTGACCTCACCGCTGGTGATGATGCGGGCCGGCTATGTGATGCACCGTTTCGTGCACCGGCTGCTCGGCGACCGTATGCCGGCGTCCTCGTACTCCGCCGACGGCGCCGAGATGGGCAAGCTGATGGTCGCCGAGGGCCTGGGTGTCACCGTGCTGCCTGACTTCAGCGTGATCAATGATCCGCTCGAGCGCAGCGGGACGATCACCTACCGGCCGCTGCGGGCGGGCGGAGCGGAGGTGCTGCTCGTGGTGCAGCGCCGACGGTCCCCATCCACGCCACAGGCCCCGCTCGACCTGCACCGGATGCTCGTCGCCCGAGCCCGGGCGCCACGCCCGGGCGGCACGCGCCCGCCGGCGCCATTGCTCACGCCTGAGCAAGCCGGGGCAGCGCGGTAAGCAGGCGCTGCGTGTACGGGTTCCGCGGGTGTTCGAACACCTCGTCGGCAGTCCCGGACTCGACTACCCGGCCGTCCTTCATCACTAGGATGCGGTCGCTCATGTGGTGGATGACACCGAGATCGTGAGAGATGAACAGGTAACTCACCCCCAGCTCGTCCTGCAGGTCGGTGAGCAGGTCAAGCACCTGTGCCTGGATTGACACGTCGAGGGCCGAAACCGGCTCGTCACAGACGATCATCTCCGGCTCGGGAGCGAGGGCCCGGGCAATGGCCACTCGCTGCCGCTGGCCGCCGGACAGCCGCAGCGGCGCGGCGGGCAGGTGCCGTTCGGTCAGCCCGACCTGCTCGAGCAGGCGGACGGCGCGCGCGAGGGCTTCGGTCTTCGACGATGGCGGCCGGGGGCCGGTGCGCAGCGCGTCGGTGATGATCCGGCCGGTGGACCAGCGCGGGTCGAAGGAGCTCAGCGGGTCCTGGTAAATGACGCCTATCCGCTTGCGCAGCGGCCTGCGCTGAGCCGGCGGCAGCGTTGACCAGGGCAGTCCGTCGAGCAGGACCTCCCCGCAAGTCGGCGGCAGCAGGGCGAGCGCGATCCGCGCGCTGGTGGTCTTGCCCGATCCCGACTCGCCGACAATGCCCAGGGTCTCGCCCGCGAGCAGTTCGAATGACACGTCGTGGACGACGGTCCTGTCCACCTTGTCCGGCCCGCGGAAGACCTTGGTGATCTGCCGTGCCTCCAGTACGGGGCGGGAGTAGTCGATAGGCGCCCGGGCGCGGTGCGCGACAGTCTCGCCACTGGCCGCGGCCGGCCGCACGAGCTGGGTGCCGCGGGTGTGCTCGGACGGGATCGCGTCGAGCAGCGCCTGGGTGTACTCGTGCCTGGGCTGGTGCAGCACCTGGTGCGCCTGGCCGTACTCGACCACCTCGCCGTCGCGCATGACGAGCACGTCGTCGGCCAGCCTGGCGACCACCGACAGGTCGTGGCTGATCAGGATGATGGACGTGCCGCGGTCCTTCGACTCGGCGAGCAGGTCCAGCACCTGAGCCTGGATCGTGACATCCAGCGCTGTCGTCGGCTCGTCGGCGACCAGGAGCTTGGGGTCGAGCGCGATCGCCGAGGCGATCAGTGCCCGCTGCCGCAGCCCGCCGGACAGCTCGTACGGCCGCTGCCGCGCTCGCATCTCCGGCTCTGGTACGCCGACCGAGGCGAGCAGGTCGATGGCCTTTCGCGCCCGCGCCGCCTTGGTGCCCCAGCCGTGTATCTTCAGCGGTTCGGCGACCTCGTCACCGACCCGGCGCAGCTGGTCGAGCGAAACCATCGCATCTTGCAGGATGAACCCGATCTGACGGCCGCGGATCGCCCGCCAGGACCGCTGCGACTGGCGGGTCAGATCGACGCCGGCCAGGTCCATCTGACCGGCCTGGATCGTCGCACCCGCCCCCGCTAGGCCGACGAGCGAGCGTGCGGTGACGCTCTTGCCCGAGCCCGACTCCCCCACGATGCCCAGGCACCGCCCGGATCGGGTGGTGAACGAGATGCCCTTGACCACCTCCGTACTGCCGAACGACACGCGCAGGTTCTCGACGGCCAGCAGCGGGGCGTCCGCTGCCGCGCCGGCCTCGGCCTGTTCAGCGGCCGCGACTTCGGTCATCGGGCGGCTCCTTCCAGCTCGTGTTGCAAGGTACGGCCCAGTGACGTGACGGACAGCGCCACACCGACGATGACCAGGCCGGGCATGATCTCCAGCCACCATGAGGTGGTGATGTAGAGACGGCCGGAATCGAGCAGCGCACCCCATTCGGGGCTCGGCGGCGCGACGCCGAGGCCGAGAAACGCCAGGCCGGAGGCCCACACGATCGACTGGCCGATCCCGAGCGTGATCATCGCGACGAGCGGCCGCATTGCGTTCGGGAACAGGTGGCGGCGGACCACCGCCCAGCGGCTGTGGCCAAGGGCGCCCGCGGCCTCGATGTAGCCGGCCTGCCGCACTTGCAGGACCTGCCCGCGGACCATGCGCGCGTAACCGGGCGCGGAACCGATACCGACGGCCACGATCTCGGTGGTGACAGAGGGACCGCGGATCGCGATCAGCAGCAGCGCCAGCAACAGCACGGGGAACGCGAAGGCGACTTCGAGGATCCTGCCGATCGCGGTGTCGACCAGGCCGCCCGCGAGTCCCGCCGCGAATCCGAGAGCGATCGCGATCGACATGGCCAGCCCGGTCGCACCCAGGCCGATGCCGAGTGATTCCCGTGCCCCGTACACGACCCTGGTGAACTGGTCGCGGCCGGCGTCGTCCGTGCCGAACAGATGGCTGAGCGACGGGGGCAGCAGGGTGTGCTGGATGTCGATCGCGGTGGGGCTGTGATCGGTGAGCAGCCCGGGGGCGACCGCCGCCACGGCGACGAGCAGGACGAACAGCAGCGGCACCGCCGTGCCGATCCGGACCGGGATCCGGATGCCGCGCACATGCCCCCGGGGGATCGCGAGGGCGCTCATGCCGTACGCAGCCTCGGGTCGACGAGGCCGTAGGCGACGTCGACCAGCAGGTTGGCGGCGACGTACACGGCCGCCACCACCAGCACGATCCCCGAGACCGTCGGGACGTCCCGGGTGTTGACGGCGGTGACGAGTACCTGGCCGATGCCTGGCCGGCCGAAGACGTTCTCGGTGATAACCGCGCCGGAAACAAGCGCGCCCAGCGCCCAGCCCGACAAGGTGATGGCCGGCACGACGGAGTGCCGCAGCGCGTGTTTGAGCCGAACGGCCGTCTCTCTCATGCCACGGGTGCGGGCGGTCGTGATGAACGGCTGGTCGAGCACCTTGCCGAACTCGTCGCGGGTGACCTGGCCGAGGAAGCCGGCCAGCGGGATCGCCAGCGTCAGCACGGGCAGGACCGTGCCCATCGGGCTGGTTCCCCCGATGACCGGGAAGATCCGCAGTTCGACCGCGAACACGACCAGCAGGACGACGCCGACCCAGTAGGCCGGCAGGCTGGCGGTGAGCGCCTCCCACGTCGAGCCGAGCGCGGCGAGGAACCTGCCTCGCCTGGCCGTCAGCAGGGTCACCGCGAGGGCGAGCACCCAGGCCGCGATCAGCGCGACGACGGTAAGTATCAGGCTCGGCGCCAGTTCCGCGCCGATGACCTGCGTGACCGGCTTGTACTGCGTGTAGGAGGTGCCGAGGTTCCCGCGGAACAGACCGCCGACGTAGTCGAGGTACTGGACAATCAGCGGCCGGTCGAACCCGAACTTGTGATCGACCGGTGCGAGCTGGGCCGGCGTCCATTGCTGGGCGCGTCCGTTCTGCTGGTTGAGGATCGCGGTCGCGCGGTCACCCGGCACCAGGAGCTGGGCGAAAAAGGTGACCGACGCGGCGGCGATCAGCACGGCGATCGCCGTGACGACCTTGATGACGACCCGGCGGGCTGTTCGCATCGTTGGCATCTGGGTCTCACTTGGTGAAGTAGGCGTCCTCGAAGACCGGCTCGCCCTGGCTCTTCTCGAGCCAGACGTCGTGCAGGTTCTTCGCGACCGCGATCGACATGAACTGGGTGTAGAGGCCGACCGCTGCCGCGTTGTCCTGGATGATCTGCTGGGCCTGCCAGTAGTACCGGTCAGCCGCGACGGTGGTGGCCGCGCTGTTGCCGTCCTGAATCAGCGTCGCCAGTTGGTTGTTGTTGTAGAAGGACGAGTTGCTGTAGTTCGGGCTGGCCGCGGTGCTGGGCCGCCAGACGATCCACAAGATCGCGGCACTCGGGCTGGTCCAGTACCACGGCTGCGCGTCGTAGGAGTCCGGCGTGGAGAACTTGCCAGCGAACGTCTCGGCCTGGGTTTCCGGGATCAGGTTCACGTTGAAGCCGACCTGCTTCCACTGCTGCTGCAGGATCTGCAGCAGGGTGGCGCCCTCACTGGTGATGACGGAGCCCGCGGGATAGGCGAACGTAACGTCGAGTTCCTTGCCGTTCTTGGTCCGGTAGCCGGCCGCGTTCCTCGTCGTCCAGCCAGCCTGGTCGAGCAGCTGATTCGCCTTGGCCGGATCATACGCGTACGCCTGAGCGACCGTCGGGTCGTAGCCCGGAGTGGCCTGGCTGACCGACGGGTTGCCCTCGTACGGGATGACGCCGTGGAAGGCCGCTTGGACGGCGGCCTTGCGGTTCGCTCCGTACGCGAACGCCTGGCGCACGAGTTCGTCGGTGAACACGCCCCTGCTCGTGTTCAGGTAGACCGAGACCGGCTTGCCGGGCGTGATGTAGTCCGTCACCTGGTAGTTCGCCTTGGCGTTGGCCCAGTCGACGGTCGGTACGTCGTAGATGATGTTCGTCTCACCGGTGGTCAGCGACGCGTACCGCTCGATCGGGTCAGGCAGGAATTTCCAGTCCACCTCGTCGACGATGGCCGGACCCTGGTGGTCGGCGGTGGCCGGCCAGGACGTGTAGCCCGGGTTCCTGACCAGGATGACTTCCTGGCCGTGCTTCCACTGCTGGATCTTGAAGGCGCCAGAGCCGATCGGGTCGTTGCAGACGGCCTGGGTGCCTTGCTTGATGTTCGCCGGGGACAGGATGCCCATGTACGCCTGGGTGAGCATGGTCAGCAGCGGGAGATAGGGCTTGTTCAGGGTTACCTTCAGGTGGGTCGCGTCGAGTGCCTGCGCCGACTTGAAGTACGGATCGATCGAGACCTGAGCGGTGCTGTTGCCGCCCTTCTCCCAGTAGGCGAAGTTGTCGGCGACAGCCTGGGCGTTCAGCGGGGTGCCATCGGTGAACTTCACGCCTGGCTTGAGCGTGAAGGTATAGGTCAGCCCGTCGCTGGAGATGTTCCAGCTCGTCGCCAGCCATGGCTTGATCGATCCGTCGTCCGCCTCCGTCACCAGCGAGTCGAGTATGTTGCGGTCAATGTAGGCCTCCTGCAGCCAGCCGCCGTACAAGCATGGCGGCTCCTGCTCGTGGCCGTAGACGATCGTGCCGCCCTTGACCACGGTGCCGTCGTTGGCCGCCGAGGCGGCGGTCGCGCCACCAGCGCTGCAGCCGGCGAGCAGTGAGCTCAGCAGCAGGACGCCGGCGGTGCTCGCACTGGCGGCGAGCCGTACGTAGCTGGGTCTTGTCATCGTGGTCTCTTCCTCTTTCTGCGGGATCAGGCCCCGGCATTAAGCCCATTGGATTAGGCACTGAGCCTGGTCACGGGCAGGTGAGCACCGCCGCGGTAGCGGGCTCCCTGGTGGCGGTCGGGCAGGCGGTCGCCAGCGCCGAAGATCCGGTCTCGCAAGGACTCGTCAGGGTCGTAGCTGCCGCGGAGGCGGCCGCGGTCGCGCAGGACTGGCACGACCAGCTCGATGAAGTCCCGTGCGGTGTCGTAGGAGTGGTACTGGAGCAGGTTGATTCCGTCGATGCCCACGTCGTCGAGCCACCGTTCGATGGCGTCGGCGACCACCTCTGGCGTGCCGACGGCGAACAGCGGATGCCGCGACAAGTCGCCGAAGCCGGCCAGGAATTCCCCGACGGTCTGCTCCGGGTCGAAGGCCCGCCACCGGCCGATGCCACCATCGGTGCTGGTGACCTCCTTCAGCTTCGCCTCCGGCGGGAACGCGGTCGGGTCGAACGGCAGGCCCGCGTGGGCCAGGTAGCCCTCGGGGCTGGTCAGCCGCTCGAACTCAGCGAGCTTGGCCTTTGCCTCCGCGTCGGTCCGCCCCACGATGACGCCCGCGATCGTGACGAACTTGACATCCTCGGGCCTGCGTCCTGCCTCGACCGCGGCCTCGCGGATGTTGCTGATGGTCCGCTTGATGAAGTCGGTGTGCGGGCCGCCGGTGAACACCACTTCGGCGTGCTGCCCGGCGAACTTCGTACCGGCGCCCGATGCGGTCGCGGTGAACAGCACAGGGGTCCGCTGCCGGCTCGGCGACGGCAGATGGGGGCCCTCGACTTTGAAGTACTTCCCGTCATGGTCGATCGGGCGGATCCTGGCCGGGTCCGCGAAGACGTTGTTCTCCCGGTCCGCGATGATCGCATCGTCGTCCCAGGAACCTTCCCAGAGCTTGTAAAGGACATCGAGATATTCGTCCGCGATCTCGAACCGGGTATCGTGCTCCACCTCCCCGTCCAGGCCGAAGTTGCGGGCCGCGTTCGGCAGGTAGGAGGTGACGATGTTCCAGCCGACCCTGCCCTTGGTCAGGTGGTCCAGGGTGCTCAGCCGCCGGGCCCAGGCGAATGGGGGCTCGTATGTGGTGGAGAACGTGATGCCGAAGCCGAGGTGCCGGGTGACCGCGGCCATGGCCGGGACCACCAGCGACGGGTCGTTGTTCGGGATCTGCAGGCCTTGCCTGATCGACGTGTCCGCCGACCCGCGGAAGACGTCGTAGGTGCCGATCACGTCGGCTAGGAAGACCGCGTCGAAGCCGCCGTCCTCCAGAAGCCGGGCCAGCTCGATCCAGTACTCGATGTCATTGTGCCGCTCCCGGTTGTTGTCCGGCAGCCGCCACAGCCCGTGGGTGATGTGGCTGACGCAGTTCATCTCGAACAGGTTGAGTATCAGTCGCTTCATAGCGGTCCTTCAGGCCGGCTGGGGCGCGAACGCGCGGCGATAACGGGCAGCGGGGTGCCGATCGGGCAGCCGGTCGCCGCGGCCGAACAGCTTGTGCCGCAGCGTCCCCTCGGCATACTCCCGCTGCATCAGGCCCCGCTTCTGGAGCACGGGCGCCACATGATCGGCGAAATCCTCGTAGGACGCCGGGATCTCGGCGTTCACCAGGTTGACGCCGTCGATGCCCGCCGCCTGCCACCGTGCCAGCTCGTCGGCGATCTGCTCGGGCGTGCCGACGATCCGGCTGTTGCTTGCGGTGTAGTGCGCGACGTCTCGCAACGTGGCTGGCCGGTCCGGGACCAGGTCCTTGATCCAGCCGATGATGCTCTGCACGCCCTCGGTGGTGAGCTCACCCACCGGAGTATCGAGATCCTCATGCCCGAAGTCGATGCCGAGCGCTCCCGCGAAGTGCGAGAGCTGGGCGTCGTAGTCGATCCACTCGTCAAGCTCAGCGGCCTTGCGCCTGGCCTCCCCCTCAGTAGAGCCAGGAACGATGTAGAGGCCCTGGAAGAACTTGATGTCCTCGGGCAGGCGGCCGGCCCTGATCGCGCGGGAGCGGATGTCGGCGGTGTCACGCGCGACCGCGGCCAGATTCGGGGACTGGATGAAGACCGCCTCGGCGTTCCTGGCCGCGAACGTCCGGCCAGCTTCCGACGCGCCGGCCTGGAACAGCAGCGGCGTGCGCTGCGGTGACGGGCTCACCAGGTGCGGCCCTTCGACCTTGTACCGCGGGCCCTCGTGGTTGATCCTGTGCACCTTGTCGTAGTCGGCGTGAATCCCGGCCGCACGGTCCTGGCGAAGGGCGTCTTCCTCCCACGAGCCCTCCCAGAGCTTGTAGGTCACCTCGACGTACTCATCCGCCCAGACGTAGCGCTCGTCATGCTTGGTCAGCCCGTCCAGGCCGAAGTTGCGGGAGGCGTTCGGCAGGTAGTTGGTGACGATGTTCCAGGCGACCCGGCCCTTGCTGGCGTGATCGAGCGTGGAGACGCGGCGGGCGAAGTTGAACGGGTGCTCCTGCAGGATCGAAGCGGTGAACGCGATGCCCAGGTGCTCGGTGACGTACGCGAGCGCGCTGGCGAGCACCGACGGGTCGTTGCTCGGCACCTGAAGACCAGCCTCGAAGTATTTGCGCTCGTCGCCGCGGTAGGGCGCGTACAAGCCGACCACGTCCGCGAAAAAGATCGCGTCGAACCTTCCCCGCTCCAGCAGCTGGGCCAGGCGCACCCAGTGCTCGAGATCGTTGAAGTCCGTCTGGCACGCCGTCGGGCGGCGCCAGGTGCCCTGGATGATGTGGCCGGTGGTGTTCATCACGAAGGCCGCGAAGCGCAGCGGTCGTGGGCGTGCGGATGTCACGGCGGACATGAACGTTCTCCGGTGGATGTCGGTGCGCAGGCGGATGCCCGGCGACGTGCGGAACGCGCGGACTCGGAAGGCTGGGACTCAGAAGCGGCGATGCGTGGGGACCGCGATGTCCCAAGTCAGATCAGCGACACAGACAGCTGGCGGTACGACGGAGGTCGACGTGGAGGCGGGAAACTAGCACCTGTGGTCGGCCTCCTCTCAGGAATCTCGGTTGCGGCGACCTGGATTACTAATTCCTATTAACACTATAGATAAACTGGGAATTCCCGCCAAGCCCGGACCCGGCAGGCGATTCCGATCACCCTGCAGGGAGGACCGATCAGCGCCCGGCCAGGTAGCAGGCGAGGTGATCGATCAACTCACGCGCGTCGTCCTCGATGCCGCAGATGAACGTGGATTTGCGCCGGCGCAACACGGGCAGCCCCAGTGCGTACAGTCCCGGACTGCCGGCCACACCGCCCTCGTGGCGCAGCTGGCCCTTCGCATCGAGCACGGGCACGTCCAGCCACCGGTAGTCGGGCCGGAAACCGGTCGCCCACACGATCGAGCGGATCTCGCCGCTGCGCAGATCAAGCTGTAGCCGCGTGGCGGCGGGTACGCGGGTCGGCGGGAAGCGCTCGGGAGGCCCGGCCTCTGCGCCGGAGCGATCGGCCCGACCAGCGGGCCCGGCCGCCTGAGCCCACTCGTCGAACGTGTCCAGCAGCCGCTCCATCTTCAGGTCCGCGAGCGAGAACACGTTGCGCAGGCCGCCGGAGAACAGCGCGCGGCCGTCACGCATCCCGGCCCAGCGGCCTACCAGCTCGACCCCCATCGAGGTGAGCGCGTTGATATCGAGCGTCATCCGCTCGGGAGTCCCAGCGAGCTGGGGCGAGGGCAGCCGCCGGGCCCGGGTGAGATCATCGACCTCGTCGTAACGCTGGGCCCACACGCCCGACGCTTCCATCCACCACAGCACGTCGCGGCCGCGATAGGTGCGCGGCAACCGCACGTGCTCCCCCACCGACAGGGTCACCGGCCGACCCGACCGCCGTATCTCGGCGGCCAGTTGCACGCCGGTCGCCGACGCTCCGACGACGAGTACGCCGCCGTCGGGGAGCTGGGCAGGTTCGCGGTAGCCGAACGGTGTCAGCTGCTCGGCTTCTCCCGGGACCGCGTCCTTGAACCGCGGCACCGCCGGCTGGTTGCAGGCGCCGCTCGCGATGACCACCGTCCGGCAGCGGATCTCGCCGTCGCTGGTCGTCACGCGGTACCCGTCGCCGGTCCGCCGGACCGACGTGACGTTCACGCCGGTCCGGACCGGAGCGCCCGAGACCTTGGCGAAGCGCTCGATGAACTCGGTCACTTCCGCCGTCGTCATGTAGCCGTCGGGATCCGGGCCGTCGTAATGCTGGCCGGGCAGGCGGCTCTGCCAGTTCGGGGTGAGCAGTCGCAGGGAGTCCCAGCGTTCGCGCCGCCAGGAGTTCGCTACCTCGCCGCGCTCGAGCACGACGTGGTCGATTGACCGGCCGCGGAGGAAGTGACTGGCGCTGAGGCCAGCATGACCCGCGCCGATGACAACCGTGGTGACGCGCTCGCCGCTCAAGCGACCTCGACGGTGACGTCTGTGGGGTTGGTGAGAGCGTCGAACACGGCGGAGCGCTTCTGGGACTGGGCTACCAGCGCCTCGATCTCCTGCCTCGATGCGTCCGCGTCGATATGGAACGTCACCCTGATGTCGTTGTAGCCGTTGCGAACGTCGCTGTCGGCGCCGAGGATCCCGCGGATGTCGTGATTACCCTCGACCGTCGCCTCAACCGAGCGCAACTGAATACCGCGGTTCTGCGCGACCGACGCCACCCCCGCCGTCAGGCAGCTCGCCAGGCCGACGAGCAGGTACTCGATCGGCGTGATGCCGTTGTCGGTCGCCGCGAAAACCGCGGGGTGGTCGGCGTCGAACACCGACTCTTCTTTGTGGCCCTGCTCCTGTCCAAGGCCGAAGAAGCTCTGTACCTTGATCGTGCTGTGCACGCCGTTGCGCCACGTGGCGGATGCCCGCCAGGTGAACTGAGCGGCCTCGGGCGCGCCCTGCAGAGCTTCGCGCGCCTCGAGCAGCGCCTGCACGTTGACCCCGTTGTCGGCGACCGTAGTCATGTCGGGTGATCTCCTTCGCATATTCCCAAGATTCCCTATGAAGATACTTGACAATACACCGGTCGCGACCAGCTAAGATAGCCCTCATGGCGGAGCCAGCCTCCACGCTCGCGGCCGGCTCGGTGGGTACTGTCGAGACGCAGTACCTGGACCTGCCCGAGCCGGTGCGGCTTGACTGCGGGCGGGAACTGCACCCGATCCGGGTGGCGTACGAGACCTACGGCACCCTCTCCCCCCGGCGCGACAACGTCATCCTGGTGTGCCATGCGCTCAGCGGTGACGCTCATGCGGCCGGCTTCGCGAAGACGCCGCCGCGGGAGGGCACCCGCGACGGATTCGGGGCCGAGGACCGAGACGGCACGGCCAGCAAGGGGCTCGGCTGGTGGGACGGAATGATCGGTCCCGGCAAGGGGTTCGACACCGACCGCTTCTTCGTCGTCTCCACGAACCTGCTCGGCGGCTGCCGCGGGACGACCGGGCCGTCCTCGATCAACCCGGCGACGGGCAGGCCGTACGGGCCGGATTTCCCGGTGATCACCGTCGCGGACATGGTGCGGACCGAGCGTGCGTTCCTGGACGCACTCGGTATCGAGCGGCTCGCGGCGGTGGCCGGAGGTTCGCTCGGCGGGATGCAGGGCCTCGAATGGGCGATCAGGTATCCCGATCAGGTCGACGCCGTCGTGGCGATCGCCAGCACGCACGCGCTGCACCCGCAGGGCGTGGCGTGGAACGCGATCGCGCGGGAGGCGATCATGCGCGACCCGTCCTGGCAGGGCGGACACTACTACGCCACCGGCCGCTCCCCCGGTGCCGGCATGGGGGTGGCGCGGATGGTCGGCCACGTCACATACCTGTCCGCACCGGCGCTGGCCAGCAAGTTCGGCCGGCGGCTCCAGGCAGCGTCGCAAAGAGCAGGCGACGACATCCGCTACACGATCACCGAACCGGAGTTCGAGGTCGAGAGTTACCTGCGTCACCAGGCTGACTCGTTCGTCAGGCGGTTCGATGCCAACACCTATATCTACATATCGCGCGCGCTGACGTATTTCGATCTCGCGCGGCAGTACGGCGGCGGATCGCTGACGCGTGCCTTCGACGGCGTGCGCGCGCGGACGCTGCTGATCGCGTTCAGCTCGGACTGGCTGTATCCGCCGTCCGCGTCCGCCGAGGTGGCGGCGGCGCTCGGCGAGCGGGCCGAGTTCCACGTGATCGACGCGCCGTACGGGCACGACTGCTTCCTGCTCGAGGAAGCCGCGCAGACGCCTATCGTTCGTAAGTTCTTGGGGGTTGCCACGTGACCGAGCAGGCCCGGTCGTTCGGATTCGAGACACGGCAGCTGCACGCCGGACAACGGCCCGACCCGAACACGGGCGCACGAGCGGTGCCGATCTTCCAGACGACCAGCTACGTGTTCGAGGATCCGGAATCAGCGGCGGCGTACTTCAACCTGCAAGAGTACGGGAACACGTACTCGCGCATCATGAACCCGACCGTCGCGGTGCTCGAGGAGCGGGTAGCGAACCTCGAGGGCGGCTGCGGCGCGGTGGCGTTCGCAAGCGGGATCGCCGCGCAGGCCGCCGCGCTGTTCACGCTGCTGCGGCCGGGCGACCATGTCGTCTCGTCTACAGCGCTTTACGGCGGGACGGTGAACCAGCTCAAGCACCTGCTGCGCAAGATGAGCGTGGAGCTGACGTGGGTCGATCCCGACGATCCGGAGGAGTGGCGGAAAGCGGTCCGCGCGGACACCAAGGCGTTCTTCGGCGAGACGATCGGCAACCCCGGCGGGAACGTGCTGGACATCGAGACCGTAGCGTCCATCGCGCACGAGCACGAACTCCCGCTGATCGTGGACAACACGTTCGCGACGCCGTACCTGTGCCGCCCGATCGAATGGGGCGCCGACATCGTGATCCACTCGGCGACCAAGTTCATCGGCGGTCACGGCACTTCGATCGGCGGAGTGGTCATCGAGGCTGGCACGTTCAACTGGTCCAACGGGCGGTTCCCCGTGGTCGCGGATCCGTCGCCGGCCTACCACGGCCTCCAGTTCCACGAGACGTTCGGGACGTACGGCTACCTGATGAAACTCCGGGCCGAGACCCTGCGGGATCTCGGCGCGGCACTCTCACCGTTTAACGCCTTCCTGTTCCTGCAAGGGCTGGAGACGCTGTCGCTGCGGATGGAACGCCACGTCGACAACGCGCTGGCGGTAGCACGGTATCTGCGGGAACACCAGCTGGCGTCGAACGTGACCTACCCCGGCCTGCCGGAGAGCAGGTACCGGCCGCTGGTGGAGAAGTACCTGCCGCGCGGCGCCGGCGCGGTGTTCTCGTTCGACTGCGCAGGCGGACGCACCGGCGGCCAGGACCTCATCCGGGGCGTGACGCTCTGGTCCCACCTGGCGAACGTTGGCGACGCGAAGAGCCTGATCATCCATCCCGCCAGCACGACGCACCGCCAGCTGAACGACGACGAACTGCGGGCGGCCGGCGTCACGCCAGGGACGGTGCGGCTGTCGGTCGGCACCGAATCGGTCCAGGACCTGATCTGGGACCTGGAGCAAGGATTCGAGAAGGTAGCGGCATGAGCGAGCGGAAGCGAGCGCCGCGGCGAGGCCTTGGCGCGGAGGGAAATATGACCATGAGTGATCTCGCGCGATACCAGGACCCTTCGACGATCCAGCGCGTGCTGCACAGCGCCAGGACAATCGCGATCGTGGGCCTGTCGAAAAACGAACTGCGGGCCAGCTATTTCGTTGGTTACTACCTCAAGCGGCACGGCTACCGCATGATCCCCGTGAATCCCCGGGAGGCGGAGATCCTCGGCGAGAAGTGCTACGCGAGCCTGCTGGACATACCCGAGCCAGTGGACATCGTGAACGTCTTCCGCGCGCCGGACGCGCTGCCGGGAATCGCACGGGAGGCCGTGACGATCGGCACCGGCACCCTCTGGTGCCAGTTCGGCGTGATCAACGAGGAGGGCGCGAAGATCGCCGAAGACGGCGGCGTCACGGTGATCGTGGACCGCTGCCTCAAGGTGGAGCACGCGCGCTACGTAGGCCGAATGCACTGGCTCGGCTTCAACACACAGCGCATTACGTCGGTCCGCGCCGGCCTCCAGTAGCTGACCAGAGACGGGTGCTTACCGCCGCCTCCGGCGGCTTCGCCGTCACGCTCGCGCGCCGTCCGTTGACGACCTCGTATACGAGCGAGGCTGGAGATATTGACTAAACCGACCTGTAAAGTAGACTTAGACTATGCCCACCGCCCCGCGCCAGGTCCGCCGCGCTCACGTTGACCTGGGCCGTGTCGCCAGCGCGATCCCGGCTGCCGGACTCGTCCTGGACAGCGAAAGCCGCGAGGTCCTGATCCACGGCCAGCGGGCCGACATGACCTTCCGGGAATTCGAACTGCTCCACTTCCTCGTATCGAACCCCCGCCGCGTGTTCACGCGCGAGCAGCTGCTGTCTTCGGTGTGGGGCTACTCGTCCGAGGGCATCACGCGTACCGTTGATGTCCATATCCACCGGCTCCGCCGCAAACTCGGCCCGGAATACGGCCAGTTCCTGATCACCGTCTCGCGCGTCGGCTACAGATTCGCGCCGCCCCAGTGAACGCCCTCACAGCTCACATTCATCTGGGGAGCTGGCCGCGCCGGGCGTAGGCGCGGACGTCGGCGTCGCTGTCGGCGGCCGCCGCTCGCAGGGCGCCGGCCGCTAGCGGATAGGCGTGCAGCGGGGCGAGCGCGATGACCGCGGCCTTCCTGACATCGGGATGCGGATCGGAAGCCGCGCGGGCGAGCGGCCCGGCGGCGACGTCCGGGGACGCGGATGCCAGTGCCTGGGCTGCTCCGGCGCGGGCCTGCCAGGCCAGATCCCCGTCCGGACCGGTGGCCAGGGCGCGGGCGGCGAGAGCGTCCAGCGGCGGCGGACAGCCCACGGCCCCGGCGGCCTTGAAGGCCGCCGACCGGACCAGCGGGTCGGCGTCACGGGCCAGCCGTTCCAGCGCGGGCACCGCGCCGGTGCCGCTCAGTACCGCCAGGCCGTCGGCCACGCTGACGCGCACCTCGCGCGAGTTATCACCGGCGGCGTTTGCCACCAGGCCCGCCTCGCGCGACCAGACCAGTCCGCGGACCGCGGATACCCGGACCCGGTGATCTGGGTCCGCAAGCGCGGCACGGAAGTCAGCGGCGTTCCCGGCCCGGACCTCCCTGAGCACGTCGAGGATCGCGCAGCGCACGACGGGATCGCCGCTGGCGAGACGTTGGCGCAGCGAGTCCCGCAGTGCCTCATCAACTCCATCGGTGCCGGTGAATATCGCGGCCAGTTCGCGTAGCCCGGCCGCGGCCGCGTGCCGCACCGTGCCGCTGCCGTCGCCGGCGGCAGCGGCGAGGGCCAGCGCGGCTCCGGGCGGCGCGGTCTCGGTCAAGATGCCGATGGCGGCGCGGCGGATGCGCGGGTCACGGTCGGCGAGGTATGGCTGGAGTCCGGGCACCGATGGCTGCGTCTCGGCCAGTCGCAGCAGCTCCAGCAGCCGTGGTGATCTGGTGGTCGCCGTCAGGCCGGGCTGGGGGCGCCGCCGGTCCGCCTGGCGTGGTCGGCCGCTCGGCGGCTCCGTGGCGAGGATCACCTCGCTGATCTCCCGGGCGGGTACGTCGAACTCGCTGACTGGAACGATGTACTGGGCGACCGGGCGCTTGACGAGTTCGGGACCCCCATCCGCCCTGCGGCGTACGTTCAGATGCCAGAACCACTCCGCGTCGTCGCGCGCGGGGTGGTCGGGCCGGTCGTGGTACAGGCCCCAGCGGGATTCGGTGCGGGCCAGGGAGGCGCGGGCGGCGAGCTCGGCACAGTCGCGGATGAACGTGACTTCGGCGCAGCGCATCAGCTCGTGCGGGGTACGCGCGCCCATCCGGGCGATCTCCGCGCTCATCCGGTCGAAGGTCTCCACGGCGATGGCCAGCTTCGCCTGGGTCTTGGGCGGGGCGACATAGTCATTGACGAAGCGTCGCAGCTTGTACTCGACCTGGGCCTGCGGCGGGCCATCCGGGTTGCGCAGCGGCCGGTAGATGAGCTCGTGTGCCTCGGCCACCTGCTCTTGCGGGAGCTCGCCGGCGGCCTGGCCGGTTCGCGCGAGGTCGCTGGCCGCCGCGCCGGCCAGGTCGCCGAACACGAACGCACCGATCATGTAGTTGTGCGGCACGCAGGCCAGATCACCGGCCGCGTACAGGCCGGGAACGGTGGTCGCGGCGTTCTCGTCCACCCACACGCCGGACGAGGAATGCCCGCCGCACAGGCCGATCTCGGAGATGTGCATCTCCACGTCGTGGGTCCGGTAGTCGTGCCCGCGTCCGGCGTGGAAGGTGCCGCGGGTCGGCCGTTCGGTGGTGTGCAGGATCCCTTCGAGCGTGGAGATCGTCTCCTCTGGCAGGTGGGTCAGCTTGAGGTAGATCGGACCGCGAGCGGAGGCGACCTCCCGGGCGACCTCGGCCATCATCTGCCCGGACCAGTAGTCGCAGTCCACGAACCGCTCGCCGCGGTTGTTGACCTGGTAACCGCCGAACGGGTTGGCGACGTACGCACACGCGGGGCCGTTGTAGTCCTTGATCAGCGGGTTGACCTGGAAGCATTCCAGGCCGCTCAGCTCGGCACCTGCGTGGTAGGCCATCGCGTGCCCGTCGCCGGCGTTCGTGGGGTTCTCGTAGGTGCCGTAGAGGTAGCCGCTCGCGGGCAGGCCGAGCCGGCCGCACGCCCCGGTGGCGAGGATCACCGCGTTGGCGGTGACGGTGACGAATTCGCCGGTGCGGGTGTTGAACCCGGCCAGGCCAGCCGCCCGCCCGTCCCGGACCAGGACGCGGACCGGCATGACGCGGTTCTCGATGCGGACGCGCTCGCGTACCGATCGCTGCCGTAGCACCCGGTACAGGACCTTCTTGATGTCCTTGCCTTCGGGCATCGGCAGCACATAGCTGCCCGACCGGTGCACCCGGCGCACGTCGTACTCGCCCAGGGCGTCCTTGGCGAACTTCACGCCATACCGTTCCAGGCGTCGCACCATGTCGTAGCCCCGGGTGGCGGTCTGGTAGATCGTGTGCTGGTTGACGATGCCGTCGTTGGCGCGGGTGATCTCGGCGACATAGTCCTCCGGCGTGGCCTTGCCGGGGATGACGGCGTTGTTCACGCCGTCCATGCCCATGGCCAGCGCGCCGGAGTGGCGGACATGCGCCTTTTCCAAGAGCAGGACGTCAGCGCCGTGCTCGGCGGCGGTGATCGCGGCCATGGTGCCCGCGGTGCCGCCGCCGACGACCGCGACGTTGCAGCTCAGCCACTGGCGCGCCGTTACCGGTGGGATATCCATCAGCGGAGCAGGTACGGCATGTTGACGGTCACCGCGCCGGCCGGGCAGCGCGCCGCGCACGGCCCGCAGTACCAGCACTCGTCCACGTGCATGTACGCCTTGCCGGATTCCGGGTGGATGGCCAGCGAGTCCAGCGGGCAGATGTCGACGCACAGCGTGCACCCGTCGATGCACAGCGACGGGTCGATGGTTACCGGGACGTCGGCTCTGCTGTCAACGAGGGGCACGATCGGTTCCTGTTCTGCTGAGTTCGCCGCGAAGGACCAGCCGGTCGCCGCGGATCCGGATGTATTCGAGGTCCACCGGGCGCCCGTCGGCCAGGCGGGTGAGCCGCTCCACCATGAGCACGGCCGCACCGAGCGGCGCCTCCAGTACCGCGGCTGAGTGGGGGTCGGCGCCGATGGCCTCCACGGTGATGCTCGCGCGGCCGAGGCGGAGCCCGGCGCGGCGTTCTATCAGGGCGAAGATGTCGTTGTGCTCGAGGTCCTCAGTGAGCATCGGCCCTCCGATGTCGGCGACGAGGTAGGTGAGGTCGAGTGACAGCGGCAGGCCGTTCAGCCGGCGCAGACGTTCGATGTAAACGACGCTGCCGGCCTTCACCTCAAGCTTGGCCGCGACCGCGGCCGGCGGCGCGACTATCCCCGCGGTCCGGATCTCGTTGACGACCTCGCCGTGCTCGCGCAGGGTCTCCGCGAGACCGAGCAGCCGGTCCAGACCGTGCGGGTACTTCCGGCCGACGACCATCGTTCCGGCTCCCTGGACGCGGACCACCAGGCCTTCGGCCCGCAGGATGTCCAGGGCATCCCTGATCGCGTTGCGGGAGGCGCCGAACTCCTTCGCGAGTTCCGCCTCACCGGGCAGCACTCCCCCGGCGAAGGCGTCGTGGAGCACTTCCGGGCGGAGTATGTCGGCGACCTGACGGGCCCGGTCGGCCCGCCGGCGACGCGCGTCAGCCAGCGCGCCCGGCCGCCGTGCGGTCCCTGCCAGCTCCTGTCCTGCCTGCATGAGACGTAAATCTACTTCTCAGGCTAGTAAAGGGGAATATTTTGGTCATTACGCCACCCGCCTCGCCGGAAAATACGTCCTGACCTGCATCGAAAGCATGCCGGAACGCCATTCCGCCACCCTATCTGTTTTTTCGATAGGAATAGTTGACATTTGTCACGCAGAGGTGTCGGTCTCGGGGACGTGTCACAGGAAACGGAGAACCGCACTGGCTCGCTCGACGCCCGGCAGGGCGACTTGCCCGATGCCGGTCTGGGCGACGCCGACCTGGGCGAGGGGCGGCCGCGGCCGGAGGCCCAGGCCGATTCAGCGCCACCGTCACGGCAGGCCGTGCTGGTGGCCGTGGCCGCGGGGCTCGGTTACATGTTCGACGCATATGTCGTCAACATCTACAGCTTCGTGCTGCCCCTCATCGCGGTCACGTTCGCGCTGACGAGCACGGCGCAGGGCGTGGTCGGCTCGATCATGCTGCTCGGATACGCGATCGGCACGTTCGGATTCGGCTGGGCAGCGGACCGGTGGGGGCGCAAGGACACCCTCGGTGTGTCGATCCTGCTGTACGGCGTCACCACCGCCGCCAGCGGACTGGCCCCAGGCACCGGGATATTCGCCGCGCTGCGGCTGATCACCGGCATCGGCGGAGCGGGCGAACTGTCGGTCGGCGTCCCGTACACCGCCGAGGTCTGGCCCCGCCGCAGCCGGGCGGTGGGCACCGGAGGCGTGATCTTCTCGCTGTACGCGGTCGGCGCACTGCTGGCCCTGCTCGCCTCGCTCGCGCTGGCCCCCGCCTACGGCTGGCGCGCCGCCTTCCTATTCGCCATCGTCCCGGCCGCCGGGGTCTTCTGGCTACGCCGCAAGCTGACCGAATCCATGCCGTTCCTGCGCGCCCGGGAACTCGCCGCGAGCCGGGTCACCGCGGCCGAACGCCGCGGCCGGGTACGGGAAATCCTCACTGACCGCAATCTGCGCCGCCGACTGCTGGTCGCGTCGCTGATTTTCACCGGCAACGCGGTCGGCTACTGGGGATTCCTCGTGTTCCTGCAGAAGTACATGATCGCCGAGTTCAAGCTGAGCTTCCGGCACTCGCTGGCGCTCACCACGATCTTCTACGCGGCCATGATGATATGGCCGTTTGCCGGAGCCCTGCTCGCCGACCGGGTCGGGCGGCGCCCGGCAGGCATCACGGGCGCGGTCGTGCTGGCCACCGGCAGCCTCGTCGCGTTCTCCACCCACTCGCTCGCCGTTTACGTCATCGCCCAGGTCTTCGGGATCGGCTGCCTGGGCTGGACCTGGTCAGTCGGCGAAACCTACGTGGCCGAACTATTCCCGACCCGGCTGCGGGCCACCGGATTCGGCCTCGGCGTCTCCATCGGCCGGATACCCGCCATCGCCGGGCCGCTCGTCACCGGGATCATGGCCACCCAGATCGGCATCGGCAACGTGGCCCGCTGGTTCGCGCTGATCTGGGTCTTCCTCATCGTCGGCTACCTGATCGGACCCGAGACCAAAGGCCGGCCGCTCGCCGAACTGGACACCGCCGCCGAGCCGGCGACCCGGGCCAAGGCAGCGGCGGCATCGGCGGGGTGCGGCGGGGGACGGGTGCATCAACGCGGGGACTAGCACGGTGCGCAGGACGAACGCGTCGAGGGTGACACCGCATTCGACACCACGAACTTCGCCGCCTCCAGCGGATCCTCCGAACGGAAGCAGCAGCTCCATCGCCCGCTCCGCCGGTCCGCTCCCGCGCCGCGGTGGTGCCGCGCCAGTACAGGTTCCACAGATCTTCCCGCGCTGTTCGGGGACACCACCGTCCGTTCGTGGAAAAGGGCTTGGTTTAGGAGCAAGCGATCGCGCGAAGCGATGTTGTCTCCAGCCATCGCACGCGAACTCCGCGAACACGGACACGATGTCCTAGCTAGTGCCGTGACCGGTTATGTTCGCCCGCCGTCCGCCTCGTAGATCCGGTGCGGGGCCAGCCGGAGACGTGTCGTTTCTTTGAGGCCAGTTTCCTGAGTCGAAAATATTTTCGGCTCAGGAAATCGTAGTCAGCCGGATGGCACCAGGCCGGCCGCCGGCGGGCTGGCCGCACGCGAGGCCTGTGCTGCCGGTATCAGCCCCTGCGGTCCAGCAGGCTCACCGCACACCAACGGGCAAACGTAGACAGACGCGGCACTAGCCATAGCGGACCGCTCCGAGTGGGCAGCCCCCTGCCGGACCTAGTCAGGTGGTTGCGGGTGATGCGGCCGCGGTGGAGCGTATGGCGGCCGCGGCGGCACGGGCCAGGGCCGCGACCGGCAGGGACGTGCTGTGGGCAGGCCAGGCGAGCAGGAGGTCGACCGGGGGGAGGTCCGCCATCGGAACGGTGGTCAGGTCGTCGCGCAACGGTCTGGTCAGTACCCGGGGTAGCACGGCGACCTTGCGTCCCAGGGCGATCAGGTGCATCAGTTCGCTGAGGGGTTTCATCGCACTGGGATCGGCGGGCTTCCGGTGCAGGTTTTCGCCCGCCAGGTCGGCCATGTGCAGGCTCGCCCGTTGCGCGAGCGGGTGGGAGGCGGGCAGCACGGCGACTGGTGCTTCGGTCAGCAGTGTTTCGGTGTCCAGCCCGGCCAGCTCGTCGGGCGGCGCGTGCAGCAGCGCGGCATCTGCCTGTCCTTCGCGCAGCATGCGAGAGGGGCTGGCCCCGAAGACCACCTCGACCGGCAATACCTGCGGCTCGCGTTCGTATGCGGCGAGGATGGCCGGGAGCAGGCCCGCGTCGCCGCCGGGCTTCATGGCCAGGATCAGGCGCGGGTCGCGGGTGCCGGCCCGCCGCGTTCGCAGCGCCGCGGCGGACACCGCCTCCAGCGCTATGCGCGCCTCGCGGCGCAGTACCCGGCCGGCCTCGGTCAGCGCGACCGCGCGGCTGGTCCGCTCGAACAGGGTGACGCCCAGCCTGCGTTCCAGCTGCCGGACCGCCTTGGACAGTGCGGGCTGCGCGATGCCCAGCCGGGTCGCGGCGCGGCCGAAGTGAAGCTCGTCGGCCACCGCCAGGAAGTACGCCAGTTCCCGAGTCTCCAGCCGGTCCATTCCTCCAGGTTATCGGTCGCAGCCCGGCCGGTCTTGGACGCACCGCGTACACCAGTGATGAGCTGAGGCCATCTCATCCGCATGGCCGGCGGACAACCCCTCATCCAAGGAGATCACCATGCCCGCAATCGCGCTCGTGGCCGCCGGGGCACGCCTCGGCTTGTCGCTCGGAAAGATCTTCGGCGGTCACGGATTCGAGGTCGCGCTGATCGCCCGCTCCAAGGAGCGACTCGACGAGCTCACCGGGAAACTCGCGGCCGAAGGGGTCACGGCGGCCGGCTTTCCGGCCGACGTCACCGACCGCTCCGCATTGGCCGCGGCCTTGCACAGCGCCGCGGGACGGTTCGGCGGAATCGACGTGCTGCACTACTCGAGCCCAGGCGCGGGATCAACTGAGACCCTCCGCGGCACCGGACCGCTGGACGTCACCGTGGACAACCTCCGGCCGCAGATCGAATGCATCTGCTTCGGCGCGATCACCGCGACACGCGCGGTGTTGCCGGCCATGCTAGCCGCCGGCACCGGAACACTCCTGTACACGACTGGCGCCTCCTCGGTCACACCCGCGCCGGTGTTCGTTAGTGCCGGCATGGCAGGCGCGGCCCTGCGCAAATGGGCCCTCACCCTCAACGGCGCACTGGCCGGCCGGGGTGTCTACGCCGGCCATGTCGCGATCGGCACATGGATCGCCGGCACGCCAGGTGCCCCCGAAGGCGTCCCGCTCAAGGAACCCGACGACATCGCACGCCTCTACTGGGATCTCCACACCGGCCGCGAGCCCGCCGAAACCCACATCTCCGCCTAATCGGGGTCGCGTCTGCGGGGGGCAGTCTCCGGGGCGGAGCCGCCGTTGTGGGAACCCTAGCTGGCCTGGTGATCGCCGAGGTTTTTGTGGTTGATCCGGGCCTCGTGGTGACTTTTGTGGACCATGTGCGCGTGCCAAAATAACGTGCGTTTGCGGCATGTTGGGCATGTCGTCTTTGCTAGAGTGCGCTGAACAGCCTGGGTGAACTATGCATACCGATACATAGCGGGCACATGGGCCATCCTTCAGTGGGAAGAAAAGAGCCCTTTGGAAGAAAAGGTGCCGGAAACCGGCGCCCTATCCTCCGCGAAGCTCTTTTCTTCCACGTCGTCCACCGCAGCTGCCGTCACATAACGGTCATATCAGGACAAAATCGGCACCCGCTACGACACGCCGCAGACTCGATTTGTTTTGGAACGCGCACATAGTGCATCAAAGTCACCACAGAACCCCGAATTTCCGCGGTAATCTGAGCGACCCCCTGCGCGGACATCGGCCGCTGTGATACCCGGATTACTTGACCGAAGGTGCTCTAGCGGCGGGCGCGGGAGGAGACACCACCGTCCGTTCGTGGAAAAGGGCTTGGGTTTAGGCGCAAGCAGTCGGGTGATCCGGAGCGGGTCCAGCGGTACCCGCGATGCGCGGCACCGTGGCGCTTAAACTAGGCCGGACCGGATCCGGGAGGCGATCGGCGGCGTGGACGAGCGGGTCAGGCAGGCAGGGCTGCTCCATGAGCGAGCGGTATTCACTGGCGATGCGGAACTGCTGGCGGCCGCCGACCGCGAGCTTGACGCGGCAGAAGCCGATCTGGCCGTAGCGCGCGGCAAGCTGATGCACGCGCGGTTCGTGCTGCACCGCGACCGAGACCCATCCGCGGCTGAAGGGGACCCCGGCGAGCTCCTGTTGTTCGAACGCGCCGCCGGGCTGTACCGGACGCTAGGCGACATTCGCGGACAAGCCGATGCGCTGTTCTGGGTCGGCTGCTTCCATCAGGTCATCAGCCGCGACAATTCCACCGCGATTCCCGTCCTCAAGCAGTCCCTGGAACTGGCATCACAGGCAGGCGACAAGGCGGTGATGTCCGAGGTGCTGCGACACCTGGGTATCGCGGCTCATGCTTGCGGAGACCTGGAGACAGCCAGGCAGCGGCTGGAGGAATCCACGCTGCTGCGCCGTGAGATCGGGCTCCTGCCCGCAGTGGCCTCGAACATGGTCGGCCTGGCTTACATCGCCGCCGCCCAGGACCGTGCCGATGACGCGCTGGCACTGATCAGCGAGGGCTGCGCGATCGCCCAGGCTAGCCAGGCGGACCGCACTCTGCGGCAGCTCAACGAGGCACGCGCGGCAATCTCAGCCCAGCACCCCACCAGCCCGCCTGAGATCCAGCGCCCGGGCCGCTGACAAGCCCAGATCCGCCCGCTGTCAGGTCAGTTACTGGGCCGCGGACACGCCACGGCCGGAACGGCCGCTCACTTATCTGAAGGCGCTGATCGGCAGATGGCCGCATGATAGATCGCGTGATCGCTGACGAAGTGACTGGGCCCGAGCGATTGCTCTGGGACGCCTATCGGTGTGGCACGTGGGTGGACCTGCGGGTCGGCGACCCATCGGCCGACAACCTGGAGAACGCCGGGTCGTGGCAAGCCTCGCGGACGATACGTGCCGAGGTGATCGCTGCCCTGCTGCTCGGTGCGTGTGACCTGAAGCCGGGACGGGCTCCTGGCATTCGCCTTCGCGGCGCGCGGATCAGCGGCCGGCTGGATCTTATGGGCGGTACGCTAACAGGCCCGCTGGTCTGCGAGGGGTGCTACTTCGACACCGAGCCTCGCTTTACCGAGTCAGCTGCCAGGACGGTTTGGATTGCCGGTTCTCGCCTTCCTGGATTCGATGGCACCCGTATGCGCCTAGACGGAATCTTGAACCTGCGATCCTCGGCGTTCGGCTCGGCTGTCAGGCTGGATCAGGCGAAGGTCACCGGTCAGGTGTGCCTGCGTGATGCCACTGTCGGCGGTAGCGCCGGCGAGGTCGCTGTGGCGGCCGAAGGGCTGATAGTGGAAGGGAACGCCGATCTCGCCAAGCTGACCGCGCATGGCATTGTGTGGCTGGAGGGCGCGCAGGTCAGCGGCATGATTGACCTCACCGAGGCGACGTTGATCGGCGGGCATGGGGGTGCGATCACATTCAGCAACGCATCGATCGGCGGCCGGCTGCGTTGTGACGGCTTGTCCGCCGAGGGTACGGTCAGGATGCGCAATACCGAAGTCGGAGCGGCCTTCGTGCTGTCCGGTGCGAGGCTGTCGGCCCCGGCTGGATTGGCGCTCGACGCTGGCGGGCTGGTCGTGAAAGGCGGCGTGTTCCTTGTGAAGGGCTTTACCGCCGAAGGCCAGCTCCGCCTAATCGGCGCGCGGCTGGGAGCCAATCTTTCGGTGTCCGGGGCGGAAATCAGCAACCCGGGTGCTATGGCACTGAACCTTGACGGTGTCACGATGGGTAATTTCGACGCTGCTGGAATCGTTTGCGCCGGACAGGTCAGCTGCGTGAGCGGCCGGTTCAGCGGAGGGCTCGATCTGGCAAGTGCACACCTGGATAGCGGCGACAACCAGCCCGCCCTGAACGCCAGCGGCGTGACGGTGGAAGGTCCGGTGGTATTGAGCGGAATGCGGGTGCGCGGAGAGGTAAATTTCCGTTCTAGCCATATCCGGGATCTCGTCCAGCTGAACGGCGCGTCCATGGAAAATCCAGGCCAGCTCGCCCTCTGCTTTTCCCATGCCGAAATTACTGCGGACGTATCGTGCGAAGATATCACGGTCACCGGGACGACCGCGCTATCCAATGCCAAGATCGCAGGCACGGTGAGCCTGGAACGAGCCCGGCTCGAAAACCCTGCAGGAGTGGCTCTTGATGCCCGGCACCTGCAAGTCGGCCAGATCAGGCTCATTTCGGCCAATCCAGTCCGCGGCGCAGTGGATCTTAGCCACGCCCATGTCGGCCTGCTGGTCGATGATCCGGCATCCTGGCCAGCGGAACTCAACCTGAGCGGCCTGACCTATCAGTCGCTGGAACCACAGCTGACCGCCGACGAACGGCTCAGCTGGCTCGCCCTCAGCCAGTCCGGCCAGAAACCCCAGCCATATGAACAACTGGCGGGGTACTACAACGCGATAGGGCAGCCGGCTCAGGCACGGCGCATCCTCTACGCTCGTGAGCGGCGACAGCGCAACGGCAAAGGCCCGCTCGGACGCGCATGGAGCCTGCTGCAAGATCTCACCGTCGGCTACGGCTACCAGCCATGGCGGGCAGCATCCTGGCTTCTCCTGTTGCTGGTCACCGGAACCGCGGTCTTCTACGCTGCGCCGCCAGCGCCCCTGCAGGACGGCGCCGGCCCTCACTTCAACTCTGTGATCTATACCCTCGACCTCATGCTTCCCATCGTCAATCTCGGCCAGAAGGGCGCCTTTAGCCCGACTGGCGCCGAGCAGTGGTTCTCCTATGCCCTCATGGCCGCGGGATGGGTTCTCGCCACCACCATTGCCGCCGGCATCGCTCGCGTACTCCGCCGCGCCTAACCGGGCCCCGGACCTGACGCAGCGGGAGGGATCCGCCCTGGATCGGGAACCCGTGCCTACGACTTGGCAATGGCGAAGACGTGCAGCGCGGGCGTTCCGGCGGCGAGAGTGCCTGCCGCCGGCAGCGAAATCAGCAAGATATCGAAATGTTTGGCAACAACACTTCAAAATAACGTGCGATTGCGGCACGCAGGGCATGTCGTCTTTGCTAGAGTGCGCTAGCCAGCCTGCTGAACTGCGCGTATTGGCACATAGCGGGCACATGGACCGGCTATCATGCGGAAGGAAAGGGTCCTCTGGAAGAAAAGGTACCGGAAACCGGCGCCCAATCTTCCACGAAACCCCTTCTTTCCGCGTTGCGCACCGCAGCCACCGCCACACAACGGTCATATCCCGACAAAACCGGCGTCGGCCCATGACACGCCGCAAACTCGATTTGTGTTGAAGTGTTGCCTTTGCTGGTATGAAACTTTCGCGAGACGGCGTACCCGTGCGCGGTGTTCTCGGCCATCGAGTGGATGCCGCCGTACGGGCATGGACCTGGTGGGCAGGCCCCGCAATCTACGTCTTCCTGCCGTACATACCGGGGCCGAGCCCGATGGTGCTCGGCCCCGGTGCATTACCCGACCGCTAGTCGCAGGATGGAAGGCCTTCGTTTTGCCCTGAGGAAATCCAGGCTGCGTTATAGGGATAATGGTCCCCTGGAAAGCCTGCGATATCCAGCATCAGATACCAGAAGCCACCTTGCGGACCGGGGAGCTGGCAGAACAGCTCGACCGGGTCACCCGTCTGGGCGTTGCCGACATGATAAGACGAGGTAGTAGGTGCGGAAAACATCGGGCCACCGCTTGTTATTGTGGCGTTCCCGCCGGGGCAGGTGCTCACGGCTCGCTGGAAGTCCAGCGCGCTGGCCGGGACGAAGGCCGCCGTGTCCGAGAAATGATCGCCTCCTACTCCATTCCGATCGATCACCATGTACCAGAGTACGTTGTTTGCCGTCACAGTGCAGATATCGGCTATCGATTGTCCGTCTCCGGGCTGACCGGTGCCCACATAGTATGTATCGTTGTGCGCCGCGGAATGCATGACGGTCGGGGCATTCAGGTCATCGCCCACACCAAAGCCGGCTGGCGTGACTCTGTTCTCCGTGGCATGTGACGACGGCGGCGCCGCCATCAGGAACTTCACCGCCTGCGGTGCTTCGGTGAATGTGTCGGCGTGCGCGGCAGGCACCATTGCTGTCACCGACGCGAGCACCGCGCCGATACCAATCAGCAGTGCCCCTATGTGAATCTTGCCCATTGGTTAACCTCTCGATATCGTCGGATCGATTCCATCGGGAGCGGGGTTGTTATCTCCTTAATTGCAGATCGACGCACGATAAGACGGCCGCTTAGGCCTATCCGACACCCGACGCAAAACAGATTAGAGCCATTACCTGTCAGGTGGCTTACATCTCACTGCCGACCTCTTCCAGCTCGCTTTTATCTCGAGGCCGACGGGGTTTTCGTCTCGCGGGCCACGGCCGCCAGCGCGCGGATCCGCGCGTTCTCGTGCGCGGTGCACCAGATCAGCCCGAGCGGCAACGGCGGCAGGTCCGGGACCGGGATGACTTGGAGGTCGCTGCGCTGGTAGATGGGCACATCGGCCGCCGATAGGTGGACAATCAGCCCCTTGGAGATTGCGGCTGTGCTGTCCTCGCTGCTGCGCAAGGGGTAAGTGCGCGGTATGGGCCGGCCTGAGGGGGTGGATGGCGGGATGATCGCATCGAAGAGTGCCGCTGGTATACCCGCCTCGTTGCCGTGTGTCTCCTCGGCGGCCAGTTCCTCGACCGAGACCGATTTCCGGCCGGCGAGGCGGTGTCCGAGGCCTACGACGACCACCCGGTCGCGGTGCTCGATGGCCGGCCCGGCGGTGAGATCCGGTTCGTCGACGGCGAGCCAGTTGACCAGCACGTCGACATCGCCGCGGCGCAGCGGGCCGTAGGGGTCCATGAGGAGCTGGTCATGAAGCGTCACCTCGCAGTCCGGGTGACGGGTGGCGAACCGCTCCAGCAGCAGGCTCAGCGCCGGACCGCCGACCACGATCGGGCAGCCGAGCCGCAGCGATCCCTCGATGTGCCGAGCGCTGTCGCGGGCTTCGCCTAGCGCTGCGTTCACTTCCGCGTAGGCGGGGCCGAGCCGGTCAGCAAGCTGCTGGCCGAGCGGGGTGAGGGTCACGCGGCGGCTGGTCCGCTCGAACAGAGCGCCGCCAACCTTGCGCTCCAGCGACGCGACGAGCCGACTCACCCGTGACTGTGGCAGGTAGAGACGCTCCGCCGTGCGGCTGAAGTGCAGTTCCTCGGCGAGAGTCAGGAAGACTTCGATCTCCGCTGAGTCCATAGGTGCGTCCTGCTGTCTGCTCAACCCGCGGTCAATCTGCGGTCATGATTTCGGCCTGGCAGGCTTGCCGGGACCGGGGATCCGGTAGCCGATCGCCGTGGTTAGCTGCACCAGCCCAGCCCGCATCAGTCAAGCACATGGCCCTGTCATCCCGCTGTCACGCGATGCCGGGATGCCGGGATGCCGGGATGCCGGGATGCCGGGACCTGCGGCCCGCGCGAGGTACGGGGCAAGATCTCCTCGCCTTGCTTTGTATTAAAGCTAATGCTTGATAAAGTACTTCCCTTATGAAGGCTGTTACCGATGAGCTGAGCAAGACATTCGCGGCTCTGGCCGACCCGACTCGGCGGGCCATCTTGGAGCGCCTCCGCACGGGTGAGACCACGTTGGGGCAACTGGCCGAGCCGTTCGACATGAGCCTGCAGGCTGTCGCCTTGCACCTGAAGGTGCTGGAGCGCAGCGGCCTGGTCACGCGCGGCCGGGTGGCCCAGACGCGTCCGGCACGGCTGGAGGCTGGCCAGCTCGGCAATGCGGCGAGGTGGCTGCTGCAGTACCGGGAGTTCTGGGAGGGAAGCTTCGAGCGGCTAGACGGCTACCTCGAAGACCTTCAGAAGGAGGAGGGCGGCACGTGACCGGCCCGCGGCTGGAGATCACGGTGCCCCACGACGAGCCGGTCATCATGTTCCGGCGCGCCTTCAACGCCCCGGCCTGCCTCGTCTTCGATGCCTGGACCGACCCTGTGCACCTGCGGCACTGGCGCGGACCACGCGGGTTCGAACTCGTCGGCTGCGAGGTGGACCTACGCGTGGGCGGCAGCTACCGGTTCACGCACCGCGCCCCGGACGGCACTCAGCATGTGTTCTACGGCCGGTACCGGGAGATCGAGCGGCCCAGCCGGCTCGTATCCACATTCGCCTACGAGGGGGCACCCGATACCGAGGCCCTCGACGAGGTCACCTTCGACGAGGACGGCGGCATCACCCTGGTCACCGGGCGATCGATCTTCCCGACGTTCCAGGCGCGCGAGGTGTTCACCGCAGGCGGCGCCGCCGAGCGCGGGCTGGCCGAGAGCCATGACCGCCTGGACGACCTGCTCGCGACGCTCCAGTCATAACCACCGGAAAGGCACCGATGATGAGGAAGCTAATCGAGATCACGCACGTCTCCCTCGGGGGCCAGATCAGCCCGCTGGACTGGGGATTCCCCTACCTGGACGACGAGCACGAGCGCTACGCGACCGAAATGCTGGCCGGGGCCGGCGTCCTGCTCCTGGGCCGCCGCACCTACGAGGGACTGTCAGGCGCCTACCCGGCCATGACATCGAGGCCGTTCGTGGACCGGATGAACTCGATCCCCAAGTTCGTGGCGTCCCGGACGCTGACCGACCTCAACTGGAACGCCACCGTCATCGACGGGGACGTCGCGAGCTTCGTCGCGGACCTCAAGAACCAGCCAGGCGGCGCCATCATCAAATTTGGCAATGGCCCGCTCGATGAGCCCCTGATGAGGCACGGTCTGATAGACGAGTTTCACCTGCTCCTGACGCCAGTCGCGACCGGGTCGGGTCAGCACATGTTTGAGGACATTAAAGACGCGCCCCATCTGTCGCTGGCAGATGTCAGACGCTTCGCCAGCGGCGTTCTGGTCCTGGTCTATACGCCCAGAACCAGGGCGGTCTGACGGGTCGCCGGTCCGGGCATCATAGAGTCTGTGATGTGGGATCGGTCACCGTGAACTCAACCGTGAACTCAACCGTGAACTCATTGGCAGATGTGCTGTGCTGGCCGGGTATGCGGTCGAAATACGCCTGGATCCCGGCTGAGGGCAGGCCGATGCGGACCAGGCCCAACCAGGTCGGAGTTTCGTTCAGCGCGCACAGCGGGGTGGTCTATGAGACGGCGGCGGGGACGGCCAAGACCGACGTCGCGGCCGGCTCGGTTTTCGTGACCGGCCGCGAGCCGATCTCCTGGCTCCGCGTCAGCGAGACCACTGAGGCGCTGCAGGTCTTTCTCGACGCGGAGCTGCTTGCCGCCGGGTCCGGCACGGAGCCGGAACTCGAGCCCGCCGCCGTGGCACGAGATGGCACCGTGCTGGCGATCTGCTCGCTGCTCAAGCAGGCGCATACGACCCGCGTGATGCTGAGCGATCTGGCCGCGAGCACGCTCGCGCATCGCCTTGCGGGGCATCTGCTGGCGCACTACGCTCATCCGCGCTACCGGCCGGAGCGGCCGCCCGGGCAGCTGGACCGGAGGACCGTTGATCAGGTGACCGAGTACGTGGACGCGGGCCTGTGCGGTGTCTTGACCCTAGATCAGCTCGGGCGGGTAGCGATGCTGAGCCCGTTCCACTTCGCGCACGCTTTCAAGGTCACCACTGGGCTGAGTCCGCACCAGTTCGTCATGGCACGCCGCATGCACCGTGCCACGCTGCTGCTGACCGGGACGGCCATGCCAGTGGCCCAGGTCGCCGCCGCGGTCGGGCTTTCGAATGTCAGTTACTTCCGGCGGCTGTTCCGCCGGGAGGTGGGAGTGCTGCCGGGCGAGCTGCGGGAAAACCGCAAGATCGGACCCTGTGCGGCACATGGCCTGCGTGCCAGCATCAGGCCATGACGGTGATCCCGACGTGTTCATGATGCCATTGCCTCCTTCGCCCATTACGGAATTCGGTGCGTTGACAGCGAGGTAGCCGGGGGTGCTGACGGGGATGGGTGATGCGGTTTTCCGTGTGCTGGGCCCGGTCCAGGTGATCCGTGACGGCGCTGAGGTGACCTCGCTCGACCGGGGGACGCTGACGGATCTGCTGGCGGCCCTGATCGTGTCGCCAGGCCAGCTCATAGCGGCTGACACGCTCATCGAGACTGTGTGGCACGACCAGCCTGCCGCACATCCGCGTGCGGCGCTGCATTCCGCGGTGGCTCGGCTGCGCCGGATGATCGGCGGGGACTTCATCCAGACGTTCGGGCCGGGTTACCGGTTCCGCGCCGATGCCGACCAAGTTGACCTGCTGACGTTCGGGCGGCTCCGCGCGGCGGCTGCCCGGCAGGAAAGCGGGGCCGCGCTCGCGGCGCTGACCGAGGCGCTGGAGCTGTGGCGTGGGACGCCGCTGGAGAACGTCGTCTCTCCCGTCCTGCTGACCGAGGCGGTGCCACGCCTGACGGAGCTCCATTTGCGAACCTGCGAGGAATGGGCCGGGCTGTGCCTGCGCGAGGGGCAGCACGAACTGGTCGTGACCAGGCTGGCAAGCCTGGTGGAGGCCCATCCGTTCCGCGAGCAGTTGACTGAGCAGCTGATGCTGGCTCTGTACCGCAGTAGCCGGCAGGCCGATGCGATCAGGGCCTATGAGGCGTTGCGCCGCGCGCTCAGCGACGAAATGGGCATGGAGCCCAGCCCGGCACTCCAGCACCTGCAGCTGAAGATATTGCGGGCCGATCCGTCGCTGCACGGCGCCCCGCGCCAGGCTGCCCCGGTCGCGCGGTCCGCATCTGGTCCAGGCCGGGATGAGCGTGGCAGGTGGCCGGCGGTGCCGGTCGTCGTTCCGCATCAGCTTCCCCGGGACCTGCCGGATTTCTGCGGTCGGCAGGCCGAGTTGGAGGAGCTGACCGGGTTTCTCACCGGGTCGAGCGCGGTGCCGGGTGAGACGCCTGTCATGGTGCTCTCGGGCAAGGGCGGTATCGGGAAAACGGCATTGGCCATCCGGGCCGCCCACCGGGTATCGGCGGCCTTTCCCGATGGCCAGCTCGTCGCGAACCTGCACGGCAACGGCCTGCTGCCAGTGCCGGCCGGTGCCGTGCTGGCCAGCTTCCTGCGCGCGCTGGGAGTGCATGGCGCGGCTATCCCGCGATCGGTCCAGGACCGGGTTACCATGTTCCGGTCGCTGACAGCTGGCCGCAGAGTTCTCCTCGGGCTGGACAACGCCGCCAGCGAGAGTCAGGTGCGGCAACTGCTCCCCGCTAGCAATACCTGCGCTGTCATCGTCACCAGCCGGGCATGCATGGCGGGACTGCCCGGCGCGCGGCTCGTGAACCTGGACGTCCTCGACGACGACCACGCCATGCACCTGCTGGTCAGGATAATCGGACCCGAGCGCGTGGCCGCGGAGCGCCACGACGCCGAAGCGCTGGTATCGCTGTGCGGCGGGCTTCCGCTGGCACTGCGCATCGTCGGCACACGGCTGGCCGCCAAACCGCACTGGCCACTGGCCGTGATCCGCGGCAGGCTGGCCGACGAGCGCCATCGCCTCAGTGAGCTGGCCTACGGTGACCTGGACGTGCGGGCCAGCTTCGCCGTCAGCTACGCACAGCTGGACGAGGCTGCCAAGGCGATGCTGCGGCGGCTGAGCCTGCTCGACGCTCCCGACTTCCCGGCCTGGGCGGGTGCGGCGCTGCTCGACACCAGCCCCGATGAGGCCGTCCGCATCTGCGAACGGCTGGTCGACGCGCAGCTGCTCGACCCGGCCGCCCGCCAGACACCTGCCGGGATCCGCTACCAGTTCCACGACCTTGTTCGCGCGTTCGCCCGGGACCACGCGAACAAGGCCGAGTCGGAAGCCGCCCGCACCGCCGCGCTGAACCGGGCATTCGGCGCCTGGCTTGCACTTGCCGAGCGTGCGCACCGTCATGTTTACCGGGGCGACTACACCGTCCTGCACGGCCGCGCCGGCCGCTGGACCAAGGCCGGCGCAGCCGTGCAGCAGGCCATCCAGCGCAACCCCGTTGACTGGCTGGAGGGTGAACGCCTCGCCATCTTGGCCGCGGTCCGGCAGAGCGCCGAGCTGGGCCGCCATGAGGTGAGCTGGGACCTGGCCTGGACCGCCGTGACACTGTGGGAAGCACGCGCCTACTACGGCGACTGGAGCGAAGCAGCCGAGCACGCCCTGGCCGCCGCGCGATCGGCGGGCGACATGCGGGGGACCGCTGCCATGGTGACCTGTCTGGCATCGCTGCGAGTAGCCAGCCAGGACTACCCGCGGGCACGGGAACTCGCCGAGCAGGCTGTGCGCTTGTTCGGCGAGGCACGTGACGTTCATGGCTGTGCCCTTGCCCGGTTCCGTGTTGGCGTGGCCCTCGCCGGGATGGGCCACTCGCCGGCGGCAATCGGTGCGTACCAGCAGGCCAGGCGCGAGGCGCATGAGGCAGGCGATGTCTTCATGGAGGCGGGTGTCCTGCGCGAGCTCGGCAATGTTCACCTCCAGCGCGGGGACTACGACGAAGCCGCCCGGTGCGTCACTGGGTCGCTGTTGTTGCACATGCAGATCGGTAGCGTCCGGGGACAGGCACTCGCCCTGCACACGCTGGGCGAACTGCGCCTGAGGCAAGGTGACCCACAGGCGGCGAAAGTGCTTTTCGAGCACGTGCTCGGCATGATCCAGCCCGCCAGCGACATCGTCGGCCAGGCACACGTCACCCTCGGGCTCGGCCAGGCCCTGGCATCCGCCGGCCTGCGCGGCCAGGCTGAGGAACCGCTCCGCACAGCATTGCGGCTCGGACAGCAGGTCCGCAACCGCACGATAGAAGACCGCGCCCGGCGGGCCCTGGACCGCCTCACTGCCAGCACGACGTGATCGGCCCCTGAACGAAGCCACTCGGCAGTCTTCCTTCAGACACGCTCTAAAGACCATTTTCACGAACGGCGGTGGTGCTTCGGGCCACGATCCGCCGGCGGGCGAGTCGCGTGACCCCCAACCACGGCGCGATCGTCGGTAACGGCGTAACGTCCATGACGGCCTTGCCCTGGATGCGCCGCTCCCGCAAAGAGATCGCGGCATCGGCGAATTCTGTGAACGGGCCACGCCAGCCGAACTGGACGCTCAGCCCGCCGAGCTGAACCAGCCGCAGCAACGTCCTCAGGTCCGTCCCGGCTGGCCCGGAGGTCAAGTAGGACACGAGTGACTTCCGGGGCCCGATGGTCGAGTACGGCGGGAACGACGCGGGCTCACCTGAGGTCCAGCCGATCGACTGCAGTGTCCCGCCGCTGGCCAGCAAGCTCCATGCGCGCACCATCTGCTGCCCGCCGACGTTGTCGATCACGACGTCGACCGGCTCGTCGACTCCGTCGAGCCCGACGACGACCTGGCGGGCCCCGAGCTCCCTCAGCTGTGCGCCGCGAGTCGGCGAACCCACGGACGCGGTCACGTGCGCACCACCGGCGGCGGCGAGCTGGACGGCGAAGACGCCGACGCCGCCCGACGCCCCAGTGACCAGCACGCGCTTGCCGAGCAACGAGCCACAGCGGTGCAGGGAGCGAAGCGCGGCCAGTCCCGCGACCGGGAGCGCGGCCGCAACGGCCAGGTCAATATCGTCCGGCACGACCGCGACGGAGGACGTATCCGCAGCGACTCGCGTTGCGAACGAACCTTGGGCGAGCGCGACGACGCGCGTTCCCTCGGCCGGGCCGGAGCCGTCGGCCGCGGCTTGCGCGACGACCCCGGCGACGTCCGATCCGAGTACCCCCCCGGCCGGGATCCGGCCCGACACGGCGTCGTTGAGATCGCCGTGGTTGAGCGAAACCCGCGCAGCGCGAATCACCACCTGAGAGGGCGCCGGAGCGGGGTCGGGCACCTCCGCCAGGCGCATGGCCAGGGCGACGCCCGGATCCGCGACAAGTGCCTTGATCGTCAATGTGATCTCCCTGGCCGGACGAGCTGTCTGTACCGATGCGCATCGTCAGGGCTGGAGGATGATCCTGCCGGGCATACCGCCTGCTGCCTTCGCGCGGAAGGCCTCGGTTGCCTGGGCGAGCGGGTACACCGCGCCGACCTGGGGACGCAGGTGGCCCTCGTCGACGAGGCGGGCGAGTTCGTTGAGCTGGGCCCGGCTGGATTCCTGGACGAAGACGACCATGCTGATGTCGTCTCCCGTGGCGGGCAGCGCCGCGGCGGGCTTGATGGTGACCAGCGTCCCGCCGGCCTTGAGGAGGGCGGGCGAGCGGGCCAGCACCTCGCCGCCGATTGTGTCCACGACCAGGTCGGCTTCGCCCGCCGCGTCCTCGAGCCGGCCCGTGTCGAGTGCGATGAAGCGGCTGGCGCCCAGCTCGGTGGCTAGCTGCCGCACCCGGTCGCGCCCGGTCCCGACCACCTGCGCGCCGGCCCAGCGGGCCAGCTGGACCGCCATCGATCCGACCGCGCCGCCCGCGCCGTGGATGATCACCGTCTGCTCTTTGGCCAGCTTGCCGTGGTCGAACAAGGCCTGCCACGCCGTCAGGCCGGCCCGTGGCACCGCCGCGGCCTGGACATGGTTCACGGTGCGCGGTTTGGGGGCCACGTTACGGGCCTCCACGGCGATATACTCGGCGGCCGCCCCGTCGCGGAGCTGGTCGGCCAACCCGTACACCTCGTCGCCGACAGCCATCCCGGCCGTCCCGTAGCCCAGTGCGGCGACGACCCCCGACACCTCCTGGGCAGGGATGACCGAGCTCCGCGGGTGGCCGGCCCGGCAGGTCCACACGGGCCAGTCCAGCTCGTTGTGCGTGATCCCGCACGCGGCGACTTGGACCAGCACGTCGCCGAGCCCGGCGACGGCGTCGGGCACCTCCTCGTAGGCGAGGCCGTTGATCCCCATCTGTTCATGCACCCTGATGGCCTTCATCGCTGGTCCCCTTCCGGCGTGCCCCCGGCCGGCGCGTGGACTTGCCCCCGCGCCGCGGATGGCGGCGAACCGGTCAGTTCAGTGGTGTCCAGGTACATGACCTCGTCGACGCGTTCGGTGAACTTCCAGCCCTCGCCGGTGCGCCGGTAGCGGTCGTGGTACACGGAATAGTTCAGATGCGAGCCGCCATTGCGGAAGCGCCCGAAGCTAAGAACGTAGGCCCGGCCGGACGCGGTGTCGCCGTCAAGCCGGATCGTGCCAGGATGCGTGGCCTGCACCAGGTAGTCCCACAGCTCTTCCTTCAGCCGCCTGATCCCGGCCTGGATCTGGTCCCGGCCGGCGTACTCGGCGTTGACCGCGGGCACCCGCCACACGCCGTCGGGCGCGAACAGCGACGCGAAGCGGTCGTAGTCGTCCATCATCTGCGCGTCGATGGCCTCGCCGCGCAGCGCCTCGATCTCGACCCGGTCAGCGATGACCTGAAAGTCACTCATCGGGTTTCCTCCCCGGCTGCGGGACTGGTTGAGACCACCTTGGGTCTTGAGGCTTGGTGAGCCATTGCTCGAATGTCGGCCCGGCCAGCTTGGCGTGCGGTCCGGGGAGCAGCGACCCGTCGGCGGCGGCCTGGCTGTCGGGGTCGTCCGCTTTCACCTCCTCGATCCGGACCTGGTCGCCGCGCCGGGCCGCGACCAGCCGGGCCAGGCTGGCGAGGTTCTCCTCCCGCGGGCCCGCGAGCTCAGGGACCGGCGCCCCGGCGGACTCCGCCGCCCGGGCGGCCGCGAACTCGGCCTCGGGGCTGGTGGCCATCTCCGCGAGTTCCTCGGCGACGGTGCGGGCGGCGATGATCTGGGTGCGCATCTGCGGCAGGTAGATCACTTCGCCTTGCCGGCCCATCTCCATGAGCACGCCGACGAGCTCGTGGAACTGCGCCACACGCAGGACCCGGGCGGCCACCGGGCCGGCCAGCACGGCCAGCTCGTGGGCGAGCTTGGCCGCCCCGTAGCCGCCGGCGGACTTCTGGATCCCGATGATCGACACCACCACGTACCGGGTCACGCCGACCCGAACCCCCGCTCGCTGCAGGTTCCTGGCGGCGGTATTGAAGAACTCGGTGGCGGCCCGCTGCTCGGGGCTCTGGCCGCCGGTGACATCGATGATGACGCCGGTGCCCTTGACCGCGTCGTCCAGGCCGTCCCCGGTGATGACGTCAACCCCGGCCGATCTGGAGATCGGGACGACCTCACGTCCCGCGGCCCTGAGCACATCGGTAACATGCCGCCCTAGCCGCCCGGTCGCGCCGGCCACGGCGATCTTCGCCTGCTGCATGATTTCCTCCGATCTATACCGCCGCCGCGCCTGGGCTCCGGGACTGGCTGAGACCAGCTTGGGTCTTGAGGCTGAGGTGATCAACGGTGATCTGCGCAATGGTGCATGCCTTGAGCGCATCGGTGGTGAGCGCACCACAACCGGACAGTCCGGAGATAGCACCCTGCGGATCCGCACCAGTCCATGCTTTTCGAGGGTCTGGTGCGAGGAACCACAGGCGTATTCAGCGAGTTCTACTAGCAGTTCCCCGGCCGGGACAGGTAACACGGCCGCCATGGCTAACCCATCCCCCGTCCCGGCCGGGGCAATCTCGGTGGTCAGGCTCGGGCTTGGCGCGGCCGTCGATGTCCCGCTCGGCGTCGGTGTCCCGCTCGGCGACGGCGTCCCAGTCGACGTGGGCGTCCCGCTCGTTGTGGGTGTCGCGGTCGGCGTGCGGTCCGGGGTGGGTGCCGCCGCCGTGTGCGAGGTGGGCGGCTTAGGGGAGGCCGCGGGGTGCCTGGCCGGGCTGGGCGCATCTGCGGCGGTGCCGCCGCTGATCTGGCGGGCGGCTGCTGCGCGGTGCGGCCGGTGGCTGGCCGCGGGGCCGGGCCGGTGGGTTGCCGAGGGCTGGGGGTGTCCCGGCCCGTGCCCGCTCGCTATCCCCCAGCCCGCCGCGGCGATCACGGCAACTGCCGCGCCAGCGTTCAGCCCGGCGAAGATGCGGCGGCCTGGCCTGCCGCGCCGGCTGGTGCTGATGTTGCCACGGCTGCCCGGCAGCGGGCGGGTGGCTGTACTAGTCAGGGCATTCCGGCTGGTCAGGGCATCCCGCAACTGGGCCGCCCGCTCGGCGACCTGCCCGGCGCTGGCCGGTCGGGCCCGCGGGTCCTTCGCTGTCAGGTCGGCGACCAGGGCGGCGACGCCGGCAGGCACCCATGGCGGCAGTGGTGGTACCGGCTGCTCCAGGTGCGCCAGCGCCACCGCCAGAGGTTCCCCCTGGAACGGAAGCCTGCCGGTAAGGCACTGGTAGGTCACGATGCCCAGCGCGTACAGATCAGCCGCGGGTGTGGCCGGCGCACCCGCGGCCCGCTCAGGCGCCATGTAGGCCGGCGTGCCGATCAGCGTCCCGGGGCTGGTGACTGCCACCGATCCGGCCGCGCGCGCGATCCCGAAGTCAGTGATCTTCACGTGCCCGTCCGGGCTGACCAGCAGGTTTCCCGGCTTTATATCACGGTGCACCAGGCCAGCGGCATGCGCGGCCTGCAAGGCCGCGGCCGCCTGGGCGATCAGGTCCATCGTCCGCGCCGGGTCTACCGGACCCTCATCCAGCAGCCTGGCCAGCGACGGCCCGTCGACCAGTTCCATCACCAGGCAGGCCTGAGATGGCCAGTCCTCGTCACGGTAGTCATAGACCCGTGCGATACCCGGATGCGATAGCGACCCCGCATGGCGGGCCTCGGCGCGGAACCGGGCACGGTCCTGCTCAGATCCGCGTGCAGACCCCAGCAGCTTCACCGCCACCGCGCGCCCGAGTACCTGGTCGGTGGCCTGCCAGACCTCGCCCATCCCTCCCGCGCCGATACGCCCGGCCAGCCGGTAACGGCCGCCGATCAGCAATCCGGGCGATGCCATAACACGCGGCCACTACCCGCTCCAGGCCGGCTTACCCACCGTCCCTTTCAGCCGGTTAAACCCTGCCCAGGCGGGCAGCGTGGCAGGCAGCCGACGAGCGACGGCCGGGGAGGTGAGGAGATGCCCGAGATCGGGCTGGTGGGCCTGGGCCGGATGGGGGTTCCCATTTGCGAGAACCTGGTCCGGTCTGGGTACAGCGTACGGGCGGGCGACCGGCGGCCCGAGGCCGCTGAACAGGCAGCCAGGTGCGGCGCGACCTGGGTACCGGATCTGGCTCGGCTCGCGGCCGGGGTTGACGTCCTTATCACGGTCCTGCCCGGCCCTGACGAGGTCAGCGACCTGATGCTCGGCACTGGGGCGGTGGCGGCGGCGCTGCCCGACAGGGCGACGTGGATCGACATGACCAGCAACTCCCCGGCCGCCATGACCGGGATCCGCAATGCGCTTCTCCGGCGTGGTGTGCAGGTCCTGGACGCCCCGGCGGGCGGGGGCGTCGCCGCCGCCCGGCAACGAAGCCTGCAGCTTCTGGTCGGAGGACAAGCACACGTCATCGCGCAGAACCGGGAACTGCTGGAGATCCTGGCCAGCCCCGGCCAGCTTCTTCACGTCGGCGGGTACGGCGCCGGTTACACCGTCAAACTGCTGATCAACCTGCTGTGGTTCGGACAGGCTGTCAGCACCGCCGAAGCCCTGCTGCTCGGCCAGGCATCCGGACTGGATCTGGGTATCCTGCGGGCAGCCCTGGCAGACAGCGCAGCCGGCTCGGGATTCATCGACCATGATCTCCGGGCCTTGTTCGCCGGTGACTACATGCGAACGTTCGGCCTGCACCGCTGTTACGAAGAACTCCAGACCGTGACGGAACTGGCCCGCGATCACCACCTCCCCTTCCAGGTCTCCGAGGCGGTGACCGATGTCTACCGGCGGGCCCTGAGCCGGTATGGACCAGTGGACGGGGAACTGCTAGGCGTGGCGCTGCTCGAAGAACAGGCAGGCCGGCAGCTACGGCAATCCCCGGGCTGACGCCGCCTGACGCCTGCCTGACGCCCGTGCCAGATGTTTCCCGGCCCATTGCGTGGGAAGTGCCAGCCAGCAAAGCACGTGGCTGAAGGCGCGGCCTCACTGCCGAATGGAGCACTTCATGATAGTCGTCGGAATCATCCTTCTCATCATCGGATTCGTGGCCCACATCGCTATTATCTGGACGATAGGCATCATCGTCTTGGTGATCGGCCTGATCCTGGCACTCCTCGGCGGCATCGGCCACGCAGTGGGCCCGCGTCGGCACTACTGGTAGCGCGCCGGTCCAGGCTTCGGATCGGCGTGGCCAATCACCAGCATCTGTCGTGTCGGTCCTGGCTACACCGTCGCAGCTCGAAATCCCGGTTGTAACTTCGTCTATAGCCCGGGAAGTCCCTGCTCGGCGGCTTATCAGCCTCGCCCGGGTTCCATCGGCGGCGACGACACGGTTGGCGGCGGTGTCGGCAAGGCCGTAGGACTCGCCGTGGATGGGGGTGGGTGTGGGGACGTGGGTGAGGACCAGATGGCCCAAGCCGCCGCGGCACATACGATCCCGCTGATAGCGATAACCGGTAGAGATACCACGAATGAGTCAGGTCGGCGGAACTCCGCATCCGTGACATTCAGCAGCGAGGCAGCAATGGCGATCGCGCCGGCGGCGACGAGCTCCAACCGGACTTTGTCGTAAGTGAGGGTGCCGAGCGTGAGCAGGAACAGGCTGACCCCGTTGATCCAGCAAATGCGTGCCCAGCGGTATGCGGCCTCTCCCGCCTCGTCCCATTCGGCCGTACGTTCATTCTGGTCAACGCGGTCGCGGAACCACGCGCTCATGACGTCCTGCGGCACCTCGTGCCGGTTCGCGGCCTGAGCGTACACACAGGCCAGAGTGGCAGCCACGAAGAGAAAGACGGCCACGGACCCGGTTATAGTTCCGGCCTGATCCGGCGTCAGCGGAAGAAACCCGAGCCGCGCCTGGGTTGCCTGATCGGCCGCCAAAATGACAACCACGGCGGTGCTTACCGAGGCCATGAGAGCAGTCACAACCGCGAGACTGGTCCCGAACGTGCCCTGGATATTTGGATAGCGGGGCAGCCCGCTGCCGGCCACGGCGCTACTTGAGGACGCCCGAGCATATCGGGCAGTTCGCCACCTGATGGTTGTTGGTGATCTTGTGCCCGATCGGGCAGATCCTATAAGGCTCGCCGGCATGGATTGCATGCTTGTTGTGCGGCATCTCGCAGTCGATCGTCCGCCCGCCGGGAAGGTTAAAGGGATTGCGCAAGGCCCTCATGAACAAGGTCTCGGCTGTCCAGCCAGCGCGACTCGCGGCCTCGGCAACCAGACCCGTCGGATTTTCATCGTAGAACCCATGAAGGTAGAAGTCGTAGCCGTCGGTCCACGGCGCGGCCGTCACCTGGAACTCGGCGAGAGCTGGCAACAATATCTGTCCGCAACCCCGGCCGAAGTCGTCCTCGGATCCAGGACCCCGCACCTGACTAAAGAACATCCCCACCACCAGCTCCGTATATCGATGCGAGAGCGCGGTACCAACGCACGCACCGACGATATCTACAATCATCACCGGCTGCACGGAGCCGCACTGACCAGCAATCAAGATCGCGCCGTTATCGGAAGAGGTGGATCCAGCCCGCCCAGCTAACCGCTCGGACGTCCGAGACCATTCTCCGCAGCGGACGGCTATCACGCTGTCCCTGACACCCCCAGCCATCAACCTGCCGAGCCTGGCTGTTCTAGCCGTCCTTGTTCGTAACCTGACGTACGAACTCGCGCCATGCTTCCGGGGCGACCCTGAGCACAGGGCCTTGCCCGTGCTGCTTCGTGTCACGGATGCCGACCGTGCCATCAACGTGGCCGACTTCGACGCACGTACCACCGCCGTTCCCGCTGTAGCTGGACTTCCGCCAGCGCGGGTCTACTGCTTCCATTGCTCTGCCACCTTCAAGATCAGTTCCCGGGACTCATCACGCGGAAGCGCGTTGCCCCGGATCAGGTCAAACAGTATGACTGCTTCGCTGACCAGCGTTTTACTTTCCGTGGTCTGGTCCTCCACGCCGTCCTGCCGCAGCGTGGTTACCCCGTCCGGCGCTGTCGCCAGGTCAAATGTACCGCTTAGCCCAGCATTCGCCCCTTTGGCGGACGGGACCACCTGGACAACGATGTGAGGCCGCTGCGACAGCTCCGCTACCCGCATGAGGGCATCGTGCATGATCTCCGGTGACCCGATCAGCCGGTGCAGGACCGACTCATCAACCAATGCGACGATATGCGGCGGACGTAGCCGGTCTAGGATCTCCTGCCGTCCCATCCGTACCGTCACCAGCTCGTCCGCGTAGTCATCGCCAGCGCCCGTCGCGATGAACAGCGCCCGTGCGTATTCTGCGGTCTGGAGAAGGCCAGGTATCAGCAGCGGCGACCACACACGGAGCATCTGAGCCGCGACTTCCTTCTCAAGCCATTCGACGAACCATGACGCGACCGGTCCATCAGCTGCCCGCGCGAGCTTCGCAAGCCTCGCATAATGGTCGTAGTCCAGGCCGCAGGCTTCGCACCATGGTGCCAGTACTTCCGGCGTTGGTGGCCGGTCTCCTGTCTCGGCTTTCGCTATGACCGACCGGTCGAAACCGAGCTTTGCCGCCAGCGCCTCCTGGCTTGAGAAGCCAGCCGCCTGCCGGGCCCGCCGTAGCTCATCACCCAGGAACCCTCGCGGGTCGGTTTCAGGATCTCGGTTACCCATTGTGGCGGCCTTTCCGGAGCTGCTGGCAGACGACTGGCGGATGGTGGCAGACCGCTTGCCACCCTAGCTCACGGTAACTCTGCCCTGACACGGTGGCTACCGGGAGATCGCGACGTGGTCTCCGCTCAGGGACGTTGGGGAGGGTAGACAAGACATGATCGTGCGGCGACCGGACTGGCCCGTAGGACGACTGGCAACTTTCGAGCTACGCGACTACCGCACCGACCTCGAGCACGCGCTACAGGTCACCGATGAGCACGCGGCAGCATATGCAGACCTGAGAACGCAGCTCGATCAGGTACTGGCCGAGCAACGTGAACGGCTAACCCTGTCTTTTCAGCGGGGTTGGCGGGCTGAGCGGCGTGCCTGACGAGAAAAGTGCTCCTGAACTGGGACAGTGAGGGTGTCGAGTCCTTAACTGGTCCGCGTTCGAGGAGCACTTTCTACGT
>Ga0213881_10000116_pt1 | contig 64410 bp, 56 predicted proteins | sample BarmaccoBMER_R08_FD_160104 | JGI IMG/M metagenome (GOLD analysis project Ga0213881, IMG submission 160104) | Barbacenia macrantha exposed rock microbial communities from rupestrian grasslands, the National Park of Serra do Cipo, Brazil - ER_R08 ...
GGCCGTCCGCCGCGAGCACGGCCGGCCGCTGCCCGCCGCGACCGCGGCTTTCTGCTGCCTGCCGCCAGCACTGCTGGCCGCCGCCAATACGGCCGCCGTCGCCGCTCCCCAGCACGGCCGCCGTCGCCTCTCGCCGCGCGGCTGCCCGCCGTCGGCGCGGCCGGCTGGAGGCGGCACAATAGCAAGGTGAGCGGCTCAGATCATCGGGTCAGCGTGCGCGTGGCGCGCCGTGGCGACGAAGCGGCCCTGGCCGGTATCGACGCGGTGGCCTGGACGCCCGCGTCGGGATTTCCCTCGGTCATAGCCCGGGTCGGCTCTTTCTTCTCCCCCGACCACCCGCCCGGAGCCCATCTGGTGGCCGAGGTCAACGGCGCCGTGGTCGGCTATGTCGTGGTGAAACCGGTCACCCCGCTGAAGGAGAACGCGCATGTGTCCGGCATCGCGGGACTCGCGGTTATCCCGGACGCCAGAGGCAGGGGAGTGGCGAGCGCCTTGCTTGCCGCCGCCGAGCAGCACGCACGTGACCACGGCGCACGCAAGCTGAGCCTGCGGGTCCTGAGCAGCAACGATGCCGCGTTGCGGTTGTATGAGCGGTGCGGTTTCCGGCGGGAGGGGACCTTGCGCGAGGAGTTCCTCATCGAAGGCCGCTACGTTGACGACGTGCTCATGGCCAAGCACCTCGGCGGCTCGTGGGGGTCCGCGTGACTACGCCGCCGCGCCCCGAGCCGTTTTCCCAGAATGCCTCGCCCGCGGCGCTGGAGGATCTCCGCGCGCGGCTGCGCGGCACGCGCTGGCCGGACGCGCCGCGGGATGCGGGCTGGTCGCTCGGGACTGACGTGGCCTACCTCCGCGAACTGGCCGCCTACTGGGCGGACGAGTTCGACTGGTCGGCCCAGGAGACGGCGCTGGCCCGGCTTCCCCGCTTCCGCGTCTCGCTCGGCGGGCTCGGGATCCACTTCGTGCACGCCCGGGCCGCCAGCGCCACCGCCCCCGCCACGGCCACCACTGGGGCCGGACCGGCCATGCCGCTGGTGCTCTGCCACGGCTGGCCGGACTCGTTCTGGCGCTATACGAAGGTTATCCCGCTGCTGACTGACCCCGCCGCGCACGGCGCCGACCCCGCCGACGCGTTCGACGTCGTAGTGCCCGACATGCCGGGCTTCGGGTACTCCGACCGCCCGGCCGGACCGCCGCTTGACTGCATCGCCGTGGCCGGCCTGTGGGCCGAGCTGATGAGCGCGCTCGGCTACCCGCGGTTCGGCGCGGCGGGCGGGGACATGGGCAGTCACGTGAGCCGCTACCTCGCGCTCGATCACCCGGACCGGGTCGTCGCCGTGCACCGTACGGATGCGGGGCTGCCCGTCTTCGCCGGCGACCCGGCCGATCTCACGCCGCCGGAGCGGGCCATGTTCGCGGACACCGCGGCCTGGACCGCCGCCGAGGGCGCTTACGGCGCGATGCACCGCACGAAGCCGCAGACCGCGGCCTTCGGGCTCACCGACTCGCCCGCCGGGCTGGCCGCGTGGATCATCGAAAAGCTCCGGTCCTGGAGCGACTGCGACGGCGAAGTCGAGCGCAGCTACACCAGGGACGAGATCCTGACCAACGTCATGATCTACTGGCTCACCGGCACGATCGGCTCGTCGATGCGGATGTATCACGCGAATGCCGCGATCCCGGCCGCGCAGCTCAGTCGGCGGGTCGAGGTGCCGTCCGGCTTCTCGTTGTTCCCCGGCGAAATCATCCGGCCGCCGCGGGTGTGGCTGGAGCGCACGACGAACCTCGCGCGGGTGACCGAACTGCCGCGCGGCGGGCACTTCGCGCCGTTCGAGGAGCCCGAACTGTACGCGGAGGAGCTACGCGCGTTCTTCCGTCCTTACCGGGCCGCGGCGACCGCACCCTGACGAAGCACCGACGGGTTCCCTGACTCGCCCACTCGGACAAAGCCGATCACATATCGCCAGAAACTTGCGCTCCGCCACTTGACAGATGCCTTTGGGGCGACTGAGGCTCCTTTATGTGAGCGCTAACAACCTCAGAACCCTGGCGGCAGGTATGGCGATCGCGCTCTTGCCGATTGCCTTCACGGCCGTCGCGGCCACGGCGCCGCAGGCGGCGCAGGCGGCGCAGGCGGCCCAGGTGGCGCCTGCGGCACAATCAGCGCAGGGGGCGCAAGCGTCCCCGTCCAGGCCGCAGGGCCCATGTGATATCTACGCCGCCGGCGGCACGCCCTGCGTGGCGGCCCACAGCACCACGCGGGCGCTGTACGCCTCCTACAACGGCCCGCTCTACCAGGTCATGCGCCTGTCGGACGGCGCGGTCAGGAACATCGGCGTCGTCCGGCCCAGCGCCTTCCCGATCCCCGACGCGGGCGGCTACGCCGACGCGGCCGCGCAGGACGCGTTCTGCGCCGGCACGACATGCCTGATCACCAAGGTCTACGACCAGTCCGGCCATGGCAACAACCTCACCCAGGCGCCTCGCGGCGCATTCAGCGGCCCGGCCCTGGGCGGCTACAACAACCTGCCGGTCGCGGACACGGCGCCGATCTCGATCGGCGGTCACAAGGCCTACGGCGTCTTCATCGCCCCGGGCATGGGCCTGCGCGACGACGACACCACCGGTATCGCGACCGGCGACCAACCGGAGGGCATGTACTGGGTCCTTGACGGCCATCACTTCAACGACGGCTGCTGCTTCGACTACGGCAACGCCGAGATCGACAGCCACGATGACGGCGACGGCACGATGGAGACCTCCTACTTCGGCAACGCCCCCTTCTGGTATCACGGCAACCCGCCCGGCCCGTGGATCATGACCGACCAGGAGAACAACCTGGTGGGTTGCGTGAACCCCGGCAGCACATCCAAGCTCTGCCCGAACCTGCCGAACATCACCTCGCGGTTCGTGACCGCGGTGGCCAAGGGCCAGCCGCACCAGTGGGAATCCGAGGGCGGCGACGCGCAGCAGGGTGCCTTGTCGACCATGTTCAGCGGACCGCGCGTCGATTCCACCTATGACCCGATGCAAAAGCAGGGGGCCATCGTCCTGGGCAATGGCGGCGACAACAGCAACGGTTCGCAGGGCACCTTCTATGAGGGCGTGATGACGGCCGGATACCCGTCGGACGCCACCGACCAGAAGGTTCAGGCCAACATCGTGGCCGCCAGCTACGACGTGCAGCAACTGAGCCTGACGCCGGCTTCGGCGACCGCCACGCCGCCCGGACTCCAGACGTTCGCGCCGGGATCCTCGCAAGACTCCACCGTAACGTTCACGAACACCACGGGGTCGCGTGCGGTGGGCGTGAAGCTCAGCATTTCACTGCCCAGCAGACAGTGGACCTCCGTCGTCACGGGCACCGCTGAGATCTCGCAGACGTTCGATTCTGTCGCGCCCGGCGCGAGCGTGAGCGCGACGTTCAAAGTCACGTCGGGACCGGTGCCCTTCAACGGCGACCTGATCGGCAACGCCTCGTGGACGAACCCCGGACATGGCGGGCGGCAGTTCGCGACAACGGCCGAGAAGGTGCGGAACGTCAGCCCAATCAAGATCAACGAGTTCCGCGCCGGCACCAGTGCCAACTCGACCAACAGTTTCATCGAGCTATACAACGCCGGCTCCAGCACCGTTGACCTGTCGCACTGGACGGTGACCGAGCATGCGGCCCAGCAGCCCGTCTTCTCGACGGTGACCGTCCCGGACGGAACGAAGCTCGCGGGCCACGGCTTCTACCTGCTCGGCCTGGCCAACTCGGGGCTGGCCGCCCCCGCCAGCGCGGGCGACACCACCCTGGACCTGCGTGACACCTCCGGCCTCGCTCCGGGCCAGCGGGTCCAGATCGGCACCGGGCCCGCGGCGGAGACCCGCACGATCGCCCGCATCACCAACTCCGGTGCGACCGGGCCCCGCGTACCGGGCAAGCTCGGCAACGCCGTCCAGCTGTCGGGGAACGGCGAGTATGTGAGCCTGCCGAACGGCATTGTCAGCGGGCTGCACGACTTCACGATCTCGGCGTGGGTCAACCCGTCCGCCAACACCGCCTGGTCACGGCTGTTCGACTTCGGCACCGGCACCAGTAACTACATGTTCCTCACGCTCAGCGCCGGCGGCGGCCCGCTCCGCTTCGCGACCACGACCACCGGAAATGGCGCCGAGCAGCAGCTCAACGCGCCTGGCAACCTTCCGCTGAACACCTGGTCGCATGTGGCCGTGACCCTGTCCGGCACCACCGGGACGCTGTACATAAACGGCCAGCCGGTGGCGACCAACACCGGCATGACCATCAACCCCGCCGCTCTCGGCACCACCAACCAGAACTGGATAGGCCGTTCGCAGTTCAGCGCCGACCCATTCCTGGCGGCCACCGTGGACGACTTCAGCATCTACAGCCGGGCGCTGTCCGCTGCCGAGATCGCCACCCTCGCTTCAGGGCAGCCCAGCGCCGGCGACGTCGCGGACTACAAGTTCGACGAGGACTCCGGTGAAGTCGCGCTGGACTCGTCGGGCCACGGCCACAACGCGACAATCATCAGCCCCGGGAACATCAGCACGCCGCTGTGGCAGCCGCTGCCCGACGGTCCGATTACCGTCCCGGCCGGCTCGACCAACGTGCCCGTCACGATCACATCGGGCTTCAAGGTCGGCCAGAAGATGGCCATCGGCTTCGGCCGCACGTTCGAGACAGCCACGGTAACCGCCGTCGGCACGCCGGGCACACAGGCCCGGCTCGCCGCCGCGGCGGCCGCCGGCGCGACCAGCATCAAGGTCACCTCGACCAGCAACATCAGCGCCGGCGACAAGATCCGGCTCGACATCGGCCAGAACACCGAGATCGTCACCGTCGCGTCGGTGGGCACCTCGGGCGCGGGCGGGACCGGCCTCACCCTGGCCGCGCCGCTGAAGTTCGGCCACGCGTCCAACCTTCCCTTCAGCGACCGGGGCACCGGTATCACCTTCAGTCCCGCGACTCGCTTCGCGCACTCGAGCAATGAGCCCGTGCAGGCGCTGAGCAGCAGCATCACCCTCGACAAGCCCCTTGGCAGCGGCTACGCGATCAACACGCCGGTGGTCGACGCCGCCGTGACGACCGCGGGTTACCAAGGGTCTCCGGCGCCCGACCAGTGGTTCGGCGGTCCCACCCTCTCCAGCAGCGCCGGCAGCATCGTGCTGCGTGACGCAAGAGGCCTGGTGGCCGACAGCCTGAACTACGGAGGCCTTGTCGACCCGTGGGCCGCCGAGGGTTACCAGGGAGCGTCAGGGGCTGGGCAGGGCGGCTGCTTCGCGCCCGCGCCCGTCTTGGCCACTGGTGCCGGGAGGAGCGACATCCGCCTGCCCGACGGCACCGACACCGACAGCAACTGCACCGATTTCGCGATAACCAACGATCCCACGCCGGGTGGCGCCAACAAGGGCTTCACCCTGGACCCGGGCCCGCTGATCTCGGTGCAGACCACCTCACCCGCCGGCAACTCGGGCTACATCAAGCACGACGACTCCGACGACCTCGTGGTCGTCGCGCCGGTCTCGGCGAGCAGTCCGGCCACCGACAAGGCGGACGCCACCTTTGTGGAGACGGCCGGCCTGGCCAACCCGAGCTGCGTCTCGTTCGAGTCGGTCAACAAGCCCGGGAGCTACCTGCGGCATCAGAATTTCCAGTTCCACCTGCAACCCAACGACGGCAGCACGCTGTTCTCGATGGACGCGACCTTCTGCCCGGCGACAGGCAACAGCGGTCAGGGCACGTCCTTCCAGTCGGTGAACTTCCCCGGCCGGTACATCCGCAACTTCAACAACACCGTCTACCTGGCCAGTGACGGCCCTCCCGGGACCAATCCCTGGGACACCGCCACCGGCTGGCCAGTGGACACGAGCTGGCTGGTGGCCGCTCCGCTGGCGCCGGCACCATGAGGCATCAGCCTTAGCGACCTCGCGGCGCGGCGCGGCGCCTGCGACCAATGGCTTCTGGTGCCCATTTTCCGAAAGTGGGCACCGGAAGTGAACTTTTCATTCCTGAACTTTACATTCACATTTCGCGACGCCTCCGTAATGCGCGCCTGCCTCCTAACTATCGCCAGAAATTATTCAGCCTCTCCTGTCCTTTTAAAACCGGGTTCTCAATGCCTTGTTCGCGTTTGGGGGAAAGTGTATCTTCGGCTTGAGTTAGTTCGTGGCGAATACTCCGGCAAACAGCCTGGATGACCGCCTCTACCGGAGGAACGATGAAGAACGCACGCAAACGATGGAGCCTGGGCGCGTCCCTGACCCTGGTAGCGGGGAGTCTGCTCATGGTGGCGACCCCCATGGCGGCAAACGCCTCGCCGTCACCGAACGCCTGCTCACTACAGCCCCGCGTGGGTCACATCGCCGGCATCGTGCCTGCGATAGGCCACTGTTCGGGCAATGACGCCCGCATCAACAGTGACCCTGCTTCTGGCACTCCGCCACTGCTTTTCAACGGCGGCTCGGTGATGATGACCCCGTCGAGCAGCCCGCTGGTCATCACGCCGATCTTCTGGAATCCGTCCGGTCACACGATGGCGTCGGCCTATAAGTCGCTCATCAGCACCTATATCAGTGACGTGGCGGCGGCGAGCGGTCAGACCACCAATGTGTACTCGGTCCTGAACGAGTATTCCGGCAACAACGGGCAGATTCACTACAGCGTCAGCTCCGGCGCGGCCATCAATGACACCAATGCGCTGCCCAGGAGCGGCTGCACGGTAGCCAGCAATGACCGCAGCGGGATCTACGCTGACGGCACCGGCTACAACGCCTGCCTGGATGACGCCCAGCTGCAAAGCCAGGTCAACAGCGTCACCTCGGCCCACGGCCTGCCACGCAACCTTTCCCACATCTATGTACTGCTCCTGCCGAAGGCGGTTGAGTCGTGCTTCAACGCCGGTTCGACCACCACCTCGGCCAACCAGTGCACGATCAACCACAACCCGAGCGCGGCCTTCTGCGCCTACCACAGCGAGGACTCGGCCAGCGCCATCTACGCGAACATGCCCTTCCCGGTCTATGAGTCCAGCACCGGGTTCACCTGCGGGACAGAGGCCAACTTCGGTGTGGTCGAGTCGCCGAACAACAACCCCGACGCCGACGTCGAGATCAGCCCCACCAGCCACGAAGTCAGTGAGGCGATTACCGACCCGGACACCGCGACCGGATGGTTCGACTCCAGTGGCTTCGAGATCGGCGACGAGTGCGCCTTCACCTTCGGCGCGACGCAAGGCAACGCCGGGCAGCTGTTCAACCAGACGATCAACGGCGGCCACTTCCTGACCCAGGAGGAGTTCAGCAACAAGGACTTCGCTATAACAGGTGGCGGATGCGTGCAGAGCGCTAACGCCGAGGCCTGATCGAGGTTCAGGGCCCGGTCCGGGGACGGTTCCCGGACCGGGCCCGTCGGCGCGCCAGCGTATCTTCGTCCAGCTCTCGCGCTGCTTGCATCTCGCCGATGGCGCGCAGGTCGTGAGCGAGATTAGTGGCTGTGGTGAGCGTATTCGGGTGATCTTCACCGAGGATTCTGCGGCACCGGGTCAGGGTGTCTTCATGCAGCGCCCGCGCCGCGTGCGCGTCGCCTAGAACACGCAGGTCGTTGGCGAGATTGTTGGCAGCGCTCAGCGTACCGGGGTGGTCGTCGCCGAGGGTTCGCCGCCGGCGGGTCAGGGTGTCTTCGTGCAGCTCTCGCGCCGCCTGGGTCTCGCCGAGGGTGTACATGTTGGCGGCGAGATTGTTGGCGGAGACGAGAGTGTCAGGGTGGTCGTCGCCGAGGGTTCGCCGCCGGCGGGTCAGGGTGTCTTCGTCCAGCTCCCGTGCCGCCTGGATCTCCCCCAGGGCGCGCAGGTTTTCGGCGAGGCTGTGGGCTGCGGCAAGAGTGTCGCGATGGTCCTCGCCGCTGATGCGGCGCTCCCGGGCGTGATTGTCTTCAGCCAGCTCGCGGGCTTCCGCATAACGGCCCATCTGCCGCAAGGCTTCGGCGAGGGTGCTCGCGGCACGCCGGGTGTAACGGTCGTCGGGCCCGGCCTGGTCGCGCCTCCGGTCGCGCAAGCGCAGGGCCATCTCGTGGCCGGTGCGGGCATCGCCGCGCGTGACCAGATATCGGGCCGCATCATTGGCCATCTCCCACAGATCCGTGCTGGCGGCTGCCGGGGGATCGAGGAGCAGCAGGTGCGGAAGCATGTGTGCCCAGCGGGGCCAGTTGGCGGGCATGTCCGCATCGCCAGGATGGCTGGCCGTGAGGATTGCCCCGGCCAGGTCCCGGGTAGCGCGAGCCTGAGCTTGGGTCAGGTGATCGCGCACGATGCCCTGGGTCAGCCGGTGCATCCGCAGTTGGTTGTGATCTACTCGCGCCAGCGCGCTGCGCTCAAGGCGAGCCAGAACCCGGCGCCAGGCCACCGGATCCGCCGCCCGCTTTCCCAGCGGGTCAGGAAGCCGCGCCGCGGCGGCGGCGAACCAGTTCACTGGAACGGGCTCTGGGGCAAAGAAGGCGCAGATCCCGGCCAGGTCCGCGGCTGCCGGATCCTCGCCGCGTAGCCGCTCGAACGCGAGCCGGGTAACCGCCGCGAGTGAGTGCGGGTAAGAGGAAGGCCGTCCCCCAGCCGGGATCTCCGCGGCCCCGGTATCAGCCAGGTACGCCGCCGCCTGGACGATCGCCAGCGGAAGGTCACCCATCGCTCTGGCTACCTGGTCCGCATCAGCGGTCGGCAGTGCGTCGACCCGGCCCTGCAGGATCGCGACCGATTCGGCGCGTGCCAGTACGTCGACCTCGACTGGCTCCGCGATCTCGTCCCAGTCACGTGCCCGGGAAGTGACCAGTACATGGCCGTGGCCCCGCGGCAGCCACGCCGCTATGTCTTCGGGATTCTCGGCGTTGTCGAACACCAGCAGCCACCGATCCCGCTCTCGCAGCGTGGCGTGCACCGCCTGCCGCACCGCGGTGAGTTCCCAGCCAGGCTCCGCGCAACCCAGCGCTCTGGCCAGCGCGGCGAATTGCTCACCGATAAGGGCCGCCCGTTCCGCGGCTATCCACCACACCACGTCATAGTGGCTGGCGAAGCGGTGTGCGTACTCCACCGCCAGCTCCGTCTTGCCAACGCCGCCCACACCATGCAGTACCTGTACTATCGCCCGTGCCTGTACCACCGCCCGCCCCCCGGACAGCAGGCGATCTCGCATAGCCGTCAGGAGGCTCTCCCGGCCCGAGAACGCCGGATTACGGGCCGGAACCATAAATTCTCCGCCACGGTTGTCGATAATTCAGTATCGCCTGTCCCGGGCTAGTCCTGGTAGCTGCTGGGCGTGGTGGTCCTCGTGAGGCCGCTCGGACTGGTCCAGGCAAGGACACCTGGTACCGGCTGTTCGATTTTCCACCCCTGGGCTTGCTTAACCTGATGGTGCACGCGGCACAGCGGGGCGAGATTACATGCGCAGCTCAGTCCGCCGTCCTCCCACGGGCGAGTGTGGTCCAGGTCGCAGGCGGCCGCCGGCCGCCCGCACTCCGGCGCGGCGCACCGGTTGTTCCTGGCTGTACTCCGAGCCGGTCGGCCAGGTCGACGGCGGTGTCCGCGTCGGCGATGGTCTTCAGGGTGCGGCGTCCGGAGACGCACCCGTGTGCGGTAGCGGTGCCATCCCGCTTATCGGTGGTGGTCAGGCACCACCGCGTGGCGGGGTTGTCCGCGGCGGCAGCCAGCAGGTCCATCGTGTCGTTTTCATCGAGCAGCCCGAACCCCGGCAGTTCGGACGGCCCGGACGGCCGGCCCAGGTCAGGGTCCCACGGGACGACCAGGACCGGGTTGACCACCCAGCCGCCCCGCCCGCCGCCCTGCCCGCCCCTGCGCGCGTTCTGGCACGCACCCGAGCCCGACTGCGACTCCGAGCCCGACTCCGAGCCCGACTCCGCGTGCGTGCTCTCGAGCGCACCCTGGCCGGGCGTGGCGCGGCCGAGCAGGAAATCCAGGGCTGCCTGTACTTGCAGTTGCCCGGCGGTGCCCTCCGCTCCGGCGGCGTGCAGGTCCAGGGCGCGCCTCTCGATGTTCTGCCAGGCGATCACCGCGTCCGCGGTCGGCGCCTGCCGGACCGACAGGCCCGCGTTGCCGGAATCTTCCTGCCAGAGGCGGACGTGCGCGTCCTGGCGCTCCCGCTCCTTCCTCCGCTGGGCGGTGCCGGGGTCCAGCCGCATGACCTGCCGGCGTGCGAAGTCGCGCAGCCCGGCCGGGTTCTTCACCTGGCCGGCCGCCGCGAGGAGTACGTCTGCCTTATACTCTGACACCTGGCCCTGCCCCATGGCGGCAAGGGTGTGCGGCAACCGGCCGGTCATGACGGCCGCCCGCGACATCTGGTCGAGCATCCGCGTCCACGTCTCGGCGGTCTTCCACCCGGCTTCCTCGGCAGCTTCGCGGGCCGCTGTGGACCCGGACATGACAGCTGGCCGACGGCGCGCGAATTCGGCCAGGCCCAGGATCTGCACCCATGCGGCCCATGCGGCCATCCTGCCTCCGGCCGCGATCACGCCAAGGACCTCCTGGTCGTTCAGCCGTCCCAACCCTGCCCCGTCGGTCCCGGTGGCCGCGGTCAGCAGCCCGGCCAGCTTCGCCCCTGGCGCCAGCACATCCGCCGGCCCGCCGTCAGCGAAGCCACCCGCCCCAGACCCAGCCTTCACGCCGCCCTCCGGCTCCGCGCTGCCCACTGGATCCCGGCCGGTCTGGGCCGTCCCGGAAAACGAAGACGGCGAGGAGTCATGCTCCTCGCCGTCTGGTCCTGGCCCCGGGTACCTGTTTGCGTCTCATGCGCTACCGCCCGTTCTGATCTGACTGGACTTTCTATCAGTACTACGATATCTTATTCGATAAGATCGCTCAACCTAGTAGCGTTGATCTGCGCAACCGGCGGCTGCGCAGATCAGCGTGTCCTGTCACGGGCAGCATCCGGTGGCAGGTCTGTCGCAATCCGACCCGCTCGCGGCTCGCGGCTCGCGGCTCGCGGCTCGCGTGGCGCGTGGCGCGCGTACTCCGGTCGGGTCACCTCGCGCGTCGATGCAGGCCCGGGGAGGGTGCACCACTGTCGTTCTGATATGGGTCGCTATAGCCCGTTCGCGTCGAGGATCTTCATCAGGTTCCGCTTGCGTTTCTGATCGGCGCGGAGGACGGCGAGATAGCGATTGAATTCGGCGATGGTGCCAAGCCTCTCGTGGCAGCCGCGGGCGGACAGCAGCAGGCGCGCCACCTGTTGGTAGGTATTGTCGCCGGTCTGGCTCCTGAGCGGTTCGATGGCGCTGAGATAGAGCTGCAGAGCATCGGCGGGGCGAGTGGCGGCCACGGCGTCGGCAAGCCGGAGCCGCTGGTCGTGGGTGGCGGTGGCCTTGGCGGGGCCAGTGGTGACGGCGGTCCACGCGGCGCCCAGGTCACCGTCGTCGATCAGCGCGTTGACCAGGACCGGGCCAGCCCACGCCCAGTTGAAGTAGCCCCTGACCGGGGTGGCGTGGGCGTCCTCCCGGAGCCGCGCCAGAGCCGCCGCGCGGTCAGCGGCCCAGGTGCCGCAATCGACTGCGGCCCGTCGCAACGCCTGGTAGTGCAGAAGGGTCCGCTCGGCTTCGAAACGAGACCGGCGCAACGCAAGCACGTCATCGGTCCGGCCATCGGCGGAGTACCGGTCGGCCAGGTAGTCCACGAGCTGGTTATCCGGGCGGATCGCTTCGCGCAGCCCGCGCTCGGCCCACCCGAGGGCCTCACCCACGCGGTCTGCCCCGTCAAGTACGCGGGCGATCCGCAGATGCGCCTGGCCGCTGTCGTCGAGCTTGGAGGCGTAGAACGCGACGAGGGCATCGACGTCGCCTTCGACCTCGAGGATATCCTCCATGAGCCCGCGAGCACGGTAGTCGTTCGGGCTCGCGCTGAAGGCCGCCGCTATGCGTTGCCGGATCCGGGCCGTGCCGGTCTCATCGAGCAAGTCGGCGTAGTCAGCGAGATCGGGTGCGAATCCGTAGCTGTCGTTCAGCAGTAGCCCGGCCAGATAGTCGGCCAGCGAAACCGGGTCGGGTGGCGCGGTCTGGCAGGCGCGCAGGTGCACGGCCAGCAGCTGGTACGCGGAATCGCCGATTCCCCCGGAGGAGTCATCGACGGACTCAAACGCCTCGGTTAGCAGCGCGATGGCCTCCCGGGCGATCCCGATCGCCTGCGCCGCGCCGCCGGCGTCGATCAGGCTGCCGATCGCGTCGGCCGCCTTACCAACGTCATTCGCGTAATCCCAGGCCTGGTCGTAGTCGATGTAGCGGGTGACCATGATCAGCTCCCGGACCGCCAGCCGGATGGCCGGCGCGTCGGCATGTTCGGCCGCCGCGCGCAGCTCGAAGTGGCGCCGCAGATCCGGGTCGTCGGATATCAGGTCCAGCAGCTCGGCCACCAGCTCCTTCTTCGACATGGACTCCAGCCAGGATCGCAACGAGGTCTCCCGGGCCTGGCGGGCCTGGAGCTGGACAGGAAGATCGTCGCCCAGCTCCAGCACCGCCAAGCCGGTAGCGACGCAATGCTTGCAGAAGAAACCCTCCTGGCTGTGCGGGCAGGTGCAGCTACCGGCGAGCTGCCCGTCGCCGGCCGTCAGGGTCACCCGGTACCGGTGACTGCCGTACACCATGGCGGTGATCCGCGAGTCCGAGATCTCCAGGTCCGCCACGGAATCCAGGTAATCCAGACCACGCCCGAACGACCTGGGTCCCGCAACTCGCTGGATGTCCGCTTCGGTGAAGCCTACGGCCGCTGCCATGCGGATATTCAACACCAACCGGACACCCTAGATTGACGACATACTGCACGCCCGCAGGGACTGCTACGGCGAATTTGAGCCTGGGATCGAAGTCGCGGCTTCGCGGCCTTGCCGGATTCCCCTGAATGTCCGATATATTCCGAACGGGATTTGGATTAAGGCGGAACATCCATGCTACATGGAAATTAAGTGTACGAATACGGCGGGTTTGTCTCCGCGTAGCACGGAATTTCCGCGCTATATGGAGGCGAGGGGCTGACGCCGCGGCCAACGCGGCCAACACGGAAGGCCAACGCGGCCAACCGGGCCAAGGCCAACGCGGCCAACCCCGTGATTGTCACATGGGTGCGGCTCCTCCAGAGTGAGCAGCATGCCGATGGTGCCATCGGTGCCGCTCAAACCGAACAGTAGCGCTATAGAGCGTGCCCGATGGTGCCATCGGTGCCGCTGGCCAGGGAGCAGCACCTGGCTGTCACTTTAAGGGAGCCGCACCCTTGTCACATCCATGGGCACCCGACACCGTGGTTGTGACAAGCATGGGATTGCCAGAGCTAACCGCAGACGAACGGCCCTGAGTTCTTCCAGTGGGCCGCGGTCGCGGGCGACCCCGACGACCTGTGCGCCCGCCGCGCTCAGGGCGGTGGCGATGCCGCGGCCGAAGCCCCGGCTGGCGCCGGTCACCAGCGCCGTCACGCCTGATATTTCGTTTCCTGACATAGCCGACATAACCGGCCTCCCAGGTTCTTGCGGGTTTCCGTGCCGCCCGTCTGGCGGCCTGCTCATATAGACCAGCCGGATTCCCTGGAATCGCCGGAGCCGGTTACCCGGTTACCCGGTTACCCGGTTACCCGGTTATCCGTGCGGGCGGAAGAGCGCACGGACGCAGCCGTCGTCCTTGTCCTTGAACATCTGGTAACCGCGCGGCGCGTCATCCAGCGGCATGGTGTGCGTGGCCAGGTGCCGGGTGTCGATCTCCCCGGCGGCGATGCGTTCGAGCAGCATCGGGATGTACCGCTGCCCATGCTGCTGTGCGCCCCGCACCGTCAGTGCCTTGTTCATCATCGCGCCGAGCGGGAACTTGTCCACCAGCCCGCCGAACACCCCGAGAACGAACACCGAGCCGCCCTTCCGGCAGGCGTAAATGGCCTCACGCACGGCGGCGGGCCGGTCGCTCTGCAGCCGGAGCTGCTGCTTTGCCTGGTCGTAGAGGGACTGCGGACCGGGGGTGTGCGCTTCCATGCCGACCGCCTCGATGCACACGTCCGGTCCCCGGCCGCCGGTGCGTTCCCGCAGCTCGGCCTGAACGTCGGTGCCCGCGTAGTCGATGGTCTCCGCGTCGCAGAACCGCGAAGCCATCTCCAGCCGTTCGGGTATCCGGTCGATCACGATGACCTTCTCCGCGCCGAGCAGCACCGCGGCTCGCGCCGCCATCTGCCCCACTCCGCCGGCGCCCCAGACCGCGACGACGTCGCCCGGCGAGACTCCGCCGAGGTCCGCTCCCATCCAGCCGGTAGGTACGGCGTCGGACGCGAAAACCGCGCTGGCGTCGTCGACACTGTCCGGAACCTTGAACGCGCCGTAGTCCGCGAAGGGCACGCGTACATATTCAGCGTGGCTGCCGCGGAACCCGCCCATCGCGTGGGAGTAGCCGTACACCGCCCCGGTCTCGTAACCCCACATCATCTGGGCGATGCCAGAGTTCGTGTTGCTGTTGTCGCACAGCGACCACTGCTGCTGCTCGCAGTGCCAGCAGCGGCCGCAGGAGATGAACGAGCATACGACGACCCGGTCGCCCACCTGGTGCCGCCGTACTCCCGGACCTGTTTCCACGACCTCGCCGAGAAACTCGTGCCCGATCACGTCACCGGCCTGCATCGCGGGAATGTAGCCGCCCACGAGATGCAGGTCGGAACCACAGGTGACGGTGGCGGTGACCTTGACGATGATGTCGTCGTCGTTATGAATCCCCGGGTCGGGCACCTGCTCGATGACCAGCTTGTTCGGCCCCTCCCAGCACAGTGCCTTCATAGCCGTCCCTCCAGGGCCTCCAGGGCCTTCATAGCCGTCCCTCCTGGCCGGACCGCCGGATCAGCAGGTCCAGCGGCTTGCCGAGCGGTCCCGGGTGGGTGGTCGGCGGCTCGTCGGGCACGATGACTTCGCCGGTCTCGATCAGCGACTTGGCGTCCCGCAGCGCGGCGCGCAACTCGCGGCGCGGGTCCGTGCCCGACAGCCGGGCACCCAGGCTCACCGAACTCGCTGGCGGCGCTTCCCGCAGCCGCAGCCCGAGCTCTGTGCCCCGGCCGGCCGGGGCCGGCCGGATCATCACCTCGGCCCGGTCGTGCAGCCGCGTTACCGGCTCGGGTAGTTCGCTGGCCGCGGGAAACTGTCCGGGCGGACGGTTGACGGTTACCATGAGCCACCGGTTCCGCGGCTCCCGGTCGCCGAACGTGCCCGCGGCCCGGGAAACTCTCGCAGCCGCCGCGGCGGCGGCCGCCGCTACCGCGGCGAGCCCGGAGCCGGACGCGGCCAGCACCGCGAGCATGGTACCTCGCTTCATCGCGGCCTGCCTGTGTCTTCCATGGGAGCCCGCACTACCCTGCTGCCGCCCGGCTACTCGCTCGGGTGAGCATAACGGCACGTCAGTGTGTAGCATCGGCGGTCCCGGGTACCCGGCGGTCATGACGGAGAGCCAGGACGCTGCCAGGGCTGCTCGCGACGACATGTCCGGCGCGCTGCAGGATCTTTCCGAGCAGTCGCGCAGGCTGGTGCGGCAAGAGGTCGGCTTGGCAGTGCGGGAGACATTGGACAAGGCAAAGCAGAGCCTGCCCGCGGTGGGCCTGCTCGCGGCGAGCGGGGTATTCGGCGTACTGACGATCGCCGCCTCGTACCGGCTGAGCATGCGGCTGCTGGAGAAGCGGCTGTCCCCGTCCGGCGCCGCGCTCGTCGCGGCGGCGGGCTACGGCGGAGCGACCGCCTGCGCGGCCCTGGCCGGAATCCGCTGGCTGCGCGAGACGCCGTTGCCGGCGCCGTCGCGGACGGCCCGCGACGCGAGCGCCGCTGTGGCGGGCGCCGCGGCGGGCGCCAAGGCGAGCGGTGAGTGACACCACCGCCGTTCATATTTAAAGACCTATTTTCCCGAACGGCGGTGGTGCTTCCTCCACGGGAGAACCACCGGGCCCATGGAAGCGGCCCGCCCGCTGCGGATCGAGCGGGCCGCTTGCCTCGTGCCCCCGTCCGGTGGTCAGTCGAGTCGCGCCAGCGTGCGGCCGGGGAGCATGTGAGACTGGTGGTCTCGATGAAAGGTCAGCCAGAACATGATTCCCCGTCTGAGCTGTAGTTTCCCCGTAATGCTGCCCGTGCTGATCCGGCACTGGGCTTCCCGTATATGTCAGGTTATTCGGGGCGACGAATGATCACAAGCCGTATATGACCTGCCACAGATCTTGTCGAACCCAGGGAGCGAGCCGCGCCGGCCAAGAACGTGTTCATCGCGACCTGACGTCGATCTCGGGGGGCCGCCGTGGCGGGCGGGGAGTCCAGGACGGGAACTCGCGTGTCCTTGCGAGGGGGACGGCCTCCAGGGCGCGGGTGGCGGCGCGGACGCTGTCCGGTGTCACGCCGCCCAGGTAGCCGCGCAGGTCCGGAAGGTGGACCTGGGCGGCGAGGCGGTCGGCGTCCCACAGGTCCGCGAGCTGGTCCGCCGCCTTGCTGATCTGGGCGGTTACGTCGCGTTTCTCCGACTCGGCCTGGTCCGTAGCGCGCTTGACCACCCTGGGCAGCCGGCCGATCCCCAGCACGGACGGGACTCCGGCGAGGATGGCCGGGATGATCAGCTCCGGGGAAACGCCCGGGATGAGCGTGGCGCCACCCAGGCCGACCGCGGCGGCGAGCCCGCCGGGGCAGCCCCATTTCTTCAGCCACCGGAGCCTGCCCTGGCGCCGGGCGGCATCGGTGTCGATCCGGGCGCGGATTGCCGCCGCTTGCTCCTCAGCCTGGTCACGCAGCGCGGGGCGGGTCGTTCTTGTCTCATCGTCGCAGGCGAACCGGCACTCCCATTGCCGTTCCCCGACGGTGATCTCAATGGTGCCGGCCTCGGGGAGGCCATCGCGTAGCTCCTCCGCCGCCGTGACGATGAGCTGCTTGCTCAGCATGATCGCGAGCAGCTCGGTCACCGTCGGATCGGGCAGCTGGCCGTCATCGGGCCCGGGGAAGGCCGACTGGCTCACCATCCCGACGATGTTCAGCGTCCTGGAGCGGCCTTCCTCGTCGGCGACGACCATCGCCCGGGCGGCGCTCAGGTCGCCCTGGGTGAGCGTGATGGCCCGCTGCTCGCGCGTCACGCGGAGGAGTTCCTCCTCCTCGGGGTCCTCGGTGCGGGCCAGCTTGCTCAGCAGGGCGGCGAGGTCCCCCCGGACGTCATCCGACACGGACGCGCCCGCCTCGAAGCGCTCCCGGAAGTACCGGGCGGCCCGCTCGATGGCCCGGCTGGCCTCGTACCGGGGAGACAGGACCTTCCATGCCTTCTCGTTGGCGGCGAGCAGCGAGAAGTCCGGGTGCTCCCGGTGCCGTGCGCCCAGGCTGAGCAGCCGCCGCTGCCACTCGCTGACCGCGGCGTCGAAGATGTCCTGGCGGGCTCGCTCCTCGGCGTACCACTCGTCCATCTGCTTCACCAGCCGCGGCGCCGCGCCGCCGCCGAACGCGTTCCCGGTCGCGGCGTCGATGACGACCTGGAAGTGGCGGGGCAGGCTGACTGGCGTGAGCCGGGACAGGTACGCGGCGAGCCATTCCTGCAGCACCTCGTCGCGGTCCTGGTCACGCAGCAGGAGTGCCATGAACAGGGACGTCTTCTCGTAGTCCAGGGCCAGCGCGTAGCCGAGCGCCTCGCGGTGCTGCCCCGGGTTGTCGTTGAGCCATGCCGCGACCGCGAGGGTGGCCTGCGCCACCCAGTAGCGGGGCGTCTGGATCGCGAGCCGCTCGGTTACGTCCAGGATGACGCCGCGGTTGATGTGGCCGCTGGCGACCACGTCGATGATGCTCGCGGCCATGTTGCGAGCCTCCTCGTAACGGCCGAACTTCGCCTGCCACTGCCGTTCGGCGACGGCGAGTTCGTGGTAGGCGGCGGTCACGATGCGGTCCCGCTCGTACATCTCGCGCAGGCTGTCCAGCGAATCCTGCGTCGCCTGCTGCTTGCGCGCCAGGTCGTCGAGGGCGCGCGGCACGGTCTCCTCGATCCGGCGCAGCCGGTCGCTCAGCCGGGAGACGCTGCTGACCTGCTGCTGCAGGTTCGCGATCTCCGACCTGACGCTCCTTATCTCCGGGCCAAAGCCAGATGTTTCCCATGAGGAATCGCTGGTCATATGGGTGCCTCCAAGGTGGAGAGGGGCACGCGGGTCAGGCCGGCCGCCTGCCAGATCAGCCCACCGGTTTCGCCGAGGCCGCGCCAGGTCCCGTCGGGGGACACCACGGCCGCCGCCTCGGGCAGGAGCACCGCCGTGGCCGAGCGGGTGGCCAGGTCCCAGATGCGCGCGGTTCCGTCCCGGCTCCCCGTGGCCAGCAAGCGGCCGCTGAGGTCGAAGCTCATCGCGGTGATCCCGTGCACGTGGCCGGTCAGCACGGGCGCGTCAGCCCAGTCGGCCAGCGTCCCCGGCGGGCCTGCCTCGTACAGCCGGACGGTGCCGTCGGCGCAGCCTGCCGCGAGCATCGCTCCGGACGGACTCGCGGCCAGGACCGTGGCGCGGCAACCGAGCGGAGAATGGCACGCGGTTTCCTTACCGGCAGCCAGGTCCCAGGTGCGGATGGTCTCGTCATCACCGGCCGAGGTCAGCAGGCCGGGACGCGGGCCGAACACGACGGTGAGGACGGCGCCCTTGTGGCCGGTCAGCTCCCACAGCAGCCTCTTGTCCTCCCAGACGGTGATGACCGTCTCCGCCCACGCGGCCGCGATCCGCTTGCCGTCACGGTCCGCCGCGACCGCCCGGGCGTGTCCGGTCCGCCCCGGCAGGACCCCGGCCAGCGTCCCGTCCGCCGCGTTCCAGATCCGCACCGCGTCTCCAGCGGTCGCCAGCCGCGTCCCGTCTGCCCCGAAGGCCGCGCACTCCGCGGGCTCGGGGGAGTCCGCGGCCCAGCCCGGCTCGAGCGACTCCTTCGCCGTGGTGAAGGACCTCAGCCCGGAACGCCTGCCGCTGACCACCAGCCGGCCGCCGTCCGGAGAAACGGCGACGGCGGTCACCGGACCGTCCATGGCCCGGATGACCGGCATGGCCTGCCGGGATGTGTGCCACAGGCGGAGCGAGCCGTCGCTGCCGCCCAGCGCGAGCATCCCGGAACCGGCGAACGCGACGCCGGTGATGGTCAGGTCGGTCCCGTCCAGGACGCGCGGGCGTGCGGGGGTGTCAAGGCCGGCCAGGTACACGCACCCCCTGGCGTCATCGATCATCGCCGCGAAGCCTCCGCTGGGGCTGAGCGCGGCGGCCCGCATCGGAACACCCGCGGAACCGCCGGGCCACCCGTGTGCGCCGACGGTGAGCCAGCGGTCGCGCGCGTCGTCCCTGGCCAGTGCCAGCACCCGCCCGGATGCCGCGTTCACGGGCGCCGCACTCACGGGCGCCGCGTTCACGGGTGCGGCATCCGCGAGCTCCGTCAGGTCCCAGACGTGGACCTTGCCGTCTTCGTCGCCGGCGGCCAGCCGGCCGCCCACGCCGTCGAACGCCAGCGCTGTCACGTCGGCGGGACACGGCAGCCCGACGGCGAACCGCGGCTCGCTCGGGTCAGTCACGTCCCAGACCAGGAGCCGGCCTTCTACGCTGGCCGCCAGCCAGGCGCCGGCCGGGTCGAGGGCGAGGCTGCGGATCCGGACTTCCGGGCCGGTGAGCCCGGGAACGCCGCCGGGCAGGTAGCGGCGGGTGGTCCCGGCCGCGACGTCCCAGGCCGTGACGTGCCCGTCGTCCGTCGCGACGACCAGCAGGTCACCGCGGCCGGCGGCCATGGCTCGCACCCGTGCTCCGGCCGGCCACGACCGGACCGGCAGGCCCGGTCCGGCAATCCACACCGTGATGATCCCGTCCCCGTTCGCGGCGGCGAACCAGCGGCCACCCACGTCGGCCGTGACCAGCCGCCATCCGCGGCGCGCGGGCCGCACCTGCAGCCGGGATGGCGCAGGCCGCGGAGGGAGAGCCGGAGTCTCCGCGGGGACGTAAGGGGCTTGGGTACGTCGCACCGGGGCCGGACTGCCGGAGCGATGCGGGCGTGTCTGGTACAGGCCGGCGAGCAGGGCGGCGGCGGTGGGGCGGCTGGCCGGGTCCTTGGCCAGGCAGGCGGCGATGATGCCCAGCAGGCGGCCGGTGAGGGGGCGCAGGTCGGGGGGCTTGTTGACGATGCTGTAACTGGTCGCGGTGAAGGTGCCGGCATCGAACGGCGCCCGGCCCGCCGCGGCAAAGGCAACCACGCTGCCGAGGGAGAAGATGTCGCTGGCCGGCCCGGCGGGGCTGCCGTCAAGCTGCTCGGGGGACAAGAACGCGGGCGTGCCGACGACGGTCCCGGTGGCGGTCAGCCGGGGATCGCTGCTCGCTCCCGCGTCCTTCGCGATGCCGAAGTCGATGATCCGGGGGCCGTCGTCGGCCATGATGATGTTGAGCGGCTTGAGGTCCCGGTGAATCAGACCACGGGAGTGAATGGCGTGCAGGCCCTCGGCGAGCCCGGCGGCAAGCTCGTGCACTTCCGCCGGGTCGAGAGGGCCATCGCAGTTGACCCTGGCCGCCAGCGACGGGCCCGGGACGTATTGCGTCACCATCCACGGCGGATCCGCGTCCGGGTCGGCGTCGACGACAGCGGCCGTGTGGAAGCCGCTGACCAGTCCGGCGGCCTTTACCTCGCGCCGGAACCGCGCCCGGAACCGCGGGTCGCTGGCCAGGTCGGGGCGGATCAGCTTGACGGCCACGAGTCGGCCGCCCGGCGATTCCCCCAGGTAGACGATCCCCATTCCGCCGACGGCAAGCCGTTCGATCAGGCGGTATGCGGCAACATGGTGCGGATCATCGTCCTGCAGCGATGCCATCCTGCCCCCTAAGGCGCTAGCTCATGGTATGCAATGAAATGCCCGGATAGCAGATGACTTCGATAGCAACAGACGGGGAGCAGCCAATGTTCAAGTCCATTAGGTCACTGATCGTGACGGTGGCGGCCAGCGCCAGCGCGCTGGCGCTCGCGGCTACCCCGGCTGTCGCCGGCGGTAACTCACGGGCCAGCGTGCCTGTCTATCGCTGTGATCTCTTCGCGTCCGAGCCCTTCGTGATCGCGCAGGGGCATGAGATCGCGGGATCCGGCCACTCGCTGTGCTTGGGTAGCGGATGGCAGGACCAGAGGCTTGTCGTGACCATTGAGGAGCAGATCTTCAGCACCTTGTATGTGGTCCGGGCGCAAGCTTCGACCGAGTACACCAGCACGCCGTTCCTGTCCAAGGCGGTTGTCTGGAACTGCACCGGCTCCGGCACCCACCGGTACACAATCGAGACGAGCTGGTACGGAAGGAACGGAGCGGCGTACGGTTACACATTCCCGCCGAAGACCGTCACCCTCACCTGTTAATGGTTTGAGCGTAGGCGGGGCTGGATATTTTCAGCGTATTCGCGGTCACAGGGGAGGCCAACGACGTCAACGCAATCGCGCACTAAAGGCCCGAGACCAGCCACTTGGCTGCTGATCGCATGCGTGGCCTGCGCGGTGGTGGGCGGCGTGATCGGAGGCGTGATCGCGAACGCCATCAACTCGCCCTCGTCGTCTTCGGGGAGCGCGTCCGGTACAACTCAGTCCGCGAGCGGCCAGTCCTCATCGTGTCAGGTCACCTCGGTGGCGGAGAAGGTCCTGCCGTCCGTCGTCACGATCAGCGCGAAAGGCTCGAGCGGGTCCGGGACGGGGTCCGGCGAGGTCATCAACGACAACGGTGACATCCTTACGAACAATCACGTCATCGCTCCCGCCGCGAGCGGCGGGGAGCTGACCGTGCTGTTCAGCAACGGGAAGACCGCGGCGGCGACGCTGGTGGGCCGGGACCCGCTGACCGACGTGGCCGTGATCAAGGTCAGTGAGACGGGCCTGGCACCCATCCCTATCGGCTCATCGGGTTCGCTCGTCGTCGGCCAGCCGGTCGTGGTCCTCGGCGCTCCGCTTGGCCTGTCGTCCACCGTGACCAGCGGCATCGTCAGCGCGCTCGACCGGACGATTCAGGTGCCGGGCGAGAACTCGCAGTCCGCTCTGCTGATCAACGCCGTTCAGACCGACGCCGCGATCAACCCTGGTAACAGCGGCGGCGCGATGGTGAACTGCGGCGGCCAGTTCGTGGGCATTCCGTCCGCTGGGGCGACGGTGCCATCGCCGTCTGGCGAGTCGGGCGGCGGCAGCATCGGACTCGGCTTCGCCATCCCGGCCGACCTGGCGATACGGCTGGCGGACGAGATGATCTCCACCGGCAAGGTGTCGCGCGCCTACATGGGCATCCAGGCGACCCCGGTCGCGGCGAACGCGGCGAAGGTCAGCGGCACCGCCGAGGGCCTCCTGGTCAGCGGCATCGACCCCAGCGGCCCCGCTCAGGCGGCGGGTCTCGCCACCGGTGACGTGATCACCTCAATCAACGGGCAGCCGGCCGTCAGCACGGATCAGATCGTGGAGCTCACGATCACCAAGCGCCCGGGGGACAAGATCACCGTCGAATACAGCCGGAACGGGGCGACCCATTCCGCCACCATCACGTTCGCCAGCCAGCCGTAACGGGCCTGGCATTTCCTCAAGGTGGGTCAGGTGGGTGAGCAGCCGCTACCGGGCGGGTTCGTGACGACCGTCGTCCGGTCCGGGAACACGGTCCGGCGGGCGCCGCGGCCGGAGGCCCAGGCCAATCCAACACAGCGGCCGGAGGCCCAGGCCAATCCAACACAGCGGCCGGAGGCCCAGGCCAATCCAACACCGCGGCCGGAGGCCCAGGCCAATTCAACACTGCCCGAGGACCCCGAGTTCGTGCACGCCCTGCTGGGATTGTTCGAACGGCGCGGCTGGGCCGGAGCGCCGAGGTTCCTGGGGACCGACGAACAGGGGCGGGAGGTGCTCAGCTTCATCGAGGGCCACGTGGCCTGGGAACCGGTCCAGCCATCGTCGCTCACCTCGGACGCGAGCCTGTCCCGGCTGGCCGTGCTGGTGCGGGAGTTCCATGACCTGACCGCCGGAACGCCGCTGGCCGGCGGCGGGAAGGTGGTCTGCCACAACGACCTGTCGCCCAAGAACACCGTGTACCGCGACGGCGGCGCGGGGCTGATGCCGACGGCCTTCATCGACTGGGATATCGCCGCTCCAGGCGAGCGGATCCACGACATCGCCCACGTGTGCTGGCAGTACCTTGACCTCGGCCCGGGCGTGGCCGACCCGGCCGCCGCCAGCAGGCGGATGCGGCTGATCTGCGACGCCTACGGCCTGGCGGACCGCGGCAGCCTGCTGGAGACGATCTTGTGGTGGCAGGACCGGTGCTGGCGAGGTATCGAGGCCAAGGCGGCCGGCGGCGACCCCGCGATGACCCGCCTGCGCGACAGCGGCGTGGTCCGTGTTATCCGCGATGCCTTCGACTGGGTCACCGCCCACCGCGCCGGGCTCGTCACCCACCTCAAGTAGCCACGCCGTAGCAGCCGCACAGGCAGCTGGATCCGGCTGGGCCGCCGGGCCGGACGGTGTCATCTAGCGGAGGTACTCAGCTGGCGGCTGAGGAAACCGATCTGGGCGGGGTCGGCGATAACGTGGACAGCCTCGACCTGTTCTCCCCGCATGCGTAGCACCAGCAGTGCGGCGAGGGCGCGGCCATGGAAGCCGAGGAGGGCGGGCTGCCCGCCGACCGGGAGTGAAACCAGCGTTGAGCCTGGTCCCCAGAACCTCAGCAGGTTCGTAGCGACATTTTCTGCCCCGGTGACGACGGCCCGCGGTTCGGCCGCGGCCGAACCGAGATCCACGTCGCCCCAGGCATCCGGGGTAAGTACCGCCAGTAGCGCGTCGAGATCGCCGCTGGCGCATGCGGCGATGAACTCGTCGGTGACCAGGCGGTGCTCTGCGGACTCAACGTCGAAGCGGGCGCCTGCCCGGCCGTCGGCGATCTTCTGTCTGGCCCGCTTCGCCAGCTGCCGGCATGACGCGGTGGGGCGGCCAATGGTCTGGGCGATCGTGTCGAACGGCATCCGGAAGATGTCGTGCAGCACGAAGACGCCTTGATCGCGCCGGGAGCGTGGCCCGACCAGGCACGCCCCGGCGCCCCGGCGTGAGTCGGCTAGGCCCCTGCCGCCCGAGGTTTACGGACGTTTCGAGCTGGTCGCTGCCGCGGCTGGCTCCCGGATAGCCGACAGCGCTTGGAGGATGAGCTGGGTGACGGCGGTGAGCGGTATCGCGGTGGAGTCGATGACCAGGTGGTAATACGCCGGGTCGGCCGGGTCGGCGCGGTATAGCCGATCGACGTAGGCGACGCGAGCCCGGTCCGCGGCCGCCATGTGACTGCGGGCCTCGTCCTCATTGAGCTGCTCGATCGCGGCCCCCTGGGCCAGGCGAGCGTCCGGCGGTCCGTCCAGCCGCACGTGGAAACCGCGTCCTTTACCGAGCACGACCGCGGCGCCGCGGCCCAGGATCACCCCGGCGCCGGCGTTTGCCAGACCGAGGATGTCCCGTTCGCAGTCGCGGCGCAGGTGCTCCTCCTGATGACGGGACGACGGCGGGGACTGGGTAGGCCCGACGGGCATCGCCTGGGTGAATGCCGCGAGCAGCCGGTGTGCCGGGACGTTGCGTCCCTCGTCGGGCTCCAGCCGTTCGGTGCACGACGAGGGGGCCGCGAAGCTGCCGGTGCTGGTCGTTGCGCGGGTCAGGAAGGGGACACCGAGCCGCTTTGCGAGCTCGGGCGCCACCACACTGCCGCCGGCGCCGTAGGAGGCCGAAATGGTGACTAGCGAAGCCATGGGCACTCATCTCTTTTTCATAATGCCGCGACAACGGCGGCTTGGCCACCGCTGCTCTTGAGGACGCCTGGTCGCAGTATTAGCCCGCACAAGACTGCCGCGCCAGCGAAGATCGCTGCGGCCACCCAGAACGCGACCACGTAGCTGTGCACCGCCCCGCCGGCCTGCGCCTGCAGGCTGTGCCCATGGGACAACAGGTAACTGGAGAGCGCGCCGGCGGCGATGGTGTTCAGCAGCGCGGTCCCTATCGAGCCGCCGATCTGCTGGCAGGTGTTGACCATGGCCGAGGCCACACCGGCGTCGGCCTGGTCAGCGCCGTAGGTAGCGGTGTTCATCGCGGCGCTGAACACCAGGCCGAGCCCGAGGCCCATCACCAGCAGCGCGGGCAGGACGACGGCGGCGTAGCCCGAGGTCGGGCTCAGCCCCATCGCGAGGATCACCAGCCCGCCCGCGGCGACGATCGACCCGGCGGTAACGAGAATGCGCGGACCAAGCCGCGGCATGAGCAGCGCGCTGGAGGAGGTCGACGACAAGATCAGCGCACCGATCATCGGCAGGAATGCCACACCGGTGACGACCGGCGAGTAGCGCAGGATCTCCTCTAGGTAATAGGTCAGGAACAGGAAGGTAATAGGTCAGGAACAGGAAGATAGCGAACATGCCGACGGCTGCTAGCCCAACCGCGAGATACGCGCCGCCGCGAAACCTATCCAGGACGATCCGCAGTGGCAGCAGAGGATGAGGCACCCGTCGTTCGGTCACGGCGAACAACGCGAGCAGGATGCCTCCGGCCACGAGCAATGAGATGGTCAGCGGCGCACTCCAGCTCTTTGTATCGGCCTCCGAGAGCCCGTAGACCACGGAGACGAGCCCGGCCACCACGAGGAACGTCCCCAGCGGATCGAGATGGGTGTCGGTGTCGGGGTGGTCGCGCTGCAGCAACCGGATTGCGGCGGTGACCGCGACCAGGGAGAAGGCGACGTTGACATACAGGGTCCAGCGCCAGGAAAGGTATTCGGTCAGCACGCCGCCCAGCAGCAACCCGACCGCCCCGCCGGCCCCGGCGATGGCGCCGAAGACGCCGAAGGCCTTGCCGCGTTCGGCTGGGTTGGTGAAGGTCACGGTCAGCGTGGACAGCGCAGCAGGGGCGAGCATCGCGCCGAACGCTCCCTGGATGGCGCGGGCGACAAGCAGCATGGCGAAATTCTGCGCGGCGCCGCCGAGCGCCGAGGCTGCGGCGAAGCCCACCATGCCGATGATCAGCATCCGCTTGCGGCCGACCAGGTCCGAGAGCTTGCCGCCGAGCAGCAGCAGCCCGCCGAAGGCCAGCGAATAAGCAGTCACAACCCACTGCCGGTCCGCGTTTGAGAACGCCAGGTCACGCTGGGCCGTCGGCAGCGCGATATTCACCACTGTGGCGTCCAGCACCACCATCAGCTGCCCCAGGCAGACCACCGCCAGGATCAGCCAGCGGCGTGATTCTTCATGCTGCCCGGCACCGGATCGCGCCATCCCGGCTGCCTGCACCGCTCCCGGGGCGAAGGCGGCATCGTCCTGTGTGTGATGAGCCATCCCGCACCTCCCCGGCGGAACGTACCCAGAGGCTACCGATCTCGAACCTGCAGGTCAGTCGGTCGGCGGGAACGGTCGGCCCGGTGAAGAACGTATTCGTGTGGCGAGCCTGCTAGCCCAGCACGTGGTGCTGGGCAGCGGGGAGCCGGTCCGCGAGCAGGCGGCAGCGGTCCACCATGAAAGGCACGTCGAGATCGCCGCACGCGACAGTGACCGGAACCTTGATCTCAGCGAGGCGGTGAACGCTCGCCTGCCGCCGCGATCGGTTATGTTTGCCCCCGTCCGCCCCGTAGATCCGGTGCGGGGCAGGCCGGAGACGTGCCGTTTCGTTAAAGCCAGTTTCCTGAGCCGAAAATATTTTCAGCTCAGGAAATCGTACTTAGCAGCATGGCACCGGGCCGGCCGCCGGCGGGCTGGCCGCACGCGAGGCCTGTGCTGCCGGTATCAGCCCTGCGGCCCAGCAGGCTCACCGCATACCAACGGGGCAAACGTAGACAGACGCGGCACTAGATGTGGGGATCGGCGGTCTGGCGGGTGGGACCACCGTTCGTTCGTTGTTATGGGTTGTCGCTTTCCATAATTAAGAACGAATATGACAACGCTCCTGCTATATGGAATTCTTCCTTGTAGTAACGCGGGTGCGGACCCGTGCCATCTGGCTGGGGGGAAGATGGAGTTGCGCGTACGGGCGGACGGCCCCGTCTACCGCTTGCAGTCGGTGGACCATGTGCTCCAGCTTCTGCTGCTGTTCCGGGCCAGGCGCTCGCTGCGTGTGTCCGAGGTCGCCGACCACCTCGGCGTGGCCAGATCCACCGCGCACCGGCTGCTCGGCATGCTGGTGTACCGGCAGTTCGCCGTGCAGGATGCGGTCACCAGGGCCTACCGGCCCGGTCCGCGGCTGGTGGAGATCGGGCTGGCCGCCGCGGGCGCGTTCAACCTGCGCGCGCGCATGCGCCCGTACCTGGACGAGATCGCCGCCGTAACCGGCGAAACCGTGAGCCTGCTGGTACTGGAGGGAGACTCGGTTCATTTCGTGGAGAGCATCGAGTCGCAGCGGACCGTCAGGGTCAGCGCCCGGCCAGGCCAGCGCGTGCCAGCCCACGCGACGTCCGGCGGCAAGGCGATCCTGGCCGCGCTGCCGCTGGCGGAGGTACTGGCCATATACCCGTCCGAGCGCCTGGTGACAGCCACCGACCGGACCCTGGCCACCCGCGAAGAGCTGCTGGCCGAGCTGGCCCGGGTGCGCGAGGCAGGCTTCGCGACCAACTTCGAGGAAAGGGAGGCGGGCCTGGGCGCGGTCGGCATGGCGGTACTCGGCGCCGGCGGCCGGCCCGCCGCCGCCTTCGCGGTAGCGATCCCCATGCAGCGGCTGACCCAGGCGTATGCCGGGGAGACAGCCCGCGCTTTGCGGACCGTGGTGGCTACAGCCTCCGCCGATCTGCGGGATCCCGCGACCATCTAACTATTCCATATAGAAGAATCCATGAGGTTGGTTATTCCCCAGAGCGCATTGTGCGTATAACCTGACGCCAATTCCTCGCCGCTTCGGGGAGGTGCTTCTATGAGGAAGCCGGTTCACCTCTCGCTAGCGCTCTGCCTGCCCTGCGTTCTCGCGGCCGCCGCCTGCGCGTCGGCCGGCGGAACAGGCGCCTCAGCGGGGCCGGTCGGGATCGTCCAGATCGCGGCCTACACCGGTGACCAGGCGTTCGAGGCGCAGTTCGCCGACTCCATCGACTATCCCGGGCTGTACGCGGTGACCCAGGCCGGCGGCGTACTCGGCCGCAAGGTCACGCTGATCCAGGTGGATACCCGCAGCGATCCCGCCGACGCGCTGACCGCGATGGGCAAGACGCTCGCCACCAGCAGCGGCATCTCCGGCGTGCTCGGACCGGACTCGACCAGCGCCGCCACGCTGGTTCCGCTGCTGAACAACCGCCATCTGCCGATGATGATCACCGCTGGCGAGGCCGCCTACGACCGCAGTTCCTACGCCTACCTGTGGCGCAACGTCCCGCCGGACCCGGCCAACGGCGAAGCGATCGCGCTGTGGGCGAAACGGCAGGGTTACGCCAGCGTGGCCACCGTGTTCGGCACCGACACCGGATCCCAGGGTGACCTGCCCGGGGTGGTGGCGGGCGTCAAGGCCGTCGGGATCAAGCTCGCCGACCAGGAGAACCTGACGCCGGACCAGCCGTCGTACCGGTCGGCGGCGGAGCGGCTACTGGCGGCCCGGCCCGCCGCGATCATCACCGAGTCGGACGGCCCGACCGCCGCCACCTTCTTCGGCGAACTCCGGCAGCTCGGCTCGCTGGTGCCGATCATCGGGACCAGCGGTACGCCTTCCTACTCCTATTTCACCCCGCTGCGCGGCGCGATCGGCGGCCCGAGCTTCATGAGGTACTTCCGCGCGGTGGTGGTCGGCAACCCGGTGGTCAACCCGGCCGTGACCGCCTTCAACGCCGCCGTGCTGGGCGTGCAGGGCAAGCTGGCCAAGCCGGTGAGCCAGTGGGAGAACAACTCCTTCTCCGAATCCGGCTATGACGCGATCATCACGCTGGCCCTGGCGATGGACGCCGCGCACAGCACCGACGGATCGGTCTACAACCGCTTCATCATGCGGGTGACCGCACCCGGCCCGGGCAAGCAGGTGGTCTATACCTATGCTGCCGGGAAGGCTGCCCTGGCCGCTGGTCATCAGATCCAGTACGTCGGGGCGTCGGGGCCGCTGTTGTTCGACGGCTATCACAACTCGTTCGGCTCTCAGGCGGTTGAGGAGTTCCCGGCGAACGCTGGAGCTGTGGTGGTCGGGACCATCACCCAGGCACAGGTCCAGGCGCTGGGCTGACGCGGAGTGCTGTTCATCCAGGCGCTCGGATTCGGCGTCATCACGGCCTCGCTGATCGCGATCGGCGCGATGGGGTTCACCATCCAGTTCGGCCTGACGAACGTGCTGAACATCTCCTACGCGGGCATCATGACGGCGGGGGCGTTCGCGGCCTTCATCGCCGAAGAACTCCACCTCCCGCTGGTGCTGGGAGTGGTGCTGGCGCTTACGGTCGGCGCCGGGGTCACCTGGCTGCTGGGCCGGACCCTGTTTGCCTTCTTCGCCCGGCGCGGGGCTGGCCTGTTCGAGATGGTGATGGTCACGCTGGCCGTCAACCTGATCCTGCAGTTCGGCATCGACGCCGCCTCACGCGAGCAGATCTACCGTTTCGCCTTCCCGCAGGGAACCTCGTTGCACGGTGGCCCGTTCACCGTCACCGTCACGCAGCTCGTCCTGATCGTGGTGGCGGTGGCGGTGTTCGCGGGCCTGGAGCTGCTGCTGCGACGGACCCGGCTGGGTAAGGCGCTGCGGGCGATGGCGGCCGAGCCGAGGCTGGCCCGCACCTGCGGCATCCCGACAGGCCGCATCGTCAACGTGGTGTGGCTGCTCAGCGGCGCGCTGGCGGGCCTGGCCGGGCTCGCTTACGTGATCAACTCACTGTCGATCGACGCGTCGGTGGGGACCGGTTTCCTGCCGCTGGTGCTGGCCGCGGCCATCCTCGGCCGGGCCGGATCCACCCGGGGCGCGGTGCTGGCCGCGCTCGCGCTGGGGGTGGTGACCGAAGAGGTGGCCGCGTTCGGTGGCGCCGCCTACGGCTCGGTCGCCGGGTTCGGGATCCTCGCGCTGGTGCTGCTGACGCGGCCGGCCGCGGTAGCCGGCCAGGCAGCCGGAAAAGTGGAGGTCACGGTGTAGATGTCGTTCTACATATCCACGCTGCTCGTCTACTTCTTCGTTGACGCGCTGCTGGCCTGGGCGCTGAACATGCAGTTCGGATGGGGCGGGATACCGAACTTCGCGCTGATCATGTTCCAGGCGGCCGGCGCGTACGCCGCGGCCGTCGTCAGCCTCGGGCCCGATACCGGAGCCGGCGCGTTCCAGCGTTACGTCTTCGGCTCCAGCCTGCCCTTCCCGCTGCCGCTGGTCGTCGCGACCCTGGCCGGAGGGCTGCTGGCGCTGATCGTGGGGAGCTTCTCGCTGCGCCGGATCAGGCGCGACTATCAGGCTGCCATCCTGCTGATCGTCTCCCTGATCGTGACCGGGCTCGTCACCAACGTGGTCGGCCTGGTGAACGGCTCGAACGGGCTTACCGGGGTTCCCCGGCCGCTGTCCGGAGTGCTGTCCCGGTTGACATATGACGGATACCAGTGGGCGTACGCGGCATGGACCGCGGTGATCGCGGCGGCGGTCTACCTGCTCGTCGCGCGGCTCGGCTCCTCGCCGTGGGGACGCGCCCTGCGGGCCGTGCGCGACAATGAGGACGCGGCGGCCACGATCGGCCTCAACCCGGTCAGCCTGCGCCTCCAGGCGTTCGTCATCGGGGGCATGATCTGCGGGCTGTCCGGCGGCCTGCTTGCTGAATTCCTGGCCTCGTGGTCACCGGCCGCGTGGGGGTACGCCGAGACGTTCGCGGTCTTCACGGCCATCATCCTGGGCGGGGTCGGCAACACCTGGGGAGTGGTCCTGGGCACCCTGCTTGTGCAGGTCATCTTCTTGCAGGTGCCCACCTTCCTGCCGCAGGTCGGATACACCGGCCTCATCGACGCGCTGCAGTGGGTGCTGATCGGCAGCCTGTGGCTGGTCTGCCTGGCGATCCGGCCGCGCGGGCTGATCCCGGCCCGGCGCCCCGTCGTGTCCCGCGAGGCCCGGCGGTGACCGTCGGAGGCCCGGCGGTGACCGCCGGAGGCCCGGCGGTGACCGCCGGGCCGGTACTCGCCGTCAGCGAGGTGACCGTCCGGTTCGGCGGCGTGGTCGCCGTCCGGGACGCATCGCTGGAGCTACGGGAAAAGGAAGTGGTCGGGCTCATCGGTCCCAATGGTGCGGGGAAGTCCTCCCTGATCGGGGCGCTGGGCGGCCAGATTCCGGTCACGCGCGGGCGGGTGCTGCTGGGTGGCGCGGACATCACGGCCGCGCCCCCGCATCGCCGGGCCCGCCTCGGACTGTGCCGCACGTTCCAGCTCACCAGCACCTTTGACGACCTCACCGTGTTCGAGAACCTGCTCGTCGCCGCACTGGGCGCGGACGGTTCGCGGCTGCGGAGCTCGCTGGCTGGCGGCCGCGCCCGGCAGGCGCGGGTGGCGGCGGCCATGGATTCCGTATGGGACCGGCTCACCGAGTTCGACATGGCCGAGGTCGCCAACTTGTACGGAAGTGAGCTGAGCGGCGGCCAGCGCCGGCTGGTCGAGATCATGCGCTGCCTGATGCGGTCGCCACGGGTGCTGCTGCTCGACGAGCCGATGGTCGGGGTGGCGCCGCACCTGGTCGAGCGCATCCAGGGCGAATGCCAGCGCATCAGGGATTCCGGCGTCAGCATCATCATCGTCGAGCATGCCCTGGAGGTCGTGCAGGCCATCTGCGACCGGGTAGTCGTGATGGCGTCCGGCTCGGTCGTCGCACAGGCGACCTACGCCGAGGCCATGAGCAGTGGCGCGGTCCGGGAGGCGTATTTCGCTTGACATCCTCCCAGAGCGCAGATGCGCCGCGGCCTCGGCCGCTGCTGGCCGCCCGCCAGATCACGGCGGGCTACGGCTCCGTGCCGGTGATCCGGGGTGTCTCGGTGGAGGCGGCGCCGGAAGAGGTGGCCCTGGTGATCGGGCCCAACGGAGCCGGCAAGAGCACGCTCATCAAGGCGCTGAACGGCGAGCTGAGCCTGATGGCCGGTTCGGTTCAGTTCGCGGGCGAGGACATCTCCGGGCTGAGCGAGAACCAGCGGGCCGCGCGCGGTCTGGGCTACGTGCCGCAGTCGCGGGATGTGTTCGGCCCGCTGACCGTCACCGAGAACCTGGAGATGGGCGGCTATGCTCTGCCGCGCCGCGAGGCGCAGGTCCGGGTCGCCGCGATCCTGGACCGATTCCAGCACCTGGCCCGGCTCCGTAAGCGGGAGGCCCAGACGCTGAGCGGCGGCGAGCGCAAGCTGCTGGCGATCGCCCGCGCGCTGGTGGCCGAGCCGACGGCGCTGATGCTCGACGAGCCCACCGCGAACCTGGCCCCGGCGGTCGCGGAGATGGTGCTGGCCGAGGTCATCGGCGGGCTGGCCGGATCCGGCCGGGCCATCTTGCTCATCGAGCAGCGGCTGGCGCTCGCCCTCGACGTCGCCACCTGGGTCTACGTGCTGGTGGATGGCGAACCGCGATTCTCGGGCCCGGCATCGGCGTTCAAGTCGCTGCCGGACATGGGCGCGGTGTTCTTCGCCAGCACTCCCGTCGCCTCTGCCCAGACCCGGAAACCGAAGGGAGCTCTATGACAAACCAAGCCGCCGGCGCCGCCCGCGCATACCTGCGGATCGCGACGGAGGAGGCGTTCGCGCCACCGGAACTGATCTCGATGTGGCGCGACATGATCGACCACGGGACCTGCGACGATCCGGGCTTCGTCAGCATGGTTGGGTTCTACACCGCCGCCAGGACCGAGCGGACCAGGTTCGTGTTCGAGCGGCTCCAGGACCTCGGCGACCTGCGGCTCGCCGACATGGACGCGGCCGGAATCGACCGGCAGATCATCTCCCTCACCGCACCAGGAACCCAGATCCTTGACACCGCTGACGCGGTCACGATGGCCAGGCTCGCCAACGACCAGCTCGCCGAGGCGTGCCGTGCGCACCCGGACCGGTTCAGCGGCCTGACCGCGATCGCTCCGCAGGATCCCGGTAGCGCGGCCGCCGAGATCGAGCGCGGTCGGCGCGAGCTCGGTTTCCACGGGGTCATCATCAATGCTCACACGCACGGGGAATACCTGGACGACCCGAAGTTCTGGCCCATCTTCGAGGCCGCGGAGGCGCTCGACACACCCATCTACCTGCACCCGAGCACACCGTCGCGCAACATGATCGGCCCGCTGCTCGAGGCCGGCCTGGACGGCGCCATCTACGGCTTCGCCGTGGACACCGGAATGCACGTCCTGCGCATCATCACCGCGGGCGTGTTCGACCGGTTCCCCTCGCTCCGGCTGGTGGTGGGCCACCTGGGAGAAGCGCTGCCGTTCTGGCTGTACCGGCTCGACTACATGCACGCGGCGACCGTCCGGGCCCGTCGTTATGCGACCATGAAGCCGATCCAGCGCAAGCCCAGCGAGTATCTGCGCGAGAACGTGTGGATCACCAGCAGCGGTGTCGCCTGGGCTCCGGCGATCATGTTCTGCCGCGAGGTCCTCGGCCCGGACCGCGTGCTGTACGCGATGGATTACCCGTACCAGTATGTGCCCGATGAGGTCACCGCGCACGAGAACCTGCCGCTCACCGTTGAGGAAAAGGCCGACCTGTTCCAGCGGAACGCCCAGCGGGTCTTCTGTCTGTAATAACGAACGATCTGGGTGACACGGTCACGGCACCCAGCTTCGGGCCGCTCAGCTCACCTCCCTGGACCACCCCGGCCCGGAAGCCGCGTTCCCACGGCGAGAGCGACGATGCTGATCAAGATCGCGAACGAGAACGCCAGCGTGACCGCGTCACGGTGCCCCATGCCGGTCGCGGCGGTGGCCACGATCGCTCCGGCCACCCCGGTGCCGAGGGCCTGGCCGAGCATGTCACACAGCTGGAGCCCCGACGTGGCCCGGCCCTCTTCGCCCGCGGCCGCGTGATCGAGCGTGGCCACCGACAGCGGCGCGTAGGCCAGGCCCATGCCGGCGCCGGCCACCGCCCAGGCCAGGATGCCCAGTTCGGGCGGCAGCGACGGCCAGACGGTGAGGCACATCAGGCCGAGGCCGCCGAGGACGAAGGCCTCTCCGGCGTGGACCAGGCGGCGGGGACCGAGCCGGGCGACAAAGCGCGCCTGCACCCAGGAGCCCGCCGTCCAGGTCAGCGTCGAGGCCGTGAGGGCCAGGGCGGCCAGCCCGGTCGGGGCGTGGCGCACGGTCGTGATGGCGTACGGCACATAGGCGTCGCCCGCGAAGAAGCAGCACGTCAGCAGGCCGCGGCTGAGGATCGTCGCCGGCAGCCCGGCTCTCGCGGCCAGGGTTCCGGGCGGCGTGAGCCGACGCAGCGAGAGGGCCAGGACCGTCCCGCCGACGCTGACGCCCGCTACGGCCGCGGGCAGGTCACCGGAGCTGATCGCGGCCAGGGCCCCGCCGGCCCCGGCCACCACGCCGAGCACCGGCAGGTACGGCACCACGATGTCGGCGGGCCGCGCCGGGGCCGGGACGTTCCGCATGGCCAGGACCACGAGCACGCCGGCGATGATCACCAGCGGCAGCAGGCCGAGGAACACCCAGCGCCAGCCGACGGCCGTGGCGACCAGGGCGGCGATAGCCGGCCCGGTCAGCCCGGGCACGACCCAGGCCGTGGACAGGATGGCGAACATGCGAGGCCGGCACCCTTCGGGGTAGGCCCTGGAGATCGCCACGTACGCGACGGCCGGCACCACGCCGGCGCCGAGGCCCTGCACCGCCCGTCCGGCTACGAGAACCGGCATGTCGGGTGCTGTCCCGCCCACCACCAGGCCGATGGCGAACAGGGTAAGGCCGCCCAGCATCGGCCCCGCGACCGGCACCCGGTCGGCCAGCGTTCCGGCCAGCACGATGCCGATGAGGCTGGACAGCAGGAACGCGCTGAACACCCAGCCGTACAGCCGCAGGTCGCCCAGGTGGCGGCCGACCACCGGCAGGACGGTCGCGATGGCGAGCGCCTCGAAGGCGACCAGCGTGACGGCTAGGACCAGGCCCACGGTCAGCGGGCGCCGCTCCGGCGCCCACACCCCTCCCGCCGGCTGCGGCGGCCCCGTCGGCGGCCCGGCCGGGGCGCGCGCAATCTGGTCTGTGCTCACCTGCGTGAGGGTAAAACCTCAAGCACAGTTGACGTCAAGCTGATATCAAGATCACCAGGGCTCATGCCTCGGTGCCGTCGCCCATCGTATCCGGGGGTGGTTCGCTGACCTCGCCGTTGGCCAGCTCGAACCGCCTGCCGCATTCCGGGCACAGCATCGGCAGCGGTGCCGCCAGGCCGAGCGGTCGCCCGGCGGTTTTGAGGTTGGCGCCATCGTAGGGACACACCACGAAGTTCACCACCGGAGGATACGCCAGCGTCGCTCAGGAATAAACCGAGTTTCCCGAGTCGTAACGACTGCCACCTTTACCGGGATATGCGCCATTATGTGCACGGCGGATGCGCTGGACGACGTGGAACAAAAGAGCCTCGTGGAGGATAGGGCGCCGGTTTCCGGCGCCTTTTCTTCCGGATAGCTCTTTTCTTCCACGAAATGGTCAGTCATGTGCCTGCTATGTGCCGATACGCGCAATTTACCGCGTCGGCCGGCGCCTAGCTGCCGTCCAGGTCGGCGCGCCGGACACGGATCATCGTGATCGCGACCACCAGGATGAGTACCGCGGTCCCGGCTGCGACCAGGAAGGCACGGTCGAAACCGGCGGCCAGCGCGTTCTGGTAAGCCGCCTGCCACGAGGCAGTCCGCGCGGTGCCCAAGTGGCCGCGGCCCCTGTTCGCGACCACTGTCCAGGCCACGGTGCCCAGCACCGCGAGGCCGATGGATGCGCCCACCTGCCGGCCGGTGTTCAGCAGGCTGGAGGCCGCCCCGGAGTCCGCCTCGCCGACGCGGGCCAGCGCCACCAGTGACAGCGGGAGGAACAGCACGCCCAGCCCGGTGCCGACGATCAGCATGGGCGCGACCAGCCCGGCGTACGTCCCGTGCGGGGTGGTCACCCCAGAAAGCCAGTACAGTCCGCCGGCGATGAGAACCGCGCCGGTCACCAGCAGCGGACGCACGCCGACCCGCGGCACGAGCCTGGTGACGACGGCGGTGGTCACCAGCATCACGATGGTGAACGGGAGGAACGCCACTCCCGCCCGGAGCGCGGAGTAACCCCACACTTCCTGCACGAACAAGGTGAGGAAGAAGAACACGCCGCCGACGACGGCCCCCACCCCCAGCATGATGAGGTTCGCTCCGACCCGGTCCCGGTCGCGCAGCAACCGCACCGGCAGCAGCGCGTGCGGGCTGCGCCACGAGAAGACTCCGAACAACGCGAGCAGTACGACGCTGGCCGCCAGCGCGGCCACGACGTTGGCGTCGCCCCAGTGGGATGTCCCGTCCGGGGTGGTGGCGGCCTGCGACAGGCCGTAGACGAGCGCGGCCACTCCGCCCGTTCCGGTGACGGCGCCGAGTGCGTCGAACCGGCCCGGCCGGGGCGCTGTCCCCAGCAGCACCGCCCGCGCGGCGAACGCGACGACGACACCGAACGGCACGTTGACGAACAGCACCCATCGCCAGGAGGCGTAGGTGACGAGCAGGCCCCCGGCAACCAGCCCGATCGCGCCGCCGATCGCGCTCATCGCGGAGTACACGCCCATCGCCCGGTTGCGAGCCGGGCCTTCCGGGAACGTCGTAGCGACCAGGGACAGCGCGGTGGGCGCGACGATCGCGCCGCCGACGCCCTGCACGGCGCGAGCCGCCAGCAGCCACGTCGCGGAGGTGGCGAGCCCGCCGGCCAGCGAGGCGGCCGAGAACAGCAGCAGGCCAGTGATGAACATCCGCCGGCGGCCGAACAGATCACCGGCGCGCCCGCCGAGCAGGAGCAGCCCGCCGAGCGTCACGACGTACGCGTTTACCACCCACTCCAGGCCATTGCCGGAGAACCCGAGCGCCGTCTGGATGTGCGGCAGCGCGACGGTGACGACGGTCGCGTCGAGAACGACCATCAGCTGGGCGGTCGCGATGACGAGCAGCGCCACGCCGAGGCGGCGCCCCGTGTCCGCCTTGTCAGGCGCGGAAACAATCGTTGTTGTCATGCCACCGATGCTGCCGGCCGGAAGGCCGGGCGTCGTCGCCCACAGGAAGTGACTTCTCCCTGGTCAGCACGAAGGCCAGTCGATCGCGGTCTACCACGCAGGGAGTAGCCGGCAATAGGCCCGGCGGGCGGACGCGCGAGCGGACAGGGCGCGCGTACGCTCGAAGAATGCTCACCGATCGGACCCGGCGAAGGCTCTATGCCGCCGGATGGCTCAAATCTATGGTCCTGATGGTCGTGATGTTCCGTATGTGGCAGCAGCACCTCCGCGAGGTAGAGCGGCGAGCGGAAGAGGCGGAGCGGACCAGGGACGAAGCCGCGCGGCGCCGGGCGATGGAGGAACGGCTGCGCATCGCACGTGAACTGCACGATTCGCTGACGCACAGCATCTCGGTGATCCAGGTTCAGGCCAGTGTGGCGGTGCACCTGGCCCGCAAGCGCGGCGAGGAGGTCCCGCCCGCGCTGGTGGCGATCCAGGAGGCGGGCGCGGACGCCGTTCGGGAACTGCGGGCGACGCTCGGCGTACTGCGCAGTGAGGAGGACGGCGACGGCAGCGGGCTGTGCCATCTGGACAGCCTGGTGGCACGCGCACGGGCGGCCGGCCTCCCCGTGACGGTGACCGTTACCGGCGGGGAGCGGCCGCTTCCGGCCGAAGTGGACCAGGCCGCCTACCGGATCGTGCAGGAAGCGCTCACCAACGTGAGCCGTCACGCCGGTCACGCCAGCGCGTCGGTTCACCTGCACTATGCGCCGGAAACCCTCTCGATCCAGGTCGCCGACGACGGCAACGGCAGCGCGGCCAGCAAGAGCGCAGCCAGCAAGAGCGCGGCCAGCAAGAGCGCGGCCAGCAAGAGCAGTGCCGCCAGGCCGTCAGGTCCCGGGCTGGGCCTCGTCGGCATGCGGGAACGGGTATCCGCGCTCGGCGGCCGGCTCCAGGCAGGCCCGCAGGACCGCGGCGGTTTCCAGGTGCGCGCCGAACTTCCCGCGCGGGCCCCGTCGTGATCAGGATCCTGCTGGCCGACGACCAGGTGCTGATCCGCAGCGGCATCCGGTCGCTGCTCGAGGCGGAAGACGACATCGAGGTGGTCGCCGAGGCCGCCGACGGGCGCCACGCCGTCGCGCTGGCCGCCGAGCACCGCCCGGACATCGCGCTCATGGACATTCAGATGCCGGTGCTCGACGGCCTCGAGGCCACCAGGCAGATCGTCGCGGACTCACGCCTTGACGGCGTTCGCGTCGTGGTCCTCACCAACTTCGGCCTCGACGAGTACATCTTCCGCGCGCTGCGGGCGGGCGCGAGCGGATTCCTGCTGAAGGACACCCAGCCGGCCGAACTGCTGCAGGCGCTGCGGGTCGTCATGCGCGGGGACGCACTGCTGTCCCCGGCGGTCACCCGCCGCCTGATCGGCGAGTTCGTCGCCCGGCCGCCGGACGCGGTCGCCGCGGTCGGGATGGAGACCCTCACCAACCGGGAACGAGAGGTGGTGGCCCTGGTCGCGCACGGTCTGTCCAACGACCAGATCGCCGACGCCATGGTGCTCAGCCCCGCCACCGCCAAGACTCACGTCAGCCGGGCGATGATCAAGCTCGGCGCCCGCGACCGGGCGCAGCTCGTCGTCTTCGCCTACCAGGCCGGCCTGGTGATCCCGCGCGCCGGGACGGTTCCATGATCATGGGTCGTTTGCGGGAATAGTTACCGCCTCTGACCCATGATCATGGATGACACCGAGTCTCCTGACATGCGGACTGCGCCTCACCTCGGGTGAGGTGGCCGGGCTGTGAGGAATCACCACCGCCCGTTCGTTATTCAGCGCGCCGGGTTGCTAGTGAGGATGACGAGTTGCTGGGTCGCCCGGGTCATCGCGACGTAGCGGTCGACCGCGCCAAACGCCTCTGGGTCTACCAGGACGACCAAGTCGAACTCGAGTCCCTTGGCCAGCTCGGGGGTTAGCGACCGGACGCGTGATGTCGCCCGGAAGGCTGGATCGCCGATGACGCAGGCGATTCCCTCGCCGTCGGCATGGTCGGCGAGCCATTCGCCGAGGATCGATCCCAGGTCCGACGCGGGGCCGTGGCGGACGGGGACGCCGGTGCTGCGGATGGAGGTTGGCACGTTGGCGTCCGGTAGCGCGGCCCGGATGACCGGCTCGGCTTCGGACATCACCTCTTCCGGCGTCCGGTAGTTGATGGTCAGCGAGGCCAGGCTGATCTGGTCGAGCCCGATCCGCTTGAGGCGGTCCCGCCACGGTTCGGCGAACCCGTGCCTGGCCTGGGCGCGGTCCCCGACGATCGTGAAGCTCCGGGACGGGCAGCGGATCAGCAGCATCTGCCATTCCGCGTCGGTCAGTTCCTGAGCCTCGTCCACGACGATGTGCGCGAACGGGCCGGCCAGCAGGTCCGGGTCGGCGATGGGTAGTGCGGCCTCGTCGACCAGGGCGTCGTGGAAGTCCTCGCCGCGCAGCATCGTCACCAGGCCGGCACCGTACTCGTCGTCGGCCGTCCTGGCCGCCTCGATGAGGTCATCTACGGCCCGGCCCATCCGCTCGCGTTCGGCGGCGACGGCGGCGTCATGCCGGCGCTTGCGTCGTGCCGTCTGCGGGTCGCCGAGCCGCTGCCGTGCCGCGTCCAGTAGCGGCAGGTCGGACACCGTCCACGCCTGGGCGTCCGTGCGCCGCAGCTTGCTGACTTCGTCGGGGCTGAGCCAGGGAGCGCACAGGCGCAGGTAGGCGGGTACCGACCACAGATCTCCGACGAGATCAGCCGGTTCGATCAGCGGCCACGCGCGGTTGAGGGCCGCGCGCAGGTCCCTGTTCTGGGCCAGCGACCGGCGGAGGTCGGAGGCATCCCGCTTGTTGTGCTTGTCGGTCAGGATCGCGAGCAGCCCTTCCCAGATCTGGTCCCGCGCCTCGTTGTGCGGGGTACCGGGTTCCGCCGCTTCGAACGCCTCGGCCCAGTCGTCGGGGGTCAGCACGATGTCGGACCAGTGGGTCTCGACCGTCATCGGCTTGGCGGGCAGGTTCTCGTAGAACCTGACGGCCGGCTCGATCGCCTTCACCAGGTCCGCGGACGACTTCAGGCGGGCCACGTCCGGGTCGGTTTCCGGTTTTGCCGCGACACCCTCGGTGACGAGGTCGCGGAGCGTGCAGATATGCACGCCCTCCTCGCCCAGGCTGGGCAGCACGTCGGCGACGTAGGCCAGGTACGGCTGGTGCGGGCCGACGAACAGCACGCCGCCCCGGTGGTGACCGAGGCGAGGGTCGGAGTAGAGGAGATAGGCGGAGCGGTGCAGTGCGACCACTGTCTTCCCGGTACCCGGGCCCCCGTCCACGACCAGAGCGCCACGTGATCCCGCGCGGATGATGGCGTCCTGGTCGGCCGCGATCGTGCCGAGCACGTCTCGCATCCGGGCCGACCGGCTGCTGCCCAGGCTGGCGATGAAGGCGGACTGATCGTCGAGCGCGGCGTGCCCTTCCAGTCCGTCAGGGGTGAACACCTCGTCCCAGTAGTCGCTGATCCGCCCGCGGGTCCAGCGATACCTGCGGCGGCTGGCCAGGCCCATCGGGTTGGCGTGGGTCGCCCCGAAGAACGGCTCAGCCGCGGGGGAACGCCAGTCGATCAGCAGCCGGCGGCCCGCGCGGTCGGTGAGGCCAAGCCGCCCGATATAGGTGGGCTCCGGGTCGCCGGCGCTGACGATCCGCCCGAGGCACAGGTCGAGGCCGAAGCGGCGCAGGGTGCGCAGCCGGGCGGTCAGCCGGTGGATCTCCATGTCCCGGTCCAGAGCCTTCTGGCCTGTGCCCCCGGGCGCCTTGCGCTCGGCCTCGAGGCGATCGGACAGGTCGGCGATCGACTGTTCGAGGCTCTCCGCGAGGGCAGCGAAGTGCCGCTGGTCCCCGCTGATCAATGCCGGGTCGGCCTTGGCGGCGAGCCGCCCGGGAAGGTCAAACGCGCTGGTAGACAGCGAGTTCACGTAATCAGCTCCGATCCGGGATCGCTGGTAACCGACCCCATTTGCCGCGGATTCTGGCCCGGCCTGCGATTATGCGGCATGACCGGGGTCTTGCCGCAAGCCCCGGGGTGCGGTATAGCTTGAAAGTGGAGGGGAGTGGCTAAACCGACGCCGCCGCGGGACATGTCCATCCGGCATTGCCGGGCCCAGGCGGCCGCGCCGATCTTCTCGAACGTGTCGAGCGCTTCCTCCAGCCGGGCTCTGGCTTCTCGCGGATGTCTGTTTTGTATCGGCTGGCGTGGGCGGCCTGGCCATGCCGGGGTCGCCGCGAAGGATCGCCAGCTCCAGACGCCGCAGATCCTCACCCGGGTCGAGCCCTAGCTCCTCGGCCAGCCATTCCCTGGTACGGCGGTAAACGACCAGCGCCTCACTCTGGCGGCCGCTCCGGTACAGCGCGAGCATCAGCTGCCGCACCAGCCGCTCCCGGTGCGGATGCTCAGCGACCAGGCCGGTCAGCTCGTCCAGCAGGTCGCGGTGATCGCCTAGGCGCAGCCGCGCGTCGATCAGGTCTTCCTGCGCCGCGAGCCGGGTCTCCACCAGGCCTGCCATGAGCCGCTGCGAGGTTTCCGGCGGGGCGGCGTCGCCCAGCGGCAGCCCGCTCCACAACTCCAGCGCTGCCCGCTTGGGATACCAGCGAACGGAACAGGTGCACGTCCACGGCCATCGGGTCAGTCGCCAGCACGTACCCGGATCCCCTCGTCTGGATCTCCAGGCTAGCCACGCTGGCGAATGCGGCGCGAAGTGCCGACACGCAGACCCTGACCGCGTGCGCGGCGGTGCGCGGCGGTTCGCGCGGCCAGATGAGATCCACTATCCGCGAGACCTCTACCGGCCGGTTGGCCTCCAGCGCCAGGATCGCGAGCACCAGTCGCGCTGGCGTGCTGACCGGAGAACTCACTCCTGAATGTGCGGCGGCGGTGCAGGCCGTGCTGGGGGCGCTGTCCAGCAGGTGCGGGCCGGAGGATGACCGGACCCAGGATCAGCGGCTGCATGATGGCCTGTACGACGCGATGCGCCGCCTGCTCGGTTCGGAGCTGCTGCCGAAGAAGAACAGCCATTCCACCCAGGCCGTGGTGCACATCGGCCTCGCCGACCTGCTGGCCCTGCCGGGCGCGTCCCCGCTGCAGCTGGACTGGACCGCGCGGCTGGCCGCCCGGTGGGTCGGCATGCGGGCCGCCAGCAGCGAGGACCATGGCGGGGATGGGGCCGCGTGGATTACCGGGCCCGCCGCCCGGGGCATTACCTGCGACGCGGCCCTGTTCCCGGTCGTGACCGGGGACCCCGACCTGGGCGTGCTGGATGAGCTGGTCAGGCTGTGCGTCGATCTGGACGCCTGCCTGCACGGCGGCAGCAGCGGCAGCGGCGAGACGGCACCGGGCCAGGACACCTGGGCGACCGAGCCGCATCACGTCACTCACCGCGCGGACCACGGCCCGACCGCTGTCGAAAACTTGTACGATTTGTGTTACTATCATCATCATATCCTGGTCCACCAGAAAGGGTGGACCATCAAAACCCGCCCGGACGGCACCCTGGAGGCAACCTCCCCCGACGGGAGAGTGTTCACCGAGCACACCCGGCCACCGCCACCCCGCCGGGGTGACCCGCCCCGGCCCAGGAAACCCGAGCCGGTGACTCACGGCGCTCAGCCGCGGGTGCGCGCCTTGTGCGCACAACGGCGCAGTCGCTTTGCCAGCGCCTTGTCGATGTCCCGGATCGCGGCCGCGATCGCTTCGATGGTGTCGGCCGTGGCCGGGTGATCGCTGCGCCACAGGTCGTCGGCATATGGCCTGATGGCTTCTAGCGTGGATTGGGTCAGGTTCTCGCGCAGGTTGCCGGCGCATAGCGCGGTGAGCTGGTCGACCAGCAGCCACTGTTGCACGGTGTGGCGATAGGACGGCGGTTCTTCACCGAGGTTGGCTATCACGCCTGCGGCGACATGGCGGCGGCCGTCCGGTCCGTTCGCGGCCACCTCACGCAGGATCGCCCGGGCCTCGTCCGGCTTGATCCTGGTCAGGACTGCGATCGCGGAGACGCGGCGCGCCGCGAGGCCAGGGTCGGTTCCCGGTACGGCTTCGAGCAGCTGGGTGACCGCGCTTGCTTCGTCGCGCCCAGCCAGCCATCCGCTGACCTCGGTGTCGAAACCGGCAGTACCGGAACCGCCGGTGTGGGATCCGGCGGTGTCGTAGTCCGGCAGGGCGTCTAGCAGGGTCGCGGCGTCGGCGTCGGCCAACTCTCCGGCTACGCGCGCGGTGTGGCCCTCGCTCGCCAGGATGTTCCGGATGCCGTATCGGCCCAGCGGTGTCAGGCGCATCCGGTAATCGGGCTTTGCGGGCCGCCTGTCGGTGAAGAGCATCACGGCCACGGCTTCATCGCTGGACCACTGAGAGTCTCCCAAGTCCGCGTCGACCGCTCCGAAGTCGGACAGGATGTTCATCAGGCGAACCGTGCTCTGGATTACGAAGACATCCTGGAGCGGCGTGCTGGATCCGCCGCCGTCCGCGCCGAGTGAGGACATGAGGCTGCCGATGTCAAGCCACTCCTCGCCAGGGAGCCGGTAGAGGAGCTTGAGCACCGGGAAGACGACACTGCCGAACTGCCCGCCGAACATGCTCAGCATGCCGGGCAGGATCTGCCCGCCCAGGTCATCCAGCACGCCGAGTTCCTGCTCGAACGCGCCCTGCCAGCAGGACAGAAGCTGGTCGGCGTCGTCTGGATCGGGCACGTCTGCCCCTGGGACGGCCCGGTTGGAGCGGATCGCGATGAGGCCGTTCCCAGAGGCGAACCGCCAGGGGGCGTCGAGGACGGCGATATCTGCGGCGCTGCGCAGGCTGGCCAGAGCGTCCGCCCTGGTGTGCGGGTCAGCAAGCCGGTCATCTCGTTGCCACAGCCGGAGTTCCTCGATGGCCTGGCGGGCCACGGACGGCCTGAGCACGCCCTTGGCCGTCACCTCCCTGCCGGGAGTGCACCATCCAGCCAGACGCAAGGCATCGTCGATGAGTGGCAGCCGACGTGCCTGTGTCGCCAGATCGGCGTGCGGCGGCAGCATGATCACCGGGAACACTTCCGGGTCATCGGGAACCTCTTCGGTGAGGTAGCCGCCATTGACAGACCGGACAGGGTCGCCCGCCCGGCATTGTCCGCACGTGCAGAACGCAAGGTCTTCGCTGCTGAGCCGCTGGACCTCGCGCCGGGTTCCGGTCAGTGTCCTGGCGGCTCCGGAGGGCCTGGCGGTCCTGGTGGTCCTGGCCGCCGTTCGCACCGTCAGTCCGGACAGCCTCGCAGACAGCTCCGCGGGATCGAACGCACGCGGGTCGTACCCCTTCTCCCGCAGGTCACTGACGAGATCTTCGAAATGCTCGGGAGGATCAGTCTCCGGATGTGTGACCAGGTAGACGATCTCTTCCAGTCCCCAGATTCCGCCGATGTCCTCCGCCGGCGGCGCGGCGCGGCGGCCGCCCGTGCACCTCGGGTAGCTGACGCCGGGGTCGAGCGGCATGATTCTCTCGGCCTCGATCCGGTGTTGCCAGCTATCGCCGAAGTCGTAGGTGTACTCCAGCACGGCGCCCTCGCCGCGCAGAACCGTACCGATGTCGGCCGCTTCCTCGTCGGCCACCGCCGCCATGAACCCCGTCGCCATGAACCCCGCCGCCGTGAACCCGCCGCCATCCGGGCCGGGAGGCTCGCCCCACTCGCGGCCGCGATTGTCCCGGAACTGATGCAGGTGATAGCCCTCCCAGCCGAACGCCACCTGGATGACGTCGTGCAGGAACCCAAGGCTCGCCGCCGACGGGACCTGGATCCTCCGCCACAGCGGCGGCCCGGCTCCCTCCAGGCCGATCTTCAACTGATGAACGGTCCGAGCGGGAGCGCCTGGCATGCAGCCACCCTAGCGAGATGAGTGCCGCCGTGCCGCTCGGTCGCCTGGATCGGCGGCCAGGTGACCGCGCGGCGCGGCGGAACGCGAGCAGGGCGTTAGCGGGAGCGTCGCATCGCGGCGATGTCCGGCAAGCCGGCTCAGTCGGCCTCGGTGCGCCGCAGCGGACCCCACTGGTCGTTCTGCTGATCCGTAGCCTGCGCGGCTTCCTCGATCACCGTGCCGCCGATCCACGCGATCGGCTGGTCACATCCGACCAGCGGCTCATTGTCTGGTCCTCGTCCCAGCTCGCGACCTTCCAGCAGCCATGGCTTGACGCCCGGCCCTTTCTCATGCCTGAGGTGACTGTAGTCATGCAGGCGGCGGGCTATCCACAGCCGCAGCGGCCGGTCGCCCCACCATGGCTCGACGGCGAGCGGGCTGGCCGACAGCCCTGGCAGCCGGACACCCGTGAGATCATCAGAGCTGGTGCCGGCGGCGTCGGCGGTGGGTCCCCGGGACCAGCGGACGAACATGCGCGGATGGCGCTGGGCCAGTTCGGTCAGCTCATCGAGGGTCGCCACTGTGCGCATCTCTGCCACGCTGGCCGGCTACCCATCACTCGTAGTAGTACTCGTTCCGGCCCAGTTGGACGACCCGGTAGCCACGCTGAGTGACAAGCTTACGCAGGTGCCGCACGCCGCTGAGGCTGGCCATCACGACCGCCGCCGCAGCGGCGAGGATCGAGGCGCCGAACAGCGCCAGTCCGCCCACCACATGGCCCAGCAGCATCAGGATCACCCCGACGAACAGCGCCACCGGCACGGCGGCCACCAGCAGCAGCGCGAGCAACCCCGCGGCGATCACCGCCTTCGTCGACGCGCGCATCGTCCGGACCGCATACCAACCAGCCATCACGCTCACCCCTCAGGAAATCCAGCCGGTAATTCAAGATATGTCGCGTCCGGGGCGCGCGCAACTCTGGTTGCGCGGCTTTCCGCGGTCACCGGTCCGCACTGAAGACCATTACAACGAACGTCGCCGGTACTTCCCTCAACCACGCTGGGTCGTCGCGTACCGGATCGACTCCAGGGTCAGCTCGTCACCGCCGCTGACTTCGACGTTCAGGCCGCCGCAGCGCTTGCACACGGCGAGCGGGTCGGTGGTCTCATCGACGCCCCCGCAGTCGCGGCAGGTGACGGTGGCGGGCACGGTGACGAGCTCCACGGAGGCGTCAGCCGCCTCGGTTCCGGCGGCGATGAGTGCGAAGGCCTGCGTCATCGCCGCATCGTCAACCGCGTGCCTTACGCCACAGCGCACGCGTATCCCGGCCACCGGCCGGCCGGCGGCGCGCTTGCGTACCGCCTCCAGCATGCCTTCGCACAGCCCGAATTCGTGCATGGCGCCAGCTACATCTCCCTTATCTCCATATAGCGTTTTATGTCAGGCAATGAATCGATCACCGCGGCGACCAGCGCCGCTATGAGCGTCACCTTGATCAGCCTGCTCAGCATCGTTCGCGCCTTCCTTCTGCGGTGCTTGTCCAAGGATTTCCTCCACTGCCCGGACCGCGTGCGGCAAAGCAGCCCGGACCCGGTCCGAAAGTCCCATACCCGCGCTCACGTCAGCCGGTTCGCAGGCCACGAGCAGGCTGCGGCCGGGATGGCCGCCCATCGAGCTGAGCATCGCGAAGATGTCATCCGGGGCCAGTCCGTGGGCATCCATGACCGGTGTCCCTGGCGTGACGTCTTCTGGTTCGATCTCGAGCACGGTGACCGTGCCTGGCTCGTACCCGCGCTGCGCGGCGTCAATCAGCACGAACAGGTCGCAGCCGTTGAGCAGCTCATAAACCAGGTGCACGCCGCGGATGCCGAAATCCGCGATCTCCACGCCATCCGGCCACGGCCGGTCAGCCAGTAGCCGGATCACCTCGACCCCGAACGCGTCGTCGCGCAGGAATACGTTGCCGACCCCCGCCACCAGAATGCGTCCGGCCGGCCGAGTACGCCCGCTCACGGCTCAACCTCATCCGGCGCGAAGTAAAGGAACCGGCCGTGCGCCGATCGCAGGTCAGCGGCCGGATCGTCGGCCAGCGACACGGCCAGGTAGACGGTGTCGTCGACGTCGTGCAGCACCGCCTCGACGATCGCGGACCGGCCGCCGAGGAACATGTCCTGGGCGTCCGCGCGACGTCTCCCGGGCCGAAGCGTCACGCGGCTGCCACGAGAGATCCGATGACCGGACACGGTGATGGCGTCCGTCTCCGGGGACACTGAGGCGTCCGCCGCCGGATCCCACCACGGCGCGCGCGCATCGTCGTCGGAATCACTCACCGCGACAGGCGACCGCAGGCCCCTGATCGTGCCGTGCAACCGCTCCATAGTGGCGGCATCCATGGACTCCACGCGGTCGATCAACGCCGCGGCGCGCGGATCGGTGGCACGAGCCTCGGCCTTCTCCGCATCGGAAAGGGCCAGCGTACGGAGGGTCAGGATCTCGTCGATCTCGGTGCCGTCGTACAGTTCGCCGGGGCTTTCCGGAGCCAGTTCCGGATGGTCGGGCAGGATGATCGGCGAAGCCAGCATCATCTCCCGGCCGCCGTCCGGGCCCGCCAGCACCGGCCAGCAGCCGGCGTTCTCGCAGGCGCCCACCGCCGCCGAGGCCCACTCCGGCGGATCGGTCATCGAGATGAACTCTCCACCGGAGACGGCGATGATCATATGCACCGCGACCAGCGCCGAGGGCAGCGCCTCTTCGCGGGTGGACGGCGGCCGGGGCGTGACGGTCTCGTTCCTGACCTCGATGGTCAGCCTGGCGGCCTGCCACGGGCCGGGGAGCGGGCGAGTACGCACCGACACCGATCCCGTCAGCGGCTCGCGGCGGCGGACGACGCCATCCGAGTGGTCCGCGCCACCTGGCACTGTGAACCGGCCGGGATCGCCCTCACGAACGTGGATTTCCCGCGATACCGCCTCATCCCACACCGACGTGCCCGTCCGCCGCTGCACCTGGAGGAAGCGAACCATCACCTCGATCGCCGGCTGGCCGGAGTGCTCGAAGACACACTCGGCTCGCGTCGCCGTCGTCTCGGACGAATCCACCGCCGCATACGCGGGCGGCATCAGCACGCCGAACTGCCAGCGGCTCCGGTTCTTCTGGGCCGATGCCCGGTACGGGTACAGGACGTAACCCTCGTACAGGACCGCGTCCGCGACGCGCCGCACACTGTTGAGGCCGGCGCTGTCGAGGTTCACGATTGCGCTCGATCAGGAGCGGCCGCCAGCAGGGCGGCCAGCGTGGCGTCCCACGTCGGCAGAGCCTGGGCGGCCTTGAACGCCGACAGCGCGTCGAGCGTCTCCCGGCTGCACCGCAGCCACGCGCCGCCCGGGAAGTGCAGGTCTACCACGTCACGCCAGACGCTGACCGGCATCCGGTAGGAGACCTCCGAGCTCCACGGGATCAGCTCGATCCCGTGATTGGTGAAGACGGTGCCGCTGAACAGCAGCAGCAACGGAACGGTGCCGTCTTCCAGGCCCTGGAGATAGCGGGCGGAGGCGACCTCGAGGTCGTAGGTGCACGGCATCGGCAGCTCGATCTCGGTCACGGAGCTGAATGCCGGCACCATGGTGGAGACCATGGCGAGCTGGATCGGCTTGACCGTCTCGGCCCAGCGTGCGGGATCCCCGAACAGGTCGTGCAACCGCCGCGCCTCGGCGGCGGAATACCTGCGGCGGTGCGGCTCGATGCGGATCTGGCACCGCAGCGCGATGGCGTGCACCGGTACGCCGGTGCTCTCGGTGATGGTCAGGTTGAAGCTCAGCGTCGGAGTCGCCGTATACGGCGTCGCGCTCGCGCCGGTGCAGCCGAACGTCAGGTCTGCCAAGTAGCGGCCCTGCCTCTCAGGTCGGCAAGAAAGGTCTCGAGGATGTGCCGGACCTCGCTGCCGCCATCGAAGCCGTGCCAGTTCAGCCGCAGCGCACCGGCCAGCGAGTAGCACATATCTATCGGGACGAGGAACGTCTCGATCCCTTCGCCCGCACGAGCCATCCCGGGCGAGCTGCCGACGACGAGGATGGCTTCCACGTCGGGGACCAGTGCACGCAGCAGCGGGTGCGCGGCGGCCACGCGGTCCCATGCCGCCAGGTCGAGTTCGCATTCGGTCACCCCGGCCGGGCTGGGATAGCTGGCGACCACCCGGCCCAGCGCGGAGTTGACGAAGAAGAACGCGATCGCGACCGGAATCCGCAGCTCGGCCCACTCGGCCTCGGTCAGCGGCGCGGCCGGGTCGCGGCGCACTCGGTCGGGCACGGTCTGATACCGGCCACCGGGACGGGTGAACAGCAGGGAACACGCCGTACAGGCGCAGACGATCGAACGGCGCTCGATGTCCACCATGTGCCGGTGCCCGGAGCCGACCGTCGCATCGCACAGCCCGCACCGTTCTTCGGCCGTGCTGACCGGACGCGGCGACGCGGCGGTGAACCGCCGCAGCCCAGTGCTCATACAGCTCCCGCCGGACGACGGCTGATCTGCAGCAGCGGCGGCTCCCGTGGCGCCAGCCGGACGCCCGTCGTCTCCGGCGCCGCGTCCGTGACAGCCTGCTCGACGGCCGCCGCCGTGGAGCCACAGCCGCTCGCGAGCCGGACATGCACCACGCCGTCGTCGTCCACGCCGAGGAACTCAACCCCCGATCCAAGACGGCCGAGGGCACGCCGGACTCGCGCGTCGGTTGGAAGCGGGTGCAGGTCGTGCACCAGCAGCAGGCTTTCCACCAGCGGATCCGCGATCATCAGCGCTTGCAGCCGTTGATCGTCGCCGATCAGCCGCATCACCGTGGCCAGGCCCGCGCCGTACAGCTCTACCAGGCAGGTGACGAGCTCCTCGGCCACGTCGGCCGCTTCGCCGCCGGCCCGGACGCGCAGCTCGGCAAGCAATGTCTCGACGCGATCCCCAGCTTCCCGGGCGTCCACCTCAAATCGCCAGGGTGACGCCAGTCGGGGAGTGCGCGGTCTTCAGCACCCGGCCGCCGCCGAGGTACATGTGCACACCGCAGGGCAGGCACGGGTCGAAACTGCGCACCGCCCGCATGATGTCGATGCCCTTGAAGTTCTCCGGCGTGTTCTCCTCGAAGATCGGCGTGTTCTGCACCGCGTCCTCGTACGGTCCAGGCGTGCCATAGGTGTCACGGACCGATCCGTTCCACGGGGTCGGCGGGTACGGATGGTAGTTCGCGATCTTCCCGCCCCTGATCACCATGTGGTGGGACAGCACCCCGCGGACCGCCTCGGTGAACCCGCAGCTGATCGCCTCGTCGGGTACCTTGAACGATTCCCAGGTCTTGGTCCGCCCGGCCCGGATCTCCGCCAGCGCCTGCTCCACGAAGTACAGCCCGCACGCCGCGGCGTAGGCCTGGAAGTAGGTCCGCGCCCGGTCCCGCTCGATCGCGTTGGACAATGGCTTGCCCGCCGAATCGACCGGGATCTTCCACTCGAAGGTGACCTCGGGCCGCGACACCGTCTTGGGCAGGTTGATCTTCACGCTGTGGCCGGTGGACTGCACATACCCGAAGTCCACCAGCCCGGCCAGCGCGGTCGCCCACAGCCGCGCTATCGGGCCGCCGCCGGTGTCCAGCGGCAGGTAGTCCTTACCGTCGAACCAGCGCGGCGACATCGTCCAGCTGTACTTGTCATCGAAGTCACGCTTCGCCGGACGAGGGATCGTGTGCTGGTTCCACGGGTGCCTGCGGTCGATCGGGTTGCCCAGCGGGTCGTGGGTGACGAACATCTCCCGGTCTTCCCAGTCCTCGTAGTATGAGTGCCCGAGGAGGATCCTGATGCCCAGGTTGATGTCCACCAGGCTCGTGGTGACCAGTTCTCCGTCCACCACGACGCCCGGCGTGACGAACATCTTGCGGCCCCAGTCGGCCATGTTCCGGTAGGTGAAGTCGCAGTACTCCGGGTTGTTCAGGCTGCCCCAGCAGCCGAGCAGGACCCGGCGCCTGCCGACTTCCTCGTATCCGGGCAGCGCCTCGTAGAAGAAGTCGAACAGGTCATCGTGCATAGGCACGACCCGCTTCATGAACTCCACGTAGCGCATCAGCCGGGTCAGGTAGTCGGTGAACAGCTGGACGGTCGCCACCGTGCCGACCCCGCCGGGGTACAGCGTCGACGGGTGCACATGGCGCCCTTCCATCAGGCAGAACATCTCCCGCGTCGACCGGCTGACCTGGAGCGCCTCGCGGTAGAACTCGCCCTCCAGCGGGTTGAGCGACCGCATGATGTCGCCGATGGTCCGGTAGCCGTGATCGGCCGCGTGCGGCGCCTCCGTGGAGTTGGCGCGCTCCAGCACCCCGGGATTGGTCTCCGCGACCATCTTCTCGCAGAAGTCCACGCCGACCAGGTTCTCCTGGAAGATGTTGTGGTCGAACATGTACTCCGCGGACTCGCCCAGGTTGATGATCCACTCGCCGAGGTGCGGCGGCCGGACGCCGTAGGCCATGTTCTGGTTGTAGACCGAGCAGGTCGCGTGGTTGTCACCGCAGATCCCGCAGATCCGGCTGGTGATGAAGTGCGCGTCGCGCGGGTCCTTGCCCTTCATGAAGATGCTGTAGCCGCGGAAGATCGACGAAGTGCTGTGGCACTCCGCCACCCGCTTCGCGCCGAAGTCGATCTTGGTGTAGATACCCAGGCTGCCCACGATCCGGGTGATCGGGTCCCAGGCCATCTCGACGAGTTCGGTTTCCTTCGCCGCGGGGGCTTCCTTCTCCGTCGCTGTCATCGTTGATCACCACGTCTTCTGGTAGCCGGTGCGGAGTTCGGGACCCTTGACCCGCCACTTGGGCTCCTTGTCCGCCGTGCGGGCGGTGAAGCCGCGAAGGGTGCGGATGACCGTGCCGTACATGCCGCTGACGGTGCTCGACACCCTGGCGCCGGGCGGCTCGTCCATGAACGGCATGAACTTGTCCGGGAATCCCGGCATCGTGCAGGCGATGCAGATGCCGCCGACGTTGGGGCAGCCGCCGACGCCGTTGATCCAGCCGCGTTTGGGCACGTTGCACTTGACCACCGGCCCCCAGCAGCCCAGCTTGACCAGGCAGCTCGGCGAGCCATACTCGCCGGCGAACTGACCCTGCTCGTAGTATCCGGCCCGGTCGCAGCCCTCGTGGACGGTGGCCTCGAACAGCCAGCGCGGCCGTAGCGCCTCGTCCAGCGGGATCATCGGCGCCTGGCCGGCCACCTGATACAGCAGGTACAGGATGGTCTCCGACAGGTTGTCCGGATGTATCGGGCAGCCCGGGACGCAGACGATCGGCAGCCCGGCCTTGGACTTCCACTCCCAGCCCAGGTAGTCGGGCACGCCCATGGCGCCGGTCGGGTTACCGGCCATCGCGTGGATCCCGCCGTAGGTGGCGCACGTGCCGACGGCCAGGATCGCGGTCGCCTTGGGCGCCAGGCGGTCCAGCCATTCGCTGGTGGTCATGGGCTGGCCGGTCTCCGGGTTGTTGCCGAAGCCGCACCAGTAGCCTTCGGACTTGATCGCCTCGTTCGGGATCGAACCCTCCACGACCAGGACGAACGGCTCGAGTTCGCCGCGGTCGGCCTTGTGCCACCACTCGATGAACGTGTCGGCGCCCTGCTCGGGGCCGCACTCGAAGTCGATCAGCGGCCAGTGGACCGCGACTTTAGGCAGGCCCGGCAGCGCGCCGAGCGCGATTTCCTCGATGCTGGGCTGGGTGGCGGCGGTCAGCGCCACCGAGTCCCCGTCGCAGCCGAGACCGCCGTTCATCCAGAGAATGTGCACGACGGGTTCTTGTGAGGCTTGTGACTGCTGTGTCATGGCACGCCACCTTTCGGTCGGCCATCGTTGCCCTCACTGTTCCCCCAGCGTAAATCCGTCGTCACGCCGAGACAAGACAGAAGAGTCATCCGGATGGACATATCTGTCCATGTACCAACCGCTCGCTTCAGACGCACTCGCAACGTACCCTTGATGGAACAAGGCCAGCATTAGTACGCGCTGCGCCAGGAAAGGGGCAATGGACAGGGGCGACGACGCGATCAGCGACAACGTCGAGGTTGTTCCGGTCGTGGTCGTGTCCCAGACCTTTCCGGCCCGCCCGTCCTCCATTCCCGACATCCGGGACTTCGTCCGGCGTTGCCTGGCCCAGTCGCCTTTGTCCGAAGAGGACAACCGCGAAGTCGGGGAGACCGTGTCCCAGGCCCTCCTCGAAGCGGCCGGGCCGACCGGCGCGATCAACGTGTCGTTCCGCATCTTCCCCGATCACGTCGAGGTCGACGTGCTGCGTTCCAGCACTCAGCTCGGTACCACGGCCGGATTGGACGCCCTCACCTCGTTGCTGAGGAACGGGCAGCCCCGGACCGCGCCGGCTGACGCGCCAGCAGCCATCGTGGAATCCGACGGCTCGGGCTCGGACGGCACGGGCGTCGATCGGGCGCAGTCATCGTTCGCCGAGTGGATGGCCGGCATTCTCCGCAGGGAGGGGCTGACCATGGAGTCCGCCGCGCGCCAGCTCGGGGTGTCGGTGAAGACCGTGAGCCGGTGGGTGGGCGGCACCACCGAACCGCGCCTGCGTGACCTGCGGCGGATCCACGAGCTGTTCGGCGAGATACCGTTCCCCTGAGGCCTTGGCGCGGAGGAAGACTGGACCCTCTCCCAGGTCAATGCTTACGGTTGGGCCGTGGCTGATGTTGCTGGCACCTTCACACTGGGCCCGGATTCAGGGCGGCTGCTCCTCAGGACCGGCCGCACCGGGCTCGCCGCCTGGGCCGGGCACGACCTGACAATCGAAGTCACCCGCTGGTCGGCACGGGTAACCGTGCCCGCCGAGGACGGCGGCAGCATCACGGCGGCCACGGTAACCGCCGAGATCGATCTCGGCTCGCTGGCCGTCCGCGAAGGCACCGGTGGCGCCAAGCCGCTCACCGACAAGGACCGCGGGGACATCGCCGCCACCGCGAAAAAGATCCTGGGCAGCGGCAACCAGGCCGTCGCCCGGTTCACCTCATCCCGGATCATTCCATCCGCCGACGGCGCTGAATCGGCCTGGGCCTCCGGCCGCGGCGGGACGATCGAAGGCGCACTCGCCTTCCGCGCCCGCTCCGAGCCGGTACGCCTTCAGCTGACGAATCCCGCCCCCGGCCGCTACCGTGGCACCACCACGATCCGCCAGTCGGATTTCGACATCACCCCGTACACCGGCTTCTTCGGTGCACTAAAACTCCGCGACGAGGTAAACATCGAATTCGAAGTAAACCTACCCCCCGCCCCCCAAGAATGACCCCCACCCCACCCCACCCCGCCCCGCCCCACCGCACACGCCCCACCCACCCCACCCTCGCTCACCCGACATTTCACGACATGCACCATTCGCTCGCGCCGCGTCGCGGAAGAAGAGAGCCTCGTGGAGGATTGGGCGCCGGTTTCCGGCGCCTTTCCTTCCAGGAGGCTCCAAACTTCCACGGGAAGGGCCGCTTGCGCGCCCGCTATGCGAGAAATGCGCATACTGTCCCGGCCGGACCCGGGCGTTGCGCGCGGAGAGCGGCGCTCCGGCGGGCGCAAGGGCCGGCTGGGCACGAGGGCCGGCGGGTGCAGGGCCGGCGGGTGCGGGGGCCGATTGGTGCACGAATATCCCCCGGCAAAGGGGTACGCTGCGCCAACCATCCCCACCTGGGGGGTACGTTGCGCCAACCATCCCCGTCCAAAAAACGAGCACACGGGGAGCGTGAGTTGATGCGGGGGCTCAAGTGACCAGAACCATCAGGACCGCGGTGCGGGTGGAGGGAACTGTCCAGGGGGTCGGCTTCCGGCCGTTCGTGTATTCGCTGGCTACCGGGCTCGGGCTCAGCGGGCTGGTCGGCAACGACGTCGACGGCGTGTTCGCCGAGGTTGAGGGCCCGCCCAGCGCCATCAAGAAGTTCCTAACGGCGCTGGAAGAAAAAGCGCCGCCGCTGGCGAAGATCGAGCGGGTGACCGCCACCGCCATTGCCCCAAAGGCCAGCACCCGCTTCGAGATCGTCGCCTCCGCCCCGGCGCGCCAAACGCAAACCAGGACGCTGATCGCGCCCGACACCGCGACGTGCGCGGACTGCCTGAAGGAACTCTTCGACCCGGCCGACCGCCGGTTCCGCTACCCGTTCATCAACTGCACCAATTGCGGCCCGAGGTTCACAATCGTCCGCGACGTCCCCTATGACCGGCCGCTGACGACCATGTCCGGCTTCACCATGTGCGAGCAATGCGCGACCGAATACCACGACCCCGCCGACCGGCGCTTCCACGCGCAGCCGACCTGCTGCCCGGCCTGCGGGCCGCGGCTCAGGCTGCTCGACCCAGAAGGCAACCCAGCCGAAACAGAACCAGCCGGGACAGCCCCCCTCGAAGCCGCCGCCGCACGAATAAGAAAAGGCCAGGTGCTCGCCATCAAAGGCCTGGGCGGTTACCACCTCGCCGCCGACGCGGCGTGCGACCGGGCGGTCGCCGCACTGCGCGCCCGCAAGCACCGGGAAGACAAGCCGTTCGCGGTGCTGGCCGCGGATCTGGCCAGCGCGAAGCGACTGTGCGAGATCGGCACCGCCGCCGCCAGCCTGCTCACCAGCCCGGCCCGCCCCATCGTGCTGCTCCCGAAACTGCCCGACGCGCACATCGCCCCAGCCACGGCGCCGGGCAACCGCCAGCTCGGCATCATGCTCCCGTACACCCCGCTGCACCATCTGCTCGCCCGGGCCGTCAACCGTCCCATCGTCTTGACCAGCGGAAACGTCTCCGACGAACCCATCGCCTACGAAGACACCGACGCGCTGGCCCGGCTTAACCGCATAGCTGACTGCTTCCTCACTCACGACCGAGCCATATTCGAACGAACGGACGACTCTGTCACCCGTCCCTTCCGCGATCGCCCGATGGTGATACGCCGATCACGCGGCTACGTCCCGGAACCCATCACGACCCACCGTGGCTTCACGAGGCCCACCCTGGCCTGCGGCGCCGAGCTGAAGAACACGTTCTGCCTGGCCAGGGAGAATCACGCCTTCGTCTCCCACCACATCGGGGATCTGGAGAACGCGGAAACCCTGCGCTCCTTCACCGAAGGCATCGCGCACTTCCGCCGCCTGTTCGACATCGAGCCGCAAATCGTCGCCTATGACCTGCATCCCGAGTACCTGTCGACCAAGTACGCGCTCGAACAAGACGACGTCGACCTGGTGGGAGTCCAGCACCACCACGCCCACATCGCCTCCTGCCTGGCCGACAACGGGGTGGACGGGCCGGTCATCGGCGTTGCCTTCGACGGGACCGGATACGGCACCGACGGCACCGTGTGGGGCGGCGAGTTCCTGGTCGCGAGCCTCGCCGAAGCCCGGCGTGGCGGCCACTTCGCGCCCGTGCCGATGCCCGGCGGCCAGGCCGCGATCAAGCAGCCGTGGCGGATGGCCGCCGCCTACCTCGACGCCGTCTACGCCGGCGAACCGCCCGGCCTCGACGTTATCCGTCGCAACCAGGAGCACTGGGCCGCCATCGTCAGCATGGCGCGCAAGGGCGTGAACTCCCCGCTCACCTCCAGCGCCGGCCGGCTGTTCGACGCTGTAGCGTCGATCATCGGCGTGCGCGACACGATCAACTATGAGGGCCAGGCCGCCGTCGAACTCGAGCAACTCGCGGCGCCGGGGGAGGCTGGCTGGTACCGGGCTGGGATGTCGAGCCACAGTACGTTCGTGGTAAATGGTTGTGATCTTGTCCGAGCGGTCGCGGGCGATGTCACGGGCGGGGTGCCGCGCGATGTTGTCGCCGCCCGTTTCCACAACGGCGTCGCCGCCGCGATCGAGGCCGGGTGCGCGTTGTTGCGCGAGCGGCACGGGCTGGGCACGGTCGCGCTGTCCGGGGGAGTGTTCCAGAACATGCTGCTGCTGCACCGCACGGTGGCCCGGCTGGAGGCGCGCGGGTTCCGGGTGCTGACGCACTCCCGGGTCCCGTGCAACGACGGCGGCATCAGCCTCGGCCAAGCGGTGGTAGCAGCAGCCCGGGATCTTTAACAGATGCGGGGGAGCGGGTCGCCGACCAGCAGGTCGACGATGCGGGTGCCGCCGAACGCGGTCTTCAGCCGGACGATTCCCGGCTGGTCGGACGTCACGTGGCCGATCACCGCCGCCTGTTCGCCGAGCGGGTGCCCGCGCAGCGCGGAAACCGCGCGGTCCGCGTCGTCGCCCGGCACGACGGCGACCAGCCGTCCTTCACAGGCCACGTACATGGGGTCGATGCCCAGCAGTTCGGACGCGCCGCGGACCTCCGGGCGGACCGGGATGTCGTCCTCGCTGACCGTGACGCCGGCGTCGGCCGCCTTGGCGATCTCGTTCAGTATCGTCGCCACGCCGCCGCGGGTCGCGTCCCGCATCGCCCGTGTCCCCGGGACCGCATCCAGCAGGCCGGCCACCAGCCCGTTCAGCGGCGCCGTATCGGAGACGACGTCCGCCTCGATGTCCAGTTCGCCGCGAGCCAGCATGATCGTCACGCCGTGGTCGCCGATCGGCCCCGACACGATGATGGCGTCGCCGGGCGCGACGGTGGCCACGCCGAGGGTCACGTCCCGTTCGATGACGCCCACCCCGGCGGTGTTGATGTAACAGCCGTCGGCCTTGCCCCGCTCCACCACCTTCGTGTCGCCGGTGACCACCTGGACGCCCGCCGCTTGGGCGGCCGCCGCCATGGATTCGGTGATCCGGGTCAGGTCGGCTACCGGGAAGCCTTCTTCGAGGATGAATCCGGCCGACAGGTACCGCGGCGTCGCACCGGCCACGGACAGGTCGTTGACCGTGCCGTTGACGGCCAGGTCGCCGATGTCCCCGCCGGGGAAGAACAGCGGACGCACCACGTATGAGTCCGTGGTCAGCGCCAGCCGGGTGTCGCCGGCCCGCAGCTGGGCGGCGTCCTCCAGCGTTTCGAGCAGCGGATTCCGGAAGGCCTGGAGGAAGATCGCCTCGATCAGCGTGTGGGTCGCCTTGCCGCCCGACCCGTGCGACATCGTGATGCGTTCTTCCCTGATCTTCGCCGGCCGCCGCCGGGCGCGCTCGATCCGGTCGAGCACCTGCTGCTCACGATCCGTGGTTTCGCGCGCGGCGGTCACCGGGTCACCTCGATGACGATTCGCTTCCCCTTCATACGGCCGTAGTTGTAGTAGGCGGCACAGGCGCCCTCCGGGGACACCATGCACGTGCCGATCGGCGTCTCGGGCGTACACGCGGTGCCGAACACCTTGCATTCCCACGGCTTCAGCACGCCCTTGAGCACCTCGCCGCACTGGCACGCCTTGGGGTCGGCGACCCGGACTCCCGGCACCTCGAACAGCAGCTCGGCGTCCATATTCGCGTATGCGTCACGGACTTTGAGCGCAGAATGGGAGATGAAACCGAGGCCGCGCCATTCAAGTACGGCCGCAATTCCATGGTCTCGCCGATCGCTTTCAACGCCACCACGTTGCCATTCCACGGCACGACCCGCGAGTACTGGTTCTCCACCTCTGCCCGGCCCTGCGAGATCTGCACCATGAGCATGTAGATGGACTGGAGAATGTCGAGCGGCTCGAATCCGGCCACCACCACCGGCTTCCGGTAATTCCGCGCGATGAACTCATACGGTCGGCAGCCGATGATCGTGGACACGTGTCCCGGGCCGAGGAAGCCGTCGAGCCGCAGGTCAGGGGAGTCCAGGATGGCCTTGATCGCCGGGATGATCGTGACGTGGTTGCAGAACACCGAGAAGTTGCCGAGGCCTTCTTTGGCGGCGCGGAGCATTGTCATGGCGGTGGACGGCGCGGTGGTCTCGAACCCTATCGCCATGAACACCACGCGCTTATCGGGATTCTGCCTGGCCAGCTTCAGCGAATCGAGCGGCGAATACACCATACGGATATCGGTGCCCTGAGCCTTCGCGTCGAAAAATGAACCGTGGCTGCCCGGTACTCTCATCATGTCACCGAACGACGTCATTATCACGTCTGGTTCCGCTGCGAGGTGCATGGCGTCGTCCACGCGGCCCATAGGGATCACGCACACCGGGCACCCGGGGCCGTGCACCAGCGTGATCGACTCGGGCAGGTAGTCCTCCAGCCCGTGTTTATAGATCGTGTGGGTGTGCCCGCCGCACACCTCCATCAGCTTGTACTGGCGGCCTGGCTCGCACAGCGCCGCGATCTTGGCGGCCAGCGCGTGGGCCTTGTCCGCGTCACGGAATTCGTCGACGAAACGCATTCTGTGTCCTCTATTCAATGAGAGACTCGCGTAGCGCGGCTATCTCGTCGTCATAGGCCTGGCCGATTCCTTCGAGGAATTCCATGGCCGCTGCCGCTTCGGCCTCGTCGATCTTGGACAGCGCGAAGCCGACATGGATCAGCACCCATTCACCCGGCTTGGGCGGATCATCGGACAGCAGGCCGATGTTGATCAGCCGCCGGACGCCGCTCACGTTCACCTTGGCCAGATCGGGCTGCTCGGGGTGGAGTTCGATCACTTCACCCGGGATGCCGAGGCACACGGGACACCTCCTCCGTGTTCGCGATAATGAGCTCCCACAGCACCTGGTAGATCGTGGTCTGCGCTTCCTGGATCCGGTGCACCGAGGCGGACGGCGCCACGAACAGGTAGTCGATGCTGTCCAGCTCGGCCATCTTCCCGCCTTCGTACCCGGCCAGCCCGATGGTCAGCATCCCCCGGCGGCTGGCCTCGTCGAAGGCGCGCAGCAGGTTGTCGGAATTGCCGCTGGTGGACATCCCGACCGCGATGTCGTTCCTGGTGCCGAACGCGGCGAGCTGCCTGGCGAACACCACGTCCACGCCGACGTCGTTGCACAGCGCCGTCACCACCGACGTGTCGTTGGCCAGGCTGAAGGCCGGCAGCGCTTTCGCCGCGTTGCCTGGGTTGAGGAAAAGCGTGGCGAGCTGGGCGGCGTCGGTGGCGCTGCCGCCGTTGCCGAACGCGAACAGGCGGCCGCCGGCGTTGAAGCGTTCCGCGGCGTGCTGTGCGCATTCGGCCAGCCGTTCCCCGTCGCGGGTGGCGATGGTTCTTCTTAGTTCGAGGATCTCCCCGGCCTTGGCCACCGTGGAGGCGCGGACCTGCTCGAGGACGGCGTCCAGGTCGGTTTTGTCCGAGTACAGGAACGGGTAGAGCGATTCCATCGCTGGTTCCGTCGCGGGTCACCTCCCCTTGCCGACGATCGCGATCGCTTCGCCGGCGTGGACGAGGATCGTGTCACCTGGTGATGCTGACACCAGTGCGACGCTGACCTGTTCGGTTCCCTGGCCGGTATCGACGACGGCGAGGTCATCCGGCAGCAGCTCGAGGACCCGGACCTGCACGGCAGTGTCCCCGCAGGTGATGCACGTATCGCCGGTGCAGTCGTTCATGCGACCACCTCGGGTCCGAGCACGCCTGGCTGCTCGAAGAACACGTGCACCAGCTCCCACAAGATGTGGTAGGTCGTCACCTGGAGTTCCTTGACCACGCGCGGGTCGTCCGAGGCTGCCTCCAGGACGTGATCTACTGATGGACTGGCCGCGATCGGGCCGCTGTCTGCGGCCGTCAGGGCGATCGTGAGCAGGCCGAGGTCCTTGGCCGCTTGGAGGCCAGCCAGCACGCTGGCGCTCTTGTTTGCGCCGGCGGAGCCGTCGGCGGAGATGCCGAGGGCTATGTCGGCCGGGTCGGCCAGCACCCGTACCTGATGGGCGAAGATCTCCGCTACACCCTCTCGTTCCGCTATCCCGGTGACCGTGGCGATGTCGTTGGTCAGCGAGATGGCGGGCAGCGCGCGCTTGCCGACGATCACCGGGTGGACGAACTCGACGGCGACATGTTGCGCATCGGTGCTCGAGCCGCCCGCGCCGAACACGATGAGCTTGCCGCCCCGATGGAATCGCACCGCCATGGCATGGCACGCGGCGGCGACCGCGCCCGCCTGGCTGGCCAGTTCCCGCGCAGGACCGGTACGCCGCTCAAAGAGGCGGCCGACCTCCATAGCAGCACCGTAGGACAGTTATGGGACCCAGTCCATAGGTGACCCGGACACATCTGGCCACGCGCCCTCTCCCCTCGGGGGTTAGCCTCCGGGAGTACTCGGGGGGAAGCGCCATTGGTTGTGGTTTGTCCCGCTGGCACGCTGAAATTCATGACCACCACGTTTCCGTCAGTCTCACCGACCACCGTTGCCCCAGATGTCCCGGCCCCAGATGTCCCCGCGGACGCCGTCGTGCTCGACGGGGTGACCAAGCGCTATGGCCGCCGCCGCGGCGCGGTGGTCGCGCTGGACGGCGTGTCGCTGTCGTTTCCCGCCGGATCGTTCACCGCGGTCATGGGGGTTTCCGGGTCCGGCAAGTCGACCTTGCTCCAGTGCGCGGCCGGGCTGGAAAGACCCACTTCCGGGCGCGTCCGGCTGTTCGCCACCGACCTGACCGGCCTGTCCCAGCGACGCCAGGCCGAGCTGCGGCGCCGGCGGATCGGCTTCGTTTTCCAGGACCTCAACCTGGTGCCGGAGCTGTCGATCGCGGAGAACATCGCGCTGCCGCTGCGGCTGGATCACCGCCGGGCGGCACGGGCCGACATCGAGCATGCGGCCGCACGAGTGGGGCTGGCTCCCGCGCAGCTGAAGCGGCTGCCCGCGGAGCTGTCCGGGGGCCAGCAGCAGCGGGTGGCGATCGCCCGCGCGCTGATCACCCGTCCGGATGTGATCTTCGCCGACGAGCCCACCGGCGCGCTGGACCCGCACACCGGTCAGGGGGTGCTGCGCCTGCTGCGCACCGCCGCGGACGGGACGACCGTGGTGATCGTGACACATGACCCGCAGGTGGTCCGGTTCTGCGACCGGGCGGTGTTCTTGCACGCCGGACGAGTGGACCGGATGATGTACGCTCCGGAACCCGCCGCGGTCGCCAGGGTGCTGCACGAGCTGGGCGAGCGGGGGCGAGGCTGATGCGCCGCGGGATGCTCATGCGGGGCTGGATGCTCGCCGGGATACGGCGCAATCCCGGTCCGCTGATCGGCACGCTGGTCGCCGTGGTGACGGCGGCCACGCTGACCGTAGCCTCCGTGTCGCTGCTCGCCGCGCAAGCTACCGCTCCGGCGGGACGGCTGGCCGGGGCCAGCGTCGTGGTCGCGGGCAGCACCCAGGTGAGCGAGACGACCGGCCACGGCGAGGACGCCCAGACCGAATCCGCGCCGCTGTCCGCCTACCGCGGGGTCCCGGCGAGCCTGGCGCAGCGCCTGGCCCAGGTACCCGGCGTGGCCTCGGCGGCCGGCGAGACCGGCTTCCCCGGCGGCGTGGTCCGGCCCGGTGACGTCGACCTGATCGCGGTGACCGCGCGGCCCGGCGTGGCGCCGGACGTGCTGGCCCAGCGGATCAAGACAGCTCTGGTTGAGACGGCGCCGCACGGCGGCCGGGACTATACGATCGCGACCGGCGCGGCCCGCGGCGACCTGGCCAACCTGAGCGTGGCGGCCGAGCGGGTCAACGGCCGGACCCTGGCGGCCAGCGTCGTCCCGGTGATCGTGCTGATCGCGTTCTTCGTGCTGGCTGGCACCACGGCGCTGTCGGTGAGCCTGCGCCGGCGCAGGTTCGCGCTGCTGCGGGCCGTCGGAGCCACCCGCGGCCAGGTCCGCCGGGCGATCCTCGGTGAGCTTGCCCTGCTCGGCGTCGCCGGCGGCGGGGTGGCCTGCCTGCCTGGCGCATTGCTCGGCGCGGCCGGCGCCCGCGCGCTGGCCGCACATGGGCTGTTCCCGCCCGGCTCCACGGCGTGGCTGAGCCCGTGGCTGCTATTGATCTCGTGCGGGTCGAGCGTGCTCGTGGCCGCGCTCAGCGGCTGGATCGCGGCCCGCCGCGCGGGCCGGGTCAGCCCCGCCCAGGCGCTTCGCGAGGCTGGCGCGGCCGACCCGAAGTGGCCGCACCCGGTCCGCATCCTGCTCGGCCTCGGCGCCATGGCCGGCGCGGGCGCGCTCATGACGGCCACCTTCGACCAGAACGCGCCGGACAGCCAGCTCGCTCTGGCGGGCCCGCTGCTGATGGTGTGCATGGTGGCGGTGGCCCTGCTCGGTCCGCTGCTGGTGGCGTTCGCCGCCTGGCTGGCCCGCTCCCTTTGCAATGTCGCGGGGCGGACCATCGGCGGCCCGTCCGCCCGGCTGGCGCTGGCCTCGATCGCCGCGCAGCCGCGGCGCACCGCCTCGGCCGTCATTCCGGTGGCGCTGGCGGTCGCCCTGGTCGGCAGCATCTACTTCGCCAACCAGACCGCCATCCACAACGCCGCCGTCCAGTCGGCCAGCACCGTCACCGCCACCGATGTGCTGTCCGGAGACGGCCTCACCATGAGCGTCCTGCGACAGGCAGCGGACCAGCCCGCCGCGGCCGGAGAATTCAGCGGTGTGCACGCGGCGGCCGGCCTGGCGCCGATCACCGTGGCGGCGGCCGACCCGGATCTGGAACAGATTTACGGCGAGGTCGTGGCCGGTGGCCCGCTCAGCCAGGTGCTGAACCTCGGCGTGACCTCCGGGAGCCTGACCTCGCTGCGGCCGGGCCAGATCGCGGTGAGCGCGCTGGAGGCCGGCAGCGGAGCGCTCGGTGTCCACACCGGATCCCGCGTCACCATGTACCTGCCGGACGGCACGCCGTACCGCGCGACGGTCAGCGCGATCTACTCCCGCTCGCTGGCCGCCGGCGACGTGCTGCTCCCGGCCGATGTAGTGGCGGGCCACACCGGCACCCTGCCCGGCTTCACCGAGATCCTGGTCAGCGGCGGAACCGCCGCCGGGCTCGCCGCCGTCGCGGCCGGTCATCCGGGACTGCATGTGGCCAGCCGCAGCGTGTACAACGCCCAGTCACAGCAGGCCAGTGCCCAGGACGACTTCGCCAACAACATGATCCTCGGCGTGGTGGCCCTGCTGGCCGCCGTATCGCTGGTGAACACCCTGGTCGTGGCCACCGTGGAACGGCGGCGGCTGCTGCGCCTGCTCGGCCGGCTCGGCACCACCAAAGGCCAGCTCACCGCGATGTTCGGCTGGCACGTGCTGTTCGTCGCCGTGACCGGCGTGGTGGCGGGCATCGCGGCCGGCGCGGCCACGCTGCTCGGTGTGACCAGGGCGCAGACCGGCGCCTGGACGCCGTACATCACGGCAGGCCCGGCCGTCACGATCATCGCCGTGGTGGGCGTCCTCACCGCCGCTTCGATCCTGATCCCGTTCCGCCTCATGACGCGTCGCGAGCCAACCCTGTCCCCCCTGGCGAGCTGACAGTTTGCCCAGCCCATGCCCGGGCGTGGCCACCCAGCGCCTAGCCCGGGCGCCCGCCCCGCGCCCTCCCGGCGCGGCCCTCCCGGCGCGGCGACGGACCAGGGATTACAATCCCCGGCCCGTGCGCCGTGCGTGGCTGCGCGGCCCGACCGCCGTGCGTGGCTGCCGGGCGTGCGTGGCTGCGCGGCCCGACC
>Ga0213881_10000117_pt1 | contig 63677 bp, 70 predicted proteins | sample BarmaccoBMER_R08_FD_160104 | JGI IMG/M metagenome (GOLD analysis project Ga0213881, IMG submission 160104) | Barbacenia macrantha exposed rock microbial communities from rupestrian grasslands, the National Park of Serra do Cipo, Brazil - ER_R08 ...
GGTGGCTGTCGTGCCTGTTGCCGTCGATGGGATCGGAAATCCATGCCAGCCGCCCGCCGAGGGTGGCCGCGACGTGGACGTTCATGCCGGTAGTTTGATGTTTGCCTGAGTACAGTTGCGGGTGGGAGGCCCATGACCAGCACGGCAGCAGCGTCCCGTCGACCACGTACTGTGTCTTGTCGTCCAGTTCATCGGCGGTGGGGACGAAGAGCCGGAGTGTCTTGTTCAGCAGTGGTGTCATCGCTGTGATCGCACGGCTGATCGTGGACTGGGACACGCCGAACGCCTCCCCGATTTCCGCCTGCACCCGATTGCGGCGCACATAGGTCAGCGTGACCACGACCGCCTTGAATAATCCCAGAATCGGTGGCCAGGTAACCTTCTCGGGCTCGGCGTCGACCTCGTTCGCGGCGTGCACCTGGGCGCACAGTTCGACTACTTGGTCTTTCGTGAAGCCTGTTGTATGGTACATGCTGGGCGGCTCGTTTCTGAGGATTGAGTATGGTGACCCAATTCTTTCGAGAAACGAGCCGTCCGTCATGGAGGCGCGCCGGGAGAGAAGCGATTATCTGCTGTGTGAATAACCCTCCATGTTGTACAGCGCAGGTGTTCCCTTTTTGGGTGGTACGTACCGTTGCTGTGGCTTCCCTTATGGCTTATGGAATGACGGATCGTACGCTTCGCCGAGGACCGCTTTACCAATGGTGGCGAGGATATGATCGTCGTTGTCGTGTCGTTGGTAGAGCGTGAGATCGCGGAGGATCCGTTCGATCGGGCTGGGTCGAATGAGGCAGCGGGCCCCGCAGGCTCGGATGCAATGGTGCACGGTCTGTTCGGCCAAATGTTCGATCACGTGGCGTGCCCTGCTGCCGGCGGTGCCGGCCTCCTGAGATCTGCCCTGGTCCCACAGTCGGGCGATGTGGCATAGCCACAGGTGCGCGGTATCGATGTTGACTGCCATTGCTCCCACGCGCTGTTGCACGTAGGGGTCGCTGCCTTTGCTCTGGTACTTCAGGTAGGTCACGGCGTAGTCGTAGGCGGCTTCTGCGGCGCCGAGGAAACTCGCGGCGTAGTGCGGGGTGAAGGCAGTCTGCCAGCGCCCTTTAAGGTAGCTGCCGGGTTGGCCAATCAGATGCTCGTGCGGCACGAACGTGTCGTTGAAGCGCACCAGATGGCTGACGGTGGCGCGCATGCCGACCGGATCCCACCACGAGCCGTCGGTAGTGATGGTCGCGTCCGAGAGGTCGCAGGCGAGCAGGAGCAAGCCGTCAGAGCTGGCCTGCGTGTGCCGGGCACCGCCGGGCCCGGCGGTGCTGACGAGCAGGATCGCCCACTGAGCGCTGCTGGCGCTGGTGGCGAAGGCCTTGGTACCCCGGAGCGTCCAACCGCCCTGGACTGGTGTGAGCGTGGTGCCGAACGGGGATGCCTCGCCGGGCTTGGGAGTCTGCGGTTCACCGCTCCAGGCGGCCCATTTCTCGCCCTGCTTTACCACACCGGTGAACCAGCGTCGCTTCTGCTCCGGTGTGCCCAGGGCGTCGATCAGTACCAGTGAGTTGACATGGCTTTCCCAGCAGCGAGCCAACGATAGGTCGGCTTTCGCCAGCAGTGTCGTCATCTCCCACAGCGGCAGGGTATTGCGCTGTTGGGGGCCCAAGCCCAGACCGCCGTAGTCCCGGGGCACGGCGGCGCCGAGGAGACCGGCGGCGAACAGGTCGTCAAAGTCCTCGGCAGGGAAGCTGGCCCGCCGGTCGTACTCCTCGGCGCGGGCGGCGAAGACGTCGTGGGCCAGTTTCGCAGTCTGCTCCAGGATCGTTCGCTCGCTGAGGCCCAGGTCGCTATCGAAGTGGCGGGTCATGATCGTCCTGGTTCGGTGGGGATGGAGTGGTATCTCACGGTTGCCTCGATTCGGTGTTGGCCGCTGAGGACACCGTCATGGCGCATTCACCGTCGTCGGTTCAGGGGAGGAGGGAATGGGCCAGCCCTGGGGGCATGGGCCGCCCGGTGAGCAGACGGAACTGTTCTCCTACCTCGAGGGCCAGGATCTCCCACCCGTCGACGGCTCGCAATCGGTGGGCACGGGTGGCGGTGATGAGGGGTGTGGGTGGGTCCCGGTAGGGCATCTCGACGACCACGGTGTCCGGGTCGGCCTCGGTGATGGGGAACGGCTCACGCTCGACTAGCGGCGTGGCGTGCACGAGCACCGTATGACCCTTGGGAGAGAAGCATGACAGCGGAGTGAAGGGCGCGTTGAGCAGTTGAGCTGCCTGCCGCCCGCGCTCCGATCCGCGGTTGACCACGCTCACCTGTGCCCCGGCCTGCTGCAGCGCTATTGCCACGGCCCGGCCGGTACCGCCGCAGCCGATCACGGCTGCGCTACGGCGAGCCGGGGTGATCCCGGCCTGGGCCAGTGCTTGCAGGACGCTGGGGGGATCGGTGGTATCCGCCCGGTGGAGACCCTCGTCGTCCCAGAGGATGTTGGCCGCCCCACTGCGGCGCGCCAGCGGACTGCACAGCTCGGCCAGCTCCAGCGCGTCCTCCTTGTGCGGAGCGTTCACCGTGACTCCCCGCAGCGCCAGCCCGGCCGCCGCCAGGCCTGAGCCGGCCAGTGCCCGCCAGAAGCGGGGCAGGCAGTCGATCTGGAACGGCAGGTACAGGGCGGGCAGGCCCAGCTGGCGGTAGCCGGCGTTATGCAGCCGCGGCGACAGGGACTGGCCCGGGGCGCGGCTGGCCAGGCCGAACACCTCGCTGAGGCGGGGCAAGGCGGGCAGGCCATAGTCCGTCTTCAGCTGCTCCACGCTCGGCAGGCCATCGGCGCTCGGCGTCGTGGGGTGGCCGAAGACCACCGGCGCGCCGAGCCACGGAGCTAGTATGCGGCTCCAGGTGCCGGCTGGACCGGTCGCGAACGCGGTCACGTCCGCGCGCCCCAGCATGGCTAGCAGCAGCAGTGGTGCCAGTGCTGCTGCTGATGTGCCGGGGATTGCCAGCAGATACAGCGCTGCTGGGGTGGCCACCATCTGCGCGAATCGCTCCCGCAGCCCACTCAGATCGGTCGGCGGGCCGTACCAGGAGATCCGACGTTGGTGTGGGGGGATGGCGGCGAGAAGCTCGGGGACCAGGTCCTCGTTCCATCCCAGGTCGATGAGGTCGTACTGCGCGGCGGCGCGCAGCAGCCGGGCGTGTCGTGTACTCGCTCCACTGCGGAGGTGGCCACTCTGGGCAGGAGTAGACAGGCGGTAGATTAAGGAGCCGGTGAAGTGCCGACGCAGCCACTGCGGGTCGAGATCACCGACCAGGTCGGCACGCACCTCCAGGCCATCAACGGTGGCGTTCAGGCTCACCAGGTGCGTGCTGGTCAGCTCCGCTGGGTCGGTGAGCACGGCCACCATCCTCGCCCGCCGCCCGGTAGGACCGCGTGCCTCCGTCAGTCGTGCCACTGGACGTAGTCCTTCAGGGGTGCACGCTCTGGAACGAACCGGTTGACCGGTGCTGTCTCATCGGCGTACCCGACAGCCAGACTGCATACAGTGAGCCTATCTGTGCCGAGCTTCAGTTCGGCGCGGATGGCCTCGCCGTAGCCAGCGACGCTGTACTGCGGGCAGCTGCCCAAGCCACGGGCGACGAGGCCGAGCATGACGTTCTGCGGGAAGAAGCCCATTTCCAGAAGGGTGCCCGGCACAGCGCTCCGGGGCAGATGGAAGATCATCACGACTGGGGCGCCGTAGAAGCGGAGGTTGTCCCGCAGGTGTGCCCGCCGAGCCGCCTGGCTCCTACCGTCGGTTCCTTTAGCCAGGGGTACGCCCCTGGCCGTGGCTCGAGCACGTTCCTCGACGACATCATCCAGGGTGACTGCCCGGTTCGAGTAGTCCGGCTGGGGTCCGATCCCCTCGTCAAACCTCGTGCGCAGCGCCCGGGCCAGCATCTCGCGAGTTTCACCGGTCACCACCGCCACCCGCCACATCTGTGCATCGTGGGAAGAAGGGGCGTGAGCGGCCGCCCGCAATATTTCGATCAGGATGGCCGGTGACACGGCCTGATCCACAAAGGCCCGTTTGCAGTGTCGGGAGGTGATCACCGAGAAGAAATCCTGCTGTGTCTGTATTGCTCTCACCCGCTGTACGTCGGCAGGGCTCGGGGCCGAGCAACTTGCATAGCGGAGCTCGGACCAGGCCCGGATGTGCTGGACGCAGCGCCGATAGACCTCCAGCGGCTGCCCGACCGGATCGAGGACGTCTCCCGCCTGATCTCGACAGAAAGTACGAGGGGTGATCTGTGGCGCCATCGCTATCACCATGGCGCGTTGGGCTCGCGTCATGCAATAGATAACTGTGCTGCGGGCATCCAGCTGCGGTGACACTGGACGCGCCGGTACGCCCGGTAGGGTCGTAGCTCGGCGAGGATCGACCGGCTCTCGCAGTCATCGAATCTCCTGGTGGAGGCCGACACTGGTAAGCGCGCGTAATAACTGTCGCGTGTTCGGTGCCGGTTTGGTGATCCGTGTCATCTGGGGGTGTGATCACCGGCTGCGTAGCGGGTCCAGGCTGCGCCGGCCTCGGCGACGAGCCGGGTGGTGTGGTCCTGGTTGTAGCCGAGTATCGTGGCGATGACGGTGCCGGTGCTTGCAGGACGAGCTGCAGGGGTTGGGCGTAGAGCTGGTCGTGTTCTGGTGCGGGATCGTCAGCGGGGGCAGGAGCTGGTTGCACCAGGTTTGCGGGCCAACTGCTGGTTGCGCCAACGTCCAGCATAGCCTCAAACACCTGCTCCTTGGGATGCAGCAGCGGCACGGGCGCCTTCACTGTTCTCGGACGTAGAACTCCCGACACAGAAAGTTCGTCCGATCGTCGCCGTCCCTGAACCGGAGAAATGCGGCAATAACGATCAAGCCTTTGTTGCTGTTCGCCGCCAGCATCGGTTCCACGAATCCCAGATCGTATACGGCATGGAAGGCCATCTCGCCGATGTTGTCCTGGTAGGTCGAAACCTCGATCTCCCCCCAGTCGGTCGGCTCGTTCACGCCGAATGCATGCAGTGTGAAGATGCCGTTCTTCTCTGCAAGTGTGAATTTTTTGATCCACTCGGTGGTCGGGTTGGAGTTCACCCAGCGTCCCGCCAAGGGGGTAATGTCGGCCTGCATAAGGTTCATTTCGTCTCGGTCGTGGGCGCTGTAGCTGATGTCTGGATGGTCACCGGTGAAAGAACTCGCGAGCAAAATTCCCAAGCCGACCACTTCCATCGTCAAACGACGTGTAGGACTGGACCACCAGTATTCCCAGCTTTTCGTTTGCCGCGAGTTCGGTCTGAAGCGCGCCGAAGTCGTACCTGGCGTGGAACCCGGCGGCCTTGGTGGTGCCCCCTGCGACGTAGGCATTTGCCTCCACCTCGCCCCAATCGGCCGGCTCGGGCGAGGACGACCCATAGGCACGTATGAGGAGAGCACCGTTTCGCTCAGTCGCGATGATCTTTATGATGTAGTCAGTCTGCGGGTTGGTGTTACTCCACGTGCCAAGCAGGGGCGCTAGGTCAGCCGGGGCCCCTGCCAGCTGCTTCGCGTCAGCCCGCATCGCCTGTATCCGGACGGTCATGGTGGTTATCTTGTCACTACCTTGCCGCGGAAGGGAAGGCAGGAGTTGAGCAGCGTGAACGGGGACTTCCAGGCTAGAACGTGACGGAAGTTCGTATAGGGCACGTAGCGGATAGAGTGCCGCCACCGCAATCGGTGGTATGTCGCCTGGTCAGTGCCCCGCAGCCGCAGCGCTTTGGTACTCTAGACAGGGGTTCAGCAAAGATAGCGGATAAAACCGGCAACGGGATGATCTTGTTTCCGTAAATCCCCTGGTAGAATTGTGTTGATGGAGACACGATGGGGCAGCGGCCGCCCGAGCGGTGATCGTCGGCAACCAGCCAATGTGATGCGCCGTCCGCCCAGTGAGCAGGACGCTGCCGCTTCTTGACCAGTAAGGAACTCCACCGGCACGGCCCACACCGTAGGACCGCGCTCCCATCACCCAACCCCCAGAACCCAGACCCACCCCAGAACCCTTACCACCTGATCAGCCACAGAATCGATCTTTGTCCGTTACAAAGGATCTTTCGGACAACCGGCCCCGACCCCCTCAGTCGAGACAATAGCGACAATCAGCCTAAATCGGGAAGGCCGCGACAAGCGTACTTTAAGATTCAACTGTAGGCGCTTGCTGTACGCCCGGACGTGATGCAACCCTGACTGTGTAACAAGTTGATGGCCCCGCAAGTACGTGACAAGGTGAACACGTGCTACGCGTTGAGAACTCTTCTGTCCATTGTGTCGGGGGAAAGACACCGTGACGCGCACGCGCCGTGCGAGTTTGGGCATGCTCGGATTGGGTGTCGGCTACTTTCTGTGGTATGCGCCCTACAGTGGACTGGCGAAGGCCATGTCCAGTGGCCTGTTGTCCACCGGTCCCGTCGGCGGCCTGGTTCTGCTGCCAGCCGCGGCATTGGGCACGTTGTTCTCCATGCCGGTGGCTCTGACTATCCTTCGATGGTGGGGGCATGCCCGCCGCCGCACGCTCCTCGGGCTGAGGATTCCCTTTCCCGGACGGGAAACCGCGACATCGGCGTTCTGGACGTCGTTCATCGTCGGCACCACCACGCTGAACTTCACCTTTCCCGGTGTCTCGATCCTGCTCATGCTGGTGCTCATGCGGATCGGGACGCTGGTTGTCTCCCCCACCCTGGACGTCGTGCGCCGCAGGAAGATCCACGGGCATTCCTGGGTCGCCGTGGTCCTGAGCGCACTGTCGGCCGTGGTCGCCCTTGCCGATGTCGGCAACTACCAACTCACCGCGGGCGCGGTGGCCAGCCTGCTCGGCTACGTGATGGGCTACGCCAACCGGTTCCTCATCATGAGCCGGCACGCCAAGCATGGCGACCCGCTCACCGATCGGCGCTACCTGGTCGAGGAGCACATGACCACGCCAGTGATGTTGGTCGCGATCCTCGCGGTCCCCGCTGTGCTGGGCCAGGGAGTGGCGATGCGGGCGTTACGCACCGGCTTCACCACGTTCCTCACCACCCCGGCGGCGGTGCCCGCCTTCGTCATCGGCGTGCTCTACGAGGGGCTGTTCCTGTTCACCACCCTGATTTTCCTTGACCGGCGCGAATATTCGTTCTGCGTGCCGGTCCATGTCTGCTCAAGCCTGCTCGCCGGGGTCGCGGCCGCCCTCGCGCTGACCGCGATCTTCGGCGTCGCGCCGCCGAGCACGGCCCAGTTCGTCGCGGCGGTGTGCGTAGTGTTGGCCGCGTTCGCGCTGAGCTATCCCACGATTCGGGCGGCTCGCCTCACCGGCCGGCGGGCCACCCGAAAGCTGCTGGTTTTCGTGTGTGGACAGAACAACGTCCGCTCGCCGATGGCAGCTGCCATCGCACGCTTCGAGTTGGCGCGGGCCAACGCCGGCCCCGAATGGGACGTGACGTGCGCCGGCGTCACGGTTGGGCGGCCAGGGACCCCCATGCCCGCGGCGGCCATGACAGCGCTGCGACAATTGGGAATTCCCGCGCCGCCGCACTTCTCGCGCGAGTTCACGCGGCAGGTGTGTGCCGACAGCACGGTCATTTATTGTATGACCCGACGCCAGCGCGAGATTGTCGCCGAACTGGCGCCAAGCGCCACCGATCGGGTGCTTTGCCTCGATCCCAACGCTGACGTGCCTGAGCCGGGCGATGACAGCGTCGACTCCTACCGCGACAGCGCCGGCCGGATCCATGCGCTGGTGCGCCATCGGCTGCGGGAACTCCTCGTCGACTGTCGCCCTGCCACCTCGGGTGGTGCGTGATCGTGCCATCGCACGCGGTGGGGTGCTCTGGCGGACGGTGCGGACGGTGTCGAGGCGAGCGTGGTCAAGCCAGTTGCTGGGCGTACCGGCGACGGTGAGTCGATCTGCGAGGCCTGCCGCCGCCAGCGCGGAAGATGCGGCAAGACCCCCTCGATCGCCGTGCGGGTCCGCGACGACGAGCCGGACATCCGCGTCAACTGTCCCAAGGGGGTCGCCCGCCGCTTGCCTAGCCGGCCAGGCTCTTGCGTCCGCTGTGGAAGGCATGCGAGGCTGCGCCCTACACGGGACAGTGCTCTCACTCACCAGCGGGGACATCCATCAGGAGCCTGGACCGCGCCGCCGCCGGCAGTGGCTTGGGAGGCCGTGCCCTGGTGAGCGACCACGACACGATGCCAAGATGCGCAGGGAGATCGCTTTACAGCGGTGATATTACCCGTTAACGGTCGGGGTCATATGGCTAGTCATGAGCCGCAAGTCCAGTTCGCTAGTGCCCAGGGGCGCTGGGTGCTGGCAGCGACGGTGCTCGGCTCGGGTATGGCCCGGCTTGACGCCACCGTGGTCAACGTGGCATTGCCGGCGATCGGGCGAGCGTTTCAGGCAGGGGTCGATGCGCTGCAGCTGGTGGTGACCGCCTATTTGGTGACCCTGGCCGCGTTAGTCCTGCTGTCGGGAGCGCTGGGGGATCGTCTTGGGCGGCGCCGGGTGTTCGTGGTGGGGGTGGTCTGGTTCACAGTGGCCTCGCTGCTGTGTGTGCTAGCGCCCACCGTGGAGGTGCTCATCGGCGCGCGGCTGCTCCAAGGTATTGGGGGCGCGTTGCTGACCCCGGGCAGCCTGGCCATCATCGAGTCGGTCTTCGCCCCTGAGGATCGGGGCCGGGCGATCGGGGTTTGGGCTGCGTTCGGTGGGGTGGCTGCGGCCGTGGGCCCGCTGGTCGGCGGCTATCTGGTGCAGTCTGCGTCCTGGCGCGCCATCTTCGTGTTGAACCTGCCGCTGGGGGCGGCGGTGGCGTGGGTGGCCGTGCGGCATGTGCCGGAGAGCCGCGACCGTGATGTGGTGGGCGGGCTCGACTACCTCGGCGCGACCCTCGTCACCGCGGGGCTGGCCGGGGCAACCTACGCGATGGTCATGGGCACCCACGGCGGGCTGGGCTCCCCGCTGGTCCTCGCGGTCGCGATGGTGGGTGTGCTCGGTCTGGTCGGGTTCCCGGTCTGGGAACGCCGTGTGGCACATCCGATGCTGCCCCTAGAGACCTTTTCCTCGCGGCAGTTCACTTCCGCGAATCTGGTCACCTTCATGGTGTACGCCGCCCGCGGCGGGGTGTTTTTCCTGTTGGTTGTCGTGCTGCAGACCTCGTTGGGCTACTCGCCAGTGGCGGCTGGCACGGCTTCCCTACCGATCATCGTGATCATGCTCGCGCTCTCGTCGCGTTCGGGGGCATTGGCTAGCCGCATCGGCCCCCGGATCCCGCTAACTGTCGGGCCGCTGCTGATCGCCGGTGGCATGCTCCTGATGACGCGCATCGCCCCCGGGCAGGGATACGTGGATACCGTGCTCCCGGCTGTGACCCTGTTCGGGCTCGGGCTGGCAGCCACGGTCGCGCCAGTCACCGCTACGACGTTGGCAGCGGCCGGTCCGCGCCATGCCGGAACCGCCTCGGGTGTCAACAATGCGGTAGCTCGGGCCGCGGGGCTGCTCGCTGTTGCGCTCCTGCCCCCCCTCGCGGGGCTGACCGGCGACGCCTTCCAGAATCCGGCGGCTATGGCCGCTGGCTTTCACACCGCCATGCTCGTCACGACCGGGCTGGCCGTGGCCGGCGCGGCGTTGGCCTGGACGACCATCTCCGATGACGTGCTGCGCACCGAACCCGCCGCGCCACCCGGCCACCACTTCCACTGTGCGGTGGCCGGACCGCCGGCACGGCCCTGCTCACCCGCAGCCGGCTCAGGACTGTTGCGTCGGGGGAAGACGTCGTCCGGCATGCTCGGGGCGTGCACCGTATCTGCCGTGTTCGTCCGGTCCTTCCGCCGCGATCGGCGTTCACCGGCTTCCGGTTCCCGCGGGAGGTGATCGTGCTGGCAGTGGGTTGGTATCTGCGCTACGGACTCTCGTCCCGCGATGTCGAAAAGCTCTTGGCCGAACGCGGCGTGCAGGTCGATCACGTGACCGTCCACCGGTGGGTCCGACGGTTCACCCCGATCCTGGCCGAGGCAGCTCGCTGCGCCCGGCACGCGATTGGGTCCCGAGGGCAGGTCGAGGGGACCTACGTCAAGATCACCGGCTGTTGGCGATAGGTCTATCGGGCCGCAGACGAGTACGCCAGGTGATCGACGTGTACGTCTCCCCTCGGCGGGACACTGCCGTCAGGAGAGCCACTGTTGCGTTGTGCGAAGCCAGGGTCGGCGAGGTACTCGGTCCCGGTTGGTCAGACCAGCAGGGCCAGCTCGTCGAAGGCAGTCAGGACCCGGAGGTTTGCTACTTCCTCGGTCCCGAGTTCGTAGTGTCCGCGGCGGATGTTCTGCACGAATGCGTGCCCGGCGCTGATCACGCGTGCGCAGCGGAGCTGTTTCAGGCCGCGCATCGGCCGCAGTCGGGACTTCAGGCGGCCGTGATCGGTTTCGATGGGTTATTCGCGTACTTCTGCATGCCATGGCATGTGGCAGGTAGCAGCTCATCCAGTGCCCGTGGGTAAGCCTGGCCCGGTCGGTGGTCACCTCGGTAGGAGATGTGCCGTGCCGCAGTGCGCGGGAGAAGAACCGGCGGGTAGCCGGCAGATCCCGCTTCTGCGACACCAGCACGTCGATGACCTGCCCGAACTGGTCGATCGCCCGGTAGAGGTAGACCCACCGCCCAGCGACCTTGGCGGAGGTTTCATCGACGAACCACCGATCACCCGGGCAGTGTCGGCAGGGCCTGGCTGCATCGATCAACAACGGTGTGAAGCGTTGTACCCACCAGAACACGGTGTGAGTCAAGCCTCGTTCATACACCATGCGATGACCCGTATAGACGTGACTCGGACAGCGATTCTGAACGTGTCATCCGGGTCCCGGACGGCGGTCCGGGGATGAGGCGGCGATTAGCGCACCTGGGCGGTGCGCCGTGTTTGTTCGGGTCAGGGTGGAGTGGGTTCCTGGGCAGGGGGTCAGGAAGTAGGGGCCGTGTTCTCCGGTGGTGACGATCGTGGTGGCCACGGTAGCGAGGTGAGACAAGTGTCCTTCCACGCGTGTACATGCAGTGACCCATCGAAGAGTCCAGCGACGACCCCCCCGTCCAACCTTCGGGTCCTTGATCGGTTGGAACGCTGCCGCGAACCCTGTTCTAGAACAAGCTCTTGTTGACTAAATTGCCGTAGGGTTCTAACGTTAGCTTGTTCTGATGTTAGAAGGAGGCCTGGTGGGAACCTGGGGTTGGTGAGCACCTCTGCGGGAGCTCCGGTCTCGGCTTCCCGGGTTCCAGGCACCGGGACGATTCACGGTCCAGCAACAGGGAAGAAGAACTGGCATGAAGATCCCAAAACCGACGAACTCGGTGGGTACGGCACGGTTACTGCGATCCGGTGGCGAGCAAGGGGGCTTATGCTCGCAATGCTGATCACCGTGCTCGGGCTCGGCGTGGGTTACGGCACTGCCGCGGGCAGCAGCCCCGTCCAGGACAGCCGTCCAGTCACCGCTGTGGGGCAAGCTAACACAGTAGTGATCAGAAACTTTGCGTACGGACCGTCCTCTCTGGTGGTCTCCCCAGGAGCGAAGGTCGCGGTGGTGAACGACGACCGTGCCCCCCATACCGTGACTGCCCGCACCGGAGCAAGAGGTCGGGGTCAGCGGGGGGGGGTAGCGCGCCCACCTAGCTGGGCATTTATCCCTCCATCTGCGCCTTCCACCCGTCCATGGTCGGCCCACTGATCGTGAAGTGAGCTCGCCGGGCTGGGTCCGGCGTAGACACCCGGTCAGGGACTGCTGGGCGGACGTGTTGGTCACCGCGTGATGAGGATGCCGCCCAGGTCGCCTGGGCTATTCGGGTATCTCCCGCTTGCGAAAGGACTTTTGTTGAAATGGTTTTCCTACGAGAGTTGGTGCGCCGTATCGAACGTTTGACTGTGCTTGACAAAGTCGCCCGGCCGGTGGCCGGTTTGGTCGCCAAGGTCGTGCGGCCTCGTCAGGTCCGTAACCTGCTGAGCGGGACATATTTGGGCCATCCGGCCCATCCGATGCTCACTGATGTGCCTATCGGCGCCTGGACCATGTCCGCGTTGTTGGACATTGTCGGTGGTTCCAACCTGGAGTCGGCCGCCGACGTACTCGTCAGTGCGGGCATCCTCGGCGCAATTCCCACTGCGGCGACCGGACTTAATGACTGGTCGGACACCATCGGCGGCGAGCGACGTGTAGGTGTGGTGCACGCCAGCGCAAATGTTACCGCGCTAAGTCTGTACCTCGCATCACTGGTGGCCCGTCTCAGCGGCCGGCGGGGTACTGGTAAGACGCTGGGACTTGCCGGGCTCGGGGCTTTGCTGGTCGGTGGGTACCTAGGTGGCCATTTGTCGTATGCCAGGGCGGTCAACGTCAATCGCACTGCCTTGGAACACCGCCCCAGGGACTGGGTGTCGGTGCTCGCAGACGCGGAGCTCGGCGACGGTGAGCATCGCGTGGTCTTCGCCGGTGAGGCCGCGGTGCTGCTCGTTCGCCAGGACAGCCAACTGTATGCGATAGGGAATACTTGTAGCCACGCCGGCGGTCCACTCAACGAAGGCGAACTCACCAACAGCTGTGTCGTGTGTCCCTGGCACGGCAGCATCTTCCGGCTCGCTAACGGCGCTATTGTACGCGGTCCTGCCTCCTCGCCCCAGCCCAGCTACCAAACCCGCATCCGCAACGGGAAGATCGAGGTCCGGTCACAAGACTGAATGGAACAACAAATCCACCAAAGTTGGCGTCGTCGCAGGTCGCAGGCTCGATAATGTCTTCAAGTGGGTAACTTATTTCATTCCAGCTACACAAGACTGAATGAAATCCCTAGCAGAGGGTCGGGTCTTGGTCGGTGTATTGGTCATCGGGTATTACGCGGGAAGTACCTCTCGCCGGGTCAGGTGGTGGTCCGGGAGCGGCGTTTAGCGGGGTGGTCGGTTCGAAGCGTACGCAGCAGTGGACGGTACTGGGGCGTAGCAGGGCGGTTAGTCCGGTGGGGGTGAGGCTGTCGAGGAGCCCGCGGAGCAGGTGCAGGTTCATTCCGCAGACCAGTTCGGGGTGTTCCTGTGCCAGGGTGTGGAAGGGGCAGTTCGCGAGGATGATGGCGTCGTCTTCGGTGCGCGGTTCGTAGCCGTGTGCTTGGAGGACGCGCAGTGCAGTGTCTCGGGTGTCGGAGTGGCCTGTGGTGGCGTGTGCCGTGGCACCAAGTTCTTTGCCCAGTTCGTGGGCGTGTTGGTCGAGGAGTGCCCGCGGTGAGTCCCCGGTGTGTTCGGCCTGTTCCAGGGCGCCGGATAGGAGCTGACCGGCCAGATCGTAGCGGCGTTGGGGCAGTGATACGGCCACGTGCTGATGTGACCGCCGGTATAGCTTGGCTGGCCGTCCGGCGCCGGGACCGGTGCGGCCGGTGCGACGCTGGAGGATGACGTCGAGTAGTCCCTCGTCGACGAGACGGTCGAGGTGAAACGCTGCGGTGGTGCGCGGCAGCTCCAGGGCTGCTGCGGCCTCGTCGCGGCTGACTGGGTCGGGCTGGCGCACGACGTAGTCGTATAGGCGGCGGCGGGTTGGCTCGTCGAGCGCGGCGATCGCGGAGATCTGCGCTTCCCGGGACTCGTCGACGGTGACCATTCTATAAACAACTCCTGTTGACGGAAGGAATCTAATGCTAACATATCATGGTATTAGAAGGAGGTGCCTGGCGGCTCCCGCCAGGTCCGCGCTAGGCGGCTCCATCGCCGCGGTCCAGAGCGCCGGACCACGACAAGAGCGCCCTTGGCGGGGTGATGAGGGCTGGGCCGAGTGAGCAGGTAGTGCTGGCTGGTGGCGCCCGGCTGCCAAGGCGTCGTAGCGGCGCCGCCACGACGGAGACTCCTCGCCGGGGCTGTGGAGACCGTGCTTGGCGTGGCGGAGACGCGACAGTGGAATCGTCGACTCGGTGTTGTTGGAGAGTAGGCGCTCGCGGAGCACCTGCGTCAGCATGCCGGGGGCTTGCCCGCCTCGTCGCTTACCTCACCTGACCAGGGCGGCGAGCCGGTTCGTGGTCGTGACGGCTCACGCTGTGATGACCGGCGACAGGAGGCGCGGCGGCGGAGGAAGCTCCTCGCCGTCTTCTAAAAACAACTCATATTGACATAGAGAGCACTGCTGGTTAGAGTTCTCTATCAGCAGCTCTTGTTGTCGTTAGAAGGGGCGTCCCATGACCACCACTGATATCTCGACGTCAGGCACCGCCTCTCCCGCTGCCCGGTCTGCCCCTGGCGTATCAGGCCTTCCTGCTGCTGGGCACGGTGTTCATCGTGGCGCTGGTCCTGTTCGGGCTGGACGAGCTCGCGCACCTGCTTGGGGACCGGCCGGGCTATCTGGCCTGTGGATCGGTGGCCTTGTGCCCGGCACCGCGCGGCGGGCGACGTACGCCCTCACACGTCCTGGGCCAGCCAAAGGGAAGCGACCGAGCAGACGGTCACAACCGGCGCTGGGCGAGCGGCGGCAGTTCGCTAGCACCCTTCAGGACGACCAGGCGCAGGCAAGCTCGGAGCCTGAGGTAGTGCGGCGACCCTTCGGCGCTCTCGACGAGGCTAGCTATCGCCTCGACTCGGTCTACGAACCGCTCAGTGTCCACCTGGAAGTCCACCTCAGGGGCACCGTCGCCGAAAATCGTCTGCGACAGGCCGTGCAGGTGGCACTGGCCCGACATCCCCGAACTCGTGCTCGGGCCACCACGGCCCGAGCACGGTGGGCTGACCATGAGTGGGAGATCACCCCTACGCCGGATGTCGACCCCCTCGACGTCGTTGTGTGCTCTGACGACGACGCCCTGCAGGCCGCCCGGGCCGAGTTGCAGAGCCTAGCAGTGCCGCTGGTGACCTCACCACCGCTGCGCATCCGCCTAGCCCGCCATCGGGAAGGGGATGTGGTGATGCTCAACCTCCACCATGCCGCTGGTGATGGCATCGCCGCGCTGCGCCTGCTTCGCTCCCTCGCCCGGGCCTACGCCGGTCGCTGCGACCCCGTGCCGCACCCGCCGTGCGACCAGGTGGAGATCCCGGTGCCGAGCAGCCGGTGGGCCCAGCTTCGGGCACTGGGGGGCGAGCTACGCCAAGCCGCCCCCCGCCCCGTGCACCTTGTCCCCAGCGGGAGCGACGACCGCTCTGGTTACCGGTTCCATCACCGTGTCCTTGACACCGCGCAGACCGCAGCTCTTGCCACCAAGACTGATGCGGGGACCACCGTGAACGACCTCCTGCTGGCTGGCCTGCATCTGGCCCTGGAGAGGTGGAACTCCGAGCACGGCGGCCGTCCCGGTCGGCTCAGCGTGCTGATGCCGGTCAACCTGCGGCCCACGTCATGCTGGTATGAGGTGTTCGGCAACTTCACCTTCATGGTGCCTGTGGTCACCCTCCCCGAAGACCGAGGTGACCCCCTCACGACGCTCACCACGATCCGCCGTCGGACTCGGCGCATCAAAGACGACCGCACTCCGGCCGCCGTTGCCAGGTTCCTCGACGTCCTCCAGCACCTGCCGCGCCCGGCCAAGCACAGCATTGCCCGTCTCGCGGTGTCCGAGCGGGTGATTCCGACGGCCATCCTGTCCAACCTCGGCCGCCTGGATGAGGATCTGGGCTTCGGACCCCAGCTCCAGGCCCGTGAGATGTGGTTCTCCCCACCGACCAGGATGCCCATGGGCCTAGCCGTCGGGGCGGTCACCGCAGGAAGCCGGCTCCATCTGGTGTTCCGCTACCGACACCCCCTCTTCGGTCCGGCTGCCATCGCCGGCTTCGCCGATCACTACCTGACCGCACTCGGTCACGTTGCCGCTGCTGCTCGCGGAGAACCCACACCGCGTGACGGCCGCACGAGCCAGCGTCCCGGGGCGCGAGGGGACGCTGCTCAGGACAGGCCCCGCTCTCCCGGCCGCTCGCAGCAGCGTCCGCTCGCGAGGGGGTCAGTGCCCCGATGAAATCCCAGGAGCATCGCGCCGTGGGCCACGCCGCTACCGCAGGCGCGTTCGTCCAGGTTGGCGGCGACTCAGCCGAGGAGAGCTTGGTCCTCGGCTATGGCGACGTGGTGGCCTTAAGCGGTGATTTCTTCACCAGCCACCACGGTGGGGAGGACACCCAGGCGCGAGTAGATAGCCTAGCATCCGACGACTTGTTCCGGCTGGCCACCATCCCCGGCAAGCGGGGAACCAAGCTCGGCACCCGGGACGAGATCATCTGCGCGCTGAAAGTGATGGCGGTGGACGGGGCCTTCGTTGACGCCCGCTTCGAACCGGGAAGACAGTTCAGCCACTTCCAGTTCACCGCGACTGCGTCGGTTACCGAGGTCGAAAGGCGGGTCCGGGACCGCTTCTTGGCCTTGGCCGCCGTCAATGGTGACCACTTCGTCGCTCCTGGCCGACCCGACACCACTCACGACCACTACTGCCCGCCGTCCAGCGGTTTCGACTCAGCGGTCATCGCCTATCGCCGCCTTCACGAGCTGGCCCTCGACGAAGCCTGCTGGCTAGGGCGTTGCCGAGGTGAGCTGTCCCGGGCGATGGCCAGGGAGGCAGCAGCCCAGCACTACCTCACCGATGCCTTCGCCTCGGGGCATCTGCGGACTCCGGTCACGGCCATCCGCCGCTTCTGGCATCACCGGTACCCACGGTTCTAGGAAAGCCTGCACCGCAAAGTCGCCACCGACACCGCCTCAGCGCTCCGAGAACTCACCCGACCGGCGAGGATTCTCCCTGATGACTTCCTGTACGCCCGCGTCCTTGCCGGGGTCAAAGCCCGCACGAGAACGTATCCGCCCATCACCCTCGGCGACCTGTTGGCCCGCGTGTTTCACGACTGGGACAACCGCCACGGCCTCACCCTCGAAGCAGGCGGCATCCTCTTCGGCGATGGCCACCTCGAGCAAGGCGTTGGCAAACAGCTCGCCATCACCGCTGCCCGCGCAGGCATCGACGACATCGAGGTCGCCTACCAGCTGGGAGTATCAGGCAGCCAGCTGCGCGGCGAAGCCCTCTACCGAGCGGTCCGCTCAGCCACCAGTGCCCCCCACGACACCTTCCGACCCGAAACCCAGATCCCGACCCCCTCAGCCGACAACCCCCCGCAGAACTGGCGGGCAACCGACGTCGAGACATTGTGGAACTCTCCCATCATCGGCACCACGGGCCCGACCGTCGGCATGGCAATCGAGGAGACCCTGCGCGTAGGGAGCGAAGTCTTCCGCCGGCTTGACTGCCTAGGACCAGGCGTGTTCGAGATGCCAAACCTCCTGAGCGTGCCCATCTTGCGACGATGGGGAGCCCGCAAAGCCTGCCAAGCCTACCACCACGGCTTCATCCACAACCTAACCCAAGACCCCAAAGCGACCACTCTCGCCATCACCGACAACGCAGAGGACACGCGCACAAGCACCACCGCAGGCGATCGGGGTGCTCATGATTTTCCGGCAGCCGTTGAATCGCTTGACCGGCCGATCAGTGACAGTGGCGCCACGACCTTCCGGGCAGACCACCAAGTTCTCCTTCCCACCGATCAAGGTACGTAGCACGGCCCGGACAGCTACCAGGATCAACGACAGCGCCTCGTCCCAGGCGCCGAAGCTCGCCGGTGGAACCCCTGTGCGGATCCGGGATGCTGGCCAGCCCAGCACTCCGGTCGGCGACCTTCCCGACCCGCAAAACCGCAGCATCTCGACGAGTCCCTATGCTAGTAGCTGTAGTGTCTTGCAATTGAGTTTACGGTGCGTTATGCTGTGAGGTATGAGTCGAGCAGCGGCGCCGCTGACGATATCCGATGGGCAGCGAGAAGTGCTGGAAGCCTTGGTCAGTTCGCGTGTCGCAGCGCAGCGCATCGCGTAGCGCAGCGCGCGCAGGCGTTGCTGTTGGCCGCGGGCGGCGTGTCGAACTCCGAAATCAGTGAGGTAGTGGGGGTGTCTCGCCCGACGGTGCTGGCCTGGCGTGGTCAGTTTGAGAAAGAGGGACTGGTGGGGTTCGGTGAGGTAGCCACAGGGCGAGGCCGCAAACCATCGATCAGTGACGAGAAGGTCACGGAGATCGTGGATCTGACACTGCACTCGATACCCGAGGGTCAGACTCATTGGTCGTGCCGGTCGATGGCCACACGAGTCGGGGTGAGCCCGGCGTCGGTGCAGCGGATCTGGTCAGCGCGAGGACTCAAACCCCACCTGGTGAAGACTTTCAAACTCTCCAACGATCGGCGGTTTGACGAGAAACTCATCGACGTCGTGGGCTTGTACCTTAACCCGCCGGAGCGGGCCGTGGTGTTGTGCGTGGACGAGAAGAGCCAGATCCAGGCTCTGGAGGGCACTCAACCGTCCCTGCCGATGACCAAGGGGCGGGCTGGCACGATGACCCATGACTACCAGCGTCACGGCACCACCACCCTGTTCGCCGCGCTGGATGTGCTGACCGGCACCGTGATCGGCCGCTGTCTGCCTCGCCACCGTAACACCGAGTTCCTGAAGTTTTTGCGCACGATCGACCGCGAAGTACCGAAGGGACTACAGATCCATATGATTCTCGACAGCTACGGCACGCACAAGCACGCCAACGTCAAGGAATGGCTGGCCAAACACCCCCGGTTCCACCTGCACTTCACTCCTACCTCCTCTTCGTGGCTCAATCTCGTGGAACGGTGGTTCCGCGACCTGACCGACAAAGCCATCCGCCGAGGCGTGTTCCATAGCGTAGCTGAGCTCATCACCGCGATAGAGGATTACCTGAAAGCCAACAACGACAACCCGAAACCATTCATCTGGACCGCCACCGCCGAGCAAATCCTGGCCAAGGTCGCTCGCGGGCGAGTCGCGCTCCAGCAAGTGTAAAATCAATAATGAGACACTACACTACTAGGTCTTGGGGTAGGTCTTGGGGGTTTGGGAGACCCCTGAGCCGGCGGCACGGCTACCCAATCTTTTGGTCACCATGGTCCACAGCTGGACGGCGTTCATCAATCGACCAGCGTCGTGCGCAATGGCCTCTCGGAAGAACGGTTCAGGCCCGCTCATCGGCAGAAGAGGGCGTTCCTTTCAGCGCTGTGCAGCATAAAACGATCTTGTAGGCACAATCCGTGCGTCAGCTCTGACTCCGGTGACCCACAGTTCGAGTCTCGCACCATCGGGCGCACCACGAACAGGCAGCTCAGGGTGGCTTGGTGACTGCAGCTTGGTGCCCTCGGCAGGATTCGAACCTGCGCCACTCGGTTTAGGAATGGTTCGTCAGTAGCAGACCGTGTATAGCCCTTGACGTGCTGTTTTGCCTGGCCCGTCGGCGGCCGAACTCGCGCTCATTTCGTAACCGCTTCGCGTTTCGCGTCGGCCTGCCGCAGGACGGGGATGGGGAGTGGGTATCCCGTCAGGGCTGCGTCAAAGTCACGTGATCATGGCTGGGTGGTGTGGAGACACGCCGTGGCTGGCGTTTTTGCGTCCGGGCTGGTAGACATCGTGGGTGGCTGGGGCGGGTGTGGCGGGTGTGGTCGTCAGACCGATCTTCGTGGATGAGGTTGGTCGTTTCAACGCTGTCTTGAGGGAGCATCACTGGCTCGGGCATCGGCTGACCGGTGAGGTGTTGCGGTATGTCGCGGTGCTTGGTGGTGAGTGGGTCGCGGTGGTCGGGTTTGGGTCCGCGGTGTTGTCGTGCCGGGCTCGGGATGAGTTCTTGGGGTGGTCGCGTGAGCAGCAGTACGCGCGGTTGCGGTATGTCGCGAATAATCAGCGGTTTTGTGTGCTGCCGGCGGGGCAGCGGCCTAATCTTGCGTCCGCGGTGCTCTCGCGGGTGCTGGCCCGCTTGAGTGCTGATTACCTGGCTGCGTATGGGCATCGGGTACTCGCGGTGGAGACGTTCACCGATCCAGCTCGGCACACCGGTGCCTGTTATGCGGCCGCGAACTTCCAGCAGGTTGGGTCCACGTTGGGGTACTCGCGTTCCGCGGGTGCTTATCACCATCACGGACATCCCAAGCGGGTGTGGATCTACCCCCTGCACCGGGACGCGCGCGCCATCTTGTCCGCCACGTTTCCGCACCCCCTGCTGACCGGTAAGGACGATCACGTGGCTGATGTGAACACCCTCGAGCTGGGCGGGGCGGGTGGGCTACTGGAGGCATTGGGTGAGCTGCGCGACCCGCGCAGCAAGCGGGGCATCCGCCACCGGATCGCGTCCACTCTGACGATGGTCGCTGCCGCGACGATCAGCGGCGCGCGCAGCTTCCGCTCAGTCGCGGACTATGTCGCTGACCTGCCCCCCGAGGCGCTGACCCGGTTAGGTGCCCGGCGCCACCCGGTGACCGGGCGCCCGGTGCCACCCAGCGAGGCCACGATCCGGCGCACCGTCAAAGACATCGATGCTGATGAGGCGGACACCATCGTCGGGACCTGGCTGCGCGCGAAACTCCAGGCTGGGCTCGTGTCCCCGAAGGCCTGGCGCGCTCTGGCACTGGATGGCAAGGCACTCAAGGGCTCCTGGGAGGAGGTGGACACCGGGGCGGGCAAGGTCCGGTTGTTCTCCGCGCTCACCCACGCTGAGGGAGTCGTGGTCGGCCAGCGGAAAATCCCCGAGAACACGGGGGAACAAGCTCAGATGATCCCCCTGCTCGACCAGGTCGCAGGCACACCACCAGGCAGTGAACACCCCTGGTGACCTCTCGGGGGTCGTGGTCACCGCCGACGCACTCCACGTCCACCGGAGCAACGTCGAACAGATCCTGGCCCGCAACGGGGAGTACGTCCTCACCGTGAAACGCAACCAACCAATCCTGCACAACACCATCAAAGCCCTCTTCGCGGACCCGGACGGGGCTTTTCCCCCCTGCCCACGTCACGTTTGACCGCGGCCACGGCCGCCAGGAGATCCGGTCGATCACCACCACCGCAGCGGTCGCGGACCTGGACTTCCCCGGCGTCTACCAAGCCTACGCGATCACCCGCGAGGTGTCCGACCTGCACGGCAACCCACTACGCAAACGCACCGAGACCATCTATGGCATCACCAGCCTCACCACCTACCAAGCCAACCCCGCCGACGTCCTCGCCTTCAACCGCGGCCACTGGGCGATAGAGAACCGCGCCCACCATGTCCGCGACACCACCTTCGACGAAGACCGATCCCAAGTCCGGACTGGCTCCTCCCCACAAGTCATGGCCACCATGAGAAACATCGCGATCAGCCTCCTCCGCCTCGCTGGCTGGACCAACATCAAACAAGCCACCGAGAAAATGAGCCGCCGCCTCGACCAAGTCCTCACACTCCTCGGCGCCTGACCAGACGATCAAGAAAGGAGGTGATCACCACAACACGACTTTGACGATGACCCTGGTATCCCGTCGCGTCGGCGAGCTTGCCTTGGAGCAGGTCAGGGCGGAGCGTCCAGGTGGAGCACCGCATGCGCTGAACGACCCGCCCTGGCCTGCTACATCTCCGGCGCCGACGCGACGGGATACTCAACTCCTCCGGTGACCCATTATCGTCGCGCCCAGCCCTGGGGCCATCCCCGAGCTGAGGCCCGCCGGAGGCAGATTGTTGATCTCAGATCGGTTGCACTCTCGGTGAATGCGGTTCAGCTATGCGCCAGGTGGGGTGCAGCGAACGGTGTTTTGGGCCTGACACGCCGGGCTGAGGTCCGGCGGGATGGGCACTGTGAGTGATGACATCGGACGCTATGAGTTCCTCCTGATCGGTTCGATCTGCCTCGCCAAGTTGCCTCGCAGTCGGACTGTAAATCTGTCGGCGTACGCCTACCAAAGTTCGAATCCTTGAACCGCCACGCAGCACAAACGGCCCGCGACCAGCACCAATCGGATTGTGAGCCGATCTTCGTTACGTCCGGCGCTGTCCGACCGCGTCCGGCTGTCCACGACTATCCGCGCCCTAGCACCTGGTGCCTTGGATGAAGCGTGCAGGTGGGTGGATGATTGAACTTATGGAGTCTCCCCTGGTCATCTTCGTCGCGATGCCCGGCAGCGACATGGGGCCGCACGCGGCGTGGAAGGACATCCCGGAGATCAAGGTTCACCTCTACGATCCGATTGCCAGGCAGCTGGAAGCCGAGTTGGACATGAAGGTTGACCTACATATCGAGAAAGACAAGATCAGTCAAGGGATGATCCACCGGTCGATGTTCAACGAAGCTCTGCAGGCTCCGGTCTATGTCGCTGACCTCACGGGTGCTAACGCCAACGTTTACTTGGAACTTGGAGTTCGCTGGGCCCTGCGTGACCACGTGACCGTGCTGGTGTGCCAGGACGTAGCCCACGACGTGAAGTTCAACGTCGCCGCCAACCGCGTCATCCCTTACGGTTGCGGTCCTTCTGAGCTTGAGACGGCACGTCGAGACATCGTGCGCGCCATCGTGCACGGCATGAGGAGCAACGAAGTTGACAGCCCTGTTCGCGAAAATCTTGGTGTGATCAGCGTCAGCCGGGCGGAGTTGGACATGCTTCGCGCGGAGGTTGCCAAGCTCCAAGAGGAAAGGGGCGACGAACTAGTCGCCGCTGCGGAAAGTGCCACGCACGACGAGCGCACCACGCTGCTGACGCGGGCCATACAGACTAATCCAGCGAACGCTCGTGCTCACTTCCTGTTGGGCAATTCCTTTGTGGATGGTGGGGACTACGCACAGGCGGTGAACCACCTCACGCGAGCCACGCAGCTAAATCCGCGCGACGCCAATTCGTGGCGGCAGCTGGGTGTGGCTCAGAGCCGGAGTGGCGAGTGGGAAAAAGCCATCGAGTCTCTGCGGAAAGCAATCAACCTTAACCCGTCTGACGCCGACGCCTGGTCCATCCTCGGCGGGGTTTACCGACGCATGGCACGAGATTCGTTCGAGCGTACGGGTCAGTACGATTGGGCGACACTCCATCTGGCGCGTGATGCCTACGGTCAAGCTGGGCAGATCAAGCACCGGGACACCTATCCGTTACTTAACGTCGCTCGACTCGACCTCCTGCTTTCCCAAGGTAACTCCGCTGCGCAGGCCAAGGCGCTGGAACGGTTCCGAACACTCGAGCACCTTGCCCGGTTCGCGGCCAGCACTGAGGGAGACGATGATCCGTGGAAGTGGCTCGACCTCGCTGACACCCTGGCTATCAACGGCAAAGCCGAAGAAGCCGTAGATGCTGCTCGTGGAGGCCTGGATAGATTCCAACCAGCTCACCAGAAAACTGCAGCCCAGTCTGCGCTGGCTCCTCTCCAAGACATCCTCAACGCTGGTAGCCTCCCCGAGGATGTCGCGCCGGCAGTGCGTGCCCTCGTCAACGAGTACGAGAAAACAGTAGCGTGACCCAGTAGCTGGTTAATGGTTAAGGCCGCATCGACTTCCGGCGCTCAGCGAATACCACTACTGACGAACTGCCCCACGCTGGTGTGCGTGGCGCCTCGCCGGGCAGGAATCTGGCACGAAGAGGAAGCAATGCGCTCGACACGGGCTAAGATCAAGATCAGGTGATCACGCCTCTGAATTGTGTCTTAGGTATGGCAGGTGGAGCGGCGATGGGAATCGAACCCGCATAGCCAGCTTGGAAGATCGGGCAGCGATCAAGGTCCTGAGCTGCGCTAAGCTGACCTGCGGGTACTCGGCGACAGGTGACGTGAGTGACCGCTGTTGACCGCGCATGACCCTGGGAAGGGGCACGTGGGGGGCACGCGCAACCGGGTACGGAGATCTTTCGTTCTCGGTGGCGGGAGAGGGCGGAGGCCGTGCGATTAACAGATGCGGGCGGACCCCTGAGCGGACGGAGATCTCAAGGAGCACTTCGTGTGTGAACGCGGATTGGCCGTGCGTCTGCGTGCTTGGGATTGTCGTGGTGTGCCGTTGAGCTGCGGCTACGTGCCGGTGTGGATCGCCCCGTACGGACTGGTCGCGTCGCTTCCGCTGACGGCTCGCTGATGATGATCATGGGTGAGCGCAATTTGGGGGCTGCGTCGATGCGTGGTCAGGATATTGAACGTGCGGCGGGTCGGGTTGTTGTGCTGCGCTGTTGATCACCAATCCTCAGCGCAGGTTGATCGTCTGCGGTGGAAGCGGTCGAAGGACGGGTCACGTTGAACGGTAAGAACTCGGCGTTAGTGACAGTTGTCAGCGGTTGACCAAGGTAAAAAATCGGGGCATGCTATTTTTGCGATGATTGCAGGTGGGTTGGAATGGGTGACGTACTTGGTTAGGCGTGGTTGGGTTATTTTGGCCTCCAAAGATTTGAGTGGGCTCTGACAAGTTCCATGCTGACCATGCAATCACAGCTGGGCGGTTCTACGGATCGCATCCATCCACTGGCGCGCAGTGTTCGCCTAGCTGTCCGCCACGCCAGTCCTGCTGGGCTGGGCAGGCAACATCGTCTCGATGCTTACCCACTCTGCGTCGGTCATGTCCGAGGGGGTAGCGCCGTGTAGGCCTGCTGCGGCTGGCCGAGCAACATCAGTACCGCGTCTGGTCCAGATGGGGTGCCGGGGATCCGCTTGCAGAACCGACCAGGCAGAACGTTATGGAGGCTCTGGCGAGGCCATTCACTTGATCACCACGCACATCTTTACTGGATGCCCTCCGTAACGACGACGGGCTGAGCGTCTACAGACGGTCACAAATCAGTACTCAGAGTGAAAAAGTTACCAGGGCTAGGCTATGCTGTCACCCCGACCACTTTCACCCGAACTTCGGCAGCTATCCGCTCACCGCCCAACGGTCCGAGATCCTCAACGGGGTTTCCCAACAGCTCTTAACGAAATGAGTTACCGTATGTTCAACGGTGTAGCCAACGAGTGACGCTCAAAGGGTCGTACGATGTGTGCGTGGCAGCGGGTGTAGGAGCTTGACTGGTGATGGAAGAGGACGAGTTCCTTCAGTGGAACCGAGACGGAGCGCTCCTCGGCGGATTTGTTGGTGATGTGGTGGCCGGGGTCGCGGCCATAGCCAGGATTCTGGGATTCTGCATGGCACCCTGGTGCTCGCTACGGCGGCCGCCCAACGGTGGCCGCAGCTGCGGTATGGGCGCTACCGCTGTGGCGGCGTGCGGGGTCGATGCGGTGACGGATAAGGGTCGGCATAGGAAGGGAAGAAAACGACACATGGATTCTCAGGAAAACGCTTACGCAGCACTCCGCTGTTGGGCGAACCATCGGCACGTACTGCAGTGCGCGCATCCAGTGGAGCGCTCATTTAATTTTAATTGAGACCAAGAGCCAGGAACTTTAGATTGGAGCTAGCCAGGGCACTGTATCTGCACGTCGAGCGCTGTCGAATTCGATTATCAATAGCAGGGCGAATCGGCTATGATAGTTCGCTGATTGAAAAGGAAGGTGGGATGTGTTTATCTTTTCATCTAGCCTTGCTGTTACCGAGGAAGCCCTTAATGGAACGGATTGGATCACTTTAGGTGTCGGACTCGTTGGTGCGCTCGCCACTGTGGTCGCGGTAGTCATAGCGGACCGTCTTCAGAGAGTCGGGCGAGATGGAAGAAAATTTGGTAAAATCGAGGGAAATGCTCTTGAATTTCAAAATATAAGCGAGAAGAATTCATTCTGTGCGCTGGACGTATTAAAGGTCCTGGACCTCCGTGGCAGTCCCAGTCTCAGGGCGGGCGTCGAGGGAATGGTCGTCCTCAGCGATTCTCATCTCATAATACGGGAAGGAGACGCGGGTAACGGCTTAGTCTTCTGTTATGCTACGAGCGGCAGTATCGTAGGGGCTAGTGAAGGGTACCCATACGAGTGGGGTGAGATCAAACCTCATTCGCCCTTAAAGCAAAATATCTCAGCCAAGTGTTTCGCCTTAGGAGTGAATTTAGACAACCTGTCCCCAGGGCGGGTAGCGCGGATCACCAATCAAGTTGTTTACCGCGGTGCTTTCGACAACGCTGCGACCGAAAGCTTTGAGACACATATCGACAGGAATACGCTGTCTCTTACGTTCCTTCTCCTTTTCTCCCCTTGTTATCCTTGCCTAAGTGTTCAAGGTGAGATTGATGTTGGCCGAGACCAATGGGGGCGAGTCGAAAAGAATAGGCCGGCGATATTAAATGGGGGCACCGTGCTCTATTGGCGGGTATTTCCTGATGAACATAATGACAGTCTTCGACACCTGTCGAAATATCGACTCCAGTGGACGTGGCATCCGTCAGGCCACTCGGAACCCGTCGAGACGGCCTCCGTCGAAAGCGCTGATTCGTAGGTCAAAGAATGAGCAGTAAAATTCCGCTAAGCGTAGATGACGAGCTGCGGATCACTCATATATCGTCGTGGCGGCCTGCGCGTAAATTTCCGGAAACCTATCCAGGAAGATCCCCAACTAGTTCGTACCTGCTATGTAATGATCAAGTGTATCCAATCCTGCCCGGTGACGGGCCCTTGGATTACAGGGTTCTCACTGCTGTGGGGTGGGAGTCGGCAGATGGGTTCCTGCGGCAGAGGAACGTCTCGCCGCTGTCTCACCGGATTCCGGTACTAGCCTATGGCGCTAATCGAAATCCAGCTACCTTGCATATCAAGCTACGTGATTACGAACATCGGACTAGTCAGAACAGCTGTATACCCGTACTCAAGGGTAGCCTTGATGGCGCGGACATTGTCGGGTGTGGCCTGCATGGCCAAGGCTATCTATATGGCGAGTTGTTGATGGATAGAGAGTACACAGCATCAACATCGCTCGACGTCGGTGTACTCTTGCTCGACGCCGAGCAGTTACGCGTCATGAACGACAGCGAAGGAATTCGTTCTGGGTTATACGTACTAGCTGCCATACCTGGCACTTTGGTGGAGGGGAGCGACAACAAGATCTCGCCACTCGCATACGTCGCGAACCAGCGAGTCTGGGTGTCACCTGTTTTCAACTCGCCCATCGCTTATTCTTCCGTTCCCGCTGTGGGGCGTTTGTTGCCAGGGATGAGTGCTACGGAAATGCTAGGGCATGCTGTTGATGTATTGGATTTGAGGCATGAGATCGTCGCGGCGACCGCACTAGAAGATCTTCCTTCGTTAGCGGGCGAGTTGGTCAAATATCTTAATGGACAGTGGTGGTATGGATTCCACACTGGAAATAAGCCGATCGACGGATATCAGCGCGTGATGACACTTTTTTCAGAGCGCATGGCAGATAGCGCGATTCCGGTAAGGACTATAGATCGACTTAGGCGCAACAGTGTCTGCTTTGCGTCAGAACAAGCCTATGCTCCTGGTCCGCAGTTCACCTGGACTCGGCAGTCAGCAGGCTGAATGCGTCAGTGTCACAGTTTTGGCCCACCTGATCGGACTGACAGTCGTATATAACTGATCAGCAATGGACACGCAGTAGACCGAACTATCCGCCTCGGCGCTGGTCGGATCGGCTCCCGGAGCGAGGTCCGGAGGCGCTGTGTTTGATCTAGAGCTTGGAACAACATGACGCAGGCAGGACAGGGCACTTGAGCAGCGGTTTCGGCTCGCCGTGACTGGCCGTGAGAGACCATAGGTACCTCCTATGCGGGGTACGTGGAGGACACAGCCTGGGCGGGCTTCACTGCCCTCTCGTTACTCGCCGACGGGGTCATAGCTGCGACCGACTCTCCACCGAGTTGCTTACCCACAGCGCCAAACTCGATGTCGGCATGCAGCTGGCTGGCAGCGTTCAGCATTCCAAAACCGCTGATTCTCGGACTGTTGTTGTGGTTGTTCGCGGATAGTGCCGGTTACCTGCATGTTTCGCGACTGCGAACGCTCGTCGTTGGTGGTCGTATCTGGCTGTCTGGATACATTTAGTGACCGAAAAGTGTCCAAACGATCATCAGCTGAACGTGACCACTGATCTCGCACGCTGGGAGCCGTGTGGCATCCCGTCGACCTGGCGTAGCCCGACCACACGCCAGCCCGGGGGCAGCCCTCGACGGAACCGGTGCGTACGTCGTCCAGCTCTGTCCCCGGGCTGGCGTGTGGTAGCCCTGGAGGGAGGTCGATGGGATGCCACACCCTGCCTACCCTGACTCAGCCGCAGCAGCGCTGGTGGCCAGCCATCCCGGAGACCTGCCCGCCCGGCGAGGGCACGCCTTTGGTCTTGCAGCCGCTGGGCACTCGCGAAAGACCTATGTAGGATACGGTGTCGTGCGGAAGACACACGCCCTGGTGCAGGTGGCGATCGCACTCCTTGACGATCCAACCAGCCGGCACTGGGGGTACGAGCTATCCAAGCGCTCCGGTGTCCGCTCCGGTGTGCTTTACCCCATGCTGACCCGGATGCTCGACGAGAGCTGGCTCACCGACGGCTGGGAAGACCCGACAACGATCCGGGACAAGCGCCCACCCCGCAGGTACTACGAGCTGACCAGCAGGGGCCGGGTGGAGCTCGGCGCGGTCCTCCAGCAGGCCCTGTGTGATGCTCGGTTTGCTGACCTGCGCTGGCGGTTGGCGTGATGAGAGAGCTGCTGGAGATCGCCACCTCCTTGCCGAGCTTGCTCCTGGTCCTCCTCGTGTTCGGCTTCGCCCCGGGAGTCTGCCTGCGTCTGATCGTCCTGGCCTACCCTCGCACCGACCCTCGACGGGAAGAACTAATCGCTGAGCTGTACCGCGTGCCACGGATCCAGCGCCCTCTGTGGGTCGCAGAGCAGCTGGAAGTCGCACTGTTCGAGGGTCTCGCGCACCGAGTGTCGGCGGTTATCCGCTCGCGCGCTGACCGTGCATCCACTGCCGAGCTTCTTTCGCGGGCTCGCGAGCGGGATCTTGCCGCCTGGGACGAGATCATGCACCGATACGGCGAACTCGTGACTTCGACAGTTCGGTCGTTTCGGCTACAAGAGGCCGACGCTCTCGATGCCATGCAAATGACCTGGCTCCGCTTGGCCGAGCACGTCGACCGGATTCAATACCCCGAGCTACTCGGTGGTTGGCTAACAACCACCGCGCGTCTCGCATGCCTGCGCATTCTGCGCCAGGGAGACGGGGATAAGCGGGAGAGGCAGAGCTGAGTTTGATCGAAGAGGACTGTCCGCTGAGACGCTGGCTGTGTGACCGGGACGCGACCGAGCACGGCCCGCCAGGGCCGCGCGCAGTGTCGTGGTCCGGTCACACAGCCAAGGTTACGAGCGGGCTACGTGCGCGCGCCGCCGTGGGCGGCGCCTTGATCCAATAGAGGCAAATTCGGCAGCGCATGAATGCCCTGGGTGCCCTGTGGTGAATGCCCTGTGGTGTCGGGTCCCGGCTGATGCTTGACGTTGCGGTCCCACTTGGTGCTTGACGTCAGGGCTTGATCGGCTTTCCCAGCAACGTGCCCGTCCTTGCTCGTTGTTCTCGGCTCCAGCAAGAAGAAGCCGGCGGCCGCGCGCCGGCCCGACGATGAGCCGCCAGAGCTTGGAACGTCCGGCCCTTATGCTCGGGGACATGACGGTCCAGCGGATGGAACACGTCGGCGTTGTTGTCGACGACCTTGCGGCTGCTACCGCGTTCTTCGTCGAACTTGGTCTGGAGCTGGAGGGCGAGGCGTCAGTTGAGGGCCGGTGGGTGGACCGCCTCGTCGGGCTCGACGGTGTTCGAGCTGATGTCGCAGTCGTGCGGACGCCGGATGGTCACGGCCGGCTTGAGCTGACGAAGTTCCACACGCCGAGGGCCGTCGGCGCTGAGCCGAACGCACCGGCGAACACGCCGGGCATCCGCCACATCTTGTTCGCTGTCGAAGACATTGAGGACGTCCTTGCGCGCCTGCGTGCCCATGGCGCCGAACTCGTTGGCGAGCTGGAGCAGTACGAGGACAGCTACCGGCTCTGCTACGTCCGCGGCCCCGAGGGCATCATCGTTGAGCTGGCTGAGCAGCTCAGCTGAAGCGTTCGAAGCAGGTCACCACGCGCCGACGACAACCCCGCACGTCGGCGACCTCGACGACAGCACCACCGTTGATAGACCCAACCCGCTGAGCTATGGCCAGGCCGGCGGCTGCGCGGAGCCCGCCCGGCCGGACCACCACCGAGGCCCTCGGTCGAGCCGATCACGGTCCAGCGGCGGGTGTCGAACAGCGGGGTCATCACCGTCACCGGCCAGCGGATCGCCATCGGCCGTGCGCACGCCCGCCAAGTCGTGACCGTGCACGTCGCCGAACACACCCTCACCGTTGACTACGGCGACGGCGGCCGGCGGACCGTTCGCCGTACCACCACCCAGCCGCTCCGCAGCTGGAAAGCCCAACGCCCCCGCGAACGGGCATGACCGAGAGCCCGGCCCTGGCCGATCACCCCCCGCCACGGGACGACGCGCTCACATACCCAAGTTTCCTAGCCCAGACGTCAAGCATCACCCGCGACAGAAACGTCAAACATCAGCTGGGACCAGACCACGAAGTAACACAAAGTAACAGCCGTGTGACGCTGTGTGGCAGGTGCGGTCCGGTATCGTCTGTTCGGCAAGTGTGGATCTTCGATCGACCGGCCGCGACGGTAACGGTCTCTCGCTTGTAAATCCTGGGCAGACCGTATGCCGCAGTGTGCACTTGGAGGCCCACTTCGAAAGATCGTCGGATGTGATTTGGGCATGTCTACCATCGTGTCAGGGTTGTTGCTACATGGTGCAGCTCTGGCTGATTAAGGTCGGGTGACCCGGTGCGGGCTCGGACCGTCGGTGCGCGGCGCTCGTCGCGGGGCCGGCCGTCCGGCCTAGGCCGGCTCAGTCATCTACCCGAAGCGTTACGTTAGGCTTGATGGATCTACGTTCGGCGCGCGATAATGTCCGAGATGCTAGCAGAAATCGCTCCCTACCGACGGCTTCTCTGGCATCGCGTAGCCGCTTGTGCGAGGACAGTATGCCCAACTTTTACAACCTTGCGGTACTGGTCGAAGTATACGACGCCATAGACAGCGCCGCTTCCCCATTCTTTAATGATTTCCAAGCGACCGTCGATCGGGTCAGCGGAGGCGGAAGTGAGCTATAAGTATGACGTCTTTCTAAGCTATCGACGAGCGAACGCTTGGCCGAAGTTCGTTGATCGGATTTTCCTGCCAATGTTCCGCCATTGGCTGAGTGCCGAACTAGGACGCAATCCAGAGATTTTTTTCGACGCGGATTGCATTGAGACCGGTAGTCAATGGCCAAATGAACTCGCAACGGGCGTCGCCTCGTCTAAGCTCATGGTTTGCCTTTGGTCGAGGGAGTACTTTTCAAGCGATTGGTGCAAGGCCGAGTTAGGTCACATGATGACTCGACGGGCTACCTACGACTCGGTTAACCCACCCCCTTTAGTTCTCGCGGCCATCATCCATGACGGGGAGTGGTTCCCGGTCGAGCTAAGAAACATTCAACAATTTCCGATTCAAACGTACTCGAACCCATGGATGCGTGAGGACAGTCAACGCGCAGAAGAGCTTTCCGAGAAGATCATGAAGCTTGCTATCCACGTCAAACGAGCCCTAAATCATGTTCCAGATTACGATGCATCATGGCAGCAGCTCACTACGGACGAATTCACAAAACTATTTCACTGCAAAATCGCGCAGACGGCGCCACCCAGCTTAGGGGCTTACTGAAATGATCATCACTTTCTATTCCTTTAAGGGTGGCGTGGGTCGCACCTCAGTTTTGGCGAATACGGCCGTAGTGCTCGCGCAAAAGGGCTACAAAGTTCTCGCCGTGGATTTCGATCTAGAGGCTCCGGGGTTAGTTCAATACTTTTCCGACTTTGAGTCCACGCTACAAAATCGTCCGGGACTCCTGGACTTGCTGCTTGACGAATCGTACGATAGCGAGTGGCGTAAATACACCACTGAGGTGGCGATTGGCGGCAGCAGGGTGCGTATTATGCCCAGTGGCAAGCGAGATGCAAAGTATCCAAGCCGGGTGCTTGATTTCAACTGGACCGATTTTTTCCAAAGGCGCAATGGGGCCGAACGGATAGAAATGCTTCGCAACGAGTGGGCTAACGAGTTCGACTATGTCTTGGTTGATAGCCGCACAGGCATCACCGATACCGGTGGAATTTGCACGATTGCACTTCCCGATCTTATCGTCGCAGTGTTCACGGCGAATAGTCAGAGCGTAGACGGGATTATCGACGTACTCCATCGAGCCCAAAAGGGGCGTCAGGCTCTAGGTTTCGACCGTCCTCCAGCAATTGTGCTGCCGCTTCCGTCGAGACTGGACGCGCGTACCGAGTTCGAGATTTCTCAGGAATGGCTCGATCTCTTCGCGGACCGATTTCATGAATTTTATTCGGACTGGCTCCCCAGGGAAATACAGCCTAGGCGGGTTATCGAGAGAACTAAGCTTCCATATGTTGCCTATTTTAGCTACGGCGAGAAGCTTCCAGTTCTGTCTCAGGACTCGTCCGATCCGGAATCACTCGGCTACGCTATGCGAACAGTTGCTAGTTTAATCGAAACTGAGCTAGGCAACGTGACTAAGATTGTTGACGACGGTAAGACACCAGGGCGTTCGCTTAATCGTAACTTCTTCATAAGCTATGCAGCTCACGACCAGAATTGGGCGGAATGGATCGCATTTCAGCTGGAAGGAGCTGGATACACTACCATCACTCAGTCTGATTTTCGTTCGGGTTCGGAATTTGTAGCTGAGATGAAAGTTGCTGCAGCCACGACAGAACGGACGATAGTGGTGTTGTCGCCAGCCTATCTTGGATCGCGCGTTGGGCAGGCGGAGTGGCAGGCGGCGTTTGCTAAGGATCCATCAGGCGAACGGGGGCTTCTAATTCCAGTCCGGGTTGCGCCTACGCAAACGACAGATTTGTTGCAATCACGTGTTTATGTTGATTTGGTGGGAACCGACGAGGAGACTGCACGCGGACGCTTACTCGCAGCAGTCAGACTCGCAGCAGTCGGACGAACACGTTCAACCTCAGTGCACTTTCCTGCATCTACGAGGCCGTTCCCGCGACCCAGGCGGATTTTCCTGTCCTACACGTCGGAGCTGCGGCGGCTGCCCGAGGATCGGTCATTTGTGGCTGCGGCGGAGCAGGCGGTGACCCGGGCCGGAGACGTGATCGTGGACATGGCCCTTTTCGGCGCCCGGGACCAGGCGCCTGCGCAGGTGTGCCAGCAGGCGGTGGCTGAGGCGGATGTGTATGTGGCGATCGTGGGGTTTCGCTACGGCTCACCGGTGCGGGATCAGCCGGAGCTGTCCTACACCGAGCTGGAGTTTCAGGCCGCCAGCCAGGGGAGCAAGCCCCGATTGGTGTTCCTGCTGGATGAGGACGTGCAGGGGCCGAGGGAGCTGTTCGTCGATCAGGAGTACGGGAAGCGGCAGGAGGCGTTCCGGGCCCGGCTTTTTCGCAGCGGGCTTAGCGTGACCACTATAAGCAATCCAGCTGATCTGGAAGTTAAACTTCTGCAGGCGCTTGCCGCACTTCCGGCGTAGCTGCTCTTGCAGTAGCACTTCTGCGCAACAGGCAGCAACGCGCAGACCAGACAGCCATGGTAGTCCCACCTGACGCCTGACGTTGGGGGACTGTGCTGCAATGGATAAACTGTCGTCAGGCTGGCTAGATGAGTTGGTCCTGCTACTTGTCGTTGATGGTGGTGTAGAAGGATGTGATGACGTCGTTGAGGGCTTTGAGGGCGGGGTCTTTGCCGTATTGGGTGCGGGCTTGGTGGTATAGCTCGTCGGTGACCATGGTGAGGCTGTTGATGGATTTGCGGTCGGTGGTGAATGCTTGGCGTGCCCAGTCGGTGGCGGCATCGATGTCTCCGGTGCGGAGGGAGATGATGGCGAGGGTGAGTCGGGCTTCGGTGGCGCGCATGGGGCTTTTGTCGGTGCCGTCGGGGCGTTGGGAGAGGCGGAGTACTTCGTGGGCGTTGTCGGCGGCGTGGGTGTTGTCGCCGAGGATGCGGTAGCAGTCCATGGCGTAGAAGTCCCACTTGGCGGGGTCGATGACGAAGTGGTTTTCGGGGTGGGTGGGGTGGTCGTGGTTGCCGAGGAGTCGGGCGCCGTGGTCAAGGGCGCGTCGGACGTCGCTGGGGTTGCTCATGCGGGCGTGGGCTTTGGCGGCTTGGGCGGCGAGTTGGACGGCGACGGAGGCGTGGGGAGCCGCTTTGATGCCGGCGTTCACGTAGTCGGGGATGGAGCGGAGTCGGCCTTGGGTGAGGGCGAACCAGGCGCTCATTTCGTATGACCAGGCCACGATGTCGCCGTGGCCGGCTTCGCGTCCGAGTTGGAAGGCGGCGGTGCGGGCGGTTTCGGCGTGCCGGGCTAGGCCGAGGTCATAGTTGAGGCAGCCGATCAGCAGTGAGAGCCATCCGGCGATGACGAGTAGTTCTCGATGCTCGCTGAGCCGGGTGCGGCCCTCAAGCAGGCGTTGGACGTATTCGAGCTGGTGGTGTGCATCCGCGCGAAGTTCTTCGGGGCGGCGGGAGACGTATTCGCAGCACAGTTGCTCGGTAATGATGGTGAGTTGGTCGATGGTGTCTCGTCCGACATCGGTGCGGTGGATTTTCCGCACGAGGTCGCTGAAGATCAGCGGATCATCTCCGGGACGGGCCAGTTCAGAGCTGGGTGCGGTGGCCTTGTCGTAGGCGACGATGAGTTTGCCGCCTGCGCCCAGTGCCCGATCAAGCCGCTCGACGGTCGCGGGGTCCGGCATGAACAGGCCCTGCTCGGTGCGGCTGATCTGGCTTTGACTCCAGTTGGCCTGTTTGGCCAGCTCACCCTGTGTGACACCGGCCTCGGTGCGCAGCTGGCGCAGGGTGTCCCCGAACGTCTGCACCGGCTGGATCGCCTCCTGAATATGCGCATGTCATGCGCGCATCCCGCATCTGCTGGCCTGCGGACCAGCCTAGCCCGCAAGCTGGGCGCCGTGCGGGGAGCCACCCGCGAGGCAGGTACAGGAGAGGAGATGGCGATGCCCCTGGATGTCGTGGTTCATCCGAGGTTCGGCGACACAGCGCGGGTCGCGACCGATGGGCGGGATCGGCCGGAGCTGGTGGTGGAGATCGGGACCGGCAGCGCGTTGTCCGTTCGGGTTGATGGCGAGGTGGGCAGCACGGAGTTGGCGGCGCGGTTCGCGCGGTCGCTGGCGGCTGCGGCGCTGCGGTTTGCCCAGCGGTGCGAGGCATCGATTCCGGGTCCAGCGGTCGCGCACCCAGTGGTGTGCGGCGAGGTGGGCACAGCCGGGGATAGGTGATCAGACCACGGGAGGGTAGGTAACCGAGATGGACAGATCACTGTACCCGGACACCGCTCGACGAGTCACTGATCAGGAGTGGCAAGCGTTCCTGGTCGTGGTTCGGGAGTTGGGGGAGAAGGTGACGGAACTCAGTCGTCGGATGGTGGCTGTGGAGCAGCGGCTGGACTCTGGTGCTCGGCCAGGGTCTGCTCGACCACAGTCATCCGATGGGTGAGGTCGTCCACGGAACGGCTGACCTGGTTGAGCAGAGCGAACAGTTCGGAGACGGTGATGGACTTCTCCGCCCTGGGTTGCCGCAGGACGTACGCGCCCTTGCCTTGGCGGGAGACGACCAGTCCTTCGGCGACGAGTTGCCGGATGGCGTCGCGGGCGGTCATGACGGCGATGCCGTACCGCGCGGTGAGTTCGGCGAGGGTGGGGAGCTGCTCACCGGGCTGGTATGTGCCGGCGACGATTGCTTGGCGTAGATCGTCGGCCACGCGCTGGTAAGCCGGTCGGGGATCGGCCTGGTCCATCTCCACGGTCCCACAGTACCGCGTGAGCTAGCAGAGTCATAAATCACCCATTTGGGGAGTGACGTAATGTCTTGATCTACAGTTAACTAGCTGACATGACAAAGTAGTGCTCCTCATCGGTGGTCTCCGGCGAGGTGCGAGACAGGAAGAGAGGTTTTGATCATGGGTGCACCCAGGAATATGCGGTTGTCGGTGAATTTCGAGGAGTGGTTTCCGCAGGGTCTGTACTTGGTGGGAGAGATCCAGCCGGTCACCGAGTACCAGTCGGCGGAGGATAAGGCGCGCAACCGTCCGGTGCGGCCTCGGATCGATGAGGTGAGCGGCCTGCCCCTGTTCCGGGGCACCTTCGCGGATCCCTCGGCGGAGAAGGACCGGGAGAAGTCGATCACGGTCGAGTTCGCCTGCGCTCATCAGCCGGTGCCCCCGGAGGCGGTTGCGGGGATGCCCTTCCGTTCGGTGGTGCTGGAGGGCATGACCGTGGCTCCGCGTGCGGAGGCCTCCGGCCAGGCCAAGTGGATCACTTGGGTGATCCGGGCTACCGGCATGACCACACCCGGCGCCACAGCCGGCAAACCGGTGTCGAGCAAGCCCACCGCGGACACGACCAGCAGAGCAGCGGCATGACCTGCCGGTCGTCGGCGCCGAGGAGGGATGGCTATGGAGACACACGGTTATGCCGGTGGTTCGAGGAGGGGTCGCCGTAAGGCGATACCCGGAACGTGTGGGTTGCACCGGGGCCCTATCGGGTTCGCCAACCTCATGGTCAACGAACGGGACGGGACGATCGTGTTCGATCCCCACGTGACCGGTGAGTGCCTGATCACCTTGAACGAACAGAGCGCCCGGATGTTGCGGGACATCCTGATCGAATGGCTCGGGTGAGCTTCGACTCGCAGCTCGTGCCACATAGGAGGGGAGGTGAGAGGCGATGGGTTGGGGCAAGCGGTGGGCTGAATCCCGCGAACGACGACGGGCACAACGAGCACGGCGACGAGCACGAGTCCGCCTGACCTTCCAGACCTGCCGTCGATGCAGACGCTCTGTGTTGCTGCCAATCAGTCGGGAGCGTCCGATTTGCGGTGGCTGCCGCAGCCAGCAATAACCACCCACCACACCACCACGATTCGGAAGGAAAATTTCACGCACCCCGGGCGGTGTGGTAATGCCGCACGCCCTCATCGCATATAAAAACGGCGTAGGCGCAGAAGCGGATCCTTGGCTACCAACCTGTTCCGCTTCTGCGCTGTCCACTACGGGAGTGAACAATGAATACCCTAAACACACGGGTGACCCGCGCTGCAAGCGGGGTCACCCGAAGGAATGCGCGCAACCGCGGGAAATGCCCACGCTGCCACCACTACGGAACCTTCGCACCCGATTCGATCGTCTGTGACCGGTGCACCAGCGCGCAATCAGCGACCCTCACCGTGTCCATCAGCTGCACCGTGGCCGGGGGTGAGCGGTGATGGACGCGCACACGATCGGAGTGCTCCTGCTGGGCGGCGCAGGCTTGGGCCTGGTGGTGTGGGTGCTGCACAAGATCGGTAAAGCCCTCATCGCCCTGTTCGAAGCCCTCGCCGCCATGGCCGTGGTGTTCCTCGCCCTGTGGTGGCTGCTCAAAGCCGTAGCGTGGCTGTTTAAGCAGGTCGTGACTTACTGGCGGACCAGCCTGACCCTGTTGGCGCTAATGGCGTGGTGGCACTGGTGGGGCTGGCCATCCCTGGCCATCACCCTCGGCATGATCACCCTGGCGCTCGGCATGTGGCGGTGGGTGGACCTGATCTCCTTCGACACCTGGGCCGGCCGATGGTTACGGGCGTGGTGGCTGCGCTGGACGATCTATTCGCCCAAGCTGCCCGACTGGCTGCACGCCTGCGGCTTGAGCGTCACCGACGGTGTCGCCCCGATAGTGACGGTCAACCTGGTGGGGCGCCAGCGGATCAGCCGTCGTCAACAGCGGCCCAAACATTCGGGTGCCGAAAGTCCTGGGCGTCAGTTCCGGTGCTTCCTGGGATGAGGTCCGGGTCCGGCTGGTGGCGGGGCAGAAGCCGGAGGACTTCGATGAGGCCGCCCGCGCCCTGGCCTGCGCCCGGGGCGTGGCCCGCTGCCAGATCCGCGAACTCACCCCCAATGTGATCTCGATCGACTTCCAACGCCGCAACCTGCTCACCAGTCCAGTGCCCTGCCCCGAGCTAACCACCCTCGACGGTGCGTCAGTGGAGCTGCGGCGGGTCTGGGCCGGGCGCACCGAATACGGCCAGGACTGGTTCGTGCCTTTGACGGGCTCGGCCAGTCACACCCTGACGGCCGGTGCCAGCGGAGCCGGGAAGAACTCGGTGATGTGGTGCCCATTGGTCTCGATTGCCCCCGCGATCCGCGACGGACTGGTCCGCCTCTCCGGAATCGACCCGAAAGGCATGGAACTGGCGTACGGGCGGGGGATCTTTCACCGCTACGCCGTCACCGGTGCCGAAACGCTGAGCGTGCTCGATGAGCTGGTAGGCGCGATGGCAACACGGAAAGCCAAGTTCGCTGGCCACGTCCGTACGGTCCCGATTAGTCAGGAGTATCCGTTGGAGCTGCTGGAGTTCGACGAGATCGGGGCACTGACCAAATACACCGACCGTAAAACCCGCGAGGCCATCACCGAACGCGTCGCCCTGCTCACCACCCAGGGCCGGGCGTTGGGGTTCACGGTGCGCGGTTATGTGCAGGAACCGACGAAGGATACCGTGCCGGTGCGGGAGTTGTTCCCCCGCCGGATCTGCCTGCGCGTCACCGCCAAATCCCATGTGGGCATGGTCCTCGGCGACCAGGCCTACGAACGCGGGGCCTGGGCGAACCGGATCAGCGAGGCCGAGGCCGGGGTCGGGTATGTGTTCGGGGAGGGCATCCGCGAACCCCTGCGCATCCGCGCCGGCTGGGTACCGGACGAGACGATCAAACAACTCGAAGCGTTCGTCACCCACGGTGGCCCCACCGTCCTGCCCTTGCCTGCTGGCACGCAGGGGGGTGTGGCGGCATGAGCACCACGGTGATCGATCTGCTGGATGCGCTGCGGACTCACCTGAGCGACTTCGAGCTGCCGCCCCTGGGCTCGGTGCACTTCAGCACCTGCACAGGGGTGCCCCAGGTGAGCCTGCAACTGGCTACCCACAACCTGCCCGAGATCGCTACAGGGTTGCTGGCCTGGGCCGACACCCTCACTGAGATCACCGCTGAGGCCTGGCGAGTGCCCCGGGGCGATTCCGTGCATCTGTCGGTGATCGGCCGGTTGCCCGAGGGCATTCAGGTCCAGGTATACGGCGGCATGCCGTTCAGCCCAAAAGGGATCGGCGCTGATCTCGCCCGCGGGGCCAAGGCCACTGTGTCGTGGGCGGTCCTGCGGGAACGCGCCACCCCCGGGGAGGTGATCGCATGAGCATCCTCACCCTGGCACCGCCCGCCGGCACGACTGGTCAGACTCGGGCTGAGCGGATGGCCCAGCCCTTGGCCGCCGATGTCCTCGCGGCGGTTGCTGATCAGTACGGGGTGTGCGTGCGGCCGTTCACGATGGAGGTCGGCGACCCGGACACCGGTGAGCTTCGGTACGTGCCGATGCCGTGTGGGTCCACCGTGGAGTCGGTGTGCGGGCCGTGCGCGCGCAAAGCCCGGGCGTTGCGGATGGCGCAGTGCCGGGAGGGCTGGCACCTCACCGAGGAACCCGCCCTCGGCGCTGAGGAGCCGAGCCGTGAGCAGCGGGCGCAGCTGACCGAGCGGGCGGATCTGGTGTCCCAGTACCGGGACGCGTTGGCCAGCGGACGGTCCGAGGACGCTGATGATCTTCGGGAGGCCCTCGGGGAGGCGGATGAGAAACTTCGGCAACTGGGTGTCCGGGGCCGGTTGCCCTCGCCGGAGCTGCCCGGCCGCCGGCCTCCGAAGCGTTCCACCAAGCGTCGGCAGGACGCGCCGAACCTGCCTACCCGGAAGGTCAGCAATATGACCATAGGCCGGGAGTACGCAGGCAGATTCCGGCCCTCGATGTTCGTCACCTTGACCTGTGACAGCTACGGGCGGGTCCACAACGACGGCACGCCGGTGGATCCGGATTCCTATGATTACCGGCGGGCGGCGCGGGATGCGGTGCACTTCGCCTCCCTGGTGGACCGGTGGTGGCAGAACCTGCGTCGGGTCGTGGGCTGGGATGTCCAGTACTTCGCCACCGTCGAACCTCAGAAACGCGCCGCGCCGCACCTGCACGCAGCGCTCCGAGGGTCAATCCCCCATGAAGTGATCCGGCAGGTCACTGCGGCCACCTACCACCAAGTCTGGTGGCCCCAGCACGACCAGCCGATCTACGGCGGGGCCGCCCTGCCCGTCTGGGACGCCAACCGCGCCACGTTCATCGATCCCGATACCCGCCAGCCGCTGAGGCGCTGGGATGAGGCGTTGGAGCAGATGCAGGAGCCGGCGCACGTGGTCAGCTTCGGGCAGCAGGTGCACTCCAAGGGCATCCTCGGCGGCACAGAACAAGCCGACCGGCATCTGGGGTACCTGACTAAATACCTGCTCAAAAGCGTGGCCGAAGTGGTCGAACCGACCACTGATGCCCAGCGCCGGCACGCTGAGCGGTTGCATGCCGAGTTGTCGGTGACGCCGTGCTCGCCGCGGTGTGCGGTGTGGCTGTGCTATGGCATCCAACCCCTGGGAGTGACCTCGCGCACGGTGGCCGGACAGTGCAAGGGCCGGGCGCACCGCCGGAGCACTCTGGGTTTGCCGGGTCGGCGGGTGTTGGTGTCGCGCAAGTGGTCGGGCAAGACGCTGGCTGACCACAAAGCCGATCGGCAAGCGTTCCTCGCGCAAGCCTTGGCGGCGATCGGGGTCGAGAAACCAGCGCAGGACGCCTCGCGGTTGACCTGGCGCAAGGTCGCGCCCGGTGACCCGCACGCGCCGCCACGGGCGCACCTGCTCATGCACGCCATCGCCGAACGCATCGCCTGGCGGGCCGAATACGACCGGGCCATGGCGGCCGCGACCGAATCACCGGTCGGTGGCGATGTTTCGGCAATCCCACAAGCAGCGTGAAGAGGGGGAGGACGCAGAGGATGAGCAGCACATCATCGGGCAAAGTTCGGGAGCTGGCCCAGCTGATGACCGTTCCGGAGATCCTGGCGGCGCTGGGCGGGTCAGTCTCACGAGACACCTTCTACAAGTGGCGCCAGACCGGGAAAGGACCCCGTTGCTTCACCCTCCCGAACGGGGAACTGCGGTGCACCGTAGCCGACTTCACTGAATGGCTCGACGGGCTCCAGGGGGCGGCAGCATGACCACCACGTTCAAGGTGCGGTTCTGGGAGATCGCGGACTGGGCGAAGACGAAAGACAAGAAGAAAAAGAAAGGCCGCCCGTACGGCGTTCGGTGGGTGACGGAGCGCAAGCCGCACTCGGAGTGGTACGCCACCAAGGCGCTTGCGCACAGCCGGCGGGCGGAGCTGATGCAAGCGGCGCGCGACGGGGAATCGTTCGATGTCGAGTCCGGCTTGCCGGTGACCGAGTTGAAACGGCGCAACTCGCTGTCCTTTGTCGAGTTCGCGCAGTCCTACCTGGACATGAAATGGCCGGACGCGGCGGCAAAGACGCGTACCAGCACGGTGGACGCGCTGGCGACGGCCGGCACCGCGTTCGTTCGCGACGCTGGCAGCAGGCCGGAGGCGACCGACCTTCGGCGGGTGCTGACGTCTGTGCTGTTGCCACCGACGACACGAGAGAACGAGTTGTCTCCGGAAGATCGAGAGGCCGTTGCCTGGATTGTTCGGAATTTGCGTCCCTTATACGACTTGACTGACGTCGTGGCGATGCGGGAGGTGTTGGACGCCTTGGCGACGAAGCTGGATGGCAAGAGTGCGGCGGCCACGGTATACCGGCGGAAGCGGGCAGTTCTATTCAACATGCTGTCGTACGCCGTCGAGCGTGAGTTGCTGCCAGATAATCCGATGACTAAAGTCAAGCGGACCGCGCCCAAGATCGTCGAAGAAGTGGACCCGCGCGTCGTGGCCAATCCCGCGCAAGTCAGGCAGTTGTTGACGGCAGTGACCTACGTTGGTCGGCGTAACCGAGACAGAGGCGCACATCTAGCTGCGTTTTTCGCAGTGTGCTACTACGCGGCGGCTCGGCCGGCCGAAGGGTTGGCGCTTCGAGAGCGGGACTGCACGCTACCGGCGCAAGGCTGGGGAGAGCTGACGCTCGGTGAGTCCCGACCAGCGGCGGGGAAGCGGTGGACGGACTCCGGGGAGGTGCACGATCGGCGGGGCCTGAAGCATCGTGGGAACAAGGATGTCCGGCTGGTGCCGATTCCGCCGGTCCTGGTGCGCATCCTGCGGGAGCATCTGGACCGCGTGGGCACCGGCCCGGATGGGCGGCTGTTTCACGCGCCGACGGGCGGTGTCGTCTCATCTTCAACTTATTTTCGGGTGTGGGACGAGGCGCGCAGGTATGCTCTGACGCCATCGCAGGTGGCGTCTCCGCTAGCTGGTCGCCCCTATGACCTGAGGCACGCAGCGGTGTCGCTGTGGCTGAACCGGGGTGTCCCAGCTCCCGAGGTTGCCCAGAGGGCCGGCCACTCGGTCGATGTGCTCCTCAAGGTCTACGCGAAGTGCATCGACGGTGACCGAGTGAAGATCAATAAAGTCGTTGAGGATGCGCTTGCTGAGTAGCACGCGGACTCTCGACGGGCGGCCCCTGGGCAACACCTCCAGGGGCCGTTCATCGTTTCGCGATGGTTTCGCAAACGGTGGCAGATGGGGCCTGACGGCAGCAGACGGTGACTGATGACAAGATCGGCAAACAGCAGCGTTTGTGCTGGTGGAGATGGTTTTAGTCTGGTGAACGGTGGTGCCCCCGGCAGGATTCGAACCTGCGACACACGGTTTAGGAAGAGCTGTGCCTCCGGACTATAGGCTTGCTACCAGCGACTATAGTTCGCCAAGCGTCGCACTACGGCCCTCCTGAGGCATGGTTCCTGTTCAGTTCGCACCACGACCCGCACCACGGAGCTCGCGCCGTACTCTGCTCCGGTTCGTGTTGCAGGTGACGATCTTGCGCGATGGCGGCATCGTTGTCGACGAGTACGGAAGACCCACGGCAGGGCAATCAAGGCCGGTGCCGTCGTTTACTCGACAGCGTGGGTAGAGGAGCTTGGTCCAGAGCTGGTGAGTTTCGCCGTGGGTTCGCCACGGGCAGCGAGGCGGATGTCATGTGGGACTGAGGGTCGCGGCGGACACCGTCGAACGGGTCACGGATCCCCCATCGCCACTCAAGATCGACTCACCGCAACCACCCAGCTCAGCGAGACCCGTGAATGGACACTGGTTTCGTCATGCCTTGATTGCATACCAAGAAGTATTGGCAAATCCGCTCCGACGCGGGTTGTGTAGGCATCGTCAGCAACAAGAACGACCAGGAAAGTCACGATGGACCAGAAGACGCAGGTATCCAGACCTAGAGTCTGGCTGATCACAGGCACATCGTCCGGCTTTGGGATGGCGATAGCCCAACAGGCTCTCGCTGCAGGCGATCTCCTGATCGCCACGGCTCGGGACTGCAAGGCGCTCGAACCGCTCATGGCATCAGCCTCAGACATGATCACCGCACTCGAGCTCGATGTTACTGACCAAGATCAAATTAAACACGTAGTCCACGATGGGCTCTTGTGGCAAGGACGGATCGATGTCCTGGTCAACAATGCCGGTCGTGGCGAGGTGAGTGCGGCCGAACACACCACCGACAAGGAGCTGCGAGATTTGTTTGATCTCCACGTTTTTGGGCCGGCGTCAATAGTTCGAGCGGTGTTGCCTCACATGCGCTCCCAACGATCGGGCACGATCGTGCAGATGTCGAGTTTCGGAGGCCAGGTCGCACCGCCGGGCTTTTCCGCCTACTGTGCCACTAAGTTCGCCATCGAAGGTTACTCGGAGGCGCTAGCGGCCGAGGTAGCTCCATTAGGAATTCGGGTTCTTATCGTCGAGCCAGGCGCGTTTCGGACGTCGTTTTCCGGACCGGCATTGCGCGAGGGGCGGTGGGTCGATGATTACGAGGACACAGTGGGCCAGACGCGCAGAATGGTAAAGAGCATCGACGGGCGACAGCCCGGCGACCCTGCCGTCGCCGCCCAACGAATTTACGACGCTGTGACCGCCGAGCGAGCGCCGCTGAGACTTGCTCTCGGTGACGATGCGGTGAGCGGTATCCGTGAACACCTGACGTCAGTAGGGGCCGAGCTAGACGAATGGGCCCACCTCTCCACCGGGACAGGCTTCTAAACCACTGCTTCTGGGATTTTATGGCTCTATTACCGCCAGCCACATCTCGCAGATCAGTCAGCCGACCAGCATCAATGCGGCTTGTCGGGTCTTGTCACCCCACCTGACACCGCGGCCATACTACACACTCACCGACCCGCATCCAGGGCAGAAGAGCCGATTTTATGAGAGCGGAAAACGCGATGACTGAAATGCGCACAGCCGCGCAACCCGACGTTGGGGCAACGAAAGGGTCACGCGATGGTCTCTACCTTGCCGTCATTGCGTTGGCGCTCGCCCTCGATGCGGGCAGCGTCGCCATCATCAATGCGGCGTTGCCGAGAATCGGTACAGACCTTGGCATGAGGGGGCCCGTACTTCAGCTCGTCGTCACTGCGTATGCTGCTCTATTCGCCGCGTTTCTCCTGTGCGGTGGGCGAGCCGCCGACCGATTTGGACGTCGGCGCCTGCTGATCATTGGACTGTCGACCACCGCAGTCGGGTCGGTCATCTGCGTCGCCGTCAGCGCAGTAACCGCCCTGCTCGTCGGACGCTCCCTGCAGGGACTGGGTGCTGCGCTCGCGGGACCCGCAGCGCTTTCGCTGATCACCGAGCTATTCCCCGACGGGCCCCGGCGTGCGAGAGCGTTGGCTGTATACACCGGCGTCGGCGCTGCCAGTTTCAGCGGCGGACTGGTCCTCGGCGGAGTAATGACAGAATCCCTCGACTGGCGGGGGGTGTTCTGGTGCACCGCCGCCGCTGCTGGCGCGGCCGCGGTGGCGGGCCGTCTCATCCTCCCGGCCGGCGGTCGTGACTTGACGACAGGTCTTGACCTGATCGGGTCGGTGGGCGCTGCCGTTGCATTGTTGCTGCTGGTCGCTGGGGCCGCGCAAATAAGTGATCCGGCGGGCCATTCGGCGTATTGGGGTCTGCTCACGTTCGGTTCGGCGATATTCGTGATCATCTGGCTGGTCCATCACGAGCGGAATACTCCGTCACCGCTGTTGTCCGCTGAACTCGTACGATCGCCCGCCGTGCGCCTGGCGGTCCTCGCCGCCTTGGTGTTCTACACCGCGCTGCTCAGTGTCCTTTTCTTCGCGCCAATCCTGCTGCAGACCTATCTACATTACAGCCCGCTCGCCTCAGCGTTGGCCATCGGCCCGATGGGTCTGATTGTCATTCTCAGCGCAAACATGGCCGGTCGGCACATCGATCGCTTCGGTATCCGGGCTACCCTCGCCACCGGGATGACCCTTCTTGGACTAGGGGTCCTATGCTGGGCGCTGTTTAACGCGTCGGCGACCTATCTCAGTCTTATCTTGCCGGCCGTGGTCGTCATGAGCCTTGGTCAAGGAATTGCTTTCGTGGCACTTACGGCGGCCTCGCTGACTGACGTTGAAGAGCGCTTCCACGGCGTCGCCGGAGCCGTCAACATTACCGCTCAGCAGGTGGGCGGAAGCGTTGGCGTTGCGCTGCTCGTACTGCTGGCAACGGCAGTCGGGTCCGACACGCCCAATGCCGCGGTATCCGTGAATGGCTCCCGGTGGGCGTTCGTGGCAGCTGCCGCTTTGTGTATCGCCGTCGCCGTCACGACCATGCTTGGCCACCGTTCTTTGCGGCAGAATCACAATAATTAAGTTCTGATGAGTCATCAATCCATCCAGTAAGGAGGACGGCCATGACCAAGGTCACCAGTAGCTCGGCCACTCCGAACCCGGCCAGCACGCCTAGCACCCGCGATGTGGCGACCGCCTGGTTCGAGCACATCTCCAGGGGCAAGATCGAGCAGGCTCTTGCCCTGTGCCACGAGGACATTGAGTTCATCAACTATGAGCCCGTCGAAGGTTTCAACACCCAGATGCCGTGGATTGGTACCCAGCACGGACGAGCCGAGACCTACAACAGCTTCCTTAAGTTCACGTCGGTCGCCGACGTACGACTTGAGGAGCTGACCGACCTCGTCGTGGAAGGCGACACCGCCGTCGGATTTGTCCACGAGATCTCTGAAATCCGCGATACCGGACGCCGTTTCGAAATCGACTTTGTGCAGACGTTGACCGTTCGCAACGGATTGATCACGAGATGGAAGTCCTATACCGACCCGTCACCGATTTTGCGGGCACTCACCCCCTGAGCAGACAGGAAATCTCATGACACTTACCAACACCCGACCCAAAGCAGAGTCCGATATCTTCCATGCGCTACGAAACCGCGATGCCGCTGCTATAAGCGCGCTGCTCGATTCCGGCGTTACACTCAATGCCCGGGAAGCCACGACCGGGATGACTCCGCTACTTGTGGCTGCCGGTCTATCGGACGCTCGCATCGTGCGGCAGCTCATTGACGCCGGCGCGGACCCGTTCACCATCGACAGTCGTGGTGGCGGTACCGCGTTGCACCGGGCCGTCCAGGCGGGTGATCTCGAAACCGTACGTCTCCTCGTCGAGGAGGGGCTATTCGTCGATGCTGTCGCACCGACGACAGGACATACCCCGCTGATGGACGCGCTCTGGTACAAGTGGCCGGATGTAGTCGAATTCCTGCTTGCGGCCGACGCGGGGCTGAATCTGTCGACGCATTACGGGTTCTCGCTACAGGAGCATTTTCAGTACGAGCTCAGTGTGAACACCGTCGGACAGGACCGACTGCTCATCGCCGACGAAATGCTGCAACGGCGCATCGCAGCAGACGCTATGAGCGCAGAACAATGCAAGTTAGTGAACGCCACCGCCAGCGGTGACATCGCGGCTGCACGGACGGTGTTGGCCGAAGGCGCCGACGTCGACGAACGCTATCCCGTGATGAATTCTTTCAACGATAAGCATACGCCGCTGCTGATCGCGTGTCGCGACGGTCACCTCGAACTGGTCCGACTGCTACTTGAGCATGGGGCCGATGTAAACGCGACCGAACCGACGTTTGGCGCCGTTCCGCTGCACAAAGCCGTCTACAACGGCCACGATGACATCACCGCAGAGCTTGTGACCGTACCGGGCGTCGACCTCGACTACCAGGGTTACACCAATGGTTACACACCCATACACGACGCACTGTGGCACGGCTACGAGCAGTGTGCCCAAATCCTGCTCGACGCTGGCGCGCGGATCGATCTGGTGGGCCATGACGGCAAGACGCCCGGCGATGTCGCGGCCGAGGCCTTCGGGCCACGCCACCCGATCACCCGAGGGCTACGCGAACAGCTCACCACGGCATGAGAGGACAGATCGAATGCTGTTCTACGTCCAAATGCGATGGAATCACGAGGGTCAGCTGAGTCTCGACGACCTGTGGGAGATCGAGGCTGAGGAAGCCGAGCACGCGAAGGAAACAATGGAGGATGGCACCTGCGTCGGAATCTGGAAAGTCGCCGCCCAACGTCGAGTAATCGCGGTCGTTGACATGGAATCGGCCGAGGAACTCGACCGTACGGCTCTTGGTCGGCTGCCCATGCGCGAGTACCTCGACTTCGAGGTCGTGTGGCCACTTCGGGACTACCTGGGCTTCGCCGAAGACGTCCGTGCCAAGTACAAAGTCTAAGTTAATCCGGCGCGCTAGCCACCGGCCCCGCGCCAGAGAGAAGGAAAATATGATCCACCAGCTGATTTTCGCCGCACCCAAACCAGGCATGACCGAGCCTGAGTTTCAGGACTACTGGGTGAATGTGCACGGTAAGAAATACGCCAGCAAGATTCCACAGATCATCCGGTACGCCGTCGATACCCGCGTCGACGTAGGCCTGCACGATAACGTGCCCGGGTGGGGCGGTATCGCCGAGATCTGGCTGAACAACGAGGAAGAGCAGCTCGCGTCCCTGCAGACACCTGAGTTCCTCGACGGCGCGCGCGCCGACGAGCCGCGTTGGGCCGCCTTCTGGCTGACGCTTGGTTTGGACACGGACACCGAGGTCGTCATCGAAGGGCCACTGCTGCGGGCCGAGACACCAGAGACGAAGCTCTTTGCCTTGCTGAAGCGCCGCGAGGGCATGAAACTGGCCGAGTTCCGCAACAACCTGCGTAATCAAGGTGACACCCACGCCGCAGCGATCCCAAATGTCCTGCGCTACTGGCAGGGATTCGCCCGGGACGGGATGTATGGCCTAGGAGAAGCGCCCCTGGATGCAGTTCTGCAGCTGTCGTTTGTCGACCCCAAAGCTGCCACCGCTGCGATTGAAAGCGATCAATTCAGGAAGTTTATCGAGACCACATCTGTACTAGGCGAGCCACGGTATTTCCGGATGATCGCCGCAACTCAGAACTGGATCATCGGACCATGAATCTGTCGTGGCCTTTGCGTCACCTGGCGGTCCTGACCCAACGACAACAGGCAACAGGAGAGAGCATGTCCAAGAGTATTCTGGTCGTCCTGTCCGAATACGGATACTGGGGGGAGGAGCTTGTTGGCCCAGTCGAGGCCTTTGACGAGGCACGCTACCGCATTAGCTTCATGACCCCAACCGGCAAGCGCCCGGTCGCCTTGCCGCCAAGTCTTGACCCGACGTATGAGGATCCACCGCTAGGCCGATCCGTTACGACACCTGAAATGGCTCGCCGGGCAGCAGAACTTGACCGTTCGGACCGGCTTGACGATCCGCTGAGCCTTGCGGCACTCGTACCGGAACGGCCATATTTCAGCTCGCCGAACTTTCTCCGCGAGTTGGAGGCGTACAACAATGCTTTGGACGCGGCGATGAAGGAGCTCGCCGGGAGTTTCGACGCCATGGTCATAGTGGGTGGTAGCGGGCCGATCGTCGATCTGGCCAACAACGGTCGCCTGCACGAGGTGATCCTGGCGTTCGTCGCTGCGGACAAGCCGGTCGTCGGTGAATGCTACGGTGTTACACCGCTTGCCTTTGCCCGCGACTGGGAGACCCGGCGCAGCATCTTGGAAGGCAAGCACGTGACGGGCCATCCCAAGGAATACGATTACAAGGACGGGACAGGCTTCGTAGGCTCCGACATCAACATGGGCCCGCCGCCGTATCCGCTGGAGTACATCCTGCGGGACGCGACTGGGTCCAGCGGCGGCTTCCACGGCAACGTCGGTCACGAGTTGTCGGTGATCGTCGACTTCCCATTCGTTACCGCCCGGTCTACACCGGATTCCCGGTTGGCTGGCGACCTGACCGTCGCTGTTCTGGAAAAGGGTCTGCGCCGCTACGGCTGGTGACGATCGAGGATACAAAGCAGGAGTAGGATTCATGGCGCGAATCGCTCAGCAGGCCGTCATTGAACAGCTCACTATAGATGGCGTAGAGTATGTCTTCGGTAATCCGGGAACTGTCGAACAGGGTCTGATCGATGAAATTCACCGTTCGGACATCTCCTATGTCCTAGCCCTGCACGAGGCCGTGGCCTTGGCGGCCGCTGACGGCTACGCCAGGGCCGCCGGACGCCTGGGGGTCGTTCAGCTGCACAGTAGTGTCGGACTCGGCAACGGCATCGGCACTCTGTATCAGGCGAAGAGGGGCGGGTCGCCGCTGCTTGTCTTGGTTGGTGAGGCCGGCGTGGCGTACGACGCGATGGACTCGCAGATGGCGGCCGACCTGTCTGCCATGGCAGCTCCGGTTTGCAAGGATGTGTTCCGTGTGCTGCACCCGGAGTCGACGCTGCGTATCCTGCGGCGCGCGGTGCAGTCGGCGCTGACTGCACCGCAAGGCCCGGTGACAGTCATCCTGCCGGCTGACGTGATGGACGCGATGACTTCTGAGGTGGCTTTGCCGACAGCGGTACCGGTAACCCGAGTGGCGCCGGCAGACAGCACCATTGCTGAGGCTGCTGGGCTGCTGCACGCGCCCGGCAAGCGGCTGATCCTCATGGGCGACGGTGTCGCTCGTAGCGGTGCCCAGGCCGAGTTGGCTGCAGTCGCAGCTGACCTTGACGCTGATGTGTACGGGGTAAATGACTCCGAGGTCAACCTCGACGCCCTCAGCCCGTACTACTGCGGCCAGCTCGGCCACATGTTCGGAACCACAAGTAGTAAAATCGTGCAGGATGCTGCCAGTGTGCTAGTCGTCGGCACCTATCTGTTCCCGGAAGTGTTCCCCAGCCTGACCTCGCCGTTCGCGGAGGGCGCGCGGGTGGTACACGTCGACCTGGATACCCGCGAGATCGGTAAGAACCACCCGGTCAACCTTGGCATATCCGCCGACCCGGCGTTGACCCTCGCCGCGCTGCACAACTACCTGACTCGCAACGGTCGGGCAGAGAGGCGGCGCACCCCCAGGGCTCCCGACGGTCGACCCGTGCCCGACCTGGTCAGCGACTCGCCTTTGGAAGCACTGACCCGCGCCCTGGCCGGTCGGCTCAGGGACTGGGTGGTGTTCGATGAGGCGCTCACCAGTTCGTCAACTGTGACGCGATACTTCCCACCGAGCCGCCCTGGAACTTTTCTGCAGACCCGCGGCGGTTCACTGGGAGTCGGCATCCCAGGTGCCCTGGGAGCCAGGCTGGCCCGGCCAGACATGGATGTTATTGCGTTTACTGGTGACGGCGGCAGCATGTACACCCCCCAGGCGCTGTGGACAGCCGCCCGGCACCATGTCAACGCCAAGTTCATCATCTGCAATAACGGGCGATACCAGCTGCTAGATGACAACATCGAGCAATATTGGAGCGAATGCGGCCAAAAACCGCACACCCATCCAGACGCGTTCGACCTCCACCCAGCTATAGGTTTCGCGGAGCTTGCGAAGTCACTTGGTGTCCCCGCGGCAACACTCACCGATGCCGCTGACGCCGACTGGCTCGCCACGAAGATGCTGGCCCACGACGGGCCGTTTCTCGTCGATGCTCGCGTCTGACTGATACCAGTGAGACGCATCATTCCAGACCGCAGGAGATCGCCATGCCCATTGGCAGCACCACCCGGGCTCGGCTACGCAATCGTCACATCGGTGTGCTCGTCGAGAGCGACTACGTCGAACCCGAACTGTCTTATTACCAGAACCGGTTCGCCGAGGAAGGTGCCGATGTCCACCTGATCACCCGGCTATGGGGAAAGCAAACCATCACTTTCACGGGCCACGAGTACCATGCCCCGCTTGAAGTGCATGAAGACATTGAGGACTACCGGGGTACCGGCCTGGGTCAACTCGACGCGTTGATTGTCCCGGGCGGATTCGTTGCCGATCGTCTTCGGTACGCGGAGACGCCCCGAAGTATCCCGCCCGCCGTGGACCTGCTGCGGCAGGCGTTTGCACGGACCGACCTTGTCAAAGGATTCGCCTGCCACGGCCTCATGCTCATGGCCGCGTGCCCGCAGTCGATGCGAGGGCGGCGCGTAACCTGCCACAACAACCTGGTCGGCGATGTGCGCAACATGGGTGCCGTCTTCGAGGACGAGGACCTCATCTGCGATCACGACCTACTCACCGTCCGCACCGCGTCGCACGGTCCGTTGCTCGCACGCGCTGTGATTGACGCTCTCGACCGGCCCACCCCGTCGGACAACACACGTAATGACCGATCGGCGGCTACGCCCAAGGCGACACGCGGGAATCTCGCCAACGCGATTCGTGAGGGCGGCCGACCGCGCTGGCTCACTACGCTTGGAGGACGACCGTGACCAACGTCACCTTCAGTTTTTCCGATACTGTCGCCGGCTACGTCACCCGTCAAGGTCGCGGCTATCTCGACCTACGCGGCCTCGACGACGAACCCGTCCGAGTTGAGGTCGACTCCACGACCAGCGCGCAGTATTTACGCAACCTCGGGCAGCCCTACCAAGACGCCATCGCTGACCTGCACGCCGGGAGGATCGGCATCGGCGCGCTGATCTTCGCTTACGGACCGCTCGTACCCGCCGAATGTGGCGGACACCGTCACCATGTGTCGTCGCTCATCATCGCCGGTCAAGCTGAAAACAACCCAATATTGTGGCCAGAATGGTGGATATCGCAACTCGAGGAGATCGCAAACTTCTACCGTCTCGCTCAGTTCGGTACGGACCCCGTTAACTTCCGTCAATATCGCACCCAACTTACGCTCAGTGGCGACAAGACCAGTAGCAGCGTGCAGGAAACCGACACCATCTCTCGCCTTGTATACGGCATGGCGACAAGCTATATGCTCACCGGAAACGAAGACTACCTCGACGTGGCCCAAGCCGGTTCAACATACATGCAGCAGCACCTACGGGTGCGCGACCCGCAGAGCGACATCACCTACTGGTTGCATGGCCTGGATCTCAGGAATGAGGCCGACCGCACACTGCTCAGCTCGGAATTCGGCGATGACTACCATGCACTTCCAGCCTACGAGCAAATTTATGCCCTCGCGGGACTCGTCCAAACGTACCGGGTTACCGGTGAGCGGAGCCTATTGCAGGACATCGACGGCACGATGAGATTGTTTGACCGCTACTACCGCGACCCGGGTCTGGGAGGATATTATTCTCACGTAGACCCGATCACGCTCAGTCCCCATTCTGACCAGCTCGGAGCAAACAGATCGCGGAAAAACTGGAATTCAATCGGCGATCACGCGCCTGCTTATCTGTTCAACCTATTCCTGGCGACCGGCGACGCTGGATACCTCACAATGATCAAGCACTGCTTCGATATGATTCTTACTCACTTTCCCGAACCGGACAGCGATTTGACCCCCTTTGTGCGAGAGCGTTTCCATGCCGACTGGACGGTCGACGAAAGCTGGGGCTGGCAACAGAACCGCGCCGTCGTTGGCCACAACCTGAAGATCGTCTGGAACCTACTACGAATGGCGGCGCTCTGTGATGATAACCGGTATATCAACCGGGCACTGGACATAGCGAACGCGCTACCTCGGTACGGGCTTGACTGGCGACGCGGCGGTTGGTATGACGTGCTCGAACGAACGGACATCCACGACGCATTCGTGTGGCACGACCGCAAGGCATGGTGGCAGCAGGAACAGGCAATTCTCGCCTATCTCCTGATGGCCAGCTACGATGCACCCCGGTGGCAGCGAAACGCGTTCGAGGCCATGGCGTTTTACAACGCCCACTTCCTGGACCATGACGACGGCGGCATCCTGTTTACGGTCTTGGCTAATGGGATACCGTTTCTCGACGGTGACGAGCGTCGCAAGGGCTCGCATGCCATGAGCATGTATCATTCCGCCGAGCTGTGCTTCCTCGCCAGCGTTTATACTGGCTTGTTGCTGCGCGATGAACCATTGACGCTATGGTTCCGCCCCTCGGCGATGCACGGCTTCCCCGGCGGATTGCTCCGCGTCGCGCCTGACGCGTTTCCCACCGGCCGGGTAGCTATCAATAAGGTCCGCATAGACGGATCGCCCCACGACGACTTCGACCCCTGGGGGCTGACTGTGACGTTGCCTCGTGTCCACACTGACGTCACGGTACAAGTCGAACTTGGTACCAGCCCGGATAGGATTTCTCGATCATGACCGCCATTCATCAACCTGCCGACCGGCCCGTTTCTCACCGCTTGTCGCTCTCCGACATCCACGACGTCCGTTCGATGTGGAGTCTTGTGCACCGCTTGGAGGAACTGCCGAACGACTGTACGACCATCATTGTCGATGTACCCCCCGTCAATGTCATACCTGCAGTGTGGTTGCGGTGCTTGCTGTATGCGCAGCAAGTCGCGCCACGGCAAGTCACCTTCGTGGTGGAGAACTGTACCGATTCTTTCCGCAACGCCGTGCGTGAGTCCGCGTTGGGAATGTCCATCGTTCTTCCGGAGACGGCATGACGGGCATTGCACCTCGCGATCGGTCGGCCCCGTTGCGCCGGCCCACACATCGAAGCATGGCAAGAGCACGTCATCAACTGCAGAGTCAGACGGCTGGTGACGCTTGGTACAAGAACGCCGTATTCTATGAGGTGCGGGTGCAGTCGTTCCGCGACAGCAACGGCGACGGCATCGGCGATCTGCGGGGCTTGTCTTCGAAGCTGGATTATCTAGGTTGGCTCGGCGTGGACTGCCTGTGGCTCTTGCCGATCTTCGATAGCCCGCTGCGGGATGACGGCTACGATGTGCGCGATTACCGTACGATTTTGCCGCCTCTCGGCGACACCGCCGATTTGATTGACCTCCTAGACCGGGCGCACGCACGTGGGATGCGAGTGATCGTCGATCTCGCGCTGAACCATACGAGTGACATGCACCCTTGGTTCCAGGCGTCGCGGACCGACCCCGATGGTCCCTACGGCGATTTCTACATGTGGTCAGATACTCCCGACCGATACGCGGACGCGCGAGTCATCTTTGTCGACAGTGAAATTTCTAACTGGGCGTGGGATGATGTGCGTAAGCAATACTACTGGCACCGATTCTACAGTCATCAACCAGACCTGAACTACGCTTCCGGTGCCGTGCGGAAGGCGATCGTCGATGTGATCCGGTACTGGCTCGACCGGGGACTGGACGGATTCAGATTGGATGCAGTCCCCTACCTGCACGCCGAAGATGGAACGGATTGTGAGAACCTGCCGCAAACTCATGACTTTCTTCGTTGTCTGCGCCGACTGGTCGAAAACGAATATCCTGGAAGGGTGCTCCTCGCCGAGGCCAATCAATGGCCAGAACAGGCGGTCTCCTACTTCGGGGACGCCGCCAAGGGTGGAGATGAATGTCATATGGCCTTTCACTTCCCGCTTATGCCGCGGCTGTTTATGGCTCTGCGTCTCGAGGACAAGGCTCCAATCGAATGTATTTTGCGCGCTACGCCTTCCATCCCACGGTCATCTCAATGGGCGACGTTCCTTCGCAACCACGACGAACTCACCCTGGAGATGGTGACCGAGGCCGAGCGCTCCTTCATGTTGCAGGAGTACGCCAAGCATCCGCGTGCCCGATTGAATCTCGGCATCCGGCGTCGGCTCTTGCCGTTGCTAGACAATTCTTTGTCGGAGGCGCAACTCCTGCAAGCGTTGCTTGTCTCGTTGCCGGGCAGTCCGGTGCTCTACTACGGTGACGAGATCGGGATGGGCGACAACCTGCTGCTCAACGATCGAGACGGTGTCCGTACCCCAATGCAGTGGAGCGCCGCTCACAACGCGGGATTCTCGCATGCGAGCCCCGCAAGTCTTAGCCTGCCCGTCGTTGCCGAGCCGCGGTACGGCTACGCCACTGTCAATGTCGAATCTCAGCTCGCGGATCCTCGGAGTCTGCTGCATTGGACTCAGCGGCTGCTGAGACGCCGTCGACGCATTCCGGCGATGGCCATCGGTGCGCTTTGCCTTGTTGATAGCGACAACAGAAGCGTTCTCGCCTACCTGCGGACTGCCCAGACGGCCGACGGCGAGCAGACGGTGCTGTGTGTGAACAATTTCTCCGACCGGGCCCAGGCCGTGGGACTCAACCTCGTTCACTACGCTGGATGCGGGATGGTCGACGCCGACGGCGGCATGAGGGTTCCCCCAATCGACACGGATCCTTACAGGCTGACGCTGGCGGCCTACGGATTCATTTGGCTATTGGTGCAAACACCCGCTCAGAATCCGTGATCGAACGGTCGCGTAGGAACTAAGACGTCGCTGCCTGCCCGCGCGGGAGTTCGACGGAAGTATGAACCGATGCTCTGGTCGGGTGGCAGGCTGAGCGGATCGATCAGCCTGAGGCGGAGGTCGCTGGACTGCGGCGGTAGTTGGGGCGGTGGTTGGGGCAGAACTCCCGGAATTCCGCTGGCGACCCGCCCAGTACCATGGCCGAAGTGGGCCTCGGGCACGCGGCCTTGCACTAAGGTCAAAGTAGTGCGCCCTCCCCGCTAGGGGTGAAGCGGGCCAGTGCCTGGTCGATCCGGACCAAGGTGTCCGGATGCAGTCTGATGCGCGCGGCGTCGGTGTTCTCAGCGATGTGCGCCGGAGTTCGGCTGCCCGGAATGGGGACGACGTGTTCGTCTTGGTGCAATAGCCAGGCCAGCGCAAGCTGGCCAACGGTGATGCCGAGGTCAGTGGCGATAGCGCAGATTGGTGCATAGCGCTGGTTGTTGACCGCGAGGTTGGCCGTGGAGAAACGTGGGATGTTGGTGCGGAAGTCGTCGGCGGTGATCGTGTGCACAGTGCCGGTGAGGAACCCGGCACCCAACGGCGACCATGCGACGATGCCGACTCCGAGCTCACGAGCAGCGGCCAGGAGTTGTGGGTCGGGTGCCTGCCACATGGACCATTGTGTCTGCACGGCCGCAACGGGGTGCACGGCGTGCGCCTCGCGTAGTTGCACCGCAGTGACATTGGATAGGCCAAGGTGGCGGACCAGGCCGGCCGCGACCAGGTTGGCGACAGCGCCAACGGTGTCGGCCAGGGGGATCTGCGGGTCAGGAAAATGCGGATAATAGAGGTCGATAGCCTCGATGTCGAGGTTTCGCAGGCTATTCGCAGCGTAGTTGTATATGTGCGCTGGGTGGGCGTTGACCGCGAGCTCGCCAAAGGTGTAATTGACAGCGAACCTGTGTGCCGGGGCGCCCTCGGGGATGCGGAAGCCAAACTTGGTGGCGACCACGATGCCGACGGCGTCGCCGCGCTCGCGCAGGGCCCGGCCGATGAGCCGCTCGTTGTGACCGTCGGTGCCGTAGCCGTCGCTGGTATCGAGGAAAGTCGCGCCAGCGTCAAGGGCAGCATGTATGGCACGGATGCCGCGCCTGTCGTCGATCTCACCGTACACGCCGGGCGAGAGCACCATCGCGCCGAAGCCGATGGCTGAGGTGGTCAGGGAGCCCAGAGCGCGAGTGGGGATCTGCGTCATGTCATCACCATGCCACCATGTTCCGCTGAGCGCTCGGTCGCAGTCCAAGACTTACTGTGATAACCATAGGTTGTGGATGTCCACCTGCGGGATCTGCGCTACTTTGTGGCCGTCGCCGAAGAGCGGCATGTCACTCGCGCGGCTGAGCGGCTCTATGTCTCTCAGCCCGCTTTGTCCAAGCAAATCCGGGCGCTGGAACGCCAACTGGGGTTCGACTTGCTGCGCCGGCTGCCCCGCGGCGTCGACCTCACTGCGGAGGGCGAAGCGCTGCTTCCCCGTGCCCGTGACCTGCTAGCCGTGTGGGATCGCGACTGCTGGGCTGCCCGCGCAGCCGGGGGGCGGCGCACTGTTGTTGTGGGGATGCAGACGGCCGTTGGCCGCGACCTGCAGCGTGACGCTCTGGCCCAGCTGCGCGCCAGCGGCTGGAAGGCGTCGCTGCGGCTAGTCGGTTGGTCGGATCCGACGGCAGGGCTTGCCGATGCCTCCAGCGACGTCGCGTTCCTCTGGTTGCCGTTGACCGATCCTGGTCTGGTCGCGCGGGTGTTGGTGCGCGAGCCGCGGTGGGTGGCGCTGCCGGCCGGGCACCGGCTAGCCGCGCGGGACGAGATCGCGTTTGCCGACCTGCTCGACGAACCATTCATTGCGCTGAGCAGACAGGCTGGTGCGCTGCGTGACTTCTGGCTCGCCCTCGACGCGCGCGATGGGCGTGAACCGGTGGTCGCCCTAGAGGCCGAGGGACCCGACGAGGCGTTTGAGGCGATCGGTTCCGGGCTCGGCGTGGCGCTGCTCGCGGAGGGCAACGCCGCGCTGTACTCCCGGCCCGGGGTGGTTTGTCGGCCGGTCAGAGGGCTGTCACCGGCCGAGCTCGCCGTGGTATGGCGGCCGGGCACCGAGGATGACCCAGCGGTGGCGACGTTCTTGGACGCGCTCCTAGCCATTCCCCCTGACCCAGGTTCGGTGATGAGGTCTGCGCAGTAGCGCCACCACAGATGCGCACCCATGCCATCAGGTTATGAAAAATGGCATGGGACTTGTGCGCATGGCTGAGTATTTACTTGGTATGGGATTCGTCCAAGGCTCACCCTTATCGTGGGGAATTCGTGGCGGCCTCGGTTGTCGGCGAAGTCACGGTCTCACTGGCCGCACACGGATGGCCGCACACGGATGCAGGCCGAGAAGCCAGAAGCGAGGAAGCAGGCGTGAGGTTCGACGGTAGATCGGTGGTCCGGTTGCTAGTCAACGGGCACAGTCACACGCTTCGGCTCGAGCCGCGGGTGACGTTGGTCGACGCGCTACGAGACCGGCTGGGTCTGACCGGCACCAAGAAGGGCTGTGATCGGGGTGAGTGTGGGGCGTGCACGGTGCACGTCGACGGCCGTCCGGTGTTGGCGTGCCTGACGTTGGCAGTGATGGTTGACGGCGCGGAGATCACGACAATTGAGGGGCTTGCCCGAGACGGCACGCTGCACCCTGTGCAGGAGGCTTTCCTGTGCTGTGACGCCTTCCAGTGCGGGTTTTGCACGCCCGGCCAGGTGATGTCGGCGGTTGCCTGCATCGGCCAGGGCCACGCGGACTCAGTCGCTGAGATCAAGGAATGGATGAGTGGAAACTTGTGCCGGTGCGGGAGCTACCCGCACATTGTGGCGGCCATCATGAGGGTGATGGCCTCCGGTAGAGACCGGTGGGTGGCGTCGAGATGAGGAGCTTCGGTTATGTGAAGGCCGCCGATGTGGCATCGGCGCTGGCCGCGTTGGTTACACCGGGTACCGAGGTCATTGCCGGTGGGACCGAGCTGGTGAACTGGCTCAAGGAGGGCATCGCCACCCCGGATTGGGTGCTCGATATCACCGACCTCCCGCTGGGTGCGGTCGAGGCGAGTTCTGATGGGTTGCGGCTGGGCGCGTTGGCCCGGATGAGCGAGGTCGCCGCGCACCCGGTGGTGGCGCGGGATTACCCGGTGCTGACCGAGGCGCTGCTGGCGTCTGCCTCACCCCAGCTGCGCGCGATGGCCACGATCGGCGGCAACATCATGCAGCGCACCCGCTGTCCATACTTCCGCGCGGAGACGTTGCTGCCGTGCAACCAGCGGGTCGCCGGTGCCGGGTGCGCCGCGCTGGAGGGTGACACGCGCGCCCAGGCGATCTTTGGATGGACGCCGGAGTGTGTGGCCACCCATCCGTCGGACCTCGCCGTGGCGTTGACCGTGCTCGACGCGACGGTCGCACTGCGCAACGGCGCAGGAACGCGGGCGGTGCCGATGAGCAGGTTCTACTGCCAGCCGGGGGTCGGTGCTCGGCTAACCGTCGTCGAGCCAGACGAACTGGTCACTGCTGTGACCGTGCCGGGCTTACCGCCAGCGGCTCGTTCGCACTACCTCAAGGTGCGAGAGCGGGCGTCGTATGAGTTCGCGGTTGTGTCGGCAGCTGTGGTTGTCGAGATGGATGGGCTGGTTATCACCCGCTCCCGGCTCGTGCTAGGTGGGGTAGCGCACCGGCCGTGGCGGCTAGCCGATGCGGAGGTGGCGCTGCGCGGGGTGGAGATCGGTGATCTCGAAGCGCTGCGGGCGGCGGTAGCGTGTTCATTGACCACCGCCCGTCCGTTGCCTGACAACCGCTTCAAGGTGGAGCTGGCGAGGCGGGCGACCGTCCGCGCGCTGCGTGTCGCGGCAGGTGTGGGGTGAGTACCCTGCTCGGGCTGGTGCGGCCGGACGGCCCTGCGAAGCTGACCGGGACCACCCGCTACGCCGCCGACAACTCTGTGCCCGGGTTGGTGTTCTCCGTGCTGGTGAGCGCGACCGTGCCATGCGGGCGGCTGTCCGCCATAGACAGCTCCGATGCCGCCTCGGCACCCGGTGTGGTGGCGGTGCTGACGTCGGCGGACATGCCACGTTTCGCTGTGCCGCCGGTCCCGCCGCTGGCACATTCATTGCTCCCGATGCAAGACGATGTGGTGGCTTACGAGGGACAGCCTATTGCGCTAGTTGCGGCGGCCACCCGCGAACAGGCCGAGCACGCCGCCAGCCTGGTTCGCCCGCGCTACACTGACCTGACTCCGGCCGTGGCGTTCGGCATGAGCGAGGTCGTCGTCCCGGACGGGTCCTATCAGCTAGTCGAGCCCGACCTAGCATTTGGCGACGTCGGTGCCGCGCTGGCCAGCTCCGAGGTCGTGGTTCGAGTGAGTTTCCGGACCGTTGACCGGCACCACAGCCCCATCGAGCCTTCGGCCACCCTTGCCTGGTGGGACGGCAACCACCTCACACTGCACGATGCCGCGCAAGGGATCTCCGCGGTGCGCCTCACGCTGGCCACCGCCTTCGGTCTGCCGCCCGACCAGGTGCACGTCCGGAGTCCCTTCGTCGGCGGTGGTTTCGGCTGTAAGGGTTACGTCCACGCCCACCAGCTGATCACCGCGGCGGCTGCCCGAGTGCTGGGCCGCCCGGTCAAGCTCGTACTGAGCCGGGCGCAAATGTTCACTGGGTGCGGGCACCAGCCAGCAACCCGGCAAACTGTTCTGCTGGCTGCGGGCCGAGACGGTGCGCTGCGCGCAGTGGAACATCACAGCGTCAACGCGGCTTCCCGCGCAGACGACTACACTGAGTTCACTACCGCTGGCACACGATGGCTCTACGCCACCCCAGCGTTGCGGGTGAGCACTCGCATCGAGCGGTGTGACCGCCCACAGCCCCAGCCGATGCGCGCTCCCCACGAGGGACTGGGGATGTTTGCGATCGAGTCAGCGATGGACGAGCTCGCGTACCGGCTGGGTATGGATCCGGTAGCGTTGCGGCTGCGTAATGAACCTGAGCTGGATCCGACTACCACCCAGCCATTTTCCTCCCGGCCGCTGCGAGCCTGCCTGCTCGAGGGCGCACGCCGGTTTGGTTGGGAAGCACGACCGCCCGAACCTCGCTCCATGCCCAGCGGGAACGACCTGCTGGGCTGGGGGATGGCGGTTGCCACCATGGAAACCTTCCGCCTCCCCGCAAGCGCCCGCGTGCGTGCGCAAAGCGATGGGCGGGTCGTGGTCGAGGTCGGCACTCAGGAGGTTGGCACCGGCCTGCCGGCGGTGCTCGCGCTGGTCGCCGCTGATGTGCTCGACGTGCCTCCGGAGTCCGTCGAGGTTCGCCACGGCGACACCTGCCTGCCCGAGGCCGGGATGACTGCCGGGTCCTCGGCCACCATGGGCGCCGGCTCCGCAGTGCACGCTGCAGCCAGCGAGCTGCGCGACGAACTTGCCGCGCTCGGTTCGGGCCGTCCCGCCGACATACTCAACGCCAAGGGGCTGGGCTCGCTGGAGGCTCAGGCCCGCTGGGACCCCGCGGAGTCCGGGGCGGATCGTTCGATCCACACCTACGGCGCGGTATTCGTGGAGGTCCGGGTGGATGCCGAGTTAGGCCTGGTGCGGATGAACCGCTGCGTCGGCGTGTACGGCGCCGGCCGCATCATCAACCCACTCGCCGCCCGTAGCCAGATGATCGGTGGTATCACGTGGGGTTTGGGCCAGGCGCTGCTGGAGCGATCAACCTTTGAACCGCGGCTCGGTCGGTTCCTGTCCAAGAACCTCGCCGGCTACCTCATGCCTAGCAATGCCGACGTCGGCGACATCGACGTATCCTTCGTTGACGACCACGACCCGCACGCGAGCCCGTTGGGCGCCAAGGGGATCGGCGAACTCGGTGCCGTCGGCGTCGCTGCTGCCCTCGCCAACGCCGTCTTTCACGCCACCGCCGTACGGGTCCGCGAGCTGCCGATCACGATCGAACACCTGCTCTGACGTATCCTGGCCCGGTCCGGCGCATCGTGCAGCATGGCGTGCTGCCGCTCAAGACCGCGATCTGGATGACATGCTGGCGGTGTTGGTGGTACTGAGCAGGAACGCCGGAAAGGAGCATCAGGCCGGTCAGACGACGTTTGGCGTGCAGGCATGTCTACGCTGCTAACCTTCGGATCCTTTTGGGCTATTGACCTGCTTCATCGCAGACGGTTTCTCTGGGGCTGGTGGCTCGCAAATTTCCGATTGCTCGCAAACTATACGAGCGAACTCCTGCGCCAAGTGGTTATCTCGGTTGGAGAGGTAGCCCACCGCAATTTCAAGGTCGTCGACATCGAGTAAAGGGCGCCATACTATATCGCTGCGCGCATAATAGTGAGCCATAGATGCGGGTGCGAAGCAAATTCCGGCGCGAGCGGCGACATGCTCAAGCATCTCCTCTACATTGTCGTTCAGTGGACCCCAGATCGGTGCACTACCATCAGGTCGAGGATTTACAGCCCACCAGTCTACCCACTCTCTAGGAGCACGCGCCGTCCATAGTAGCGGTTCGTCTCGCAAGTCGATAATCCGGAGGTTATCGTGATCTGCGAGTCGATGGTTGACCGGCAGCCCGACGATACGAGGCTCTCTGGCAACGATTAATAAGGTAACGCCTTCAGTTGGAGCCGGAAGCCAAACAAAAGCGACATCGACAACACCTTCCCGCAATGCGTCGACCTCGCTTCCCCAGTCAAGCCGTTTGGGCTGAACCAACACATCTGGATAGGACTGCGAGAACGCCACGCGTGACTTGGTGGTCAAGGGACCAGCGCCGGTAGCGTTAAATCCGACACGCAGAACCCGTGCAGTTCGAGCGTGCGCGGATTGCGCAGCGGCAAGGCTGTCATCCCACGACTCCAAGATAGCGCGGGCGGCGTCGAGAATTATTTGGCCCGCCTCCGTAACAATGATCCCCTTCGCGCTCCTGTTGAAGAGCTGAAGGTGAAGTTGTTCTTCGAGCTTGCGCACTTGGCGACTGAGTGATGGCTGCGTGATAAACAGGGCCTCTGCGGCATGCGTGAAGCTACCCAGTTGAGCTACGGCTAGTGCATATCGCAGATTGCGGAGATGAACATTCATGATCGCCTTCTTCGGTGCTACCTTCGTGGCGCCTCACCTTGTGTTATGCCCTTTATGTCCGTTATGTTCCTTTTTTACCCCGCTGGGTATCGAGGTAAACAGAAGGGGCCCTCGTGTGATAAAAATCACAGTCAAGCGTTTGCTGCCAGTTCACAGCCAAACGTTGGGATAAATGTCAGCGGCCAAGAGAAACTGCCGATGGACGGCCAGTTAAGTGCCCGTTGGTAGTCGTGAGGGTTGCCCGCTGGCAGTCGCGTGATCTGCCTGACACGACTGTTGTTTGACTCGCGCCTACCGGGTGTGGGATCCCTCCTCGGGTGCTTGATCCCAGCCGGTCGAAGCAATTGATCTTGGTGTAGATCGTCGGCGACATCGCCGGAGGAGCACCGGATGAGCTGTCAGCGCAAGATGCTGACCGAGGCCGACCGGGAGGAGATCTCCCGAGGGATCGGGAGAATCTAGAGGGCAAGATGATCGCCGAGCGTGATCTCCCGCGAGATCGCCCGCCACGGGTGGCGTGAACCGCCCCGGAGATTCCGTAGACTCGGCTTTGAGGAAACTTACGCTACCTCATTTCCCGGATGATTACAATAGTAGACCTGCTCGAGTTTCGCGGGTGGAATGCCACCACAGTACTCGTAGAGTCGCCTGTTGTTGAACCAGTCGACAAACGTGGCCGTTTCGGCGCTAACGTGCGCGGCATCGCGCCAGGGCCGCCGTGGTTTGATCAGCTCGGTCTTGTACAGGCCATTAATCGACTCGGCGAGAGAGTTGTCATGCGCGTCACCAACGGCGCCGATCGACGCATCAATCCCCTCCTCGACCAGCCGGTCGGTGAAACGCACCGAGGCGTACTGGCTACCGGCATCGCTGTTAAACCGAGTTCGGTTTAACTCCGATAGGGGCAGGTACAACTCGCGGGGCTTCGGCCGCCGGCTCCGCGCGGCCGGCCTCCTCGGATCCATGGGCCGGGTCGCCTCCTCGGTCTACAACACGACGATGGAGTCGTTGTGGTCGACCATTCAGCGCGAACTCCTCGACACCCGCCGGTGGACTCCCAGGAGCAGCTCGCCTCGGCGATCTTCAAGTGGATCGAAGCCTGGTATAATCCCAATGCCGCGTCGTTAAGGTCCGGGTGCGTTTGTCAAGCGTTGGTCTCGGGGTGTCGGTGATCGGGTTGTCTCGGGGTCGTTGATGGTGATGGCCAGTGTGATGATCGGGGTGCTGTGTTCGG
>Ga0213881_10000118_pt1 | contig 63401 bp, 46 predicted proteins | sample BarmaccoBMER_R08_FD_160104 | JGI IMG/M metagenome (GOLD analysis project Ga0213881, IMG submission 160104) | Barbacenia macrantha exposed rock microbial communities from rupestrian grasslands, the National Park of Serra do Cipo, Brazil - ER_R08 ...
TGCGCCGTATCCACCGCCCCGCCCGGTTCCGGCACAGGCGGCTGCTGCCCCACCGCCGCGAACAACAGCACCAGCGCCAGCACCGCCGCACCAGCCCCGGCCACACCACGCACAACCAGCCGTCCCGCGGGCAGCCCGGCCGGGACCGCGATCGCACTCATGACCCTGCCCCCGATGTCAAAGCGGCGCGGATCGCCGCGGCGTGTGGCCCGTCCATCCATGGCACCGTCTTGATGACTACCGGCCGGGACCCGGACGCGATCACGATGGCCCGGTCCTTGGGCAGCGACGCCAGGTCCGACACGGCTAGCGCCCGGTCCTTGCGCAGCGATTGGGTGAGCTGCCGCTCCCCGGACCGCCCGGTGTACACGGACTGGAGGATCCATTCCTCGTGATCCCCGATCAGGGAGCTGAACTCGGCCAGGAACTTCTCATCGGCCACCCCGGCGCCCAGCACCCGGATCGTGGCGGCCGACCACATGGCCCGCATCCCGTACTCGCCCCACGCTTCGGCGCCCTGGGTCCAGGACTGCAGGTAGCAGTGCAGCAAGATGCCGCGGGATCCGTAGTGGCTGTACAGCTTGGGCAGCTCGGGCCAGCGGACGATGTTGGCCGCCTCATCCAGTTCCACCGTCATCGGCACCGCCAGCCGCCCGGACACCGACCCGGCGGCGAGCCGCTCGGCCGCTTCGCACACGTGGGCGGTCAGCGCGGCGACGAACGGCCCGCCCGACCCCTCACCCTCCCGCGACAGCGCATACAACGTGTCGGTACTGGCCGGGAACGCCGCGGGATCAAATGACGGGAGCCCAGCGCACGGTGTCACCCACGCGAGCAGTGATGGGTTGACCAGCGCCCGGGCCATCCGCTGCGCGGTGCCGTACGTCGAGCCGCGCATCTTGTCTGGCTGCCCGAGCACTCCTTCCACCGCGGTGGCCGGCCCGGCGTGCCCGGCCTGGCGCAGCAGCATGGCCGGGGCGGCGTCGTCGGGGTTCGAGAGCCATTCCCACACCTGACCGATCGGCAGGCGGTGCGCGGCGGCGGCGAGGAATAGCCAGGCGAGCAGGTCCCGTCCGGCGGTGTCCCAGTGCGCGTCGGTCCGCGCGCCGGGCTCGCGGGTGGAGGCTTCAAAGATCGCGGCCAGCTTCTGCGCCGCCGACACATCGTTAACGGGGCCGAGCAGATCGTAGGTGAAGGCCGGGACGCCGTCGCTGGCCAGTCCCTGCGGGTCGAATAGCCACGTCGTGCCAGTGCGCTCCCGCACCACACGGGTCGCGTCGCTCATATCGCGCTTGTTGCTGGTCGCGAGCACTGCGCCGGGTGCGTCGAGGATGGCGGGGATGACCCGTTTGGTGGTCTTTCCGGCCCGCGCGCCCCACACGTCGACGCTGACATCTTCGGGTCCGGCCACCGCGAGTTGCCCGCCGGGGATGATCCGCCCCAGCGGCGACCCGGCCCACGCCCCGCCCAGCCGCGCCGACTCCGCGGCCCGGGCCCGCGCTCCCAGCCGGGCTCGGTCCCGCCGGGGCGCCAGGTGGCGGGCGATCTGGTCGGCCCGGTGCGTGCGCCCGTGCCGCGCCGTGACCAGCTTGATCGCCGTTATAAGCCCTATGGCCAGAACGGCGGCGCCTGCGGCGTCATAACCTTCCAGGACGTTATGGAGTTCCGTGACCAGAAGACTGTGGAAACGCCAAGCGCGCAACCTCTCGATGGCGTTCGTATTCGCCATCTCACCAGCGGTAAGCCCATATCTTCGGCGACCGGGAATCCAGCAATTCCATCCAGCATCTCCTTGCCCTCATCGAACGCAGGTGACAGCATCCACCTGCGGCAGCCCAACCATCGACTTCCGAACCGATCACTCCGTCCACATGAGCTCCACCCAATAGAGAATTGCAACATGTGACGCAGTTTATGCCGTAGCGTTCAGCGTCTCGCGAGCTGGCGACGTGGCGTGATGGCGCTCCGCAGAGATCACGTAACCCGATCGGCTCGGCCGACCCCCATCATGGGGCATAGCCCGCGAGAGCGCCGAGCGATCGTTAGCTGCTGCGGTTGCAGATGCATCTCGTATGCGCGGCGGGGGGGCAGATGGCGTTGCAGACATGGGACTTGAGTACGAGCCGTCGCTTCCGTATTCTGTCCCGGGCAGGATCGCGAGATGTTAGCGCGCACAATTCTAATGCACGTGTATCGAAAGTATAATAGTTGTGGGGACTCCGCGGACGCGAACCCTGGCGAGTCGACTTTGATACCGTATCCTGAAATGTTTCTTATACCTTTCGCTATCGTGGCCATGGTCACTGCTGTACTCTCTAGTCGTGGCATCCCGCTCTAGGGTGGGCATCCACGTGTTCGTCGGGGAATCAAATTCGCGAGCCATTGGCAACCAGGTCTGTATCGGATCTTCTGGCGTGCGCATGTTCGCTTAGGCCGAGATAGCGGAGTTCCCTAAGGGTGGGGGTATGGATTCGATCGCGTTGGCAGCGGCGACGGCGTTGGTCGGTGCGATGGCCACCAACGCATGGCAGCAGGTCAGTGTCGCGGTGGTGGCTTGGTGGCGACGTGCTCATCCCGGACAGGCTGATGCTGTGAGCGCTGACCTGAAGGTGTTGCGTGTCCAGGTGCTGGCTGTGCGCGAGCGGGGAGATGAAGTCGCCGAGCGGGCGCTGGCGGATTCCTGGCGGTTGCAGCTGCAACGACTGCTCGAAGAGAATCCCGCCTTGACGCCTGGGCTGCGGCGCCTGTTGGATGAGCACTTGTCGTGTGGTGTGCCGCCTGATGAGCAGCCGCGGGTCGGGCAGATGATCCTCAACGCCCGGGCGCGGGGCCAAGCCCGGCAATACATCGCTGGGCGGGACATGAATATCGCTGAGTCATGACTATCCCTGAGCGCGAGGGCATACCTGCCGCTCGCATAAGAGCCCAGGCCGGAGGTCGGGCAAGGCAGTTCATCGCCGGACAAGACCTGTACCTGACCACCTGCACCGGCTCAAGACCAGCACCGGAGACGGTTATTCACACGCTGCCGCGAGACGTGGCGGCATTTACCGGTCGCGAAGATGAACTCCAGCAGCTGGGCGTCACTGTCGGAGGAACTGGCGGCGTTACCGGCATCCATACCGTGGACGGAATGCCTGGAGTGGGCAAGACCGCGCTGGTTACCCGCGCCGCGCACCTGCTTAGCGGCGCCTTCCCAGATGGGCAGCTATTCGTCCAGCTCCACGCTCACACACCCGGCCAGAAGCCGATAGACCCTGGTGAAGTCCTCGGTGACTTGCTGATATGTACCGGCATGACCCCTAATGAGATCCCGGCGGGTGTGGACGCCCGAGCGCTGCGGTGGCGTGACCGCCTGACCGGGAAAAAGATGCTGCTGGTCCTGGACGACGCAGCCGACCACGCCCAAGTCGAACCGCTTCTGCCCGGGGCAGCCGGTTGTTTAGTCCTTGTCACCAGCCGCCGCCGTCTCATAGCCCTAGACGGTGCCAGGCCATTGCCGCTGGAGACACTGCCGCCACGCGAGGCCGCCGAGCTGTTCATTAGGCTAGCCCGGCGCGCCGCGGCCGAGGGTACGACGTCGGCGGTGACCGAAATGGTCAAGCTGTGCGGCTACTTGCCGCTGGCCATAGCCCTGCTCGCCGGGCGGCTCGCTCACCACCCCAGCTGGAGCATCACCGACCTCGCCGCCAGCTTCGCCGCCGCCCATGACCGGCTGGCTGAACTAATCGCCGGTGACCGGGCTGTGGCAGCCGCCTTCGAACTGTCATACCGCGACCTGCCCGCGACCCAGCGACGCTTGTTCCGCCGGCTCAGCCTCCACCCTGGGGCTGAAGTGAATGTCCATGCTGCCAGCGCACTCGGCGATATCCCGCTTGACCTCTCCCGCCGGAGCCTCGACGCCCTATACAACGACCACCTCGTTGAGGAAACCGCCCCTGGCCGGTATCGACTGCACGATCTCCTCCGCGCCTACGCCGCTGAGCTGACCAGATCTACCGACAGCGATAGTGAGCGGCGTGCGGCCGCTGGCCGGATGCTTGATCATTACCTGCACACGGCTCATTCCGCGGCGTTGCGGCTGCATCCCAGCCGCAGGCCGATCACGCTGGCCGCGGCAACGCCGGGCGTCGAGCCGGAGCACATCGGCGACGGCGCCGACGCCCTGGCCTGGTTCCAGGCCGAGCGCCGTGTGCTGATGGCCGCCGCCGGACGCGCCCTCGAGGCCGGCTTCGATACCCACGCGTGGCAAATGGCGTGGGCGCTGTCCCGGTTCCTTGACACACGCGGCCGGTGGCAGGACTGGGCCGCTATCGAGCAGATCGCACTGACCGCCACCGGGCGGCTGGGCGACCAGGCGGCGCAAGCCTCAGCCCACCAGCGATTCGGCTTCGTCAGCGGCAGGCTCGGCCGGTACGAGGACGCTTACACCCACCTGGAACTCGCCCTGGGCATCCACACCGAGCGCGGAGACCATGCCGGGCAGGCATATGTCCAGCACGCACTGGCCCTGACGCTGAATAACCAGGGCCGCTACGCCGAGGCCCTCGGCCACGCCCAGCGCGCGCTGGAGTCCTGGACGGCCGCCGGCGACCTGCCGGGCCGCGCCATGGCGCTGAACTCGGCCGGCTGGTTCCACGGCCTGCTCGGCGATCATCAGCAGGCACTGGCCTGCCTGCGGCAGTCGCTCGGCCTGTTCCGTGACCTCGGCCACGACGAGGGGGTGGCCAGCGTGCTGGACAGCCTCGGATACGTCCACCAGCAGCTCGGCAGCTACGCCGAGGCCACCGCCTGTTACCGGAAGGCACTCGGCCTGTATCGCGAGATCGGCGGCCGCTGGGGGGCCGCGGAGACCCTGGGTCACCTCGGCGACGCCCAGCACGCCGCCGGGAACCCAGCGCAGGCCCGTCTGGCGTGGGAGGAGGCGCTCGTGATCCTCGACGACCTCGGGCATCCAGACGCCGACCAGATCCGCGCCAAGCTGGCCGAACTTGCCAGCTCACCAAGGTCGGAGGTCAGCCGGACGTTCCCTGAAACTGCCGACCCGCGATGAACTGCTCCGCGGCGGGGCCAAGAGCGACGAACGCCTTCTCCGCGGTGGTCCTGTGCCACACTGCCCGGCGAGGCGCGGCCTTGTGCCGCCGTGATGCTTATCGAGCACCGACGTCTCGTGCGAGGCCGCCGGGACGTGCTCGGCGACGACTCCCCCAGTCGCGGGGTCGGGGGTCCAGCAGTCGGCCGCCTGAATCGGCGCCGTCGGTCCTCATGGAGGTTATAGCTGGTTCCCAGAGTGGACACGAGGCGTGCGCAGATATCGAACTGCTGCCTCTGGCTCAGGGCGTTATCTTTAACCAGAGTCCAGATCAGGCGTACGACCAGCGGGTCTTTGAGAGTCGGCCGAGTGTCACGGATACGACGAAGGCAGTCACCGCTACTTCCGTGCGCATCAGCGGTACCCTCTCTCCGTTCTCCGGCGCTGCCAGCGGTGTAGAGCGAGGAGGCTGAGCCGAGTGAGCTTAGGTTCAGGGAGGATTCCTGTTGGCAAGTTCCGCGAGGTCGGCTGCCACTTGCCCGGCTTTGGCGGCGCCTAGGGACTGGTACAGATGGAGAGCCTGACGCCACTGGCGCTTCGCCTCGTTGTTGGCGCCTAGCATGACAGAGATGGCCCCGAGTCGATGTAGTGCACGCGCCTCCTCATAGATGCTGCTGCATTGTCGGCTGAACTCGATAGCCTGCCGGTAGGCGTCGGGCGCCACTGCAAGATCCCCGCAGTGCTGAAGGATGAGGCCGAGCGTGTTGAAACCCTTCGCGGCCTCCAAGTGTATGCCTAGCTCGACGAAGCCTTTCAGGGCTTCTTCGGCATGATTTCTCGCATCGGCGAGCCGACGGAGTCCCAACTCTACGAGGGATATGCTGCGCAGGGTGATGGCTGCGTTCCGGCGAGCTCCGGCTTGGCGATAATACGCCAGCGCCCGGATGTTGTGGCGTAGTGCATCATCGAGCTTGCCTTGTCTGCGCAGAATGGTCGCCTGATTGGCCAGCGCGTTGCTTACGCCATGCCAGTCGCCTATCTCTTCAAATAGGCGCAGTGCGCTTTCGTAGTGGGATGCGGCCTCATCTTGCCGCCCGGATTCGAGCAACGCTCTTCCGAGATTGTTGCGTGTCATAGCCTCTGCCTTGCGATCGCCAGACCGCAAGCATGCAGCGAGAGCAAGCTCATGTGTCTGGATCCACGCATCCCAACGCTTGGTGAGAAAGAAAAAGCTGCGGAGGGTATACGCGAGCTGCCAGGAACGGTCCTCGAAACCGGTTCCAGCTATTCGGCACATCTCCATGAGATTCCTATGCTCCGTGGAGAGCAGTCCGAGAGCCTGGTGGTAACTGCCGATTACCGGGGTGGTGATAGTCGTATTGCCGATGTTCAGTGGTATCCGGTAGCGGTGGGGTGAGATAAACCGGTCCGCCTGGTCGGCAGTGCTCAGGTAATAATCGAAAAGCCTGTTCAGCGCACTTGGGTAATCGTTGTTATCTATGGCTAGGTCGCGAACATAGGCGCTTATTAGATCGTGCATTACGAACCGGTCGGGAAGCCTTTCCTCAAGAAGATGGGTTTCGAGCAGATTATCGATGGACCGGCGGGTTTCCATGAGGCTGGTCCCGGTAAGAGCTGCAGCAGCATAGACATCGATGTCCGGGCCAGGATGTACCCCGAGAAGTCGGAACAACCTCGCTGATTGGTCCGGCAGGTGCTTGTGCGACCAGGAGAAGACCTGCCGCAAACCCAGGCCTGCGTCACCAACCATGAGCGCTGTAAGCCGATTCCGCTCGTCAGAAAGCTCCGCAGCCAACTGCTGGAGACGGAGACGGGGTCGAATAGCTGCCCGAGCGGCGGCGATCTTCAACGCCAGCGGGAGACCGGCACACAGTTGGGTCACGGTGACTGCGGCCTGGGACTCCGCATCGATACGCCGCGGCTGCTTGGCCTGACGCGCGAGGACCTGGAGAGCGTGGTGAGTGCCGAGAACGTCGAGTTCTATCTGCCGGATGTCAGCACGGACCGTAAGGCCAGCGAGCTTATTTCGGCTGGTGATGATCATTGTGCCGGGGAAGGCCCCTGGGAGCAGCGGCAAGACATGCTCGTAGTCTCTGGCATTGTCGAGTACTACCAGCATTTGCCGTTGTGCGAGCAGGCTGCGGTACAGCGCAGCTTTGGCGCCCAGGGTAGTGGGGATTGCCTGCAAATCGACCCCCATTGAGGTGAGGAAGCCATGGAGAGCCTCGGCTGCCTCTACAGGCACTTGCGCGCTAAAGCCGTTGAGGTCGATGAAAAGCTCCCCGTCGGGGAAGCGGTCGGCGACTAGGTGCGCCCATCGCAGAGCGAGAGCTGTCTTCCCAACGCCAGCAATACCGCTGATCACGCAGAGCCGTGTGTAAAGCCTGGCGTCCAGCAGGGCGCTTAGCTGGCCGAGTTCGGTGGCGCGGCCGACAATTTGGGGTGCTGCGGGAAGCTGGCGCGGCACTGTCGGCGCGTGCTGCAGATCAGGCACCAATATCCACGCAATGGCGCCGGTCTCCTTCACCGCAACCTCTGCTTTCCGATAGGCCGTCGCGATGCTGGCGGGGGTGTTCTGAACGACCTCTTCGAAGAACCAGGAGGAGACGATGAGCGCGAGGACGCCAGATGCCCGTGCAAGTGCAAGCCTCAGCTCGCTAGCTTCCAGGAGGCGGAATACGAGATTGACTGACCTTCCGGTCGCACCGTGGCGGTCAAGGTACATCTCTCCGGCATGCAACGCCATCCTGAGACGTATCTGGGCTTTCACGCTGTGCACTGCATTGTGCTCGCGCAAAGCTTCGGCCAGATGCTCGGGAAGCGACATGGCGAACAGGGCTTTTGGCACATGCGGCGGGACCAACACCAGGACACCATCTCCTCGGTCCTCGCGATAGCACTCTGCCCACGGGATGCCGCTTGCGGAGAACGCCATCTCTAGAGCCCGGTAAAGCCCCTCGCGCACGGCGACCTGATGCGCGTCAGAACGGTGCGAGTCGCCGAAGCCCTCGACATCCACGGCCAGAATGGTCCGGTGTACTGCATGCATGGTCCTGTCACTCCTAAATCGGATGCAGAACTAGCTGGTGTTTTCCAAACTATGGCGAGCTCGGGCTTCGCCGACGACGACAGGGCTGAGGTTACTCATCGATTTCCCAGCCAGCGACCATAGTTCTGTCGCTTTCATGTGGTCTCGGACCACTGCCGCTACATTTCCGAGGCCAGTTTGGGCACGAGCAACCTCGTGCCGACTTCCGATACGTTCACCCGATTCGACGGCCCGCTCATAAAACGTGGCGGCTTCCCGATATCGGTTAGCTCGGAAGTGTATCCACGCGATACAGTTCAGAGCCATCGCCATATCCAATTCCAGCTCCAGCTCGCGAAGTTCGTCATGCGCCTGTTCCGCATCACGTAGAGCGTCGGTAAACGATCCCATCTCGGCTTCGGTCAGCGCGATCCCGCGGAGCGTGATCGCGGCGTTGCGTGTCGCGCCGGTACTTCGGTAGAAGTCCAGGGCGATCTTCAGATGGCGCAACGCGGCCATATGGTTGCCCAGGTACAGGTTGGCCCACGCCAGGTTTGATCGAGCAGTGGCCGCGCCGTGCTCGTCCGCGAGTGAGCGGAACAGCCTCAGCGCCTCAGTGTAGTGGTTTCGGGCGGCTTTGGGATTCCCGCTGTCCACGTGAGCTATGCCCAGGTTGTTCAGCGTCATCGCGGTGGCCCGGTCGTCGCCCGCCAGTCTCGCTGACGTCAGCGCCAACTGGTGGGTGACGATCCACGGGGCCCAGAGCTTCGCGTGGAAGAAGTAGTCCCGCAGGAAGAAGGCGAGCTGCCAGCATCGCTCATGTCGCCCGTGGGCCGATGCCACGCCGCACAAGGCGACCAAGCTGGGCCACTCCGCGTCTAGCCATGCCAGCGCCTCTTCCTTATCGGTGAACCCCTCAGCTACGTCCGGCAGGTCGGGCAGATCGATGGGAGGCTGGTACCGGTGAGGAGTCAGCATACTGTCGCTCGCGGCCGTCTGGAATAGCACGAGGTCCAGCAACCGGCACATTGCCGCGTCCTGCTCAGCGGCGGGCAACGTCGGCAGCGCGTACTCCGTCGCGAATACCCGAACGAGATCGTGGAACCCTACGTAGCCGCTAGGCCGCTGAATGATCAGATGCGCGTCGCAGAGCGGCCTCAACAGGTGCTCGGTCTCTGGCAAGCCCGCGCCTGCCAGCGCCGCTGCCGCTCGTATCGCGATGTCGCGCCCGGGATGCAGCGACAGGAGCCCGAACATCCGTCGCTGGTCGGCTGAGAGGTTCCGGTAGGACAGGCTGAACGCTGCGCTGACGCTACGCTCGCCGTCGTCAAGCGTACGCAGGCGATGCGCCTCATCTGCCAGCCGAGCGGCGAAATCGCAGAGCATCCAGGTCGGGTTGCTTCGGAATCGAGCCGCGGCAATCCGCACCGCGAGCGGCAATCGGCCGCAGTACTCGACGATGCGCGCCACGACCTCGTCATCATCGGGCACCCGCATTCCCCCGACATCTCGGAACAGCGCGATGGCCTGTGCGACCGGAAGTATGTCGACCGGCACGTGGACCGCGTCGTCAAGCGCGTTCAGGCTGTTCCTGCTGGTGATCAAGACCCCGCACCTTGGCTCGGCTGGAAGCAAGGGGGCAACCTGCCTGACGCTGTGGATGTTGTCCAGCACGAGCAGCATCCGTCTGCCACGCAGTCGGTCGCGGTAGAGGTTCGCCTTGCCGTCCGTATCCCGCGGGATATCCTCGCCAAACACGCCGAGCGCGTGCAGCAGACGGTCCAACGCCTCCGCGCTGGACACACCTGTCGACCCGACAGTGTCGGCGTTCAGATCGAAGAACAGACAGCCATCCGGGAACTGGGCTTCAACATCCCACGCGGCGCGTAGGGCAAGCGCGGTCTTGCCAACGCCTGCCATGCCGTGCAGCACGCATACAGCGGCTCCAGTGTTCTGGTCGAGCAACGCGGCACCGATGCGGGTTAGCTCTTCGACCCGGCCGACGAAGTACCGCGTCGCCGCTGGCAGGCCAGAGAACCTGATTATCCCGCGAGGTCTGGCGTCGTCGGTGAGCAGCGCGATCAGGGCTCCGGACGCGCCGAGCGCCGTGTCGCACGCCTCGGCGAACACCCGGTCGGGCCTGGTATGTCCATTCTCCACTTTGCTCAGGTGGCTCTTGCTGTAATGGATCCGCGTAGCCAGCTCGGCCAACGACAGACCGGCGGTCTGGCGCCGGCTGCGTAGTTCCTCTCCGAATCCCTTCGGCGGCTCACTCACAGCCACAGTGTTGCGCGGATCGCGGCTGTCCGGGTGACTTACGACACGAAGATGACGTAGGTATCCATCGCTGGTAAACCTCCTCAGGCGGTGTGTGTCGCATGGGAATCTGACGTATCAATAATGTGCTGGAAAATCGCCGAGCGGCATAGGTTTCCCGTTTCAGAAACAGTTGGAAACCCGGAAAGCCGGAAAGCTGCCGATCAGTCCCGCTACGCTGCCGTACAGCCCGGAGCGGAGGTGGCAGATGAGTTTCGATGTGCTCGAACTAAGAGTTCTGCACGGCATACGGCTGGCCATGTCCGCAGCGCTCGGGTTCGACGATAATAGGCGCAACGCGCGGCGGCGGGGTCGATGGCGGCATCACCTGGATCGCCCAACTCGCCGAGGAACTGCCGGATCCGCAGATTCCAAAGGATCTCAAATGCGCCGGTCTCGGGGAATTCGATCAACGATCGCACTGATCCTTGTCGGCGCCTCGATGATTCTTGTCGGCTGTGCCAATTCAGGAGAAATCGGGCAATCGGGGAGCGCCGCCTCCGTGAGCCGCGATTTCGTGATCTCGTACGCGGGAGCCGCTGGCTGGCTGAGCGGACTGGATTCGGCCGAGGCGCAGGAGCAGGTGCACGACTGGGCGCGCCTTGGCCTCGCATCCCACCTAGGGATGGCCACGGCGCAACTGCGTGACGCCACATATGACACACTGCCCGTGCGTGACGCGGGATTCGCGGGCCTCGCCCAGCAGGACATCGGGCCGGGCCGGTACCTTTATGACGGCGACGGCGTCTTGCACATCCTGGTACAGCGCGGTGATCCCCACCAGGCTCGAACCATCGGGCTAATGCTCGATCAGTACCGGGCCGATGCCGGTACTGACGCTCCGCAGGTCCAAGTGCACCACTACCAGATCGACCCCGCCACGGACACGATCGATATAACGGCCGATCCGGTTGAACCGACCAGCCAGGTCCGCGCCGCGAACGGCTACGTGACAATGCCCGTCGGCACGGCCGACGAGCTGACGAGGTTCCTGGCCCGAACCAGCTATCTGTCCCGTCTTGAGCTGCGCGGATCGGATCTCTGGGCGAACGGATGGGATTGGCACACCGGCCAGGACGCGCGGATGAACATGGCCGACGTATCGGCGCTCCAGCGAGGTTACACGGACGCTCAGAACGTGGGAGGTCAGCTTCCGGGGTTCTCACTCGACCCGCAACGCGTCACGACGGTGGCGGATCTGCTCGCCGTGATTCCCGGGTTGAGCCAGGACATGGCGAACCGGATCATTAACAGCGACTGGGCAGGTTCGCCATTCCGATCCGCCACCGACCTCGAGCAGAACGTGGTCAATCAGGCGTTGTTCGGCGGCGTGCCGGCAGCGACCCTGTCCCAGTATGGCCTCCCGACCGACCGGACGCAGCTCTGGGCACTGGATAGGCAATTGCTTGGCGGGTCTGCGTACAGTCAGGCGCGCTATGACGGCGAGCTGGCCGGCACCGAGGTCGGCATGACGCTCTTCTACACCGACTATGTGGCCAAGAACTGGGTTGCTGGCACCGGCACCGGGATTCCGAGCGAGTCGGCGACCGGGTTCGCACCTACCACGACCGCGCCGACGGTATGGAGCGAGTGCGACGCGAACAGCGGGTCCACGGGCGAGACCGGTCGGCTGTGGTTCGGGGAGAACGACTCGGCAGTACGGTCCGACGCGAAAGGGATCAGCATCGGCGCGGAACCGACCCGGCTATACGCCCGTGAAGACGGTCCCAAGGGAAGCGAGGTCGAACCGAGCTACTCCTTCGGCCGTGCGCTGCTGTGGTGGGATCAGCATTATCAGGCGGTGGCCGACTACGACCCCGAGTACCAGCGCCTCGATCAGATCATGCGGTGGAGCGACGTCATCGACTGGCTGGTCAGCAAGACCTCGGCGACGCTCCCGCAGCTGCCGGATAACCAGATGCCGTCGAATCTGACATTCTCGGACTGGTATCACCGCCACCACGAGTTCCGCGAGCGGTCGCCGATCGACTTCGTGTCTCCGCCAGGGGCTGCTCTCAACATCGGTGATGGGCTGACAAGCTACGGAGAGTCCATCGCGCACCTGCCGTCTAAGACGTTTATGGACTGTGGCGTCCGGGCCATCGAGGGTGGTGTCTCCCTCGCGAACAGCAGCGTCCGCGAGGGAAACGTCAACTACCATCCCGACCTGCCTGCTTCCGTCAGCCGTGCGGGAACCTACAGCAGAGCCTCGGCCTTCGACGACGGAAACGGGACCGGCGACATCAAGCAGGTATCGCTGGACGACTCGAGCAAGGTGACGAGCTTCCTTGAGCGCCGGTTCTCTACCGACAATGGCACGGACATCGTCGACGTGACCGGTAGCGGACGGCGGGTCGCTCCATTCGGCGGCCTGAAAGTGTGGCGGGCCAGCACCGCGCCCCGCACGCTCCAGCTCAGGATCTCGGCTCGCCAGGGAGAGATCTCCGAGCAAGTCGGCCTCCAGGGGCAGGACCTGGGCGGGCTCGAGGTCCGCAATAACGTGGGGGTGGTCACCATTCAGTGGCGCTCAGGCCTGTTGGACCGGATCCCGGGTGGCCCTCGAATCGGTCCAGAGCAAGCTCTCGGCGCGACCCGCGGTCGGGCTGTCGGCCGCGACCGACGGAGTGCTGACCGACGGAGTCCTGTACGAGTTGCGGACCCCTGACGGGCAGACGCTGTACCGGATGGCTGGCTCCGATGCCCCGTGGCTGTCGATCACCGGACAAGAACCGCCGACCGGTGACAACCTGGTGTTCCGTGGCGGGGCGCCGAAATCGGATGGCAGCGGCCCGGCCTTCTTCTACGGCAAACTCGTGCATGGTCCCGATCAGAGCGGCAGGTGGCTAGACGTCTCGCCCGTAACGACCAGTCACACAGCTGTTGTCAGGACAGGGAGCCCTCCGCCCAACCCGGGCGACTCCTCGCTGCGGGTGACCACACCGGCAGGGAAGACCACCACTGCGTATGAACAGAACGGGCACCTGCTCGTCCGTGACGACGATCCGATCCTCGGGCTGCACGGCTCGCCGGAAGGCGCGGCAATGCTCCGCGACTTTACCCGGATCAACGGTGCCATGCGCGACGCCGCGCGGGCCAGGGACGGATACCTGCGCACTGTCGTACTGGACGGCGATGGTGTTGCGCTGGTCGGCCCCGGCACGGTGACTTTGGTGCCCCCCGATCACCCGTGGGCCTCTCCAGTGCAGAGGGCGGTCGGCTCACACCCGTACCAGGCCCCGCTGATCCTCATCGAGAGCGGTCAGGCCCTGCTCGTTGACAAGGGCGCCCTCACCCCCGTGGAAAGTTTTCAGGGGCGCTCGATGTCCCTCGCGGACGCGTTCAGGATGAGCGGCCAGGTGTACGTGAACTACGAGGCATTCCGCTCAACGCTGGCATTCGAGGACGGTCCGATCATTACCAGCACGCTGCCCTTGGACACGAAGGTGACCGTGTCGGCGTTCGTGGCCACGAGCAGCGCGCACGTACGGCCCGACGTGTGGGTACACCACGGTGCCGCATGGATCAGAGCCTCGACAGCAACGACCTCTATCTCCACCCCAGCACCGACTCCCACGTTGAACTGGACCGTCGAGCCACTCGCGTCGGGCGACCAGATTCTGCTCGTATCCCCGGCCGGCGCCGTATCACCGGTGAGCGCTTCAGAATCCGTAGGACACGGTCAGTGACCGGACGGATCGAGATCACCCCTGGGACTCAGATCACGTCGCTCATAGGCCAAGCCGACGCGGCGTTCGAACGTAACGATGTGCGGGGCATCGACACGGCCTACCGCCAGGCTGTCGCGTTGGCTGACAGTGACGAACTCCGATCAGCACTCGCCGTAGACCACGTCGTACGGTTGCTGACACGTGGCGGCGCAACCCTCGCGCTGCGACGCTGCGGCGAATATCTGGCCGCGGCCGCTGTGGACGAGTTCGATCTTTGGCTGCTGCGGGCCGAGGCCCGCGGCGCGATCGGTGACCACGAGGGCGCCGCTACCGACGCCACTATGGCCCGGGTCGTATCCGCCAAGTGTCCCGAGCCCTTGTCCGACGATGACAACGCACGTCTGCTTCGCGTCGAAGGGCTAGCTGCGGCCGACCGAGGCGATCTCACTCGCGCGAAGCAGTGGCTGTCGGACGCCCGTCGGTGCTTCCTGGCCGTCACCGCGCTGGACCGCGCGGCCGTGATAGACGAGGATCTGTCGCTGCTGGATGTCCGCCTCGGCAAAAGGGAAGCCGTAGCGGAAGCACTCGCTAGACCGCAGTTGAAGACGACCGCTGACCATCTACGCGTCGCCACGGCCCTCAAGCGCGAACTCCGCTACGAGGAGGCGTATCGCATACTGCTGCGGGCGGTGGCTGCCCCGGACCTCGACCCGGCGCTCCGCGTGCCGGTGCTCAGCCAGCTTGTGGTCCTGGCGCGGCTTACGTGCCAGCATGAGACCGCAGAACGGCTGACCAAGATGCTGCGGGATGTCGCGGCCGAGTTTCAGGATCCATCGACCGACGAGGCGATGGCCAGGTTGTCACCAGAAGAGTGGCTTGGGCCAGTCACCTCGTTGCGGTTCAACCAGGCTGTACAGGACGCTCGTCGTCTGATCGGCACCGCTCGGCTCGACGATGTCGAGCGTCTGCTCGTCGACCTGCGCCCACGAGCGGAAAACGACCGGGACAAGGCCACTTGGCACCTCGCCACTGGGGAGTTGGAGCTGGCACGGCATCGGATCTCAGGGACGCCGTCCGCTCTGAGGACCGCCATCGGCCACCTCGGCCGCGCGGCCGACCTAGCGGAGGACCCCGCCCTGATCGAGATCCGGATTCCCGCGTTGCGCCGGCTCGGACGGGCCTACGCGCGGCGCGCCGACGGTAGCCAGCCCGCCGCCTGGTGCTGGGGCGAAGCGCATCGTCTGGAAGAGCATGTCGCCGCCTGTCAGATCACAGATGACGTCAGAATCGGCATGCTGCTGGCGGCTCCCGACGAGCACGATGAGCGGATCAGCGCGGCGAGCGAAGCGAAGGCCGCGTACGGAGCCGAAGCCGCGGCGGGGATCGTCGTCGCCATGGAGGCGGCACGCGGCGCCACCATACTTGGCGGCATCCTGCCGAACGGAACGGACCTCATCCGCGACCTGCCGCAGCTCGGCGACCTCGACGGGGCATGGCGCTGGGTACGCGGGATCGCTCGGTCCCTGCCACCCTCGCAGGTCGTCTGGCTCCTGCACGCGACCCCAGATCACGTACACCATGCGATCATTGGTCGGGAGCTTCTCCATCATCTGTGTGTTCCGCTAAGCCCCACACCGCTTGAGGCTGCGGTCAACGACCTCAGCAATTGCCAGGACCGGGAGTTCCTGGAGGCCACCGTGGCCAGCGGCGAATTCGACCAGGCGCTCGCCGAGATCACCGATCTGATCGCCGTACGCGCGGTGGTTCCGCTGATACCGCCGGAGGTCCAGCGGGTCGCGACCGTCGCCGGCGGGACACTGGCCGAGATCCCCTTCGCCGCGCTGGCGGTCCCCGGGACGTCAGCACGGCTCGGGCACCGATATGCGTTCTCCGATCTGCCCTGCCTCTCGGCGCGCTCTCCCCTGTACCGACGGTCGCTGTATCAGCGCGGAGACCGGGCCCTGTTGGTGAGTCCGCCAGGCGACGGGCTGACCGCGTCGGCGAGGATGCGGGGCCAGACCCTGCTGGACGGATCTGCCGCGACGCCGGAACAGCTGCGCGCGCATTTGGAGTCCCGTCGCTACAACAGAGTGCGAATCGACAGCCACGGTCGATATGACGCGCGCGATCCGGCCAGGTCGTGGCTGCAGCTAGAACCTGCCGGGTCCTGCGGGCGTCTGCGTCCGGAAGCGCTACAGAGCATGGATCTGCGGGGATGCGGCACGCTTGTACTCGGGGCGTGCGAATCCGGAATGGCTCATCGCCGGGGCCGGGATGAGCGGGCCGGCTTCGTCAGGGCCGCAATACAAGCGGGCGCGGGCGCGGTGGTCGCGGCTAGATGGGTCGCGGACGATCCGGTCGCCGCGCCGGTGCTCGACCGGTTCGAGCGCTACTTGCGCTACCTGCCGCGCGACGTGGCACTCCAGCGTGCCCAACTCGACGTGTGCGAGGGGAAAGCTGGGCAGCCCGACGACGTTCCTTACCGCGATCACCCGGCCCGTTGGGCCTGCTGGACCCTATACGGCGATTCGGGATGGCAGGCAGGCGGCGGACCATTCGGCCGACTGATACGTCGGCGCCTCAATCAACGGAGACGACGTGACTGACCGCATCGACCACGACCAGCCGCTGGTCTTCCTCTCGTTCGCCGGGGAAGATCGGCCGCAGGCCAAAAGACTCCGTGATGACCTGGCGGCCCGCGGATTCGACGCGTTCGTGGACGAGCACAGCATCCTGCCAGGTGAAGACCTTCTCATTGTGATTAACAAGATCTTGACCCGGTCTAGCTACTGCGTCCTCCTGTGGTCGCGCCACACCCCGGACCGCCGCTGGGTCGAAGTGGAGTGGACCGCTGCATTGTTCCGCGATCTGAAGGAGAAGCGGTCTTTCTTGTTCGTCATTCGGCTGGACGAAACTGAGTTGCCGCTGCTCCTAGCGCCCCGCAAGTACATGGACGCCTTCGTCGACTGGGACACGACCGTGGCGGGACTTGTGGCCACGTGGCACCGCGACCGTGAGGTCGGCACGCCAGTTTATCCCGCCCCAGACGCCACCGGATACTCCGATGACGCCCACCCAATCGAGTTGTACGTGCGCAACCAGGCGCTGTCGGTGTCGCACGTGCTGGCGGCACCGTCGACAGTCACTAGTTCGGAGTTGTCCGGCCTGGTCCGGAAGGCGCTGAATCTGCGGGACAGTGAGTCGAGGTACGGCGGAATCGTAAGCGTTCGTTTCGCATACGAACTCAGGTACCGCGACAGGGCGCTGCTGGACGGACCACTCACCTATCTGGGCATCGGCAACGGTGACACGGTCGATCTGGTGGTGCATGGCGAATTCGTTAGCCACGGCAAAACGGTCTCCACATGGACCTTTCGCGACGGTCCGGCGCCGCAGCAATCGGCGATCAATCCGCAAGTCATACGCGCGCTCATCGACGCGGCGTTCGGTCACCTCATGCCGTGAGCCTGCCGAATCCATAAGGTGAAAGAATCGGTATGCCAACTCAACCTCCAGATATGGTGCAGAAACTGATCCGGAAGGCTGCACCGGTCCGATCCGTCGCTTCCGCTCTACGGCCTCAAACGCCGTCTTGCGAATGCCGTGCTTATGCCCGCGTATCTGCACTGCTGGGCGAATGCAGTGAATGACTCGCTCATGTTTACTGAGAAAACCTCGCGAGCCGCGACAGCATGTCGATAGCCGCAGCAGTGAGGGTCGACGACGAGTAGCTTGGAGCAATTCGTTGAATGCAACTTCAGACATATTTGCGATCCCGCTGGAAGACGAAGCGTATCTGGTGTACGCACCGCTGCACGGCGTTGCCTTCGCCGCGAAGAAGGGCCTCGTGGCAGCGCTCTCGGAAGTCGTGTCCGGTGAGGGCGGGGATGAGAGCGTGGTTGCGCTCGCTCGTGAAGCCATCCTGCTGGGCCAGCCTCGCCTGCCCATTACCCAAAAGAGGGGTAGCCCATCGCCGACCGAGGTGACGCTCTTCCTGACGACAGCGTGCAATCTGCGCTGCACGTACTGCTATGCCTCGGCGGGCGACAGTCCCGCCACGTATATGACAATGGATGTTGCCAAACGGGGGATCGACTTCGTCATCGGCAATGCCCGGCGTGAAGGCGCGCCGTTCGCAGGTGTGAACTACCATGGCGGCGGGGAACCGAGCGTCCACTGGAACCTCATGACCGAATCACTGGCGTATGCTCGCAAGCGGGCTGGTGACCTCAAGGTAATCGCGGCTGCCGCCGGCAACGGCGTATTCACCGACCGTCAGATCGACTGGATGATCGCCAACCTCAATGGCGGTATGAGCCTGTCGTTCGACGGTCTGCCCGAAGCGCACGACAAGCACCGGCCGACGATCCGGGGCACCGGGTCCAGCGACCGCGTCATGCATACAATGAGCCGCTTCACTGACGCCGGCTACCACTACGCCGTGCGGGTGACCGTCACCGCCGAGCAGATCCCGCTGCTGCCCGATTCCATCGAGTTCATCCTGTCCCGCTTCACACCTATGCGCGTGCAGGTGGAACCCGCATATCAGCTTGGACGGCACGAGGGGAGGGCAGACGCCGAAACCGAGGAGTTCATTACCGCCTATCGAGAAGCCCAGAGCCGGGCTGCCCGCTTCGGTCATGAGCTTGTCTACAGCGCAGCCAGGGTCGGGACACTCACCAACCACTTCTGCGGTGTCACGCAGGACAATTTCTGCCTGAGCCCGTCGGGGAACGTGTCGGCCTGCTTCGAGGCGTTTTCCGAAGAGAACCCGTTCGCGGACGTCTTTTTCTACGGTTCGCCCGGGCCCGGCGGATACACGTTCGACATGGACGCGCTCGACCGGCTGCGTGGGCTGGGTGTCGAGCACCGGCCCTTTTGCAATGGGTGCTTTGCCAAGTGGAACTGCGCGGGCGACTGCTATCACAAGTCGCTCGCGACGAATGGACGGGGCGAGTTCGCCGGATCGCAGCGCTGCCACATCACCCGGGAACTGGTGAAGGACCAGCTCCTCACCCGCATCGCCGAATCCGGTGGTCTCATCTGGCGCGACGGACAGGAGCGCAAGCCCTGCGCGATCCACGGAGGCAAGAATGAATAATGTCATGTTGCCCTGGCCTGAGCCGAGGCGCCCCGCGAACGACCGGCCCAAGGCGCCCCAGCCCGCGCCGCACTACGAGATCCAGCGTGTCTACGACAACGGCTCCGCCGGGCCGATCGAGGTTGTGCCCATCACCCGACCACCATGGTCAGCGGAGTCCGGGCGGCGCGGCTTCCTCGGCGCGGGTATCGCATCATCGGTCGCATTGGCCCTCCTGCTCAGCGCGTGCCATGATGACTCTTCCTCTCCCTTGTCCCCGTCCGGCACCTCATCTGGATCCTCCTCAGATAATGGGTCAGGGTCTCCCTCAGATAGCGGATTGGGGTCCCCTCCACCTGACGGATCCCCGACCGATGACGGATCTCCCACCGATGATGGATCCCCGGCCGATAATGGAGGAGGTGGAGGTTACATCTGTACCTGTAACAAGGTATGCACCTGTATCCCCGTCTGCCAGGCACACCAATTGCTGAATCCCGATCCAGCTGTACGACAGATGGCAGAGATTGTCGTGGTGGCGATGGGCCTGCGCGAGCTTCCGTACCTGCGGTGGGCAGCAAGCGAGGCAACCGCTCCGTTGCGCACGCGCATCGAAGAACTCATCGAGGAATTGCACAACGGGCGCCGCCTGGAGGCGAACGACCTGGCCGGCCTCAGTTGCGAATCCTTCCTCAGCTCCAGCGACCCCATCGTTGCGGCGATAGCCGCACAGGTTCTTACACTCCGTGCGTTGCAGCTAGGAACACAACTAAGCGGCGTAATGGCCGACCGGGCAGCGCAGGCACTAATTGCTGCGCACGCTCTTCACCTTCAGCGTGCACCTGCCTGGAATTAGCTAGCTGTCCGGTCCAGCGGGCTACGCATGATTTGGACCAACTGCGGCTGGCTGACGTCGAGCAGGCCATGGACATCGTCGTCGGCAGGCCGACCGAGCCCTGTGGGGTTCCAAACAGGGCATAGACGCTGGCCTTTGAGTTGGCAGCCTTGGTGGCCGGTTGGGCTGACACGATCGCTGGTGTGTGACGGTACGGCTGCTGCATCTTGATGTTCGTCCGCTGAGCCGGGTGGATGGGCTGCCCATGCGTTCGTCGGTGGCCAAGAACGCCGAGTTGCTGGTGCTGGCGCCAGGAGGTCACAGTGCTGCGTCGGCCGCGCGTCTCGGCTGGCTGGGAAAGAATATCTGTACACTGCCGGTTAGTGATCATGGACGCTTCATAAGAGCGGCCAATTGTTCCCTGCGGCGTCCAGCCACGGACGGGACAAGGCTCCACGCCGTACCTGACCTTCAGGAAGGCCCGGAAACCAGTGACTAACCCAGTGACTACGACTCCCGACAGCGCCAGCGGGTGAGCGACGTACTCAGACGTCCATCACGCCGCTGACCTGCGATAACTCGACCTCGCGCGACCTCGCCAGACGATTTCGCCAGGCATGGCATGCAAGAGGTCAGGGGTTCGAATCCCCTAAGCTCCACGATTTTTCGAAAGTCTGTCTCGCCGGAGGAGCCAAACGGGGAGCCACGGCTTCTAGGCTGTCTTCTTCGTGGCGAAGATCGTGTTCATGGCGACAGCGCCCTTGGTGATCACGGGCTTGAGCTGGTGCCGGTAGACCTTCTGCGTGACGATCGTGCTCTTGTGGCCGCACAGGTCGGCGATCGTCTCGATCGGGACTTCGTTGTCGCTCAGGATGGACACGAACGAGTGCCTGAGTTCGCGTGGTGTCCAGTCCTCGCCGATGCCGGCGGCCTTGGTGATGGCACGGAACGCTCGACGGACGTTGCCCGCTTCGAGCGCGGTGCCGATCCGGGTGCAGAACGCCAGGTCGTTGTCCTCCCACGCCTCGCCTGCGATGAGGGTAGTCCTCTCGCTTGTTGTGCCCTTTGTGCCCGAGGCGCTGGGGGCGGCGCTCACGCGTGCTGGCTGGTCATGGGCCGACGGCCAGGGAGACTTCGACTTGCGTGCGCCGGGACTGGTCTTCAGGCAGCGACGCACGCAATCGGTCCCGCGGCACCTCGGCAGGACGCTGCCAACAGGATCGGGAAGCTTTGCGATCATCCGGGCGCTGATCCGCTTCGGCGGCGAAGGCGAAGAGCCCGGCGCGACGGCCCTGTCTGCTCGAGCCGGGGTCTCTCAGGCACGTGCTTCACAGGTGCTCCACCAGCTGCAGGATCTCAGCCTCGTTGATAGGGCGGGGCGCGGGCGGTGGCGGCCCGACCAGAAGGCGCTGCTGGACCGGTTTCTAGCCGAATACCCGGGACCGGGAGGGTCGGAGGCATACTTTTACACCCTGGACCCGGTTACAGACGTGACTGTCCGGGCCGCTGGTGTGTTGGGGCCTGAGCTGGCCGTGTCCGCAGATGTCGGGCCTGATCTCATCCTGGCTTGGCGCCGGCCGAGCAAGGTCATCTGGTATGTGAGACGGCTGATAGCCGCCTCTGAGCTCGGGCTCGTCCAAGCGCAAGGTCAGCACGACGCGAACGTCGTCGTTCGCATGCCGAAGGATCATTCGGTATTTCCTGCACCACCCCCTGTGGCGGCCGAGGCGCAGGGGGCCGAGATCGGCCTGGCAGATCCGGCCCAGATGGTCTGGGATCTGCATGACCTTGGTCGGGCGGACCGTATCGAGGCGGCAGAGGAACTGTATAAGTGGCTACTGAAGCACCCCTGAACCAGGTCTCTCTGTCGGCGGAATCGGTTGCCGACGATCTCGGCTTCGTGGCGCTAGCTGACCTCTCGCGTGTCATTGGTGATGATGCCGCAGATTATCGCGTTATAGGCGGTCACGTGATAACCGTCCTCGCGGCGAGATGGAGGCTCGGGGCTCATCTTTACCGGGAGACTGGCGATGCGGATCTCGGTGTGCCTCCAGTCGTAGCTCGTGACCATCAGCTTCCGGGCCGTCTGAGAGCTGCAGGTTACGGCCAGGTCGCTGGAAACCGGTTTGCCCGCGACATCTCCGATATTCCGGTAAAGGTGATCGGGGTGGATAGCGCGCCGCGTCAGGCAATCATTGATGTGCTTATCCCTGCATACACGAGTCATGCCCGCGACAATGTTAAGGTCAGCGACGACCTGTTCACTACCGAAGTTCCCGGCCTGGCAGTAGCTGTAGCCAGGTCTGCCGTGAGCATGACACTCGAGCTGAAGCGTCTGAACGGTGAGATCACGCAAGCGGCCTTGCCGTTCGCGGACGAATTGAGTGCTCTCGTTCTTAAGGCCTCCGCAACGCAGGTACGGCGCAGGGCTACGGATATGACAGACATCTGGCGATGCCTGGAGATCGCATCCGCGGCAAGTGTAGTACCGTCCAACTTTAAGCGCAGCACCCGCTCCGAGGTGCCTGCTATTATCCGCTCCCTGTTCTCCACGCAAGACGGCCCGGGAATGACTGCGCTAGTTGATGAGCGATCCCTCTCTGGTCAAGCTGCCGCCATGAATGAACCACCGCGGGTCCGGGTCCAGCACGAGTCGCGGCGGCAGCAGCGGATGCGCGACCTTGGTCTCCAGCCAGGCGAACACCGCGAGCAGCACCGCGCCGACGATGATGGAGCCGAGGGTGACGGGGTCGGTCCAGCTGGTGGACTCGACGTGCGCGAACCCGTAGACGATGGCGAACAGCGCGGCGCTCACCACGACGATGCCCGGAATGTCGAGTTTGGGCTTCTTGGTGATCGCGGGCTTGGCCAGCAGCAGCAATGCACCGATCAGGGCGGGGACCGCGAAGGCGACGTTCACGTACATCACCCAGCGCCACGACGCCCATTCGGTGAGCATGCCGCCGAGCAGCAGCCCGATCGCGCCGCCCGCACCACCCAGGGCACTGAAGATGCCGAAGGCCTTCGCCCGTTCTGACGGTTCGGTGAAGGTCACGCTGAGCAGTGACAGTGCCGCGGGCGCGAGCAGCGCGGCGAAGAGGCCCTGGGCCACCCGCGCCGCGACGAGGATCTCGAAGCTGCCGGCCGAGCCGCCGAGAACGGACGCGGCCCCGAAACCTGCCACGCCGATCACGAAGAGGGTACGTCGGCCCAGCAGGTCACCGAGTCGGCCGCCGAGCAGCAGCAGGCTGCCGAACGCCAGGGCGTAACCCGTGATGACCCACTGCCGGCTGCCGTTGCTGAAGCCGAGGTCTTGCTGCGCATGGGGCAGCGCGATGTTCACGACGGTCGCATCGAGCATGACCATGAGCTGTGCCATGCCTATGACGACCAGCACCCACCAGCGCACGGCATGTGAGCCGCGAAGGCCCGGGTCTTTCTTTCCGGAGGCGGGCGCCCCGCGGTCGATGCTGGTACTCATCTTTTTCCCTTGCTTGCTGGGCATGGCTGAAAACCGTCTGGAATCTGACCGGTTTCCTCACCGGTGAAGGTGAGGCGAGGGTGACGAGCTGAGATCTCAGGGCTTCGAGATCATCGTGTGGCCGCTTTGGCGCTTACCTCGGCGATCCCCTGGAGCGCCGCGTCGGTGTCCGCGATGGCCAGCATCTTGTTGATGTCGGCGCCGGCCAGCGCGCCGGCCGCTGCGGAGGCCCCGACCTGGGCGGCCGGATCGGTGACGTTGCCGGCCACCCACACACCCGGCACCTCGGTGGTGCCGGCCATGCCGGAGGCGAAGCCGCGGCCCATGTTCGGCAGGTCCCGCACCGGCAGGCTCAGACCTTCCAGGCCCTGGGTGCGGGCCTGCATCTTTGTGCCGACCGCGAGGACGCGGCGGGCCACGACCTGGCCGTCGGCCAGGCGCACCCCGGCGAGGGCACCGTCCTGGTCGTTGACGACCTCGGTGACCGGGGTGTCGATGACGCGGATGCCGCGGGCGGCGAAGCGGGCGCGGCTGTCCTCGTCCAGGTCAGTGCCGTGGGTGAAGTAGGTCAGGTCCTCGGTCAGCTGGCGGAACAAAAACGCGTGGCCGATGGAGGCCGCGCTGGTGGCGAGGATACCGATGGGCTCATCGCGCACCTCCCAGCCGTGGCAGTACGGGCAGTGCACCACACTGTGCCCCCAGTGCTCGGCGAGCCCGGGCACCTCCGGCAGCACATCGGTGAGGCCGGTGGCCACCAGGATGCGGCGGGCGGTGATGCTGCGGCCGTCGGCCAGGGTGACGGTGAACCGCAGGTCCCCGTCCGCCGACGGGGCGGCAGACTCGGCCGAGACCACCTCGCCGAACACGACGCGTCCGCCGTACTGGCGCACCTGCTCCCGGCCCCGTCGAAGGATCTCGGGCGGCGGGGTGCCGTCCAGGGCGATCAAGCCGTGCACGGCCTTCGCGGGCGCGTTGCGCGGGGAGCCGCTGTCGATCACGACGACCGAGCGGCGGGAGCGGGCGAGGATCAGTGCACCGTTCAGCCCCGCGGCGCCCCCGCCGATCACCACCACGTCGACGGTCCCCTCGGCCAGCGCATCGCTCGCGGAGTCCTCGCCGAAGGGCGGTCGCTGGGTCACCTGTGTCATGAGTTCAACCTCCAAGCCGCCTTCGCGGCGTCGCGGTCCTGTACGCCCGGACCAAGCCAGTCCGGCGAGCTCAGCATGGTTGTGTACTGAACTGTCAGAAACCTAGGCAGTTCTGTACTGAGTTGTCAAGTAAGGCAGGTCGGCCTTACCTTCTGTGTATGGGGCCGCCCGTGGTTTCCAGCGCAAAAAACAACGATCAGGCTGGCCAGGGTCCAGGAAGGGCTCTCGCTGTGGTGGTCGGGCACGAAAACGAGCGGAGGAGAATCGTGACCGGAGCGATTCGCCTGCCAGGTAAGGGAGAAGCATGAGCATCATCCCCATGCCGGACGAGCTGACCCATTACTCGTCCCGTCGGCTGGACGAGGCCGATGAGCTGGCCTGGCCGGTGTTGAGCCAACACGCCCTGGACCTGTTGCGGTCATCCGGTGAGGTGCTGCACCCCGCGCCCGGCGAGTTGCTGTGGGACGCCGGTGATCCCATCGACTTGCACCTCGTGCTGACCGGTGGCGTGCTCCTCGTGGACCGCCGGGAGGACCGGGTTGTCTTCGTGATCGAGGCCGGTGACTTCGTCGGCGAGCTCGGCATGTTCATGGGGCAGCGCTCCTTCTTCCAGGGCGTGGCCATGAAGGACACCGCGATCCTGCGGGTTCGGGTGGAGGAACTGCGCCGGCTGGTGGAGATCTCGGGGGAGCTGAGCGATGTCGTGCTGTCCGCTTTGGATGCCCGGCGGCGCTTTCTGACCAGGAAGGGCGAGGGCGGTCTGGTACTGGCCGGAGACGACGACCGCGACCTGCACCGCCTCCAGGACTTCGCTGAACGCAACCAGATTCCCTACCGGACGGTGCTGCGCTCGGACCCGTCGGCGTGGTCGGAGCTGGCGCAGACCTGTGCCTTGCCCGAGACCGGTACGGCCGTTGTCACGGCACAGCGCCGCGTAATGACATCGCCGACCACGCGTGACCTGGCAACCGCCTTGGGAATCGACCTGTGGGGCATCGCCGACGATTCCCGGTGTGACCTGCTGGTGGTGGGCGCCGGACCGGCGGGGCTGGCCGCGGCCGTGTACGGGGCGTCGGAGGGACTGGACGTGGTCGTCGTCGAGGACGTCGCCATCGGCGGCCAGGCCGGCAGCTCGTCACGGATCGAGAACTACCTCGGCTTCTACCGCGGCGTGTCCGGGGTTGAACTGGCACGGGCGGCGATGCTGCAGGCGGTCAAGTTCGGGACCAGGCTTCTATCACCCCGCTCAGTCACTGGGCTGTCGGAGGTGCCCGGCGGGTTTCGGGTGCGGCTCGACGACGAGCACGACGTCCTCGCCTCAGCGGTGATCATCGCCAGCGGCGTGCGCTACCGGCGCCTGGACCTGCCTGGCCTGGCCGACCTGGAGGGCCGTGGCGTCTACTACGCCGCAAGCCAACTGGAGGCCAGCCGGGTCTCCGGGCGGAACGCCGTCGTGGTCGGGGGCGCCAACTCCGCCGGCCAGGCGGCCCTGTTTCTCGCGCGGAACGCCGGCCACGTCCACGTCCTGATCCGCCGCGATGACCTGCGCGACACCATGTCGAACTACCTGGCGCAGCGCCTGACCCACCACGAGCGGATCACCGTGCACCCTCGCTGCGAACTGTCCGCCGTCCATGGCAGCAGCCGGCTCAGCGGGCTGACCTGGCACGACCGCGCCCGCGACCGGGACGTACGACTCGACGCGGCCGCACTGTTCCTGATGATCGGCGCGGACCCCTGCACGACCTGGCTGCACGACATCGGCGTCGACCTCGACGCCAAGGGCTTCGTGCTCACCCACGACAGCTTCGCCACCTCGATACCCGGGCTGTTCGCCGTCGGTGACGTGCGCGCAGACTCCGTCAAGCGGGTGGCATCGGCCGTCGGCGAGGGATCCGTGGTCATCTCCGCAGTCCACGCCTACCTCGCCAGCAGAAGGACGTTCTGACCCGAGCCTTACGGCGAGCCATGGTTGAACAGCTCCGGATGCCGGGTCAGCTCGACCCCGGTCCGGCGGATGTGACCGGAGCGGAATCGTGCTCGGCGTCCACCGAGCCCCAGCGCCGGATCGCATCCAGGAGCAGTCGCTGCTCCTCGCGGGGCCTTGCCGGGTTTGCTGCCGCATTCTTTCTGAGTCGGAAGGATCCATGTCACAACTTCTTCGTCGGGGAGCTCAACCTCTGCAAGGGCGGATGGTCGCCTTCATCGACGAGCAGCGTTCACCTGACGGTTCTGGCCGACCGGGTTGAAGGTTGCATCGCTGGTCACCGGGCGGAGATCCGCCCCATCGCGCCGTCGGCAACAACGCCATGTCAGAGTCCGCCCCGCGCCGCCCACCTCATGTCTGGACGGGGATGGGCGGAGGGTGCCGGTCGTTTGGGGTCAGGCCGCGTCGAGCAGGATCCGCGCCATCTCGTCGGGGCGCTCCAAGGCGGAGAAGTGGCCGGTGCGGGGCACGGTGATGCGGTGGACGTCCGCCAGCGCGTTGGCCACTCGGTCTCGTTCGGCGGGCCGGGACCAGTCGTTTTCGCCGTAGACGAGGGTGACGGGTGCCGACACGCGCGGATAGCGCTCGCGGGCCCGGTCGAATCCCTTGAGGCTGCGGAAGATCCCTCGGGACACCTTGTCGTAGCCCTTGCGGCGACCGCTCCTCAGTAGCTCGGTGATGAAGTCCTCGGGCAGCCGGGTCTTGTCGACGTAGCCGCCCTGCAGAATTGCCCGAAAGACGGGCCGCGGCTCGAGGGGGGCGAAGACGGGGCCCAGCACGGGCATCCGCACGCTGGAGATGATGACGCGGGCGATCCAGTTTCCGCGTTCGCCGCCCTGGGGGTAGTCATAGCTGTTGAACGCCACGACCCGGCTGACCCGGTCCTTCAGGTCGATCGATGCCGACAGGGACAGGGCGCCCCCGAGCGATTCGCCCGACAGGGTGACGTCGTGAAGGTCCAGTCCGCGGACGAATTCCACGACCGCGGCCCGCAGCTGCGGCTCCTCGTACTGTGCGCCGGGGACGATGTCGGACCATCCCATCCCGGGCAGATCCAGCGCGTAGACCGTGTAGTGGTCCCACAACTGCGGGATCACCCGCTGGAAGTAGTCCAGCTGGCCGCGCACGGTGTGCATCAGAACGAGGGCAGGGCCGGTGCCCACGGTGTAGTAGCGCAACCGCGAGCCATCGGCTCGGGTGAAGAACCGCACCTCGCCGCGACCGTTGCTCCAGGTCCTCGCGTACGTCGCGTCGGGAAACTCGTTGTGTTCCATGGTTCTGTCCTTTCAGGTGAGGAGAATGCCGCAATACGGGCATTCTCCTTATTTCGTTGGTCTGTGAACTTGATCAGGGTTTGGACACTCGGTATGAAGAACCGCGCATCCTTGAACTAGAAGTCAAAATCAGGGTGCAAAGAGGTGCGGTCGCCCGTTGTCCTGTCTCAGAGGACATGTGCGTCTCCTCAGGCGCCGGGTGTACTGCGGGCTCAGCCGGCCAGCCGGTTGAGCTTGCGGATTTGCCTGTCGAAGGCGCGCGAGGGCACGATCCGGCGCAGGACGCTGGCCACGTCGAGATCGAGGAACGTCACCCCGGCCAGCGGCCCGGCGTTCGCCGCATTGCGGCTCGTGCCGACCACCGCGAAGCCGGCGCCCACGAGGGCGAGCGCTGCCGCCCGCCCGATCCCGGAGGAGGCTCCCGTCACGAGGGCCACCGGGGAAGCTGTCTGCATGGTGGTTCCTTCGGTTGCGGGCATGACTTCGTCGTGCCCAGTGCGGGGTCGCCAGGATGTTTGTGTACTGAACTGTCAGAAACCTAGGCGGTTCTGTACTGAGTTGTCAAGTACGGCGGGTCGGCTTACCTTTTGTGTATGGCGAGACCACGAAGCTTCGACCGCGACCACGTCCTGCATGCCGCCGAGCGGCAGTTCCGCGCCTCGGGCTACAACGGCACGAGCGTCGACGACATCAGCGCCGCCACCGGCCTGGGCCGCGGCAGCCTCTACGCCACGTTCGAGGGCAAGCACGGCGTGCTGCTGCAGGCGATGACCGGGTACTTCGCACGGCTGGAGCAGTTGCCGAAGGTGCTCGCCGGACCGGACGAGGGCGCCTTGGAGCGACTGCACGGGTACTTGCTCCGCGCCGCCGTCCACGGGGTGCCACTCGCTGCCGACGTACCCCCCGCCCCTGACCGGGCGGCGGCGGCCTGCTTCGCCGCCAAGATGGCCCTGGAGGTCGGCGCCTCCGACCCCGAGGTGGAACGCCTGGCCAACGACTGCTTCTCGGTGGTCGTGACGGCGGTGGCCGAGTGTGTGCGAGCGGCGCAGCGCAACGGCGACATCGACCCCGACGCGGATCCCGACGACCTTGCGCACCTTCTGTGGACCATCATCCGCGGGATCGATGTCGCAGGCGCGTGCGGCAACAGTCCCGCCCGCCTGACCTCGATTGCGGAGAGCGCGTTCGCCTTGCTGCCTCGCCCGCGCCACCGCTGAGATGGGCATGGCCGGCCTCGTCGCACAGGCATCTGATGCGGTCGGCCACTTCGACGCCGGGACGGGCACCGGGTCCAGGCCGACAGAACTCTCAGATCAGCATGCCAAGCCACCGGCCTGACTTCGGCACCTGGCCGCTGTTACCGGCATCTGGGTGGCCCATGATGGCACCCGCGAGGCGGCCGCATGATAGTCCCCGGTGGCCCTCCCCGGCAATGCCCGTAGACCTGGCGAGTCACCACCGTCGTTCGGTATGAAGAAAAGAATTTCGACCGAACGGCGGTGGTGCTTGTCCCGGGTCGGCCACCGCCACGCTCATTGGCGCCGCCAGATGGCGCTTGCGGGCCATCGACCGTATATGAATGCGAGCCTAACCAGACACCGGGCATCTGAGTCTTAAGGGGCATAAGGATCATCCCGCAATCGGCGGATCCGTGCCGTTAAGGGATGATTGCCATGAGATTCTCGCCCGCCGCTGCCCGCAAGGTCCTTGCGGGCGCAGCTGCCGTCGCCGTCGCGGGACTTGGCGCGAGCTCGGTCGCGTTCGCGGCCACCTCGTCGCCGCCCGCCCGCGCCGCGACCGCGATCCCGCGGTGTACCGCCGATCCCAGCGGTCTGGGCCTGGGCGTCTGGGTCGCCGCCAGCCAGGGCGACGGAGCTGCCGGGACCATCTATTACCCGCTTGAGTTCACCAACTTCAGCGGGCACGCCTGCTACCTGCACGGCTTCCCCGGAGTCTCCGCGCTTGACCGCGACGGGAAGCAACTTGGCAGCCCCGCCCGCTGGGAGTCTTTTACCCCGCCCGGGCCTGCGCGCACGGTCATCCTCAACCCGGGCGCGACCGCCCACGCGATGCTGGCCTACCACGACGCGGTTATCTTCAACTCGCCGGGATGCCACGGCGTGAGCACCTCGTCCGAGCTGCGCGTCTATCCGCCGGACGAGCGGACCGCCACCGATGCCCTGTTCGACTTCCAGGTTTGCACCCACCCCGGACCGATCTACCTGAGCGTCGGCGCCATCCAGCCCGGCGTGGGCGGCAGCGCCGGCAACGGCTAGCACCGCCCGCGCGGCTCCCTCGATGGGCACGGAGGTGGCGAGGCATGCTCGTAGGTCAGCAGCGGGCCGAGATAGCGGCGGACCTCCGGATCGGCGTTCATCGCCGCCCACGGGGCAAGATCAGGCTCCCGCCAGCCGCGCATGACCAGCCGCGCAGTGCTGATCTCCGCCATCAGGCCAGTGTATGGACGGCAGCGCCGCAGCTACACCGAGCTCCGGCGGCAGAAGGCTGCGGGCCAGCGGCTGGGAATGCTGCTCCTAGCCGTCGGCCCGCTCGTTGCCGCGGTCGAATTGGATGCGGACCCGCTCCTGAGGTAGTCGCTAGCAACCTGCTCACCAGGCCGGGATATGTCCTGCATACTCCCGCGGAGCTGAAACGCGGATAGCGGATAGCGGATAGCTGCCGAACTAGCCGGGGATGCTCGCGAGGTTGGCGGCGTCTTCGATCACCGTGGCATCGGTGCGGGTCAGGAACCGCTCGGTGACGAGCTTCTCGGTGTCGTTGTATACGTCCGTGACATATGTGATGTGATTCGGGTAGAGCTGGCTCAGCGTCGCGGCCGGTAGCGGGACGACATGGCCGTACAGGCGGCAGCCGAAGGCTGCCGCAGGGTTATCTGAGGTGCTGCTCGGGTAATAGGTCGCGACTGGGACGTCGACGAATGGGGTCCGCATCCCGCCGACGGCGTTGCCGTAGTGGTCGAGCACCGTGTTGCCCTGCGCGTCGATCTCGATCCGGGACGCCGAGGGCGGGGCGACTCCCTGCCGTGCCCAGGTATCCAGGTCGGCGAGGGCGCTGTCCAGCGGGTACTGCTGCGGGAAGTTGCCGCTCAGGCCGGGGGTGATGTCGCAGTTGTAGGCGGGGATCGCACCGCCGATCTTCGCGAGGTCGGCGGGAGAGGGGTGGAACCAGTTGAGGTAGTTCCAGTTGTGGCTGCTCCCGGGGACCTGCCAGAGCCGGTACTTGTCGGCCGGGGTATCGGAATCCGGACGCGGCAGCACCGCGTCGGTCCCGGCGCCGAAACCGCGGAAATCCGTTTGCGAGTTGACGGTGAGCACCGGCTGCGGAGTCGGCCGGACAACGTTGAGCGGCGAATCCTGCGGTATCACCCGGCCGCATTTGCCCAGCTCGGGTGCGCCGACCCCGGAGCCGAGCAGGAACCCGTCGTAAACGTGCGCGACCGGGTTGATCACGTTCAGGTAGCGCAGCAGGTATCCGCCCGACTGCGAGTATCCGGACAGGTAATCCCGCACCGGGCGGTGGATGCCGCCTAGCGGGTTATCCCGGCCGTGGCTGGCGAACGCCGCGCCGACCTGGCTGAGCATGTCCCAGACCAGGCCCCCTTCCGTGGCCGCCGTTGAGTTGAGGCCCGGTGAAGCGCAGGCATCACCGGCTGGCGCCGCCATCGACAGGTCCCGGTAGCGGACGGGGTCGAACTTCTGCAGCGCCGCGATGGCGTTGGGGGAACTGGTGACGCCGACGTACACGTCGCTGTCGGCCATGATCTCGTTGTGCGTGGCCGCCCAGATGACCGGGAAGTCGTAGTTGTTGGTCATGTTCAAGATCTCGGTCAGCACCGTACCGCTGAACCGTGCCGGGTCTACCGGGCGGTATACGACGATGCGCGTCTCGTACGGCACATCCCGGTACCGGATCACCACGTTCCCGGACGAATCGTAGTCGTAGACGTTCGCGGCGCCCTTCACGAAGAACTCCTGCTCTTCGTAGCCGTAGGCGGCCAGGCTGAACGGCGGGCGGCCGAACGGATACGAACTGGCCGTCTCGGGAACCGGGCCGATGATCTCGGGTACCGGAACACCACCGGGCGTCCTGTGCGATATGCCTTGCACGGTGCCGTGACCGGCGGCTAGCGCGGTCCCGCCGCCGAGGATGGTCGCCGCCGCGACCACCGATACCGCCACCCGTGCGGGCGCGAGCCATCGCCTTCGGTTAAGCATCGGGATCTCCTCCGGTCAACGAGGAACACTGGAATTCGCGGCGGTGTTGATCGCGGCGTCGGCGTCGGGCGGGGTGAGCCATCCCTCGCGGACCATACGAACGGTTTCGGCGATGAACGCCCGGATGTAATAGCCATGGTCCGGGTACAGGCTGGCTAGCTGCTGCGGTGTGAACGGTACCCGTTGGCCTTGCAGGAAGCAGGACGCCGGCGTGCTGCTGGGATAGTACGTCGCGATCGGCACATCCAGCCACGGCGTCCGGACTCCGCCGAGCGCGTTGCCGTACTTGTCCAGCACGGTGTTGCCCTGCGCGTCAACCTCTATACGGGGCGCGTGGGGCGGCGGCGTGCCGTAGCGTGCCCACTTGTCCAGGTTCACCTGCGCCGCGTCGAACAGGTAATGCATCGGGAAGTCGGTGCTCAGCCCGGGACTGGTGCAGTTGTAGTAGGTGTAGGTGAACCCGGCCTTCTGGAGGTCCTCCGGTGATGGCTGGAAGCTGGCCGTGTACGAGTACGCGTGGGAGGCGCCGGGCACCTCGTAGAGCCGGTACTTGTCACCCGGCGCGTCCGAATCGGGTCGCCGGGAGTAACCCCCGTCCATGTAGAAATCGGTCTGCGTCTGAATCCGGATCACCGGTTGCGGGGTCGGCCGGACGATGTTACGCGGATCGGCGACCGGGATCGGCGCGGAGCACTTGTCCAGCGGACGCGGCCCGCCGGCCGCCGCGCCGATCAGGAACCCGTCGTAGACGTGCGCCCTGGGGTTGATCGCGTTGATGTAGCGGACCAGGTAACTGCCGGACTGCGAATAGCCGGTGGCATAGACCTTCGCCACGTGCAGGCCGTGCAGCGGGTTGTCCGGGCCGCCGCTCTTCAGCGCGGCGCCAACCTGGCTGAAGATATCCCAGACCAGGCCACCGTCGGTATCGGCAGAGGAGTTCAGCGCGGTGCCCGGGCAGCGCTGCGCGGCCGGCCGCGGGTCCGCCCAGGACACCGGGGCATACCGCACCGGGTCGAATGTCTTCAGCGCGGCAACCGTGTTCGGCGCGCTGGTGACGCCGACGTAGGCGTCGCCGTCCCGCATGTACTCGTCATGCGAGGTGAGCCACATGCGGTCCAGGTCCCAGCCGTTGGTCATGTTCATGATCTCAACGACCACGGTGCCGCTGAACCGTCTCGGGTCGGCCGGGCGGCGCACGATGATCCGGTTCTCGTACGGCGCATCCGCGTTCGTCACCACGACGTCACCATGGGCGTCGTAGTCGTAGAGGTCCGCCTGGCCCCGCATGAAGAACTCCTGCTCGATGTACCCGTGGCTGGCGAGGTCCACGGTTGAGGTACCGAACGGATGCGAGGTCGCAGTGACGGGAATGGGGCCGATCAGCGACGGCACCGGAACACCGCTCTGCTGGGCTGGAACACCGCTTTGCGGGGCCGGGGCGGCGCTCGCGCGCGTGCCCAAGCCCGGTGACGTCGTGGCAAGCACCGCCGTGGTCACGAGCACCATCGCGGCTCCGGCGAGCCGCGCATTCCTGGTCGACCAGATCATCCCGCGGTCCTTCTGCCAGCCATCGAGCATCATGCTGTCCGGGCCCGACCGTCATCAGACGGTCCGTCTAGTGGATCGATTGAACCGTTTATCGGTTCACAACACTAGCCGTTTTCACACAAAACGGCAATCTCCAACGAATAACTACTGGCACAGGCGGTCACCACACTGGCCGATGCGCGGCGCTGGGCAGTGTGGGCACGGAGATAAGGTGCCGAGGTCGGCGAAACCAGCCCGCATCGACATTTACCGCGCCTGGCTCGCGGACGGCGCGCTCCTGTCCGCTGTGCTGGCGGGTGACCCATCCCCGTTCGCCGTCCGGGTCTCGCCGCGTCCGGCCGGGGTGTTGCGGTGGGACTGGCTGTCGCGGAGCGTGTTCAGTGACCCCCCGGCGGTCCAGTACTTCGGCCCGGCGACGAGGAGTTCCTCGGCGGGGAACTTGGTGATGACCTCGCACCCGTCCGCGGTGACGACCAGTTCCTCCTCGATCCGTGCGGCGGACCAGCCGTCGCTGGCCGGCCAGTAGGTTTCCAGCGCGAAGACCATCCCTTCCTCCAGCGGCTCCGGGTGGTCCAGCGACACGAGCCTGCTGAAGATCGGCTTCTCCCAGATGGACAGCCCGACGCCATGCCCGTACTGCAGGCCGAAGGCGGCGGTCTCGTCGGCGAAACCGAACTCCTCCGCCCGCGGCCATTGCGAGACGATGTCGGCCGTGGTCGTGCCGGGTTTGACCAGCGCGATGGCCCGGTCGATGTACTCCCGGCAGCGGATGTAGGCGTCGCGCTGCGCCCGGGACGCGCTGCCCACGGCGAAGGTCCGGTAGTAACAGGTGCGGTACCCGAGGTAGCTGTGCAGGATGTCGAAGAACGCCGGGTCACCGGGCCGGATCAGCCGGTCGGAATACACGTGCGGGTGGGGCGAGCAGCGCTCGCCGGAGATGGCGTTCACCCCTTCCACATACTCGCTGCCCAGGTTGTACAGGACCTTGCTGACCAGGCCGACGCACTCGTTCTCGCGGACTCCGGGCCGGAGGAATTCGTACAGCTCACCGTAGGCCGCGTCGACCATGGAGCACGCCTGGGCCAGCAGCGTGATCTCGTCGCGGGTCTTGATCCGCCGCGCCTCCATGAACACCTGCTGGCCGTCTACCGCCGTTACCCCGGCCGCGGACAGGGCGGCGAGTACCGGCATCTCGGCCACGTCGACGCCCAGCGGTTCTCCGGCCAGGCCGTGCTCGCGCAGCACCGCGACGATCTTCCCGGCGACGTCCTCGGCGATCCCGGCGTCCGGGTGGAAGGCGCCACGGAGCGTGGAGATGCCGGCCCGCGCGCCGGTCCTGGCCGCGCCTTCCGGCGTGGCAGGCCCATCGCTATGGTCCAGCCACGGGTTGTACAGCTGATGGTGGCGGGCCGCCGAGCCGAAATCCCATACGATCGGCTCGCCGCCGCGGGGCAGCAGCGCGAACCGGATCAGCTTGTCCATTGCCCAGGTGCCGATATGGGTCGATGTCATGTACCGGATGTTGGCGAAGTCGAAGCTCAGCAATGCGCCCAGTTCGGACCGCTCCAATTCGGCGTTCAGCCGGGCCAGCCGCGCCGCGCGGAGCCGGCCCAGATCGACGCGGTTCTCCCAGTCGACGGCGTTCGGGCCGAAGGTCTGCGCGATCCTCATCGACCTGTCTTACCGTCCTGACCTCAAGGCTGTCAAGGAATGCTGAACAGCAAGGGCCATGTATAGTGCTGGTTAATCGTCGTAGGACACCGGGGTGAGGTCGCGCTTCCGTGAATGTAAACGTGGGTAGCCTGATCCGGCGGGAGCGCCAGAAGCAGGAACTGTCGCTGCGTGAACTGGCCCGCCGGGTCGGCGTGTCGGCCAGCATGCTGTCCCAGGTGGAGACCGACCGGACGCGTCCCTCGGTGAGCACGATCTACGCCATCGCAACCGAGCTGGGCCTTTCCATCGACGCGCTGCTCTCCGAGAGTGACGGCACGGTGGACGTTTCACCCGCGGATCACTCCGACGCGGACGCGGACGCGGACCGCCAATCGGCCACCGCGCTCGCAGTGACCGGGCTCGCCTCCCAGCTTGTCCGGCCGGAAGACCGGCGCAAGCTGGAACTCGAGTCCGGGGTTACCTGGGAGCTGCTCAGCGACCTGCTCCCGCACCTTGTCGACTTCATGTACGTGAGCTACGAGCCGGGCGGGCGGTCCAGTTCATCGGGGAAGCTGATGCGGCACAGCGGGACGGAGTTCGCTTACCTGCTGCGCGGCAAGCTGAAGATCCAGGTCGGCTTCGACGAATACGTGCTCCAGCCGGGCGACGCGCTCGCCTTCGACTCCACCGAGCCGCATCTGCTGGTCAACGAGGGCAGCGAGCCCGCCGAGGGGATATGGTTCGTGCTCGGCCGCAGGCTGGCCCCCGAGTCGCACGCGGTCCGCGTGCCGTTGCGGGGCGAGCACGCCGCCAGTGTCCTGCGCCGGAGCGGACGGCATCTCCCTGGCTCGTAAAACCAAAGTTCGTTCTTATAACGAACGTACTGTGGTTGCCCGGCCCAAGCCCGTCAGCCCGCCACCTCGCCCGGAGGCCAATCCGTTATGTACCGTTCTGTTAATTGAGCCTTGTGCCGACCAGGCCGCTGAGTTACTGTCACTAAACACCACGTACGTCAACGCTGAACATACGTCAGGTGAGGAGAGACATGGCGGATTCGTTTCGTGTCGGCATCGGCGACGTGCCAGCCGTGCCCGGCCTCGGACCCGACCAGGGATGGGTAGGGATGACCGTCCAGTTCCTCGTCGACGCCACCGCGGCGGGATCCGAGCATGTGGTGTTCGGGCGCGCGGTCTTCGCCCCGGGACACGCGGAGCATCAATGGCACCGCCATCCGGGCGCCGAGGAGTTCGCGCTGATCGTGCGGGGGCAGGGGATCGTGCTCGACGGTGACAATGAGATCCCGGTATCGGCCGGGGACGTCGTTTTCCACCGCAAAGGCGCCTGGCATGGCTTCCGCAACACCTCCAGCTCGGAGGAAGCCGAGATGATCTGGGGCTGGGCCGGCGCCGCTTCGCGGGCCGAGGCCGGCTACGAGCTGCGCCATCCGCCGAAGCGGTGAGCGGCTTCGGTGTGGCGCGCTGGCGCCGGTCGGCGGGCATCTGGGCGGCGACCGGGTTGCTGTTCGCGCTGAGCGCGGTCTTCCAGCCGAAGAGCCTGGGCGGTAGCGCGCTGGCCGCGTTGTGGCCGTTCGCCGCTGTGCTGATCCTGGCCGCGGTGGGCCAGACGCTGGTGGTGCAGCAGCGTGGTATCGACCTGTCGGTACCTGGCTTCATCTCGCTCACCGTCGTGCTGGTCACCCACATCCCCAACGGGCACGGGTCGGAGCTCGGCCCGGCGGTCCTGCTCGCCTACGCGGTCTGCCTGGCCGCCGGGGCGGTGAACGGGCTGCTGGTGACCCGGATCGGGATCACCCCCATCGTCCAGACGCTGGGCATGAACGCGGTCTTGTACGGCATCAACCTTGGCATCTCGCAGGGCACGCCGACCCAGACGACCAGCGCCTTGCAGTCATTCGCCAGCACCTCGCCAGCGGGGATCCCGCTGCCGCTGGTGATCACCGTGGTCATCGTGATCCTGCTCGGGTTCGTGATCAAGCGCACCACCTTCGGCCGCCGGTTCGAGGCATCCGGTGCGAACGCGGCGGCGGGACGGGCCGCCGGCCTGCGCGGGAACCGGTATCAGTTCTCCGCTTACCTGGGCGCGGCGCTGCTGTACTGCACCGCCGGCGTGCTGCTGGCCGGGATCGTCTCGCAGCCCGACCCGTTTCAGGGCAACAGCTACCTGCTCCCGTCGGTGGCCGCCGTCGCCCTGGGCGGGACCTCGCTGCTCGGTGGCGTCGGCAGCGTCATGGCCAGCGCCATGGGAGCGCTGTTCCTCAGTCAGCTTCAGCAATTCGTGCTGGCCACCGGCGCGAGTGCCGCGGTACAGAACCTCGTCCAGGCGGGTGCCCTGGCCCTCGCGGTCACGATCTACGGGTTGCGGCCGGGTCAGCTACTAAGAGGTCCGCGAAGGGGGTCGTTGCGCCAACCATCCCCACCCGAGGGGGTCGTTGCGCCAACCATCCCCTTCCGGACCTAACGCCCGCCACCGCATCCATGAGTTCCCGCCACCGCATCCCGATATTGATGAACGAACTAGTCCGTTAGAGCGTGCCGAGCGGCACCTATGAGGAGTGACAGATGAGAGATAAGCCATCCGGGGGGACAAGACATCGCGCCCGCCTGACAGTCGGTGCCGCGAGCCTAGCTGTCCTATCGCTTACCGCGGTCGCGTGCAGCAGCGCCGGCAGCAATAACACCAGCAACTCCGGCAACTCAGGCGGCTCGGCGGCCGGGCAGGGCAGCGCGGCTTCCAGCAAGTACCCGTGGTGCGGCCCCAAGCAGGCATCGATCGCACTGGCCGACGGGTTCGGCGACAACACCTGGCGAGAGCTGACCCGGTTCTCCGCCGTCACCGTCGCCGCGCAGTGCCCGAGCGTGACCAGATACGTCTATGACAACGGTGAGGGGAACACGCAGAAGGCGATCTCCGACATCAACTCCCTGGTGGCGCAGGGGATCACCGCGATCGTCGACTTCCCGGACGCCGGCGAGGCCATGCTCCCGGCGCTGACCAAGGCGTATCAGGCGGGGGCCATCGTGGTCCCGTACCGGGTCTTCCCCGGCGGCACGGCGGGTCAGAACTACAACGCCTATATCTCGACGGACTTCACCTCGGCCGGGGTTTTGTGGGGTCAGGATGTGGCCACTGCCCTGCATGGCCAGGGGAATGTGGTGTTCCTCGGCGGACCGCCGGCCAACTCCCAGAGCCTCGCCGAATACCAGGGGCTGCAGAGCGTCTTCGGCAAGTATCCCGGCATCCACGTCATCGGGCAGAAGCCATACAACGTCACCAACTGGGATCCGGCATTGACGCAGCAGGTCGTGGCGTCGCTGCTGTCCAGGTACCCGAAGATCGACGCGGTCGTCAGTGACTTCGGCACCGCGCTGGCCGCTTCCTTCCCCCAGTTCCAGAAGGCTGGCCGGAAGATCCCGGTCATCGCCACCGAGGACGGCAACTCGCTCGGCTGCGACTATGCGTCGATGCACGCCAGCGACCCCGGGTTCGAGCTGTTCACGGTGTCCTCGCAGACCTGGATGGTGGAGTACGCCATGCGATATGCCATCGCCCTGGCCACCAAGGGGAAGGTGCCAAGCTCCACGGTTGTCCCGCAGCAGAACTACGAGAACTCGGTCACCGGCAGCCCGGACAAGCCGGTCTGCGACTCGTCGCTCCCGGCCACCGCCATCATGTCCAGCGGCCTGACGGCGGCACAGCAGCAGGCCGCGCTGAACGGAACCATCCCCAGCCTGGCCTCGCTGCGTTAGGAGACTCACATGCCGGTGCTCAGGCTCGCTGACGTCTGGAAGAGCTTCGACGGAGTGGACGCTCTCAAAGGCGTCACGTTCGAGGCGCGATCCGGGGAGATACACGCCCTGCTCGGGGAGAACGGTGCGGGCAAGTCGACCCTGATGGCGATCGCGGCCGGTTCGCTGGCACCGGATCGCGGCCTCATCGAACTGGACGGCGAGCCGGTCGGCGGAGCGACGCCGCTGGCGGTACGCCAGCGCGGGCTGTCCATCGCCTACCAGCACCCAGCCCTGGTTCCCGACCTCACCGTGGCCGAGAACCTGGCCATGTGGCTTCCGGACCAGCTCCGCGCCGCTGGCCAGGACGGCGCGCAGTGGGCGCGATCCCAGCTGGCCCGGGTGGGCTGCACCGCCGAGTTGGGCCAGCGGGTGGCCGCCCTGAGCGTGGTCCAGCGCCAGTTGCTCGAGGTGGCCAAGTCGCTGGCCGCCGACCCGGCCGTGCTGATCCTCGACGAGCCCACCGCCTCACTCGGCGCCGAGGAGACCGCCACCTTGTTCGCCGAGCTACGTCGGCTCGCGGCGAACGGGGTGGCGGTAGCATACATTACCCACCGGCTGGCGGAGGTACGCGAACTGTGCCAGCGGGTCACGGTGCTCCGGGACGGCACGGTACGCGGCAGCTTCGCGGTCCAGGACGTCTCCGACGAGGAACTTCTCGAGCTCATCGTCGGCCGCGCGGTGACCACGGAGTTCCCCGCAAAGGCCAGCCGCCCGGCCGGGGAAGGTTCCGGGCCGCCCGTGCTTGTCGTTCGTCATATGTCTGATTCTGCTTTTCGCGACGTCTCGCTGACCGTGTCGGCCGGAGAGATCGTGGGGCTAGCGGGCATCGTGGGCAACGGGCAGAGCGAGTTCCTCCGCGCCCTGGCCGGGCTGGGGCACGCGTCCGGCCAGGCCGAGCTGCGCGGGATGCCGCTCCGTCTGGGCCGTCCTGACGCCGCGCTGGACGCGGGCGTCGTCTACCTGTCGGCTGACCGGCTCGGCGAGGGTCTGTTCGGCACGCTGTCCGTCCGGGAGAATGCCACCGTCTCCGCGCTGGGGCAGTTCAGCCGCTGGGGCATGGTGCGGCCGCGCGCTGAAGCGCGTGCCGTCCAGACGCAGCAGCGAGATCTCTCCATCAAGGCGCCGTCCGTGGAAGCCAACGTGCTGAGCCTGTCCGGCGGCAACCAGCAGAAGGTGCTGCTGGCCAGGGCCCTGCTCAACCAGCGGGCCACGCTGCTGCTCGCCGAGGAGCCGACACAGGGCGTCGACGTCGGCGCCCGGGCCGAGATCTACCGCATCCTGCGCGAGGTGGCCGGCTACGGCGCCTCGGTGATCATCGTGTCCTCCGACATCCGCGAACTCGAAGGACTCTGCGACCGGGTCGTCGTCTTCTCCGCCGGCCATGTCGTGGCGGAACTGGCGGGTGAGCAGGTCACCGAGGACACCATCGCGCACGCCATGCTGACCTCAACCCAGCGGCGGGCACAAGCGGATGGCCAGGAAAACCGGTCATGGTTCCGCCAGGTGGCCCGCGGCGATTACGCGGCCGTCGCCGTGCTGGCGATCGCGATTACCGCCCTGGCCGTCTATACCCAGGCGCACAACTCACGGTTCCTGTCCACGTTCAACCTGAGCTCGCTGACCGTGCTGATAGCGGCCACCGCGTTCATCTCGTTCGGGCAGGAATGCGTGATCCTGACCGGCGGCATCGACCTGTCCGTGGGGCCGCTGGCCGGCCTGGTCGTGGTCATCGGGTCGTTCTTCGAGAACAAGGGACACGGGCCGCTGGTCTACACTGCTGGGTTCCTGGTGATGATCGCGGTGTGCGGCGCGGTGGGGCTGCTGAACGGCGGCATGGTCAGGTTCGCCCGGTTCACGCCCATCGTCGCCACGCTCGTCACCTATATCGCCTTGCAGGGCGTGTCCCTGGTGCTGCGGCCGTTCCAGGGCGGCTACATCTCGTTCTCCATCCTCAACGCCATCAACCACAGCGCTGGACCGGTCGCCGTCGCGTTCATCGCGGCGGCCGTCGTCGCCGTCGCGATGGAATGGGCGCTGCGCCGGTCCCGGTGGGGGCGCGGCCTGCGGGCAATCGGATCGGATCCCGCTGCCGCCTTCCGGCTGGGGGTCCGCCCCAGCGTCACGGTCATCGGCGCCTACGTCGCCTCGGCCCTGTTCGCCTGCGTCGGCGGCGTCTTGCTGATGGCCCAGGTCGGGGTCGGGGACCCGACCCAGGGCGTGAACTACACGCTGGCCTCGGTCACCGCCGTGGTGCTGGGCGGCACCAGCATCTTCGGCGGCCGCGGCTCGTTCATCGGGGCGCTGTTCGGGGCGGTCCTGGTGGAGGAGCTGCTCAACGTGACGACGTTCCTGCAGCTGTCCCAGGCTTGGCAGTACTGGTTCCAGGGCGTGCTGGTGATGGTGGCGGTGGGCATCTACACCCAGGCCCGGACCCGGACCGGCGGCCTCAACCTCGTAGGGAGTAATTGAATGCGCGCGCTGGTCTTCGCCGCCCCCGGCCAGGCTGAAGTCATTGATAACGAACGACCGGTGGCTGGACCCGGTGAGGTCGTCGTGTCATCCAGGGTGGTCGGAGTCTGCCACTCCGATCTGGAGCTGCTGGCCGGGCGGTACATCATCCCGATCAGCTATCCGATCACTCCCGGCCACGAATGGGCCGGGGAGGTGGCCGAGGTCGGCCCGGGCGTCGATGGTCTCAAGCCAGGTGATCCCGTGGTGGGGGAGTGCGTGGTAGGTCCGGGCGGGCGTGATCACTTCGGGTTCTCCATCTCCGGCGCCGCGGCTGAGCAGTTCACCGCCCGGGCGGAATGGCTGCACAAGCTTCCCGAGCAGCTGACCTTCGGCCAGGGCGCGCTGGTGGAGCCGTTCACCGTGGCGTACGCGGCGGTGCGGGCCGGGGCGATTGACCCGAGCGACCGGGTCGCGGTGCTGGGCGGCGGCCCGATCGGCCTGCTGTCCGCCATGGCCGCGGTAGGCCGCAACGCTGCTGTAACGCTGATCGAGCCGCGGCCCGACCGGCGGGCCAAGGCCATCGAGCTGGGCGCACGCGACGCCATCCATCCCGACGAGGCTACCGGCGAGTTGTTCGACGTGGTCATTGAGTCCGCCGGTCATCCGGAGGCGATGGCGCAGGCGCTGACGCTGGCCGGTAACCACGGCCGGGTGGTTTACGTGGGCATCGATGTCGGCAGCAAGGTGCCCGCCGAGCTGGGCCTGATCCAGGCCCGGTCGCTGCGCATCCAGGGCATCGTCGGCTCGGCCGGTATCTGGCCGCAGGCGATCAGGTTCCTGGCCAGCGGGGTCGTCGACCCGACCCCGATCGTCACCGCACGTTATCCACTTCGCGACGCCCCGGCCGCGCTGGCGGCGGCGTCCCTGGGGTCGGGCAACATCAAGGTCCACATCGAGGCCTCGTCGTGAGGGCCGCCGTGCTGTATGGGCCCGGAGATGTGCGCATCGAGCCGGTGCCCTCGCCGCCCGCCCCGGCTTCGGATGAGTTGCTCATCAAGGTGACGAAGGCGGCGTTGTGCGGCACCGATTCCGCGGAGTGGGACCACGGCCCGTTGCTGGCCCGGCCCCCGGTGGTGCTCGGCCATGAGTTCACCGGTTCTGTCGTGGCCTCGAGCGTCGGCGAGTTCCCGGTGGGTGCCCGGGTGGTCAGCGGGGCCGGAATCTCGTGCGGGAGCTGCGAATGGTGCGTCGCGGGCCGGACCAACCTGTGCGCCAGCTACCAGACCCTCGGCCTGCACCGGGATGGCGGCCTTGCGGAGCTGGTCCTGTCGCCGGCGTCGATCTGCCGGCTGATACCGGACGGCCTTGACGACATCGGCGCGGCCATGGCCCAGCCGCTGGCCGTGGCCCTGCACGCCGCCCGGCGTGGCCGCGTCGCGGCTGGGCGCTCGTGCGCCGTGATCGGCGTGGGCGGCATCGGGGCGTTCATCGTTGCCGCCGCGGCGGCGCTCGGTGCCGCCCCGCTGATCGCCATCGACATGGCAGATGACCGGCTCGCCACCGCGGCGGCACTGGGCGCGACCCACACCGTGAATGTCTCGCGTGCGGATGTGGCGTCGGCGGTCTTCGATGCCACCGGCGGCGACGGCGCGCACGTGGTGATCGAGGCGTCCGGCGCCCCGGCCAGCCCGGCGGCAGCCCTGACCATGGTCCGCCGCGGCGGCGACATCGTGATCGTCGGACTACAGCCGTCACCGTCGGCGATCGACCTGTTCTCGGTGGCTGCCCGGGAGGTGGACCTGCACGGGACGCTCGCCCATGTGTGCCGGGAGGACCTGGGCGAGGCGGTGTCGATCCTGGCCGGCACGTCGCTGGCCGGCACTGTGCTGGGCGATGTCATACCGCTCGGCGACCTGGTCGAGCGCGGGCTGCGCCCGCTGGCCGAGCGGAAAGCCCACGGCAAGATAGTCGTCGACGTAGCAGGAGTGCCTGAGATATGCGTGCACTGAGATTCCATAAGGCCCGCGAACTGCACGTGGAAGAGGTGGCTTCGCCAGGACCGCCGGGGCCTGGCGAGGTCCTGCTGCGGCCGGTGATGTGCGGGATCTGCGGTACCGACCTGCACGAGTACACCGACGGGCCGATCGTGACCCCGGCCAGCCCTCACCCGCTGACCGGTGCCGGGCTGCCGCAGATCCTCGGACATGAGTTCTCTGCCGTGGTCGCCTCGGCCGGCCCGGGGGTCACCCATGTCCGTCCGGGTGACCTGTGCACCGTCATGCCGCTGATCAGTTGCGGTCACTGTTTTGAGTGCCTCCGCGGCCAGGGTCACCTGTGCCGCACGATGGCGTGCACCGGGCTGAGCAGCGCCTGGGGCGGCCTGGCCGATCTCGCGATCGTCTCCGCGTCGCAGGTCGTCCCGGTCCCGGAGACGCTGACGGCCCGGCAGGCCGCACTGATCGAGCCCACCGCGGTCGCCGCTTACGGCGTCGACCGGGGCCGGCTCCAGCCCGGCCAGACCGTGCTGGTCACCGGAGCCGGGCCGATCGGCTCGCTGGCCACGCTGTACGCGCTCGCCGCCGGGGCCCGGCGGGTGGTGCTGTCCGAGCCCGATCCGGCGCGGCGCGTCCGCGCCGCCGCGCTGGGTGACGGGCTGGGCGAGGTCATCACCGCCGATCCGGCCGCCGAGCCGGTGGCGGAGATCATCGGCGACCTCACCGGCGGGATCGGCGCCGACCTCGCGGTGGAGTGCGCGGGCCACGAGAGCGCGCTGAACCTGTGCATCGACGCGGTCCGGCCCCAGGGCACCGTCGTGCAGACCGCGCTGCACATCCGCCCGGCGTCGATCCGCGCGCAGACGCTGGCCCTCAAGGACCTGACCCTCGCCGGCACCTGGTGCTACCCGGTGCAGGACTTCCCCCGTGTCGCGGGGCTGATCGCCAGCGGAAGACTGCCTGCCGAACGGGTGATCAGTTCCGTGGTCCCGCTCGAATCCGCGGTGGTCGGCGGTTTCGAGCGGCTCATCACCCGCGGCAGCGGCGAGGTCAAGGTGCTGATCGAGGTGGCCTCATGACACGTCTGGGCGTCTGGTACGACTTCCGTAATCCCGCCCGATGGCGGCTGCCCTGGCAGCGGTTGTACCGGGAGACCCTTGACCAGGCGGCGTACGCCGAGCAACTCGGCTTCGCCTCCATCTGGCTGTCCGAGCACCATTTCAGCGAAGAGGGCTACCTCCCCTCGCTGACCGCCATGCTGGGCGCGCTGGCAGAGCGCACCTCGCGGGCCCGGCTCGGTACCGCCGTGCTGCTGGCCCCGCTGCACCATCCGCTGCGGCTGGCCGAGGACCTCGCGGTGGTCGACCAGTTGTCCGGGGGCCGCCTCGACGTCGGGCTCGCGCCGGGCTACAAGCCGGACGAGTTCGCGGTGCTCGGCGTGCCCAAGGGCGAGCGCGGCACGCGCACCGACGAGACCATCGAGATCCTCGGACTGGCCTGGCGCGGCCAGCCGTTCTCTTACGCCGGACGGCACTTCCGGTTCGACGACGTGGTGGTGGCGCCACCGCCGGCCCAGCGGCCGGGCCCGCCGATCTGGGTGGGCGGCAGCAGCCTGGCCGCCGCGCGCCGGGCGGCCAGGTACGGCACCTGCTTCATGCCGGACTCCGGCGCCGGGCTTGACATCTACCAGGCCTACCGGGAGCAGATGCCGGGGGCGCCTCGGGTTGCTACCAACCGGGTGCTGTTCGCGGCGGACAGCCGGGACAAAGCCTGGGAGATCTGCGGCAACCACCTGCTGTATCAGTTCAATGCCTACCGGAAGTGGTTCTCCGCGGCGGGAGACGACGACTCACACGGGGCGGAACTGACCGACCCGGCGGTCCTTTCGCCCGACCACTATTTCGTTGGCACGCCTGACGACATCCTGACCGCGATCACGGAAAGCCAGCACCGGCTCGGATACGAGGAACTGGTCTTCTGGGCCCGGCCTCCTGGCATGCCGATCGAGCACAGTACCGCCTCCTTGGAACTGATCGCCCGCCACGTCCTGCCGGCTTTGCCCGGGCCGACCAGCCATCTTGCGGAAAATAGGAGCTCGGCGGAAGAAAAGGCGCCGGAAAGCGACCCCTTTGTTTCCACGAGGCCCCAATCTTCCGCGCTGCCATCGGATGCGCGGTCCATATAACGGATCATGTCCGGCAAACCTCCGAATCCATGGTCGGCGAATCAACATAGGACCGGAACGTCACATCCGAGGATGGCCCAATAGTCCGAATTACCCCCAACGGCCGCGCCTCCGTTACCGGATGAGTGTGACACTCACCCGGTTGTAACCGGGTCGCTGCCACAATCATCCGGTCGGCACCTCGCGCACCTGACCCAGTCACTGGACGACGATCTTGCCGGTGCTCTGCGGGAAGGCCGGATCGTTATAGAAGTACTCGCCCGCCTTGGTGAAGGTGTGCGTCGCCGACTGGCCCGGCGCCAGCGTTCCGGTGTCGAACTCGTTGTCGAAGAAAGACGCGGCGCCGTGATTGTAGGTGTTGCCGGCTGGGTTGACGAACGTGACGGTCGTCCCGACGGGGACGGTGAGGGCCTGGGGCGCCATCGCGTTCGGCGAGACCGTGTTCTCGGTACCGCCGGGGGAGTGGGTGGCCGGATTCCAGATCCGCCCGAGCGTGACGGTGTTGCTGGCGGTGGTGCCGGTAACCGGCGGTGCGGTGATCGGATTGCGGTTGGGCGGCGGGGCGGGCGTCGGAGCGGGGGAAACGGTGCCGTCCAGCTTGAACGCCCAGAGGTTGTCGCCGTAGGGCGTGGCGGGCCCGATCGGTTCCCATTCGCCGCCGGCGAAGATGGCAACGTACTGCTCCCCGTCCACCTCATAGGCGATGGGGCACGTGTTGGCACCCGCGCCGCACTGCCAGCTCCAGAGCTCGTCGCCGGTCGCGTCGTCCATCGCGACCAGCGTGCCGTCCGGTCGGCCCTGGAACAGCAGCCGCCCCGCGGTGCTGAGGACGCCGGTTCCCAGGGAGAGCCACCACTTGTTCGGCTTGCGCCACACCACCGTGTTGGTGCGCGGATCGACCGCGGCGAGCCCGCCCGCCATGTACTCGCCGAGTGGCCGGCCGGTACTGCCCAGCCCACCGCGGGCGTTGGCGTAGTCGGTGTCGATCAGGCTGTAGCCGACGTAGACGTACCCGGTGTCCAGGCTGAACGAGTCGTACGCCCAGTTACCGCCGCCGACCGCGCCAGGAAAGATAATCGTGGGGCGATCCCAGAACGGGGTGAAGATGGGGCCCGCTGGGTAGAAGGGGACGGGCCGCGTCGCGTCCCGGTAGCTGGGGAACTGCTCCGGCACGAACGGCTCGCCGCCCGGGAACGGCTGGGTCGGCCAGGTCAGCTGACGGGGGTCCTGCGGCACCGGCCGCTCCTCGGCACCATGCACCGGCTCCCCGGTAACCCGGTCCAGAATGTAGAACATCCCCGCCTTGCTCCCGTAGACGACGACCTTACGGATCCTGCCCTCGATCTCGAGGTCGGCCAGGACGGGCGCCATGACGTTGTCGCAGTCCCACAGGTCGTGGTGGACCGACTGGAAGTGCCAGCGACGGACGCCGGTCTTGGCGTCCAGCGCGACCAGCGAGTTGGCGAACAGGTTGGTGCCTTCCCGGGTCGAGCCGTCGGTACGTGGGTACGGGTTGCCGAACGTCCAGTAGACCAGCCCGAGATCCGGGTCGATGGCCGGGTGGATCCAGGGGACGGCACCGCCGGACTGCCAGGATGAGCCGGCCCAGGTGTCGTTGCCGTACTCGCCGGGTCCGGGGCAACTCCAGAACGTCCACGCGACCTTGCCGGTGGCCGCGTCGAGCGCGTAGGCGTGCCCTCGCGCTCCTACCACGCTGCCGTTCATGCCCACATAGACCAGGCCGTCAAAGTACACGACCGCGGCCGCTAGCGTGCCCGGCTGCAAGCCGTTCTGCGGCTCGTTGAGCAGCGGGGTCTGCCAGACGATCTTGCCGGTCTTCTGGTCCAGCGCGTACACGATGTTCGCGCCCGAGGTGGAGAACACCATCCCCTGTCCCAGCCCCACGCCGCGCATGTCCGTTGTCGCGTCGGGACTGCCGATGGCGGTCTTCCAGATGATCGCGCCGGTCTTCCCGTCGACGGCGAACACGTTCTGCTGAGTGGTCTGGACATACAGCACACCATCTTGGGCCACGACCGTGCATTCCTGGTATTGCGCGGTGCTGCCGCCCTCGAGCTGGGTGTGCCACGCTCCGCCGAGCCGGTTCACGTTGTGCCGGCTGATCTGGCGCAGCGTGGAGTAGTTCTTGTTGCCGAGGTCGCCGCCCACCTTGGCGAAGTCGCGGCCGGCGGGGCGCAGCCCGGCCGGCTGGGCCGGCACCGGCAGCACCGCCGTGGCCCCGGAAGCCGCGGCCGCGTCAGCGGTTCGGGCTGCCCCGGCAGTGAGAACTGTCGCGCCGGCGGTCGTGGCCGCGGCTCTGGTCAGGAACTGGCGTCTATCCACCGGATCCTCCTTGGTCCGCTAGATGGAACAATTGAGCCATTTAACGGACTAACCGTATCGAGGGGGCCGGTATCCAGGCAAGACCCTTGTGCCCGCGGCTTGCTGCCATCTAGAGTTGGCTGCACTTCATAGTGGATCAATTGAACCGCTAGATGGATCAATGGAGGTCGGCATGCTGAGGAGACGAGCAGTGCTCGGCGTCACCGCAGCTTTGATTACCGCGACGTCGCTGGCCTTCGGCATAGCCGCGCTGGCGGATGGCACCGGCTATACCACCAACGGCTACACGAACCTCGGCTCGTTCCCTGAGCCGCAGGTGTGCCACGGCGTTGACCCGGCGTGCTATCACGACTGGGGCAACTTCGACCCCGCCAAGAACGGCTACCGGCTACTCGTTTACACCAAGACCGCCGGGCCTCGGCACGCCGACCTCGGCCCGCCCCTCGCCCCCGGTCTTGACCCTCCGCTGACCCCGGCGAACGTCGTCCAGAACGCCCTGATCCGGATGGGACAGCAGAACGGCTTCAAGGTTGACTGGACCGAGGACACCTCTGTGTTCTCATCCCCGGCTACCTTGTTCAACTACAACGCGATCTTGTTCTTCACCTCACGCACGGTCCTCGACGACGCGGGGCAGACCTCACTGCGCGTCTACATCGAGGGCGGCGGCGCGTTCATCGGCGTGCACAACGCCTTCGGCACCGACTACAACTGGGACTGGTTCCGCGGCCTGCTCGGCGGCGCGGAATTGTATGACCACGCCGCCTTGCAGACCGGGACCGTTGACGTGCTCGATCCATCCGACGCGTCGACGGCGAGCCTGCCGCGGACGTGGACCGGCGAGGACGAGTGGTACAACCTGGTGCCCGCCCCGCAGGGCGTGCGCTTCCTCGCCGCGGTCGACGACCGGACGCTGGCCCAGGGCCAGCGCGGTTACTACGGTGATCCGGGCATGGGCCCGTTCCACCCGGTGACGTGGTGCCAGTATTACGACGGCGGCAAGGCGTGGCTGACCACGCTCGGCCACGACGCGGGCGACTGGGAATCGCCGTCCACCTTCCCCGGCGCGCAGTACTTCCAGCAGATGCTGCTCGGCGGCATGGAGAGCGCGATGGGCATGAAGCCGTTCTGCCAGGGGCGCGGGGACGGCACGCAGGAGAGCTTCAGCTCCGCGTTGCGCACCAGCGGCGTGCAGGCTGTTCCGGGCGGTATCGCCGAACCTCCGAAGTCATCGGCTGGCCGCGTCTCGCTCGCCGCGCTGACCCGCGCCATGCACGGCGCCGAATGTGGCTGATCGGGAGGAGATCACACCGCTGTCCGCAGCGCGGAACCGACGCCAGTCGCCGGCTACCGGGACCGATGTCGTGGTGGCCGGCAGCGGCGCGGCCGGGCTGACCGCCGCGCTGACCGCGGCGGTTCACGGTGCGCGGGTGACCCTGGTCGAGCGTGCCGCCGAACTCGGCGGCACGACGGCCCTGTCCTTCGGCCGCGTGTGGCTGCCGGCCTTCGGCGACATACAAGCGCGCGAGTACCTGACCGCGGTCTACGGCGACCGCTACCCGCACATGGTCAGCGCGTTCCTGACAGCGGCCCCAGAAATGGCATGTTTCGTGCAGCGGCATTCCGCCATCCGGTTCACGCCATGCGAGAGCTACCCCGACTATCACCCGTCCCTGCCCGGCGCGTCCCCGGGCGGCCGGGCCCAGGACATCGTGCCGGTCACGTCCGCGACGCTCGCCGGGCAGGTCCGGCGCCCCCCCGGATATCTGCCGCTCACCCACGCGGACTGGGAACGATGGCGCTATCCGCGCCGGTACGACCAGGACGAGCTGGCCGGCCGGCTACGCCGCGGCACCGTCGCTGGCGGAGTGGCCCTGGCCGCGACCCTGCTCGACGGTGCCATACGCGTCGGCGTGCGCGTGCTGACCAAGACCCGCCTGACCGCGGTCCGGCTCGGCCCGTCCGGTGAAGTCGTGACAGCCGAACTGGACCGCGACTCAGACCCCCTCACGATTCCGGCGAACGCGGTGATCATGGCCACCGGCGGCTTCGACCGTAATCCGGAGCTGCGTAAGCGCCTGCTGCCGGGTCCGGTCGCGGACGCCACCGGGGCGGTGCCGACCAACACCGGTGACGCGCTACGGATCGCCGAGGAACTCGGCGCGGCCCTGGACAACACCGGCCAGGCCTGGTGGATGCCGATGCTCGCCGTTCCAGACGAGGAACCGTACTACCGATCGCTGATACGCGAACGGGCGCTGCCGCGCCAGATCATCGTCAACCGCGCGGGCCACCGGTTCGCCGACGAGGCCCTGCCCTACAACGAGTTCGTCAAGGCCATGCTGGCCCAACCCGGCAACGCCACCGCCTGGATGATCTTCGATGAAGGGTACCGGTCGGACTTCCCGGTACCAGGCGCCGATTCCCGGGCCACGATGCCGGGCTGGGCGAAGCAGAGCGGCTCCCTGGCGGAACTGGCCGAAGCCATCGGCGCACCCGGCGAGACGCTCGCCCGGACCACCGGCCGCTGGAACGCGAACTGCGCCGCGGGAACCGACCCGGACTTCGGCCGCGGCAGCAACGCCTACGAGCGGTACATGGGCGATCCCGGCACCCGCCCGAACCCGAACCTCGGCCCGATCGACCGCCCCCCGTACTACGCGATCCAGGTCCTGCCCGGCACCATCGGCACCAAGGGCGGTCCGGTCACCGACACGTCCAGCCGCGTACTCACCCCGTCCGGGCAACCGATTACCGGCCTGTACGCCGCCGGAAACGCGGCCGCGTTCTGGACCGGCGGCGGCTACCCAGGCCCCGGCGCCACCCTGGGCATCGCCATGACCATGGCCTACCTGGCCGCCCGCCACGCGGCAGGTTCCGTCAAGGTCTTATTTTTTCTGCGACCGTCCCCATTCAGTGATCTTTCCGTCTCCGGCGCGCGAATCCTACGGTCGACATCACCGGCAGGAAGTCCGGCACGCGATCGAGAAGGGGAAACGCATGAATGGCAAGTGGCACAAGCCGACGATGACGGCGGAGGCCTTCGTCGCGCGGATGGGTTGCAGCTGCAAGTGCAGTGGAGGCGCGGGCGCGGGCAGCGGCGCCTGACGCACTCGCGTTCGTCTCGTATAGCACTTGCCTGGGTTCGCGGCTGGCTGGCGGGCTAACGCGGTCATCCGCGGAATTACCGGTGTTTACCTGCTGGTCTCGGGACCTTACTGCGTCCCGGGACCAGCTCGAACCTTCTTCGGAGGAGCAATGATGAAGATAACCGCGACATGGCCTGAACTGACGCTGCCTGAGGATCTGGTGTATTTCCGCTGCCGTGATCAGTATCTGGTTGCCAATCCCGGCCTGGCCACCTGGGCGGTCCTCGGCGAGACCGAGCTGAGCGTGCTGCGCTCGCTCGCTATCGGTAAGCCCGCGCCACCCGTCGGGATCGGCCCGGATAGTGAGCGCATCCTGGCCAGGCTCGTCCTGCACTGGCTGGTCTACCTGCCCGGCCGGCCGCCCCAGGTACGGCAGCCCAGGTCCTCTCTCCGCGAGGTGTATTACGCGATCACCGACGGGTGCAACCTGCGCTGCCCCTACTGCTACGCATCGTCCACCCGTAAGCTGCCCGGCGAGCTGGTCACCACCGAATCGCTCGACCTGGTGGACCAGGTCGCCGCGCTCGGCGCCGAAACGCTGATCCTCACCGGAGGCGAGCCTCTGCTACGCCGCGACATCTTCGACGTGGCCGATCACGCGCGGCGCCAGGGGCTGCTGGTGAACATCATCACCAACGCCACCCGCATCCGGGACGCCGCGACCGCGCGGCGCATGGCTGACACGTTCGCCACGATCACGGTCAGCCTGGACGGCGGTACTGCGGAGACCCATGAGCCGACCCGGGGCAAGGGCACCTTCGCTCAGACAGCCCGTGGCCTCTCACTGCTCAACGAGGCGGGCGTGCAGCCCATGATCAATCACGTCGTCACGCCCGGCAATATCCAGTTCCTCGACAAGCTCGCCGAGTTCGCCAGCGGCCTGAAGTTCCGCGGTGTCCGTCTGATGCAGCACGCCGAGATCGGGCGCGGTGCCGGGGACGGCATGCGCTACGCATTCGACCATCACATGGCGGTCCAGCGGTTCATCTGGACACACCCGCTGGCCAGCAAGCTGATCCCTGAAGGCCCGAAGCCCGCTCGCCAATGCGACATCAGGGCCAACTGCGGCCTGGGCGGCAACGAGATCTACATCAACTCGCTCGGCGACGTCTACCCGTGCAAGCTCGTCACCGGCCCACTGCACAAGGCGGGCAACCTGCGCGACCGTCCGCTGGGCGACATCTATCAGGGCCCGGTCCTGGCCGACATGCGGACCAACAGCGTCTTCGAGGGGGAGAACCTCGCCGACTGCCGGCGCTGCTACATCCGGGCCTCCTGCGGCGGTGGCTGCCGCGCCTACCATGCGGCGATGACTGGCGACCTCAAGCGCAACAGCCGCACGCTGTGCCGGATGCTCAGGCACAGCGCGGTCACCCGGTTCTGGCTGGCCAGTGGCTTCACCGGCCGGGACCTGGCCGAACATCACGACGAGATGACTACCCCGCGCCTGGTCCGCGATGACGCGGTGCACCCGGTCTTCGAAGACTGGCGGCCCGAAGCCGAGCCGGGCTGGCGCCCCGCCGCTGCGTCGCGTCGCGATCTACCGCTGGCCGTGCTCGGAGGCGCTACGCCGGGGGAGAGAGCATGATACTGCGGCCGAGCGACTATGTCGTCTGGACCGGTGACGGCGACGAGGTCCGGTTGTACGACACCATGACCGGGGATTTCCAGACCCTGAATGCCACGGCGGCCCGGATCTGGCAGCTGATTGCCCAGGGCAGGCCGGTGTCGGCGATCGTGGCGGAGCTGGTGACGGACTTCGCGGCGGATGACGCCGGTGAGGCACAGGTGATCGAGGGTGACATACGGGAATTCGTTGCTGCCCTCCACGCCGCCCGACTCGTCGTGCTCGTCGCCCAGGATGCCGAGTCGGCCGTCAGTGACGGGGAGGTGGTCGCGGATGCCTCCGCTTCCGCCTGACCGAGGCGAATTGTCCCTGATCAGGGCCGCGCTGCGGCGGTCCGGCCGGGCAACGATCCGGGTCACCGGGACCAGCATGCTGCCGTCCATTGTTCCCGGCTCACAGGTCACCATCGAGCACAAACCATTCGCCGGCGTGCGGGCTGGGGAGGTCGTCGCCTTCGTCTTGTCCGGCGATGTGTTCGTCCACCGGATCGCCGAACGTGACGCCACGCGGCTGGTGACGGCCGGTGACAGCATGCCGCTGTTCGATCCGCCCGTGACTGAGGATTCGTACCTCGGCCAGGTCGCTGGCCTGCCCGTGCCAGCTGGTCTGGCCGCGCTATCCGGGCCGCTCCCGATCGGCGCGGCCGACCGGGCCGGCGGAACGAGGCTGACGTTTTGGTGCCCGGCGGATCCTGGACGGGTGCCCGCGGTCAGCGCCCTGCTCACGGCGGGCGCGCAGCTACGGGTGGTCGCAGATAAGGACGTTCTGAGCCAGCTCGAGCAGCTTGACCGAGCGGGCCACGCGGATGCGAGCGGGTCCGGCCGTCGCGCCCTGCGGGTCGGGGTCTCGGCGGCGGGCCGGTCGGCGGCCGGTACCCTGGCCGCACTCGCGCCGGCCGGGATCGGTAGGTGCGATATCCTGGTTGGCTACCGGTTCGGGTCGCCGTGCTCCGGCCATGCCACGCTGGCTCCAGATGCGGTGGACTACCACGTACGAGCCGCCGCGCCGCTCGCCGAGGTGCCGCTGGACCAGGCCCTCGATATCGTCGCGGCGGCAGTGCGATGACCGACGTCATCTTCTGTCAGGACCTGGTCAAGCGGTATGCGGGCCGGGACCGGAACGCGGTGGACGGGGTGACCTTCGCCGTGGCCCCGGGTGAGGCCTTGGGCGTGCTCGGTCCCAACGGCGCCGGCAAGACCACGCTGATCAAGATGATCTGCGGGGTGACCCCGCCCACCGCGGGTCAGGTCGCGCTCTTCGGCCAGCCGCCGTCCAGCGCGCGGGCCCGTCGCGAGCTGGCCGCCGTGCACCAGGCGACTCCATTCGACATGATGCTGTCCGTCCGCGACAACCTGCGGGTAGCCGCCGGTTTCCGCGGCTTGCGCTGGCGGGATGCCCGGGATCACGTGGACCGGCTGCTGGCCGCGTTCGATCTGGCCGATCATGCCGGTCATCTCGCGTTCACGCTGTCCGGCGGTCAGCACCGGCGGCTCCAGGTGGTCCGGGCGCTGATCCGGGTGCCCGGCCTGCTCGTCCTGGACGAGCCGTCCTCGGGCATGGACGTGGTCGGCCGCCGCCAGGTCTGGCAGCTGCTCAGCGAGATCCGCGCCGAGCACGGCACCGCCACGATGTGGACCAGCCACAACATCGACGAGCTCGAGCGCAACTGCGACCGGGTCATGATGCTCGACCATGGCCGGGTGCTGCAAAGCGGCAGCCCGCAGACGCTGATCGGCCGGTTCGGCCAGCAGATACTGCGGCTATCTCCGCAGCGCGCTGACCAGTGTGCCGCGATCGTGGCGGTGGCGGCACGGTTCGGGTTCACCGGCCACTGCGACGCGGGCACCGCCTGCCTGTCGCGATCCGCGCCGCGGGCCGCCGGGGGTTCTGCCCCCGCAAACGGCCGATCCAGCGCTGGGGAGATCCTGCCAGACCTCCTGGCCGCACTGCGCGGCGAGCAGATCGCGGTGCGCGCGGTGGAGATTGAGCGCGCCTCTTTGGAGGACGTGTTCGTGACGCTGACTTCCGGCGGGCAGCGCCCCTGGGCCGATGCGGAGAGGAGCCTCGGATGAACCAGACAGCCCGGACGGGACCGGCCGAGACCGGATGCTTCCCCGGCAGGCAGGCGGCGTGGCGGCGTGGGGAGCTCGCGGCGGTCCTGCACCGCGAACTGCGGCTGTTGACCAGGGATCGCACCAACCTGCTATTGGCGGTCGTCCCCACCGGCGCCTATATCATGCTGTTCGCCACGTCACTGGCCCACCTGCTGCCGGGCGTCTCCTACCACGGCCGGATCATCGGTTACCCGGAGTTCGTTGTTCCGGGGTTGCTGTTCTCCTCACTGCTCGCCGCCTCCACGACCGCTGGAACGGCGCTCTTCCAGGAGCGCCTGGGCAACATGACGCTGGAGCTTTCCTCGTATCCATCGCGGCGGAGCTTCTTCATCGCCGGTAAGCTGATCGCCGGCTCCGCCCTGGTTCTCGCGCAGACGCTGGCTGCCCTGATCGTTTCCGCGCTGGTGCTGCCGGTGCACTGGTCGGCGGGTCAGTGGGCTGCCTTGCTCACCGGGGTGATGGCCACCGCTCCCGCTTTCAACTGCCTCTACCTGCTGCTCGCCGCGAGCGTACGGGACTTCCAGCGGTTCATGGTGCTGGTGAACGTGCTGACCCCGATCCTGCTCTTCGCGAGCCCGGCGTTCTATCCGGCCGACCGGATGGCTGCCAGCGTCCGCTGGTTGCAATTCGTGAACCCCGTGACATATGGCGTCGGCGTGCTCAGGGACAGCGTGCTCTTCGGTCTGTCCAGCGACTGGCTACCGCTGGCCGCGTTCGCCGCGGTCGCTGCCGGAGCCGGTGCGCTGGTCAGCCAGGCCCTGCGCCGCCAGTCCCGTGACTTGTGACAGCCAGGCACGATCAAAATCGGAATCAAGGCACCGAACGGCGTTCGTGCTTCACCGTCCGGCCGGCGCTCCGGCTGGCTGGGGGGAGCGGTCACCGGCCTGCGACGTAACCTAGCTCGATGGCCATGCGGGTGAGATCGGCTTTGTTACCGGCGTTGAGCTTGACCCGGATCCGCCGGACGTAGGTGCTGACGGTCGCCTCGGTGAGGCCCAGCCGGCGGCTGATCTGGCCGTGGGTGAGTCCCGCGGCGACCAAGCGCAGCGTCTCGATCTCGCGGGGGGACAGCCGGTCCTGATCAGCGCCGTCCTGGGCTGCCTGGGTGACCAGTTGCCGGGCCAGGTCCGGGCTCACGTGCACGCCGCCGCGCCAGGCCGTGCGCACCGCGGCAAGCAGTTCATCGACGCCGCAGCCCTGGGTCAGGAAGGCACGGACGCCGCCGCGCAGTGCGACGATCAGATCCGGCGGGTCCTCCGGGCGGCAGAGCATGACGATCCCGCGGGTGCGGGGCAGCGCGGCCCAGAACGCGGCGTCGATCTGCGTGCCACGTGGTACGCGTAGCCCGTTCAAGTCGATGACCAGCAGGCCGGGAGATGGCTCGCGACCGTGCAGTTCGGCGACGGAAGCCACGGAATACCGGATGCTCACGCCAGAGGCGCTGGCCAGCATCCGCTCCAGTCCGCTGAGCATGACCGGGCTACCGCAGACGAGAACGAGCGTGCATGGGTCCTCTCCGTGGCCATCCGCTGTGCTGGAAAAAGGCCGCTGCGCTGTGGTCCCCGTCATAATACGTCCCCTTGATTCGACGGCTGTCTGCCCCGACGTGCCCCTGTCTGTGTCCATGAGACATTCAGGCGATAAACGCTCCGTGGATGTTCAATGGATGGGCTGATAGGGCATTCCGTGAGGCCGGAAGCCGGAACGCATAGCGCATGTCAGCGAAAATTTCGGTCCCTCACTTTCCGTACGTCGGCTCTGTTTACGCATCCAGCTGTTCCTTCGGAAATCTCCCTTTCAGCGTGAATCCTTGTCGCCACTTCTGGGGGTAGACCTCGTCGACGCGCTGTGGGCGGAGGATCCTCCGAAATCCGCGGTCGGAATAGTACGTACCTACGTCTACCGGCTGTGCAGGCTTCTGGGCGGCGCGGAGCTCATCGGCTCAGCCGGGAGCGGATATGTCTTCGCCCCGTCCGGGCGCATTTCCTGCGCACCCTCGGCCAGTGCCAGTAGCGCAGCGGGAATTATGAGCTCGCGGCAGCCCACCTCACCGCCGCGCTCACCATCTTCCATGACCAGCGTGACCGGTACGAAGAGGCGTACACACTCCGCTGGTTCGCCATCATGCAGCGTCAGGCAGGCAATGTGGCCTCCGCCAGGCGTGCCTGGCAGCGGGCTCTGCCCATCCTCAACGCCCTGGGCGACGACCTGTCGGCCTTCGAATCCTTCGCGACGGAGGACGCAAGGACCCGTCGCTGAGACCGCTGGCGAACCAGGATTCCCGCATTCACTCGTGCATCACAGTTGTTGTAGCGCAAAATCTTCGACCTATTACAGGCCGAGGTAGATGCGGCGGATCCTGGGGTCGGCGCGCAGGGCGGCAGAAGTCCCGGTCATCGCGACTTCGCCGTTCTCCAGTACGATGCTTTCGCTGGTGACCTCGAAGGTGAGCATGGCGTTCTGCTCGACCAGCAGCAGGCTCAGGCCCTCGCCGCGCAGCCGTTGCAGTGCGCCGAGTATCACCTCGACGAGCTTGGGTGACAGGCCCATAGAGGGTTCGTCGAGCAGCAGGAGCACCGGCCTGGCCATCAGGGCGCGGCCGATGGCCAGCATCTGCTGCTGGCCGCCGGACAGGGCGCCGGCCAGCCTGCCGCGCATCTGCGCCAGCACCGGGAACAGCTCATACACCGAAGCCAGTGCCTCGCGGCACTCCGGCCCCCAGCCCGATGCATACGCGCCGAGCAGCAGGTTCTTCTCCACCGGCAGCCCGGCGAAGACATGCCGTCCTTCGGGGACGTAGCCGATGCCCAGCCGCACCATGTTGCGCGCTGCGACCCTCCCCAGGTCCCGGGAGCCGAACCGGACCGTGCCGCCGGCCCGTGGCACCAGCCCCATCAGCGCCCGCAGCGTGGAGGTCTTGCCGGCGCCGTTCGCGCCGATCAGCCCGACCGACTGGCCAGGCGCCACGGTGAAGCTGACCGACCGCACGGCGGTCACCCCGCCGTATCGCACCGCCAGGTTCTCAACGGCCAGCGTCTGATCGGTCATGGCGAAGCCTCCGGCACCGGCAAACCGGGCAGCGCGGACTTGCCCAGGTAGGCCTCGAGTACCGCGGGGTCGCGCGCCACCTCACCGGGCTCGCCGGACGCGATCACCGCTCCGCTGTCCAGCACCACAACCCGCTCGCACAGCGACATCACAAGTCCCATGTTGTGCTCGATGATCATCACAGTGACCCCGCTGTCCCGGATCGCCCGGACGATCCCGGCGAGCTGCCGCTGCTCGTCGCCATTCAGCCCGGCGGCCGGCTCGTCCAGCAGCAGCAGGCGCGGAGAGCTGGCGAGAGCCCGGGCGATCTCCAGCCGCCGCTGGATGCCATACGGTAGCTCGGCAGGCAGCGCGGACGCGAACCCAGCCAGGCCGAAGCCGCGCAGCAGAGCGAGCGCCCGCGAGCGCAGCGCGTGGTCGTACCGCCATACCCCGAACGGCCAGCAGATGTACCGCCAGCTCCACCAGCTTCGCGTGCGGTCCATCGACACGAGCACGTTGTCCAGCACGGTCAGGTGCCGGAACAGCCGCAGGTGCTGGAACGTCCGGGCGATCCCGAGCTGGGAGATCCGGTACGACCGCGCCCCGGCAATCGAGCGGCCCGCGAACCGGACCGACCCGCCGGACGGCCGGTACAGTCCGCTGATCACGTTGAACAGCGTCGTCTTGCCCGATCCGTTCGGTCCGACCACTCCAAGGATCTCGCCGGCCCGGACCTCCAGCGACACGTCGTCCAGCGCGGTCACTCCGCGGAACCGCATGACCAGCCCAGATACCGAGAGCAGAACCCCGGGAACCGCTCCTCTTCCCTCCGCGCCAAGGCCTCGCTGTGTTTTCCTCCGCGCCAAGGCCTCGCTGCGCTCGGCCGGCTTGGAGCCACGGCGGGAATCGCCGCCCCTTCGGGACGGCAACCGCCGCGGCGCTCGGCCGGCTTGGAGCCACGGCGGGAATCGCCGCCCCTTCGGGACGGCAACCGCCGCGGCGCTCGCTTCCGCTCGCCCTTCCGCGCCGCCCAGCATGGACGGCTGGAACGCCTCCAGCGCCGCGACGGAACGCACGCGGCGCCGGCGCAGCCGCGCCGGTATCCCGACCAGGCCGGCCGGCGCGAACACGACCACTGCCACCACGACCACGCCATAGCCGAGCTGGGCGTAGGCTGCCAGGTTGGTCAGCTCCTGCTGGGCCACGGTCAGCCCCACCGCACCGATCACGCATCCTGCCAGCGACTGCCGCCCGCCGATGATCACCATGGCCAGCAGCAGGAACATGTCCGCGATGCTGAACGTCTCCGGCGCGACGTAATGGATCAGCCCGGCGTACAGCACCCCGGCCGCACCGCCGTACACGCTGGCCAGGCCGAAGGCCATCATCCGCAGCACGCCGATCTCGGCGCCCGCCGCGCCCGCCGCCAGCGCGTCGTCCCGCATCGCCCGCATCCGCCGGCCCAGCGGCGTCCGCACCACGAACAGGCCGAACAACAGGCCCAGGGCCAGCACCACCAGCTCCAGGTAGTAGTACAAGTACTGGCTGGTCAGGTCGATGCCGAACAGCGGTGGTGTGGGGATACCGGAGATGCCCGAGTCCCCGCCGGTGACCGGCGCGTTGGTGATCCAGTCGACGAACGCGACGGCCAGCCCGAGGGTGACGATGCCGAGGTAGTGCGACTGGATTCGCAGCGCCGGCACGCCGGCCACCAGGCCCGCCAGAACGGCCGCCACCATGGCGAGCAGTGCCGCCACCCAGAATCCGTAGCCGTCGTGGGTGGTCAAGATGGCGGTCGCGTATGCGCCCACCCCGAAGAAGGCGATCTGGGCCAGGTTGACCTGCCCGGCGATGCCCATGACCAGGCCCATCCCGATGGCCAGCAGCGCGAAGAGCAGGGCGGTGTCCGCGACCGAGATCCAGTAGATGTTCAGCCGGTACGGCAGCAGCCACGCCACCACGGCGAGCACCGCCAGCCCCAGCAGGCGCACACGGAACGGTGTCAGAACGGTGCTCATGCTCGGCTCACCGTCCTCTCGCCGAAGATTCCGGTGGGCTTGATCATCACCAGCACGGTGAACACCACGAAAGTCACCAGGTCGGAGTAGCCCTGGAACCACTGCGCGGCGAACGAGCCGATCACCCCGATGCCGAGCCCGCCGACGATCGCACCGGGAATCGACCCGAACCCGCCCAGGATGGCCGCCGCGAAACCCTGAATGCCCAGCGAGTCACCCATCGTCGGGCTGACGTACAGCATCGGCGACGCCAGCGATCCGGCCAGGGCCGCGAGCCCGGCGCCGATCGCGAACGCGATCGCGTTGGAACGCCCCACGTGGATGCCGACCGCGGTGGCCGCCTCGTGGTCCATCGCGACCGCCTGCATGGCCGCGCCCCGCTTGGTGTGCTGCAGGAACAGGGTGAGCGCCGCCATCGCGACCGCGACCACCCCGATCACCACCAGGTTGTAGGTGCCGATCCGTACCCCGCCGACGATGAGCGGCGCCGTCCGCACCGGGGATGGGACCCCCCGGCCGGACGAACTCCAGATCAGGATCGCCACTGCCTCCAGCACGGTGCCGGCCCCGATCGTGCCGATCAGCATCAGGTCGAAGTCCCTGTTCTCCAGCGGCCGCAGCACCCGCTCGATGACCAGGCCCACCGCGGACGTGACCGCCATGGCGGCGGGCACGGCCGCCACGAACGGCAGCCGTGCCGACAGGTAGAACGTGGAGGCCACGTACGCGCCGATCATCAGCACCGCCCCGTGGGCGAAGTTGACCAGCCCCATGGTCCGGTACACGAGGGAGAAGCCGAGCGCAACCAGGGCGTACACCGCGCCGAAGCTCAGCCCGCTGACGAGCGTCTGGAAAAAGGACTGCACGCTGAAGAACCATCCAGTTAGTTAGTTAAGTGCTGACAGGATGAATCTTGCCATCGTTGAGGATGCCGATGGCAGTGGCGAAGATGCCGACGCCCTGGTTATTGTAGGCGAACGAGCCGAGCAGCCCCGAGTAATGCACCGCGCGGATGGCGTTGGCCAGCGCCAGGCCGGTGCACCCGTGGCACGCCTTCAGCGCGGCGATCATCACCTGGGCGCCGTCGTAGGCCTTGGCCCCGTGCAGTTCCGGCGCCGAGCCGTAGGCGGCCTGGTACGCGGAGGAGAACGTCTGCGCGGCGGAGTTCACCGAATTGCCGAGGTAAGGAGAGCTGACGATCGTGCCGTTGGTGTCGCTGACGCCGGCGGTGGACAGGAACAGCGGCGTGCCGGCCGGCGCGCCCTCCGCGATCACCGCGTTCATGCCGAGCGCGCGGGCCTGCTTGACGATCAGCCCCGACTGAGCTTCCTCCGCCCCGATGAACAGCACCTGCGGGTCCTTGCCGCGGATGGCGGTCAGCGCCGGGGTCATGTTGGCCTGATCCGCCGGCACCACCTCGGCGGCGACCGGGGTCAGTCCCAGCGACTTCAGCGAGGTCGTGAACGCGGACTGTTCGCCGGCGCCGTAGGAGTCATTGTTGGTGAGCATGGCGATCTTCTTGTAGCCCTTGGTGGTGACCAGGTACTTGGCCAGCGTGGAGTCGTAGGTGAGGCCGGTCGGCCCGTTCAGGAACAGGTACGGGCTGCCGACCGCGAGCAGCTTGGTGGACTGGCCTGAGGTGATGTTCGGGATGTGCTCGGACTCGAGGATGGGCGCCATGGCCAGGGTGACGGCGCTCTCCGCGGTGCCGAACATGGCGATGTAGCCCTCGCTGGCGATCTTGCGGGCCAGTTCGGTGCCGACGGTCGGGTCGCCCTGGTCGTCGTACAGGCCAAGGGAGATCTTCCGGCCGTCTATGCCGCCGGCGGCGTTGGCCTGGTCGACGGCCAGCTTGACGCCGCGGTACTCGAACTGGCCGAGGTCGCTCGATGAGCCGCTCTGTGCGTCGACCACCGCGATCTTGATCGGTCCCGACGCTGCCTTGGTGGAGCCGCCGCCTGCGCCCGGTGAGCCGCCTGATGAGCCGCCGGGGGTGCCGCACGCGGCCGCGAGCAGGGCAATCGCCGCGGCGGGTAGTATCGCCGCGGCGCTGGATCTTCTTATCATTCGAACCTCCCACGGTAGATGTCTGTGATGTTCCAGTGCCCTGGAGTGGGCACCGGCTCGTTGACCACCGGCACGTCGATCACCGCCGGACGCCGACGCGCGAGCGCCTCGCGCAGTGCCTTGGCAAGGTCGTCCGGCGCCGTGATCTCGTAGCCGTCAGCGCCGCAGGACCGGGCCAGCGCGGCGAAGTCCGGGCTGTAGGGCTGACCGTCCCGATCGCGGAACTCGCAGCCGGATCCGGTGCCGTAGTGCGCGGTCTCGAGGTCGGCGATGGTGCCGTGCGCCCGGTTGTTCATCACCACAAACAGGACAGGCAGTCCCTGCTCGACCGCCATCGGGATGGCCGGGAGCTGTGCGGACATGCCGCCGTCACCGACCAGAGCGACAACGGGGCGCTCCGGGGCGCCGATCGCCACGCCCACGGCAGCCGCCGGACCGAACCCCATCGTGGACGCGCCGCCAGGAGTGATGAACCGGCCGGCGCCGGGCAGCTCGTAGCACTGGGCCACGCCGTTCTTGTTCCATCCGACGTCGGTGACCAGGATCGCGTCGCCCGGCAGCGTGTCCCGCAGGTCGGCGAGTATGCGCTGGGGGCGGAGCGGGAACGCGTGGTCGCGGGTGAGGCCGAACGCGGCGCTTCTCGCCGCGCGGATTTCCGGAAAGTCCCGATCTACCGAACGGCGGTGGTGACTCGCCTCGAGTATCGCTGTCACCGCCAGGGTGGCGTCGGCCACGGCGCCGACCTCCCCCGGGTAGTTCCGCCCGATTTCGGCGGGGTCGATGTCGATCTGGATGAGCCGCGAGGGCGGGAACCGCCACAGGGTCCAGGAGCTGGCGTCGGTCTCGGCGAACCGGGTGCCGATGGCGAGCACCACGTCGGCGCCGCGTGCGTAGTCGTTGGCCAGTTCCAGGCCCCAGAAGCCGGTCATCCCGATCAGCAGCGGGTGGCTGTCCGGTATCGTGCCCTTGGCCATCAGTGAGTGCGCGATGGGTATGCCGAGCCGCTCGGCGAGCCGGATCAGCGCATCGCGGCCGGCGGCTTCGCGCAGCCCGCCGCCGAGGTAGATCAGCGGGCGTCCGGCGTCGGCCAGCATCGCGGCGATGCGCTGCGCGATACCGGGTTCGAGTCCGGGGCGCGCGGCTTGCGCGGGCAGCGGGTAGCTGAGGTCGTCCGGGATTTCCCGGGAGAACAGGTCCATCGGGATGTTGAGCAGGACCGCGCCGGGCCGGCCGGTGGTGGCGGTCCAGAAGGCACGTTCGGTGAACCGGGGGAGGTCCTCGGCCCGGTGGGCGTGCCAGGCTCGTTTG